>Ga0134126_10000727_pt1 | contig 41410 bp, 56 predicted proteins | sample KB31752_FD_96881 | JGI IMG/M metagenome (GOLD analysis project Ga0134126, IMG submission 96881) | Terrestrial soil microbial communities with excess Nitrogen fertilizer from Kellogg Biological Station, Michigan, USA - KB3-175-2 | ecosystem: Environmental > Terrestrial > Soil > Unclassified ...
ATCGAAAGGATCAGGGCCGAAGCAGCTGGGCGCAAGGTCGCGTCCATGATGTTGCTCGCGAACGCAGCGGGCCACGTGATCGGATTGAATGCCCTCTCTCGCCGCTTCCGCGCCGCCGTGGAGAGCGCGGGATTGTCCGGCATCCAGCTAAGGGACTTGCGCGCGAAGGCCGCCACGGACAAAACAGAAGCGTCAGGCGATGCGAGGCAGGCGCAGCGGCAGCTAGGGCATTCCAGCGTGGTCATGACGGAGCACTACGTGCGCCAGCGCCGGGGCGACAAGGTGACGCCGACGCGGTGATTTTGGACACGGGTGCCCGTTTTGGACATTTGTGCGGAATCGCTGAAACCTGCGCCAGCATTGGAGGCCAGGGTCGGAATCGAACCGGCGTACGCGGATTTGCAGTCCGCCACTGTCATGGCGTCAGAATGCGGGTTTCAGGCCGTTTTCTGGTGTCCAAAAGCATGCATTGCGCGCCCCTGCAACCAGCATTGCAGCTAGGGTGCCCGGAAGATTGGACACGAGAAAATACACGTGGAACACCCCGGCGTCGGCACCCTTCACGACGCGATAAGCCCGAGTGACTTCAACGCCGCGACGATGTCGCCGAGCGTGTAGGCTGTCGTACCCGTGTTGCCCGTGAACGTCGACCCGGACAGGACCGCCGTGCCGCTACCCGCCGCGAATCCCGTCGTGACGGCATGGGCCGTTGGCTGTGTCGTGACCGGCGTCGCACCATAGAACCCCACGGCTTGGGCTTTGAGCGAAACCGTGTTGCCTTGCGTTAGGTCGAAAATCGAACCGCTCGTGCCCACCAGCCGCAACGTATTGCTGGGCGATTGAGAAAAACTGAAGGTGTTGGTGCCGTTCGTCAGCGCGAATCCTGACGATGAGCTGTTGTAGATGAGCAGGCTGTAATTGCCGATGTTGCCGCGCTGAGCATTGGCGGCGGTGGGCGAGTCGGCGATGACTGCCTTGGAACCGAGCAGCTGGTAGTACCCAGTGAGCTGGCCGTGCCACTGATAGGTGCACCCCGCGTCCGCCACGGGCGGCACGCCACCGTTCACTTCGTTCTGGGCAATGAAGACATTCCCGGTTGCATTCTGCGGTGCGCCCGAGACGATGCCGGCAATCTGTACGCTCAACCCGCAGCCCACAAACGTGTTGCCGTATGACCCGCCAATATGCGTACCGTAACCCGTGCCCGGCCCTACCACGAAGGTGCCGCAATTCACGAAGTAATTGGAATCGGCAGCGCCAAGGTTAAACCCCATCCCGTTGTACACGAGGCCGGTGCAATTCAGGAAGTGGTTGATGCTGCTGTCGCCGTTCGAAAACGAGTTGCCATCGTTGGTGATCGTGAACCCGTTCGCCGATTGCACCGAAGCATTTTCGTAGGCCGAGAACCGGCAGCGGTCGAACACGCACTCCTGCGTGTCGGGCGGGTCGCCAAAATTGGCATTCGGCCAACAAGAAAGCAGGTAGCAATTCTGCGTGCAGCCATGCGAATACAAGCCCTGGAACTGCGCGTGTTGCCATGTGTGGATGTACAAACCCACCGCAGCGCTGCTCTGGCCGTCGAGGTCGATCCCGATCGCGCCGCCGCCGCCCATCTTCGGTGCGCTGACGCCGGAGGGCGATTCGAATTTAAGCAGCGTGCCGCCGGCCATGCCTTTCCACAGCAGTTTTGTTGCGAACGGCGTCACGCCGACATTTGATTGCACCGACGAACCAGCACCAACCAGCGTGATGTTTCCGGAGGTAATGGCAATCGTCTGGCTGATTGCGTAGGCCTTGGCGTCGAACAGCACATTCCCGCCACTCAACGTGGAGACGTAATTGATCGCGGCTTGAATGGCCGCCGTGTCATCGGTCACGCCATTGCCCACGGCCCCGAAGTCGGCCACGTGCACGGTATGCGCGAGTTTGGCCGCGACGGTTTGCGCGACCGCGCCCGTGCCGCCTTGCGTGAATGAGAGCTTGGTGGATTGGATCGCGGCGTTGTTGGCGATGTTCACGTCGGCGACACTGCCTGCGCCGATGCCGCTGCCACCCACGTTCGTCAAGAACGTACCCGTTGGATCCCAGCCGATCAGGCTACCTGCTTGCGGGATCGGAAAAGTCGTCGACGGTTGCGGAACCAAACCGGGCGGCATCGTGACGTTGAGCCCTTCCGAGTAGTTCGCGACCTGCTGGATCAGCATGCACAGGCGATCCATCGCGGCCTCGTGCATGCTCGGGAAGAACGCACCCTGGTTGGTGAAGTCGGTCGGCTGCGTCAAGGGCAGCGCGCGCACCACGTACAGGTTCGTGCCGGTGGGGACTGGAACCGTGGTGTTCACCGTGAAGCCATTCGATGCGCCGGCGCCGGTGATGGTGTAATCGGTGTTCAGCACCGCTTGGGTCTGCGCGCCGGTGAGCGGGTTGACGAAGTACACGTTGACGTCGGTCGCGAGGATGATTTCGAAGGCGCACGGGAACGCGGTCGCGGTGCCGTTGCCTTGGAAGGTCTGCGACGAGGTGGTGGTGGTGACGGTCATGGCCGTTTGCTCCGGGCAATAAAAAACCGCCTTGCGGCGGCTCGGGTGGTGTTCGGTTGAGGGGCGGTCAGTTCTGCGATGCCGTCATGTGCGAGAGGTCGGGCGCGCGATGCGGTGTGGCCTCATCGGGGTTCCAGTACATCGACTGGTTCTGTTGTTGCGCGCGCGCCTTCTGCCGCATGAGATAGCCCGGCGAGAGGTAGTCGGAAAGCTCGTTGAAAATCAGGTGGTCCAATACCGCGCGGGTGTACCAGAGGTTCGCGCCGGGGATGTAACTGCGCACCGTGCGCTCGGCTTCGAGGGCCGGCGAGTGCAGCTTGCGCTCGGCATCCGCATCCGGATCGGTGCCGGCCGCAATCGATTTCTGGATCAGGTCCATGATCGAGGACGCATCCGACACCAGCGGCCCGAGGATCGTTTCGCCCAAGGTGTTGCCGCGGCTGCCAGCGGTGTTGATCAGGTAGTCGCCGTAAAGGCCCAAGCCGCCGCCGCGCACCAACGCCGACACCCAGTTCTTCCATCCATCCTTCGCCGACAGGTTCAGGCTGCGCGGATCCTTGCCGTTGATGATGTCGTTGATCGCGTTCGCGGTGGCGCCGAGCAGCGTTGTGGTGGCGATCAGCGAGGCGAGATACCCCACACTCCCCTTCCAGTTGTCGTAATACTTCAGCGCCCGCGTCAGGTGCTGCAGGGTCAGGTCGAAGCTGTAGGTCTTGAACAGGCTGAAGCTGCGGCCGAGGATGCCCAGCACGCTGTCCGGGTCCTGGTCGGCCCCCAGCATCACTTTCACGCGCGCGCCGGGTTCGAGGATGGCGCGGTCCTGCTCGGCGTACACCAGCCCCATCAGCGCCGACGCCGCGCGGTCCTTGGCGAGCGCGGGCGGTTCGTCCGTGATCTTCGCAACCGCTTCGTCCGGGATGCGGTAGATCGACTCGGGGGTGATCAGCGCGTGGTTGCCGCCCCAGTCGTCCGGTTGTGCAAGCCGCAGGATTTGCCAGTGGTCGTCCGTGATGCCCGATTGCTTGATCAGTTGCTGGTCGCCGCGGGCGAGATCGGTGATGTGCGCGTTCTCCGCGACCGCGCGCCCGACCTGATCCATCATGCCAAGGCTGAAGGCCTGCTGCCGCGCGCGCCACGCATACGGCGCCAAGGTCAGTTTCAGCACGGTGTTGCCGAGTTTCGAGGTCCATCCGTGCGCGCCGATGTCGGCGCCGAAGCGGGAAATCATCTGCGAATACTCGCGCACCATCAGGCCCGCGCTCTCGGCGATGCGCCGCTGGCTGCGGTCGAGCGGGTTCATCGCCCGAAGTTCGTTGAGCCACATTTTCGTCTTGGGCACGCCGTTGACGTGCGCCGTGTTCAGCATCGTGCCCCAATCGCCCAGCGAATTGATCACCGTGGCCGACAGTTTCATGAGGTTGAGGTTGCGCCAGCCCTGGATCGCGCGGCCGTACCAGGTCGAGGGCAGCATGTGGTCGTTGCCGGCCATGTAGTTGTAGACGCGCGCGAGGAACCGGCCCTGCCGCGTGTACCACCACGCTTTCGCGGGATCGTTCATCACCTCGCGGTTGGTAGCGTCGTCGAGCGCCTGCCGGAACGCCAGATCGGCATTCGGCCCGAACTGTTCCACCAGCGCGATGTTGCGCGCCATCGAGCGCACGTGGCCCAGCATGGTATCGAGTACGCCGCGGTCGCTGAACTGCTGGCGCGCTTGAAGCTGCGCATCCGCGTCTTTCAGGTGGATTTGGCGCTCCGCGCTCATGCGGTTGGCCTTGATGCCACCGCCCACGCGCGTGCCGCCCAGCACCTTGTTCGCGCCCTGCGTCGCGATCGTCTGCCACGCCTCGTCCAGCAGGCCGCGCAAGTCCTCGTCGGAATAGCGTGCGCCGTCCTCGTGGACGTACTTCGAGCGATCGAGCAGCGGCAGCATGGCATCCGTCCAGGCTTCCTTGCCCGCCTTCAACACCTTCATGGCGGACCAGCTTTGCGGGATGCCCCAGTTGTCCAGCTTGCCGATGTCGCCGCCGGCCGCGTTGAACCGGCGCCGCAGCCGATCGGCGATGGTGTGGAAATCCCGCGCCGCGTCCCTGAAGGCTTTGGGCACGGTCTCATCGCCGTACAGCGCGCGGATCATCGCGACCTCGGCCTTGGGGTCGGCCATCAGGTGCAGCAGCCTGCCGCCGGCGGCGTGCCAGGTCTTGGTCAGGTACGTGCTGGCCGCGGACAAGATACCCATCTGCTTCGACCAGACCGATTCGATATTGTTCTTGCCGTCCGCACGGCCTTCCAGCATGCGCGACAACGCCGAGATGCGGTTCGCGTCGGCGCCGCTGGCGAGTTGCGAGGCGACGTAGTTCTCGATGCGGTCGTGCGCGAGGATCGTCTGCGCGGTGCGAATGCGCTTGGTGAGGGCTTCCTGCGTCAGCTCGCGCGCCGCTTCGGCGCCGGCGCGCTGCGCCTGCTCATCGGCCGAGAGCTTTTGCCAGCCGTCCGGGTCCTGGGTCGCGAGGCGCTTGCGCGCCAGCCGCATGCGGTTCTCGATGTCACGGTTCTCGACGGCGGACGTGCGGCGCCCGAGCGCATCCGAAACGCGGTCGATGCATTCGGCTTTCATGCGGCATCACTTCCGAACGAGAGGAAACAGTTCACCGCGGCCTTGATCGCATCGGCCTGCCGTTCGGCGTTCGCTACGTCCTCATCGGCCTGCCGCATCGCTTCGGCGGCGGACAGGCCTTCGGGCAGCATCAGGTCCGGGCGCTGCGCGATCGCCTGACGGGCGCGTGCAAGGTCTCGATCTGCTCCCGAATCCTGGCGAGCTCCGCTGCGTCCTTCCGCATCCGGCGCAGCACGTCCCGGCTCTTCTGGTCCAGTTGCGCCAGCTTGGCCTGCTGCTCCTGCAGTTGCTTCCGGGTTGCCGCCATCGCCTACTTCACTGCGTGCAGCGCCACCTTTTGGCTCGGCGGTGGCGGCGGGTTGTCCATCGGCGGCATGACCAGCCGGGGCTCGTTCACCTTGAGCTTGTTCGCGTGGCCGATCGCGTGCCACATCAGCGCCCGATCCAGTTGCTGCATCGCCGGCGAGTCGTACGGCATCGCGGGCGGGTCGGCCTGCGACGTTGAAGAGGCTGCCGGATTGTTGGGGTCGTTGCTGTCCATATCGGTCCTCGGCCACTTTCAGAACGGCTTTCGTGATGTCGCTTTCGCTGCGGCTGCCGCCGCCGAGCAGGTCGCCGTTCAAGAGTTTACGCTGTTCGGCGACGATCATGCGCGCAGCATCCCGCAGCGCCTCGCCGATCAGTTTGGGCGAGCGCGCACTGTCCGCGAAGAATTTGGCCCACAGGTCGCCGCGGTGGTCGCGGGCGATGAGGTCGCCTTGCGCGAGCTTCTGCGCCACCGTCTCACCGGATTCGCGGGCCTGCCGCAGCAGGTCCATCGCCGCGGTGATTCGGCCTGCGTAATCGCCGAGCGGCGCGGCTGCGTCGACCTTGGCCCATTCGGGCGCCGCGGCCGTGAGCGCGTTCAGCACGTTGCGCGCGACGGGATCGGTGGACTCGGTTTGCATTTCGACAAGCCGCGGGTCGCCGTAGGCGCGGGCAAACAAAGCTGCGCGCAGGCGATCAAGGTACGTCTTGTTGAAGCGCCCGCTCGCGTCGACCAGCTTGGCCGCATCGTTGACGCCCAGGTTGCGCAGGAACGCGCGGTGGAACGGATCATCGGCGCGGGCGGAAATCTCTCCGGATTCGGTCAGTGGCAGGCTGTCGAGGTCCGGCAGCGCGCGCGCATCGGTAAGCGCCTGTTCCGATGGCGAAAGGCCGAGCGCGCCCGATTCGTTGGACGCCTTGCCCATGTCGCCGAAGTTGTGCGCGGCGTCATACAGCCGGATCACCATCGGCTGCGTCTTGTCGGCGATGGCCTTCGGATCGAGCCCGAACATCGCCGCCTCGTCGATCAGCCCGGCCTTGTAGGCGTCGGCGTTGCCGTTGCGCCACGCGGCTTGCACGCCGGCCACGCGGCCGTTGTTGAGCGCTTGCAGCGGCGCGCCCTCGTAGTCTGGGTTCACCGTGCCATCGGCAGCGTGCGAGGCCGCCACGTCGCCCGCGTCGACCACGGCATAGCGCACTGGCACCTTGCGGCCATCGGCGAACACCACCACGTCACGCTTGCCCTGGTCCGCTTCCGGGATGGCGTGCTCGGCGTCCGCGGCCGAGACCATCGGCGCACCAGTATTGGGGTCGCGACTGAAGCCGAGCCGCTGCGCGTCGGGCGCGTTGGCAATCCCGGCCATCTGGGTCAGGCTGGCCGCCCGCGCCCGGTCGCGGTTCTGCATGAGTGCGCCGCCGGGCTTGTTCGCCAGAAGCCGCTTCTCGCCGACGTTGGCGTAGGGCTTCTCGTCCAGGTCGGCCGGAATGTCCTTCTCGTGCGGGGCTTCTTTACGGGCCTTGGCGATCGCGTCGGTGAGCGCGCGCTGGTACTTCTCGGGATCCACGCCGTAGGTTTCGCGCACCCAATGGTTCTCGGTGAGGGTAGCGATCTGGTGGGCTTCGGCGTAGGTCAGCGGCTCACCGGCGCGCAGCTTATCCAGCGACGCCTCGGGAACGGTTCCAGCATCGCCCACGCGCGCCAGCAGGGCATCGATGGCCTTGGCGTCCATCGGGCCGGTCAGGTGCATCAACGGCCATTCGGTGCGCTCGTGGAGCACCACGGCGGCCTTCGCGTCGATGGTCTTGGCGTCGACCTCAACCGTCTCGGGCATGCGCTTGTCGAGATAGACCGTCTGTCCGTCATCGGACACGCCGCCTGCGTAGGGCACGCTGACCGTATCGTCGACCGGGGTCCACGGGTGCAGCGGTTCACCGGGGCCAGAAGCAGAAACCCCGCTAGCGGCGGGGTTCAGGTCTTCGGTTGCTTGGCCATGAGGGCCGCGCGGCGGGCTGATGGGTAGTTCTGGCGGCGTTCCTCGTCCGCCGTCGCCACCGCTCGTGCCCATGCCTCCGGAGTCGCCCCCGCGATCGGGTCCCAGGTCGGGTCCTTCAATCGACGGATGAGTTCGTCCTGCTCGCCCTTGCTGATAAAGCTCTCGGAAGGTTTTTGCGTCACGATTGGCGTCTCCTTTCGCAACGAAGTGATCATAGCGACGTGGGTCGATGATTTCCAGTGCCCCATCCGCGCCGGTCGCCATTTTTACCGGACGCTCGCCACGACGCACGAAGTTGTCGTAGAGATCGAACCTGTCCGTGTAGGGAACAATTCGGCCGGCCTCGATTGCGCCCGAGTAATTGCCGTGCGCCTTGATCAGGTCGGGAGCCGGCACAAGCCGGGCTTCGGGCTCATGCTGCGATCGTTCCGATGCACGCGCGAGCCCCTCATGCACCGGGACACTCACGCCGATATGGTGGACAAAGTAACCGGCGTCCTTCAATGCCTTGAGTTCCGCTTCGGCCTTGTCCGGGTTACTCATCGTGCGATCGAGCAAGAGGTTGTAACGCCCCTTCATCGCCCTGGCCAGCGCTTCCTGATACAGCCGATCACTTTCCGCGTGCGTGATCGCGGCGGCGCGAGTATCGCCGCGCGCAATGATCTGATCGTACTCGGGCAGCCCGTTCGTGCCTTTCTTCTTCGACCCGGTTTTGAATTCGTCCGGATCCAGCTCGACCGCATTACCGCGAAGCGTGCCATCCTCGCGCAAGATACTCTGGACGCCTCCTTTCCCGCTTGCGCCGCCACCCCCCATCACGACCGCGATCGGTTGCGCATCCGGCGCTACCGGCATCTTGTCCGCGAACCGCTCGTCGATCAACGTTTGCCGTAGCTGCTGACGTTCCGGTGATTCGTCGTGGACGTGCGACTGCAAGAGTTCGTCACCTTCTGGAATGACGTGATTCTCACGGAAGCCGAAATTCTGCGCATCCAAGTCGACTGGCGTCTCGCTTGGGAAGCGCGCCAGCGGACCGCTCAACAACATCGCGTCTTGTGTTTCGCGATCGGCTTCGGCGAGTGCTTCCGCGAAGCCATCCGCCTTCCCGTCCGGCACCGGCCGCGGGATCGTGTTCATGCCGCGCACGATCGGATCGACGTACACGTCGTCGCCGTTCGCGACCTGCTTGATGGCCGCGTCCAGCGCCTTGTAGTGCAGGCCCTGCGAGGCGAAATCGGTCGGGACGCCGGGCGCGGTATCGGCAGCCTGGCGCGCGTTGAGACTGGTCAGCGCGGCATCGACGTTGGCCGCGGGCACGTAGCCGGTGCCGTCATGCAGCTTGTCGAACAGTTCGGGGTTCGCGGTGATCTTGTCTGCGAGGTTCGCTTCGCTGCGCGTTGCCGCCGCGTCGAGCGTCCGGTTGATGCCTTCGTGCACCAGCGGGAACGCGAGACCGACCAGCGCATCCGAAAGCATCGTCTGCGCGTCGTTCCACTGCTCTTGCGCGGCGAGGTCGTTGTAGCCCGCAGCTTTCAGGATCGCGGAATCCGCGCCGCGGTTCGCAATGCCACCGGCGAAGTTCACGGCGCCACTTTTCAGCACGCGCGAGGCGAGCGATTCACCCTCGCCGCCCACCGCGCCCATCGCTTCGAACGTGCCCGCGCTGATCGCACCCGAAGCCGCGGCGGTGCCGGGATCGACGCCTTGCGCTTCCAGTTCCTGCGTGCGCTCGTAGCCTTGGGTGCCGGCGGCGAATTCCAGGCCGCCCGCGCCACGCGTCAACAGACTGCCCACGCCGATGCGCACCAATGAATCGACCGCGCCAAACAGCAGGTTCCCTGCCGCGCCGGTCGTGTGCGGGTCGGGGCGATAATCCTGCTCGGCGGTCGAGCGAAGATCGGCCACTTGCTGTGCCGTTTCGTCGGCGGCTTCGTCGACCTTGCTGCGCAACGTGTCAGGCGCCGCTTTGAACGGCGTGCCCATGCCGTAACCTTCCGGCTCGCCGGCGAGGTTGCTGAAATCGTGTGCGCCGGTGACCTTGTCGACGGCACCGCGCAACGCGGCATTGGTCGCGCCATACACGTCGAGCCCCACGTTCGCGAGCGCGTGCGGGACCGCGCCCGCGGCATGCCACCAGCCCGCGAGCGCGCCGGGTTTCGGTGCGGTGGACGCGGCTCCGGCGTCAGGCCCATACAGCCCTTCGAACGTGGCCTGCTCGTCGGCGGTGAGGCCGTTAGAATTCAGGCCGGGATCATCCATTGCCATTGATGTTGTCCATGACTTGCTGGCCGAGGGTCGTGGGCGCCGCTTGCGAGGTCGGCTTCGCGGGCTGCTGCGGCGTCGCCGCGGCCGTGGGATCGGCCGCCGGATACGCGATGCGCAGCACTACCGGCTTGCCGTCCTTGTCGCGCACCGGCGCGCCCGCGCTGCTCAAGGTGTAGGTGTTCGGGCCGAGCCGGTCGAGATTGAACGCGCTGGCATTCTCGCCAGCCGCACCCGGCACGTTGACGCGCGCGCCCTGCCACGCCTTGTTCACGGCGTCGGTAAACGCACTCTGGTCCATGCCGTAGGGCGGCAGCACGTTGTGACCACCCCAGTCCACCACGTTGCCCAAGGTGGCGCGCGCCGCCTCCTGCGCGATGTTCGAATCCAGCGCGCCGTCGACCTTGCCCTGCTTGGCCGCGAGGCCCGCGTACATGGCGCGGTAGGCCTGATACGCCTGCGCCTCGGCGGCGCCATCGCCGCGGAACGCATCGCCGGCCACAGCGCTCCAGGTCGAACGCAGCCCGAGCGCGCCGGAATCGGACGGCATCGCGAACTTCTGCCCGTGCCCGGCTTCCTTGTCGGCCTTGGTCGGGTTAATGAGCGCATCGCCGGTCAGCATGGTTTCGGCGACATCGGCCGCGCTCATGCTGGTCGGCTGCTTCCACCACAGCGAGCCGGTGGTGCCGGTCTGGATCGCGTGCCCCGCGCCCATGATCGTGCCCGCGGTCGCGGCCACCGGCGAATTCGCGCCGATGGCGCCGAGCACCTGCTGGTATTCCGGTCCCTGCATCGTGGTCGACAGCGATCCCAGGAACGCGGCCTTCTGCAGCGCCGGCATGCCGTTCAAGGTTTGCGACAGCGCGGATTTCTCGGTCGCGGTCAGGATGCGCATCGGCATCTGGAACTGACGCGAAAGGGATTGCATCGGCGCTACGCGCGCGGCGATCGAATCGGCGAGCTTGTCCGGCGAGGACAGGTCGATGGGTTTCAGGCCGCCGATATTCGATTGCATCGCCCACTGCACCGGGTCTTTCTGGCGCGCAATGAGCGTCTGCTGCATCGCGCGATCGAGGATATTCTGGTCTTCCTCTTTCACCGCGAAGTTCTGGCCCGGCGCCGGGTTGCGCGCTTGCGCCAAGTTCTGCATCTGCTCGGGCGTCATGGTGTTGACGGTCGCGAGGTCCTTCCCGAGTTGCTGGTTGGCAGCGTAGGCGCCATACGCGACCATGCCCTGCTTGTCGCCGTAGGCCTGCGTGAACTCGGTGAGCGAGAGGGGCTGCTTGACCTGCTGGCCGCTCTGGAACGCCGCGGTGTCGTCACGCACGCGCTGCTCGATGGCACCGCGCATGCTCACCTGATTGCGGTTCACCGCCTCGCGCGCGCGGTTGTAGAGCTCGACGGCATCGCCCGTGTTCAGGGCGTCGATGCGGAAGTTGCCGGTGCGGTTGAGGCCCACGCGCGGCGCTGATGTTCCGTCCGCAGGCACGACCATACCGCCACCGGTAGTGGTAACTGCCGGATGGGTTTCGGGGAGCTTGCCGTTGCCGAGCGCGGCATCGACACCTTGCTGGACCTGCTGCGGGCTGTACGGGTTCTTGCCATTTTCGTGGGTGATGATCGCGTTGGTGAGGGCAGTGAGTTGCGTCGGGTCCTGCAGGTCGACGGGCGTGGACGGGTTGATGCCCATCTGCTTCGACACGTCGGCGATGTACGCCTGGGTGTCGTTGTTGTCGGAGGCCGGCGCCCACTTCGAGATGAGGTCGCCGACCGTCTGCGCGCCGTCCTTCTGCTGCATGTGGTAGGCGTTCAGCGCCAGCGCGCGGATGCCTGCGACGGGCGAGCCGAAAGCCTCGAACGATGGATCGGCGGATGGGACGGCACCATCCCACGCGACGCCGGACTTCTTGAGGTTGCCGGGGTTGTTGTTGCGAATGCCGCGCGGCGCCGTAGGGTCACCGCTGACGGCTGTCGAGTCCGGGCTGTACTGGCCGACGCCGAGGCGCGCGGAAAGATCGTGCAATGCCGCTTCCGGGTCCTGGACGATCGACTGCTCGATGGCGGCTTTGTTCGCAGCCTCGTTCGCGGCTTGGTAGGACTTGTTGAATTTGTCGATGGAAAACTGCGTGTAGTCGTCCGGCCAGCCCTGCGCTTCGCCGTACTGCTTGATGGTCGCAATGCCCTGCGCTTGCGCGGCCTGCGCAGTCGCGGCATCGCCCGATTGCGCAGCCGTCGTCGCCGAGGACAACGCGCTCCCGACCGCGCCCTCGAACGCCTGCTGCTGGTACGCATCGTTCTCGCGCAGCGCGTATTCGTTGGTGCGGTCGAGCAAGCCCAGCCGACGCTCGGCGAACGTGCGCCCGACAAGTTCGCGCTGCACCGGGTTCTTGATGTTCTGCAGGTACTGATTCGACCACTCGGAGAAGTCCTGGTTGACCGCGCCCGGCGCCTGCAGCGCGTTGTGGCCCTTGTAGCTGTAGAGGCCCGTCGGGTTGTTAGGGTCGAAGTAGGACGCTTCCTTGTTGGCAAGATCGGTGCGCGCCTGATTGAGCGCGGCAAGGTTCGCCTTCTCCTGCTCGACGCGCGCGAGTTCACCCAGGCGATCGCCGAACCCCATCAGCGCCTCGCCGACATTGGCGCCCATGCCTTCGGCGCTCACCTGCAACGGGTTGCGGACATCAGGCATGCCGGTCGGCTGGATGTCAGGCAAGCCGACGGTTGGGACGCGGATCATCAGCCGAAACTCCCCAGGAAGCTTGAGGTCGACCCGTTGTACATGCCGAAGCTCGATCCGGGGCCGGTGTAATTGCCGCCGGTGATTACCGAGCCGCTATTCATGCCGGGCGAGCCGGTGCCCCCGAACCCGCTGTTCATGCGCGACATGCTGCCCATGACGCTCGACAGGCCCGAAATCAGCGTGCTGGTCTGCTGGGTCTTGCCCTGCCACTTCGCGTACTGTGCGGCGCCCTGATCGGTCAGCGATTGCACCTGGAAGCCGTAGGCGCGCTGCGCGGCGTTGATACGCGCCTGCCGCTCATTCATCCCGGTCATCATCGCCGTGTCGCCGAGAATGTCGGCGGCACTGCCGGTGGTCACGTCCACGTTGTTTGCCGCGAGCGCCGCCATCTGTTGGCCGCGCATCAAGTTGCCGCGGATGCGTTCCTGATCGGCGGCATAACTGCCCTGCGCATTCGCGTTGGCCGCCTGCACGTTGGCGAGCTTGGCGTTCTGAAGATCAACCTGTTCGTTGTACGCCGCGGCCTTCTTCTCCTGGTTCATCGCGTACGCGGTGCCGACCACGGCGGTCGCCGCGCTCGCGGCCATCAGGATGTAGGCAGCGGTGGTGCCCATGACAACACACATGGTGCGATCCTCGTTACTTCGTTTGCGCCGGCGGGGCTTGGCACGCCTGCGGGGTCGGCGGCGGCCAGCAATGCAGACGCACGCCCACACAATCGTGCGAAAGAATCTGCTTGGCCGTGCTGTCGGTCAGCACGTCGGCCTTGGACACGACGATGGGGCTCCACGGACCACAGTTCTCAATGATCGTCCGGGGCGGCGCTGTCGCCGCGCACCCAGCCATCGTCGCGAAGCTCGCCAGCAGCAGTGGCAGGATCAGCGGTGCCCACCTGCTGTGCTGGCGCGTCGGGGAGTTTCTGGATTGCATTTTGAACCTCACTCGCGGCCTGGCTGGCCGCCTGTTGCGCTTGTTGGTCGGACGCGGCGAGCGCGGCATCATGTTCAGCCGCTGCCGCCTTCGCTTGTGCTGCGTCAGCGTCGCCCTTCGCCGCGCCCGTCTTTTCGCCCTTGAGGAACCCGAACGTCAGGGCTGCGCCGATGGCCGCGATGATCGCCCCCGCGATCGCCAGCCACTTGCTGGCCTTGGCCCATAGCCATGCGATCATTTCGGGATTGCCCCGCTATCGAACTTCGATTCCAGCTTTTCGAGTTCGCTGCCGAAGTCGGACAATTCGGCGTGCAGCACGGTGAGCGTGGACGTGTGCTGGCGGATGGCGCGCAGATGCAGCCATTCGATCACGGCAACCACGAGCAGCAGAATGGCGATGAGGTAGATCACGGCGTGTCTCCTTGGTGGAAGTCGTTGGAGGAAGGCGGTGCAGGCGGTTTGGCCGGAAGGTTCGGTTGATCGATCGCGCGTGCGATCACACTCGCGATAGGACCCAGCATGCTGCCGAGGGTGAGGAAGGTCAGCAGCCAATGCGGCACGCCGGACACCACGCTGGGCGCAATCGCCAGCGCCGAGCCGTACGCGGTCAGCGCCGCACCGAAGGCTGCGGACAGCAGTCCGAACTGTACGGAACGAAAGCGCTTCCAGTTATGCACGTCTTTGACAAGGTGCCATCTCATACGAATCCTCCATTCACGCGCCGAACGCCGAACTTGCGTTCCAGAACGTACGCTTTGACTGGCGTCGGAGCGGCGGTCTTTTTCTCTTTGGGCGCGTCCGGAATCGGCTGCTTGCCGAGCGGATAGCCGCACTTGGGACAGCGCGAACGTTTCATCCGCCGAGCCCCACCTTGTAGAAGAAGTGCCGGTCACCCGGCGTGCCGTACACGAACGTCGGCGATCGTCCGTAGGCCCATGCCGGCGTCGCGATGGTTTCCGCGAAATAGTGATCCGCGCCCCGTGTGAGGTCGGGCAGCGTTTCCGCGACGGCCTTCTTGGCGAGCGTGGTCGCGATCGCGAACGCTGCGTCGTCGATCGGCCCGCGCATCTTCGCCGCCTGCGGATCGTTGGTGTTCCAGCACGAGAACTGCTCGGGCGTGAGGCACACGCTGCGAAGGTCTTTCCCCCACCAACCCGGATTTTTCGCCCGGTTCTGGATCACGTTGCACACCGCGTGCATGCCGGTTTCGCCCTGCGAGCGCGCCTCGCCCCACAGCGTGCGGGCGACCAGGTCGACGACCGTGGAACTGGCGGCAGCATCGGCCTTCGGCTCCGGCAGCGGCGCAGGAAGTTCCGCGGGCTGCGCGGGCTCCGGGAACGGCGCCGGTGTGTCCGTGGTCGGCGGCAGCCGGAACAACCCGATGAGCCATGCCACGATTCGCTTCAGTGCGTCCATCCCTTCACCCTCACGCCGTGATCTTCTTCGAGCCGCCCCAGCCGCCGCTCGTGATCCGCCAGTTCGGCCTGAATTTGCGCCTGCGTTCGCGCCAGCGCCGGGACATTCGCAAGCTGCGTCGTCAACATCGCGATCTGGTCATTCATCACCGCAACCTGCGTGCGCAGCCCGTTGATGGCCGTCGCGGTGTCGGCGTTGGCCTTCATCTGCGCGTCGTACTGTTGCGACACCAGTTGCGAGACCAGCCACCATCCGAGCGTGATCGCGACCACGACGGCCGCGAATTCAACGAAGCCGAGGCGCACCCGGCGCACGCCATCTTCATCCGGTTTTGGAAGTCCGAGTTTCACGATGGCCTCTTGATCTCGAAGTAAATCCGTTCGCCGTCGCGCTTGAAGGTCGCGCCCAGCCATTGAAGCCAGCGCAGCGCCACCCGGTTCTCGACGTGCACCACGTTCACGAGCGCGTCGTACTGTTCAAAAAATCGCGCCACCACCTCGCGCGAGGCGCGCAGGAACAGGCGCCGGTGCTGCGTGACCGCATCGGTCCCGAGCAGCCATATCGCGGCCGTGCCGCCCACCACCGCCAGCGGCACCACGCCGAAGATCACCGCGGGCACGCCATCGATCAGGCCGGTCCAGTGCTCGCCACGCTGCGCCAGCGTCACGTCCAGCGCGTCGCGCGGCGCGATGTTGTTCAGCACCCGCAACTCGTTTCGATCGCCCTCGCGCATGGCGGCCGCGACGTGCTCCACGTGCCAGCCCTCCACCGGCACGCACCGGGCTTCAACCACCGCCAATCGCCACGTCGGGAATGACGCCGAGGATGGTCAGCGGCAGCGGGTCGCTTTGGCGCACGAACACGCGCCCCTGCGTCTGGAACGTCGTCTGCACGTAGGCTTCGATCAAGTCCTGCTGCAACGCGTTCGGGTTCCAGTACCCGTCGCTCACCAGCCTGCCCTTCATCGGCAGCAGGTTGTTGGCATCGGGGCCGATCAGGGCGCCGCGGCTGTCGGTGACGATCAGCGTCGCCTTGTTGATGATCTTGCGGCGGTCGCGCACTTCCTGACCGCCGATCACGTTCACTTCGAGGGTTTCGAAGTCGGCGGTGATCGGCAATCCGATATGCACCACGGACGCCGGCGCATCCAGCGTCACGGTGCCCGTGTTGCTCACCACCTGCTGCGCCTTGACGTTGCCATCGGCCAGGATCGAGACCATCTGGCCGATCAGGTGATTCAAGCCGCCGAACGTCAGCGGGCAGAAATCCCACGAACTCGTCGGCGTCGCCTGCAACGAAGGCGGCACGTTGCCGATCGAGTTGACCATCACCACGGTCGAACTCACGTAGGCCCTGATCTGGCAAACGAGGATCGTCTGCGTCTGCTGGATCACGCCGAACTCGTCGGTGATCGGGTTGCCGTTCGCGTCGACCTGCGGCGTGTAGGCATAGAGCTTCACCCAGTCGCCGACGTTGGTGGAGGCAAACGGCGCGTAGCCGGAACACGTGAGCGTCAGGGTGTCCGCCGGCGTCCAGGTCGTGCCGCCGGTGAGCGTCATCGTCGCCGCCGGCGCAGTCGTCGTGTTGCGCCCGTCGTACGTGAGACCCGCATCGACGAAGAAATAGTCCCGCTGATCGGCCTGGAACCGCGTATCCAGCCGCTCGACATAACGCACCGTCTGCCCGTTGATTACCCGGCGCACGCTCGCGTATACCGCATCCTCATCGCCCTCGGTGATCGAACAGACCGATTCGTAGAAACCGTTCCAGCTATCGCAGTGGAACCAGCCCATCACCTGCTGTTCCTTGAAGTACGCAAGGCCCAGCAGCACGCCATCGTCGCGCACGGCCCAGATGACCGAGAACGGCGTCTGCTGGTATGTCCAGTCGACGATGGTGTGGCCCTGCACCAGGTGCGAGGCGAACACGGTCAGGTTGTCGCCCGCGTATTGGTCGACCGCGAACTGATAGCCGAGATCGCGCACGTAATCGCCGCGCGCCTGCAGGAACACCGCGCTATTGCCGACGATGAGGGCTGGCACGCTTCCCGATCCGTAATTGGATTGCGGCACGAAGCTGATGGTGCTCGGCGTGAGGACGTTCGACGTGCCGCCGGTGGTGCGCCACTCCGAACCCGTGGTCATGGTCACGAGGTCTTTCAGCGGCAGCAGGTCGGTGATCGCGTTGACCTGTTTCGCGACCAGTGTTGCGGTGATCGCGTCGTCGTCCTCGGTGGGCACGCTTTTCCCGAAGTTGTCCCACTGGCTGATCTTGGTCGACCAGACCGTGGCTGGCGTGTTGGTCGTCCCCGCGAAGAACAGGCGGTTTGAGAAGAACTCAACCTCGACCGGATACCCGGAATACGGCCCCCATGCGCCGAGCGCCCAGATGTACGTCGCGTTGACGGAACTCTGGGCGTACTCCTGCACCACGATCGGCGCGCCGTTCGCGGGCGCGACATTGAACGTGATCGTGTGGGCAACGTTGTCGATCGACCAGCCTTGTTGCGCGGTCATTGGATATGCGTCCCGCGGCCAGCGCTATAGCCACCACTACCCCCGCTTCCCACCGGCGCCGGGCCGCCCGGACTCGGGTTGTAATTCGGATCGGATTGAACCGTCACGCCGCTGATCGTGACGCTGTAATTGGTCGGAATGTTGGTCACGTTGCCCGCAATGGCGAAGGTGACGGTCGTCCCGTCGCCGGTCAGGTTCCAGGTGTGGGCGGGGGTTCCGGCGCCTCCCACAACGCCCGCCGGAAAACGCTTCGTCACGAAGGCGCTGACTTGGTTAGCATTCGCGAAGCCCGTGATCTGGGCGATGCCGTACCCGGCATCGATGTACTGCCACAGGACGCCCACCGAGTAATTCGTGGTTCCATCCGAGCGCACGTCACCGGGCCCGTCCCACTCGGCGCCCTGATCGTGTTGCGGCGCGTTGCCGCCGCACAGCACGTAGGTCCCGCCGCTGCTGGTCGCGATGGCCTGGTACGTGTTGCCCGCGTTGACGCGGAACGCGCCCACCGGGCAGTTCTTCTCGCCCGCCGTCCACGGCTTGTTCGCCGAGAGGTTGGCATTTTCGAGATAGACGAACTGCCCCACCATGCCCGCGGCGAACGCGCCCGAGTTGCTGGTGATCGTCACGTTGCCCGTGACGGCACTTGCCGCCATCAACGCCGACTGATCGGGATTCACCGGAAGGAACGGCCCCTCCTTGGCCGCATATGGCGTGATCGAAAAGCTGCTGGCGCTGGTGCGCTCGATCATCTGCGGCGGATAGTTCGGGTGCGTCAGGTACATGACGTCCGCCGACTGCGTATAACGCAGGCCCCACACGTCGGCCGCGCCCCACGGCGTCGTGATCTCGACGGGATTGGACCCGTTCATGACCTGGAAGCCGTTCGAGTAGAACCGTGCGTAGTTCGCGCCAAGCTCGATCACGTAGGTCTGCTGGGTGTTGAATTGGAACGGGATCAGGCGAACTTGCTGGTTCGTTTTCGTGGCCGCGATGTAGCGCGTGCCGGGCCGGTTGTAGACGCCGCCGAAGCTCGACACGATGAAGTTGCGGCAGGTGCGCAGGCTCGATGCGTAGCGCTCAAGATCGGTGCGCGCGTACAGGCTCGGGGAGATTTCGCCGCCAGTGAAGGACGGCTGGACGAGCTTCATAGCCGCGCCGAGATCGCTGGAGAATCGGGCCGTGTATCAGGCGTCGACTCGTTGAGATTCTGCGCGCGCGCGTTGAGCGCGGCATTGCGGTAATACTTGCCGCAGGCTTCGGCCACCTGCTGGCCGGCCGGTGCGCCGAGAAAGGGACCGGCGACTTCACTCGCGATCAGCCATTCGAGCGCGTCGATGAATCCCGCGTCGAACTGACCGCTGTCGGTCACATCAAGCGTGTAGACGAGGTAGGCATTCGGCACGTCAGTGACGATCACGCGCTGGATGCCGCCCTGGCCCGTGCCCACCGAAAGCACCTTGAACGGCATCTTCGGCACGCCGATGGCAGGCCAGCCGCCCTGGTATTCAGCGCTCCACGGAAAATCGAAGCTGTCGCCGTACAGCACACCCGCAAGCGTCGTGCGCGCGCCGCAGGCGTCGCACACCTGGCGCGCCTGCAGGCAGTCGACGGGGTACGCGTAGACGTAGCCCCAGCCCGGCACCGTCACGTTCGAGAGCGGCGCGAGCGCGAGGATGGTGGTCGCGAAGTTCCACGGAAAATCGCGCAGCGCCGTTTGCCGGCTGGCGTCGTACCACATGCGGTACAGCGTGCCGGCTTTCGATGTCTCGCCCGGATCGCCGAGGAACTGATCGATGCCGATGCGCGAGAGCGCGCGGTTGTAGATTTCGGTTGCCGAGGCCATGACGTTTACAGGCCGTTGATGGTTGGATGCTTGTCGACGGCATTGGCCGCTTGCGTGCCGACCTGGGCGAACCACGTCGACCCATCGGAAAGTCGGGTCGAGTTGACGTAGAAGCGCTCGCCTGCGTGGCGGTAGTGCATGCCGTCATGGCCGTCCGCCAGCGCCACCACTTGCACGGTGCTCATGGGAATAACCTCGCTTCAAAAAAGACGGGGCCGGTTGACCGGCCCCGTTCGTTCACTGCCAACTCATGCGCTCACGCTGCAGGCGGCTCGCCCTCGGGTGCGTCGGCGGGTTCGGGCGGCGCGTCTTCCACTTTGACGAACCACGTCGAGCCGTCCTTGAGCCGCTTCGCATCGACTTCGAACACCTGTCCTGCGTAGCGGTACTGCACGCCGTCGTGGCCGTTTTCGAGCGCTTTGACCTTGACCATGACTCGCCCTCCTTACTGGATCGTGATCGCGGACTGATAGATGCGGTTGACGTTGTGCGCGGGCGTCAGAAACGCATTCACCGAACCGCCCGTCAGCGGGCCGCCGGTGATCGTGTAGCGCAGGCCGACGTAGCGGCGGTACAGCGCCAGCGGCAGCGGCATCGCGATCAGCAGCGTGCCCGCTGGGCCGAACACCGCCTGCGAAAGCGCACCGGTCGAGTACAGCACGGTGTCGTTGGTGGTCAGGCCACTGTCGTCGGCGGTTTCGAGTGTCACCGCGAGCGTCGGCGACGTGCCGCCGGTCAACTGCGCGTTCACCGAGACGATCAGGTACAGCTCGCGACCGCCGATGTCGAGGCGCGTGTTCGGCGAAATGCCGGCCGGGTTGGTGGTGCCACCCGCAAGGGTGGAGAAGATGTCCAGCACGTTCGAAATCGCAGTGCTGGTGAGCGCCTGCGAGTTCGAGAACTGGGTTTGGGTATCGACGTACATGGCGAATTCCTCGTAGTGGATGGGTGGCGGATCAGGTCAGCGCCGTCTCGGTTTCGAGAATGCGATCGACCGTGCGCACCGGGATGCCGTTGACGCGCAGCGTGCCGCCCGCGCCGACGAAGCCGGGCTCGACCTTGCCGAATTGGTCGGCCGCGGCCTGGATCGACATGATGTTCTGCGACTTGTCGATCGCGCCGACGGACAGCATTTCCTTGACCGAACGCGAGGCGTAGAACGCGGCGCGGCCCATGCCCATGAACGGGATGCGGGCGCAGGCCTTGACCATCAGCTTCGGCAGCCACGTGGAGGCGGTGTTGAGCTGCGTGCCTGACTGGGCGAGTAGGTCGGTCATCGAGATGTTCGCGATGCGCACGACGTAGCGCCAATCCTTCACGTGCAGGCCGCACTTCCACTTCCAGATGTCGGCGTAGGCCCGGAAGCGGCCCTGGTTCGCATCGAACGCGTCGATCTCGCCGAGGTCCTGGTGATACAGGCCGGCTTGCGAGCCCTTCGGGAAGATGCCGGTCACGGTGTTTTCGCCCCACAGCACCAGCCACACGGACGAGCAGTTGCCCGAACCGCCGGCGTTGATCACGTTCTTCGCAATCTGCGAATTGGCCGGGTTGATGGTGTTGTAGCGCTGCGAGAGGCCGTTGAATTGCTCCGGGTTGATGGTGGAGTCGCCGTAGATGCAGGCCTGCGCCATCGATTGGTTGATCGATTCGATGAACGCCTGGCCTTCGGACAACCGGAACGCATCGGTGTTGCCGTTGAGGTCGGCCAGATCCTTGTCGACTTCGGAGCGGGCTTCGAGGATGCCGCAGGCATCTTCGATCGTCGCGCGCAGCGACTTCGACGGCGGCACGCCCTGGTACAGCTTGCGCCAGATGGCGGCGGGCAAGCCGGTGCGGACGGTGGCGCGGTGGCCGGTGGGGAGGTTGCCTTCGATGAAGGGCATGTCCAGCAGCAGCTCGTTGGTTTGCGCCAGAAGTTCGGCGACCTTCGCGACCTTGCCTTCGGGATCGATGGACTTGGCCCAATCGAGCAGCGTGACAGCCCCGGATGGAACGGTGAGAGTGCTCATGACTTAAGTTCCTTGATGAGAGGTTGGGTGATCAAACAGAACCGACGCGGCTGACTTCTTTGGCGCAGCCGGTGAGGCCGCGACGAACTTGTCTTCCGCGATGGCGTTGCCGATGCGATAGAACAGCCGGACGACTTCGGGGTGATTCCCGAGCCCGGTCTGGTCCATCAACTCTTTCAGTTGCGGCGTGGCGAATCGCGCGACGGCATTGCGCACGGTGCCGACGTTCGTGTCGAACTTCTCACCGCCGTATTCCTGGTCCGCCTTCGATTCATCGAGCCACTTCTGAACCTGCGCGACCTGGGCGGCCTGCTGCTGAGCGACGTTGCGCTTGACCAATTCCGCCGCCAACGGCACCAGCTTGTTCGCCTGCTCGTTGGTGAGGTTGAGTTCGCGCGCGACCGTCTCGAATTGCGTGGTCGTTTCCGGTTCCAGCGTCATGCCTTCGGGCGCGGCGAGTTCGTACTTCTCGGGCGCGCCGGCGGGCGCGTCACTGGGTTTGGCGGCGTCGCCAGGCTTGGGCGCGGTCGCACCTGTCGCCGGCTTGCCGTCACCATTGACGACCGTTGCAGCAGGGGTTGCAGGGGTTGCAGGGCTCGTCGCTCCAGCGGGCGGCGTTGCAGCAGCCGCGGGCGGGGTCGACGTTCCTGACGTTGCATTCGCATCGGCGGCGCCGTTCGTGGTCGTGGGCGCGGCTTGAGTTTGCTCGGTCATGGATTCCTCGGGTCAACAAAAAGCCGCCCAAAGGCGGCTTGTGGATGGCCGGCGCTTTCGCGTCGGGGTAAATCAGGTTGCGCTTTCGCCGTCCTCGGCGTCGTCGTCCTCGGGCATGCGCTCGGCCATGATTTCGGTGAACCGCTCCGGGCTCGCCTGCATGATTTCGCCGAACATCGTGGTGCCGATGGAGCGCTGGCCTTCCTTGAAAAACGTCTCGCTCGATCCCGTGAACGTGGTCTTGAACACGTTGCAGATCGCCAGATACCGCTTCACGTAGCGCCGAAACTCCGGCTGCCCGAGCAGCGCCCGGATGTCCTTCAACTGCTCGCGCTGGTAACGCGCCTCGCGTTTCGCCGCGGCTTGCCGCTCGGCGTCGTTCTGCCTCATGGCTGCGGGACACCCTGCTGGCCTGCATTGATCGCGGCACCGGCAGCGCCGAGCAAGCTACCCGGTGTCGCCTGCGCCGCGCTCGCGTCCTTGGCGGCCTTGGCGTACTGCGCATACGCCGGCGCCATCGCGGCCATCTGCTGCTGTTGTTGCATCTGCTGCTTCTTCGCGCGAATCGCCTTGACCTTGTCGTCGGACACGATGATCGAGGGCGGCGCGCCGAGGTCGGTCGCGAACTGGTCGATCGCCTCGTCGATGTCGACCTTGTCCAGCACCTGCGGAAACGCGCTCGCAGCGCCCGCGGCGAACTGCAGTACCTGCTGGATCGAACCCACCTGCAACGACTTCTGCGCTTGCGCCAGGATCGAGATGTACTCGACACGCAGCGGCTGTCCTGCCAATTCCTGCGGCGGTGGCGGCAGCAGCGGCGCGCCGTTCAGGCGCCCATCCCAATACGGCGCCGACGCGTCGATCATGAGTCCGAACACGCGATCGATCAGCGGATCGAGCAGTTCGTTGTTCAAGCGTTCCAGCACCGGCCCCAGCGCCAGCATCTTCTCCTGCACGCGCTCGTTGACTTCGGTCGCGGTCATGGTGCCCTGTTGCTGCTGATCCAGCATCAGGAACAGGTTCGCGTAGTACACGTCGCGAATGCGGTTGATGATGTCCTGCTTGTCGCCGAGCGCGCCCTGGTAGTCGGGCGTCGTCTGGTAGATCGTCTGCAGCCCGAAGCCGCCGGTGGTGGGGTTGGCGAACGTCACGGTGCCCGGCAGCGCATTCACGCCACTGTTGCGAAGGTCGGGGCCGCCCACCAGCGGCGGGTCGACGTGCTTGTCGATCGCGAGCGCGAACTGCTTCTCGCGCACCTGCAGCATCTTGGCATCGCCCAGCGCATCCATGCCGGGGCTCGAACCATAGACGTCGTCGCCGAGCACGTCCCAGCGCGGGCCGAAGAACGGCTTCTGGTCGTAGCCAGACTCGCGCAGGAACACGGCCTGCCCGCGCTCCCAGTAGCAGCTTGACCACGGCTTGTTCTTGCATCGACGCGGCCGTGTTCGCGCTCGCCGTTCGGCTGGATCATGTGCTCGATCACGATCCGGTTTTCGAAGTGCTGGCTGTCGTACTGCGAGCGCACGTTCGGCGAGCAGGCGTCATAGCCGAACTTCTGCACCACCTGCCGCACCGTCATCTCGATTTCGCGGTACAGCGTGTCGACCTCGCGCTGATCGTTGGTCGCGAGCCAGTAGGACCCGATCGTTAGCGGCGTGAAGCGGCACACGAACGCATCGTCGGCCTCGCACATCATCGCCGCGGTGCCGTAGTCGCCGAGTTCCCGGTACAGGTTCGGCAGGCACTGGTACAGGTTCGAGCGCGCCAGCACATCGCGCATGCGGCTCTCGACCGCGAACAGCCACAACTTGACGCTACCGATTTCCATCATGGCCGGGTCCGGCGTCATCAGCCGGAACCACGGCCGCGAGGGCGAGGTGAGGCCGCTCATCATCCCGGCGGCCAGCGTCTTGCTCGCCTGCGTCGGCGCGTTGTTGATGATGCGCTGCGACTTCTTGACGCCGATGTTGGTCGAGCCAAGGAAGAACCGGCCCGAGCGCGGCGAGATGTAGTGCTGGATGTCGCGCCAGTGGCCTTCCCACGACGAACGCTCGTTGCGGATACCGGCAATGCGGCGCCGGTAGCGGTCGAGCTTGGTTTCGCCGGCCGCCTGCGCGGCAACCTTACCGGTCTTGGCCACGGCTTACGATCCGATCAGCGTCTTGCCGGCGCCGGTGGGCGCGGACGGTGCGCCGCTGCCGCCGGTGAGGATGGTCGACTGCTGGCCCGCGAGCGCCTGCAAGCGGCGCCGCTCGGCGTTGGCGTCCATCGTCGATTGCGTCGAGATCGCTTGGCTCGGCTGGATCACGGGCGTGATCGCCGGGGTGTTCGGGGGAGTGGGTGAGCCGCCGCCCAGGCACATGATCGTCAGAGCCTCGAATAAGGGTCGTAGGGTTGTTGCTGCATCGAAACGGTTGCGCTGGCCGGCTGGCCTGCCGCATCGCGCGGCGCCACCGGGTAGGCGAACGTCAACGCCAGGGCATCGAAGTGGTCGGGTGAACGCCCGATCTTCGCTTTGACCTGGTCCTTCTCGATCACCGCGATCTTGTCGCCGCGGAAGAAATACTCGCTTGCCACCATCTCGCCGAGCAGCAGCGGATCGTTCGGCAGGCAGCCGCCGGACCTCACCCACTGCGCGGCCTCGAACAGCATCTCGCTGCGCTTGTTGACGTAGCGCTCGTTCGTCGCCTTGCCGGCGAAGTGCACCGGCGTCGGGTTCCGTCCCAGCACGCGCAGTTGATCGATCCACGACGCACCGAAGCCGCCGGTGTTGTCGACGAAACATGCGTCCGCGTCGAAGTCGCCCCACTCCTGCGTCGTGCGGCCTGCGCCCTGCAGGCCATCCACGTTGCGCATCACGATCGGCGCGAACGCCGCCCGGCCCTGGCGCTTGTAGATCACGCTCGCATCCGTGCCCTCACGTGCCACGTCCACACCGAGGATCTTTGGCAAGCCGCGCAGCATCTGCGGCGAGGCCGTGCGCTCCATCGCGGCGCGAACCTCGTCCGGCCCGATCAGCGCATTGATCGACGCCGGCGGGAACTTGCCGAAGACGTTGACCAGCACCCAAGGGTTGTCGCGGCCCCACTTCTCGATCTGTTCGCGCGCCCACTGCGCGGACACCCGCGGCGTGCGCTTGGGATCGTCGGGATCGGCCGTGATCTCGACCACCTTCCACAGATGCCGCTCGCTCGTCGCGGCGCGGTACAGCGGACCCTCCAGGTGCGTCGGGTTGCCCGCGATGACGATGTGCGCCTCGTTCTCGCCCACCGTGTTCGCAAGCCCCGCCTCGCCCGCGGCCAGCACCGCGTCGGGGATGCCGCCCGCCTCGTCGATCAGGAACAGCAGGTTGTCCGCATGCAAGCCTGCGAGCGTGTCGGCCTGCTGGTCCTTCGACCCGGATCGCGGCCACGTCCGCGCCGACATCCACCACGTCTCGGGGTGGTCCTTGGCGAAGATGCGCGTTTTGGTCCACTGGAACGTGGCCTGCAGGAGATCAGACCGCGCCTGCCACTTCGCCATCTCGGTCCAGAGGCCGTCCGAGAGGTTGTCGGCCGTAATCGACGTGGCCGCGATTTTCGGATGCAGCCGGGTCAGCAGGAAGTTCCAGGCGAGCCACGCGAGCGTCGAGGTCTTGCCCGGCCCCTTGCAGGCGTTCATCGCCGTCCTGGGCGTCGTCGGGAAGGCCTGCAGCACATCAACTTGCCACGCGTCCGGCTCGATGCCGAACACGTCCCGCACGAACACGTCGGGCCGCTCGCGCCATTCCCGAATGCGCGAGGCCGCCGACAGTTCCATCGGTTACTCGGCCGCAGGCTTCCGGCTTTGCGTCACCAACTGCTCGATGCCGATCGAGCCCGAGTGCTGCAGCTTTTGCATTTCGCCGTAGCGCTTGGGGTCCCACTTCGCGAGCAACTGCAGCCGCGTCCACACCCGGAGCTTGTCGCGCTGCGGGTCGCGCACCAGCTTGCCGCCAAGGTCTTTCGGCTCGTACTCGTCCTTCGCGTCCGCGATGTCGATGCAGCTTTCGGCGATCACGTCGAAACCGAGCGCGCGCGCGGCGTTGATCTTCTCATCGATCGCTTGATCGGCCTTGCGCCACTCGTACACCCGGTTGAAGCTCGGCATGTCGGGGTCGCGGCAGATGGTCGCGATTCCTTCGCCTTTCGCCAGGCGCTCACAGATCGCATCCACGACCTTGTGCCGATCGGGGAACTTCTCGCTGGTGCCCTTCGCTGACACGTTTACTTCCCGTTATACAGAACGTGCGCGGTCGAGTTGTGGCCGAGCACACGATCAGCGTGCTTGAAGATTTCGTCGCGCTGCGCCCTGGTGATGCGCCCCTTGTGGTATTCCTCTGATGCGCGCGCCTTGGCGTCCCGTGCGTGGGCTTTGTCGGGCATCGGGTATTTGCGCTCCTTGGGCAATCCGAACACCGTTGACGACAAGTGGTCGCGGTCGCTGGATGTCAGGATGGTCATGCGCGTGCCCCGGAAACGAAAAAACCGCCTCGCGGGCGGTTCTCGCTGACACCATCGTCAGCGTGCGCCCAAAATACTGTTTTTTTCCGGACTGTCAACACCCGAGCTTGCCGGCCACGTACGCCTTGCCGACCGCGAGCGCGGTGTAATACCCGGCGCGGCCGACGTGCAGGTACTCGAAACGCACCGAATCCGGCGAGTGCAGGTCGAAGTATTCCGAGCGCAGAACGTTGGCCTCGCGACGCATCCCGCCTGTGCTCATACCTAGCACGATGCGCTCGACCTCATCGGCCGGCGTGTTGATCGGAACCGGTGTGAATCCGCGCGAGTCAGGCACAAAGCCCTTGTGGTCGATCAGTCTCGAAAGAACCGTGCCGCTGGAGCCCCATGTGTCACGGTACTCGAGCGCCCACTGTTTCAACCGTTCCTCGACGCGCGCAATCGGAACGGGCTTGCCGCGCAGCCGCGCCAGCACCACCACGACGTCATCGCGGTTGCCCCTACGCATCATTCGTCCTCGTCTCCCACGCGCTGAAGGTTGCCCACCCGCGGCCAGTACGCGCGCTCGCCGCACTGGACGACGTAGGTTTCGGTCTCGCGGTAATACCCATGCAGCACCAGCGTCGTGTGTCGGCGATCCGGATAGAGCCCGCGCGGCACCACTTCCACGACGGTGCCAAGGTGCAGTGGTCCATCCGAGCGCGTACGCCACTGAACGCGCTCGCCGACTTTGAAGCGCCCAGGCTTGGGGTCGACCTTGCGCAAACGGATGCGCTTGAGGCGCGCGCGGAAGGCGTCGAAGGTCTCGCAGTTCTCCGGCGCCTCGATGCCGACGAGCTTGTTCAGGCGGTCGCTGACGGAACCCTTCATGCCGGCCTCACGAGGGAGGTATCCGTGGCGGCCACCGCCACCGCCAGCGCAGCCCACGCATGCGACTTCACGCCGTAGGTCGGGCCGGGTTGTTTCTTCGTGCCTTGCGGTCCAATCAGGTCTATCAACCGTTGCCGAATATTCGCGTCCTTTGCGCGTGGCGAGCCGCACAGGTGCAGCTTGACGTCCTTGCGCGGGATGCGCTGCAGCCTGACCAATGGCGCGCACAATTCGGCCTCACGCACCAACTTGCCGATGAACACGCAGGTTTCGAAAACGTCCGCGCCTACCGCCATGCCGTAGCTCGCGATCATCTCGATCGCGATCACATCCAGCCCGACATGCCGGATCAGTGGATACACCCCGGCGTTCGGGCGCACGTCGGCGAATACCACGCGACCGCCTTCAAGCCGCACGACGCCCGACTGCTCCGGTCCTGGATCGATGCCGAGAATCACGCGCGATGGCTGCGTGGTCATGCTGCACGCTCCGCTGGTGCGTAGGCATGGGGCCGTATGCCGCCCTTCCGGTGTTGCGTGCCGTATCCGCATACCCGGATCAACCCACGGCGCAGCATCTTGCCGCGCACGCCTTCGACGTAGGTTTTGGCCGTGCAGAGGCAGCGCGCCAGTTCCGCGTCGGTCATGGGCGCGAGCGCGAGCGCTGCGAGGATGCGGTCGTGGAGCTTGGGGCGCGTCATGGCGTTGCACTCAAGTCGATGTCGATGCCGAGCTTTTTGCAGAGTGCGCCGAGTTCGCGTTTCGCGGCAGCCCGTGAAGCATCCGATTCGATCCTCGGCGCAGACGTGTGGTAGTGGCCCGACTCGTAGGTCCGAACCACGTTGTCGGCGGGATTTTGCTTGGACGCGCCGCGGCATAACGCCGCAAACTCGGTGCTCGACGGCGGCCATCCATCGGCGCGATCGGCGTCCGCGTTGAAGCCGCGTTGCAGCGAGTCGAGCGTCTGCGATCCCACGGTTTCAGCCCACTCGGCACCCGCAAGACCCGTGGGCGAATCACCCACTTGCGACGTCCAGCGGTTCCCGTAGCGGGCGGCCATCCTCGCCCAGAGGTAATCCAGCAGCTCCGGGTTGAGGTGTGTTCGCCCTGCGTTCGCGGATGGCGGCTTCGACGCGTTCGACAGCGCTTGGGCGGCTGGTTGGGTTTGCATGGGATCCTCCTGCGATGGGTTGCGCGCCGTCTGCGCGCTCTCGGCGTGCGGCGCGGATCGCGTACAGCGGCGGCTTGTCGGGGTAGGCATCGGCAAAGGCTTCGATCGACTCGACCGTGACGCCTTCGCGGATTGCGGTGATGATTTCGGGGTTGGTGGGCGTCAGGCGCAGCCATTGCGCGCCGCGCTTGCGTAGCCGCACCACGGCATTGAGGGCCGGGTTCAGCTCTGAGGCGGGCGGTTGGTCCTCCCCACCGGGTTTCGCGGCGCTCGCGCGGGGGGAGGTACCACAATCCGCGGGAGAGTTACCTATCTCGGGCTTTTGATCTTTATTCCCTGTCCCTGTCTCTTGCGATCCCGACGGGATTCCCGATGGGACAGGCTTGGGATTCCCGGCGGGAGGTTTTTTTGGTCCCGATGGGACTCCCGGCGGCTTGCGTTTGGAGAGCGCTTTGGATTGCGGATTGAGTGCCGCCAGCATCCCGCGCGCATCGGTGATGTGCACTTCAATCTCGGTTGGATCGAACTCGATTCCCCACCGCTTCGCGTTGCCAGCGCCGCTCGAAAGCCGCTGCGACAGCTTCTCAAGCCACGCCTCGAGCGCCTTCTCGCACACGACTGGGTGGTACAGGCGCCCGTCGCCACCCTTACGCCAGCCACGGAGCGCCATGTCCTTCACGCGCTTCCAGCGGGGACCGGCGCCGGAATGCGCCGCGAGCAGCCGGTCGTCATCAGGCAGCGAGCCGGCTGGCACCTGCGACCAGGACTTGCCCCACAGCGTGATCGCGGCCACCTTCTCGGCGTCGTTCGAGAGAGTCCATGTGTCGCTCGCGAACAGCCTGCCGAACTCCATCGGCATAAATGGGAAGTCGCGCAGATCTACAAAGGCCGGAACCAAGGGACCGTTCACCGCATCCACTCCGCGTAAGCCAATTCCGGCGTGTAGACGGGCCTCAATTCCTCGCGCAACCGCTGGATCGCATCGTGGTCGGATTCCGGCGCGTGCGGGATGCGGTCGACCAGCCAGCCATCCATGAGGCGCGCGGCCTCCGGAGTCAGACAGACCGTCACGGGGGCACCGTGCTCGTCGCGGAGGGTGACGAGGGTGTTCACGCTGCGGCCCTCAATGCGCAGATCACTTCGTAGGCGGCGAGGGACGGAACTGCATTCCCCAGCAGGTGCATCGCCAACCTTGAGTTTTCTGGCAGTGCGCCGCGGAAGGTCATGGCGCGCTTGGCTTCGGGGACGCTCAGCATCCGCATGCGATCGCCGTCGATCACGGCCCAGCGGTCGTGGGTGGTGATAGTTCCGATAGGCTGCGCGAGGCTGCGGCCGCCGCGCGTGGCGCCGTAATACGCGGTCAGGAAACGATTGCCGTGCTGCTGTCGGCCACGCGCGATGCGGGCCAGCGTGTTGGCTGCGCGTCCCTTGCGCTGGATGGATGACCAGCGGCCAGCATTGAAGTCGATGATGTTGGTCGCAGCGATATGCTCGCGCTGCGGCAAGCGCAATTCGATGGGATGCTTGCTCCGCGTCAGCGCGATGAATACGCGCTCGCGGTTCTGCGGCACACCCAAGTCGGCGCAATCGATCACATGCGTGGCGATCGCGTAACCGAGCGCAGTCAATGCGGCACACCACGCCGGATACAGCGTCCAGCGGGTGAAGGCAGGAACGTTTTCAACCAGCGCCAGAGGCGGCTTGTGGCATTCGATCGCCGACACCACCGCCCATGCTGTACTGCGGCAGGCGTCATGGTGCGGCCGTTCCTTTCCGCGTGCCGGCGTATGCCCTTGGCAAGCGGGCGACGCCAGCAGCAGGTCATGCGCGGGAACCTGCGTCCAGTCCTGCTGGTGCAGGTCTTGGCAGGCGTGCTGGGTTCGGGGATGGTTCGCGGCGTGCGTATCCACCGCCGCACGCCAGTGGTTGCCCGCCCAAACGACCTCACATCCGGCCTGCTCTGCGCCTTCGGTGAAGCCGCCAGCGCCAGCGAAAAGATCGACTGCGCGGATGATGCTGTCAGCCATGCGACCCCTCCAGGCACTCGCGCTGCGCCTCGTTCAAATCCTTGGACCGGGCCGCGACGCTACCGGGCGATCCGTAATTCCTGAGCGCCAGGTTCGCCCGCGCGATCGCGGTGTGGTCGGGCGGGATCGTCAGTTCGCCGCGCAGGACGCGGACGAGAAACTCGCCGGGTTGGAGCGGTGCGAGCGCGACGGGCGTCATGGCGAGCCGCCCTTTCGATTCCCTGACGATTCCCTCTGGATTCCCTCGGCCGTCGCGAACCGTGCGGCTACCTTGTATTCCCGGCGCTTGGCGGCGAGGAACTCAAGGATGAGACGGCGGGTAATGGATGCGATTTCTTCCCCCGTCCCAAGCGCCACCGCGCTCAAGAACTCGTGTTCCTCGGCTGGAATCTTGGTGCGGACATCTTCGGTGTTGTCGCTCATACGCCCTCGACCGGCGTTGCAAGCGTCCCTGAAGTACCGGCGGGCATCCGTTGCCCGCACAAAAAGCCCTCGTCAGCGTCAACTGGCGAGGGTTTGTTTTAGGCAGCGACGTCGACCACGTAGCCGGTCGGCCGATCATTTCGATCACGAAGCCAGCGCACGTTCGGCGCCAAGGACTCGACCCGTACGCCGGTTCCGGCTTCGATCGCGGGCGCGTGTTCCAGCGGGCAGCGCTTGCCACGATTCAGCCAGATCCACACGTGGCGCTGGGTCACGGGCGGACCGCAAAGACGGGCGAGGGCAGATTGGCCGCCGGCGCGTTCGACGGCTCTTTCGAGCGCTTTGAGGGCTTGGGTGGACATGTTCGAATCATACCACCACAGTTGTACAACTTGTCAACCCCTCTGGTTGTTTGCACTCAACAACCCGAGTCGTGACTATGCCTTTATGGAGAAAAAAGACCGCTACAAGGCCGCGCGCCAACACGCCAGGCTCACCCAGGTGCAGCTTGCCGAAAAGGTGCCCATGAGCCAGCAGATGGTCTCCAAGCTCGAAAAGGGCCTAACCACCGAGTCAGCCTTTGACGTCCGGATTGCCGTCGTCTGCGGGGTGCGTGCGGAATGGCTGGACGCCGAGGAAGGCGAGATGGTGGGATCCTCGAAACCGCCGGCCGCCAACCCCAAACTCAAGGCGGACCTCGAAGCCACCAACAATGCCCTCGCCGCCTTCGCTATCGCCGCGGCGCGCTCCACACCAAAGTTAGCCGGGGCGTTCCTGGGGGAACTGAACAAGATGCCAGACGACTACAAGAACCGGAGCATTTACGCGGTGTTGATAGAACTTCTCGAACATGGAGCCGCCAGTCAGGCAGCGGCTCCGAAGCATCGTCAAGGTCGCGCAATTCGCGGATCAGCCGCGCGTAAGCGGGGATAGACTCGCAGCACATGGGATTCCCTCCTGTGGCCGCGAGTTTATGCGTCGGCCAATGTCAGAAAGTGAGACGTGGTATGAAACAGCCCTTCCGGTTGACGTTTGTTTGCATTACTGCATCGCTTTTTGCGTGCGGGCTCGCAAGCGCGCAGGAAGCCCCGCCCCTGCCGCCCGCTGTCAAGGCCGCTCTGGATGCGTGGGTCGGCTGCTCGGCATCGGCCGCGACGCGCTACGCAGCGCAACCCGGCGATGTCGGCGACTTGGCCGATGCTGCGCTTGGCGCGTGCGAGGACGCGTTCGGCAAGTACACGGCCGCGATGCAGAAGGACGACGCCGAACGCGCGGCCGCGGCGGGTGATGATGCGACGTTCATCGCACGTGTCACCGCGCAAGATGCCGAAACCGCGCGGCGCAACCGCTCCGACCTGCGCGCCCGGCTGATGTCGCTGATCCTCGAAACCCGCATGCGCGCGAAGAAATAGCATGGGAGTCTGGATCGACAGACTCATCAACGGAATCGTTGGAACTTGCGCCGTCGTCCTGAGCATCGCTATTGCTGCCTTAACGCTTAATTTCTTGGGGGTGAGCGGGCATGATTTTGCAGCCGTGCTCGTCAGGGGCGCCACGATGACTAGCGCGATGGCGGGAGCATTGATGGTGGCGCAGCCTATTTCCGAGAAACTGCGCGCTCGCATCCATAAAGACCGGCGCGGTCTTCCTTGAGTTGAAGCCGTAACCAACGATCTGACGCCATTCTGATCAATACAACTTTAGTTGTTGACAGGCGTACCACTGTAGTGGTATCGTTACTCCCGTCGATTGAACGGGAGGAAGCGATGAACGAATCATTGAGCCGCAACGACGTGATCGCGCGGATTCGCGCCGGGCTACGTCGCCGCTCGGGCAAAGCGTGGAGCGTGACCGGTGGGCGGGGCACTGCTTACGGCTGGATCACGATCAGCGCACCACCCGCGCGGCGCGTGCAGCCATTCGGCTACATCAGCGACGCGGATGCCGCGGAACTCGGGCGCCTGCTTGCCAAGCCGAAGGTGCACTGCCAAGGCGAGAGCATTCCGGCTTCGAGCGATTACTACGCGGAATACATCGACCGTGCCGAAGGGCGCGCGCCGAGCGTGTTCGGCCGTCCGTATTGGGACTGACGGCCATGAGCACCCACATCCGCAACTGGCGCGTCCGGCGCAGCCCGCGGCGCAAGGCTTCATTCTGGGAAGTCAAGAACGGCCGCGGTGTGATCGCTGTCGTGTACTCCGACGAAACCGACGCGCGCGACATGGGCAACGCCCTGAAATACAAAGGTGCGCTCAAGCACATGATCGCGATCGCCGAGCAGTTCGAGGACCAGCTTCGCGCCTCGGCGCGCGCCAAGTTGAACCAGGCGCGGGCGCTGATCGAGGTGTCGCCATGACCGCACGCGATTCGCACGTCGCCGGCCAGCGCCCCGACTGGTTTCCGCCGCCGCGCGTCACGACGCCGGACGGTCCGGGCGGCATCGAACTGTTCCGCACCTTTCCCGCAGTGCGCCGTGAATACGGCCGCGGTTTCCGCAACGGGTTCATCGCCGCGATGGTGTTCTACGGCGTCGCGAGCGCGGTGCTGGTGCTGGGATTCGTCGCGCTCGGGGTTCGGCCATGAACGCGCCGAAGTACACCGCTGGCCCGTGGAAGCTCGACGCCGAGGACCCGCGCTACATCCGTAGCGTCAAGACGAAGGAATACATCGCCTGCCGTCAGTCCGGAAATCCTGCCGATGGACCATTGCTTCGCGCCGCGCCGGAGTTGTACGAGGCGCTGCAAGTGTTCGTGGCAACGGTTGAAGACGACGGCGAGCCGCTTCCCGGCACCCGCTGGCACCGCGAGTGGGAAGCAGGCCGCGCCGCGCTGGCGAAGGCGGTGCAGTCATGACCTTCGACGCCGCCGACCTGCGCTACATGGCGAACGCCTGCTTCGACGAGGGCGCGAACATCCCGGCATGGCGCATCGAAAAGTACGCCGAAGAACTCGAAAACCGGATCAGCGAAGAACCGACCGAGGACCAGATCATTGCCTACGCCGTCAGCGAGGAGCGTGCCCGCATCGATCACGAGTACGGCTCGCTGGCGAAATTCTCAACCGCTGCATTTTGAGGGAGAAACCCCATGTGCGAATTGATCTTGACTCAACGCGAACGCGACGAACACGACTGGGAAGCCGTCATGCACGAACCGATGCCGGAGGGCACGAGTGACGCAATGGCGCGCGAAATGGCCGACAGCGCACGGCAGATTCGCGCGATGCACCAGACGTTCCGGCAGATCGACACGTTGTTCGATCGCATGCTCGGGAAGCGCGCATGAACGCCGAACGCATCGCCGCGCACCAGTTGCTCGAAAGCATCCAGCGCACGACACCGGGCGGCATCCGTCGCGAGCAGTTCGTGCAGCGTCGGCATCCGATCAAGACGTTGCTTGCGGCCGCTCCCTTCGTCGCGCTCGCGGTGCTGGGCGCGTTCTGGTTCATCACCCGATAACCCGTCATGCGAACCCCGCAGGAACTCCCGTTTCCTCCCAACACAAACGGCCTGCGTGGGTTCGCTCCCAACACCGGCCCTGCCGTCCCTTTCTTTGAGAATTGAAAGCGACCGAAACGGCAGGGTCGGTTCTTCACCACCACGCAGCCGGGCGAACCCGGCAAAGGAATTGCAGTGAACCCCAGGCAAGTTGCACTCGTCACGTTCGGTCCGAATCCGGAAATCGGGTTCGTCTTTCCGATCGATCAGATGGCCCTCCTGACCGCACTGGTCGCGAACGCGCAGATCGTCAAGCCCGACAACGAATACAGCGCGGAGCCGAACTGGAAGCCTCACGACGCGCTGCCGACGATCCGCGTGCTGGACAACGCCAAGTTGCAGCCGCCTTCGGAAGAAACGCTTGCGGCACGCAAGGAAGCCGAGGCCAACAACACCCGCTGGTACGCAGAATACACCAGGCACGAAGCCACGAAGAAAGCGCTGGTCGAAGCCAACGCCAAGGTCGAAGCGCTGACCGCGGTCGGCACCTGCCGCGCCGCCGCGCCGGAGGTCGAGCAGGCATGAGCAAGCGCATCTATACCGTCAGCGACGGTGACCGCACCGAAGTCCTCGTACGCGCATCCTCGCGCTCGCAGGCGATCAGCCACGTCGCGCGGAAAATCTTCCGTTCGCGCGTTGCCACGCAAGGCGACCTCGAATTGCACCTCGGCAACGGGGCCAAGATCGAGGAAACCGGCGAGCAGGCCGACGAGGACGGGCAGTCGTGAACGCGCAGATGAAACCCGACGAGCGCGGCGAGTGGCTTGAAGCGCGCCGCCACGGCATCGGAGGCAGCGATGCGCCCGCGATCGTCGGCGTGTCGCCGTGGCGCACCCCTCTGGATGTGTACGTCGACAAGATCGGCGAGGGATTGGAGCTAGAGGACAACCCCGCGATGGCGTGGGGTCGCGCGCTCGAACCCGTGATCCGACAAGCGTACAGCGACCGGACGGGCCGCGCAGTGCGTTTGCCCGGGATGCTGGCCCACCCCAAGCACGAATGGATGCTCGGCAACCTGGACGGCATCACCGACGACCAGCGCGTGCTGGAAATCAAGACCGCACGCACCGCCCAGGGCTGGGGCGAGGAAGGCTCGGACATGATCCCGTTGCCGTACCTGATTCAGGTTCAGCACTACATGGCCGTGACCGCGTTCCCGGTCGCCGATGTGGCGGTTCTGATCGGCGGCAGCGACTTCCGGTTGTATGAAGTTCCGGCCGACGCGGACCTGCAGGCGCAGTTGATCGACGCAGAAGCCGAGTTTTGGAAGCGCGTCGAAGCGCGCGAGCCGCCGGAGCCCATCACCCTCGCCGAGGCGAAAACCCGGTTCGGGCGTTCCAGTGCCGCCGGAGAGGTCGAGGCATCGCCAGCGGTGTTCACGATGGCCCTCGCGCTGCAGGGCTTCGCTGCTGAAATCAAGGCGCTCGAAGGCAAAGCCGATGAATGCCGCGCGGCGCTGATGAAAGCGCTCGGCGAAAAGGGCGACACGCTGACGCACAAAGGTCGCGTGCTCGCAACGTGGAAGCTCGCCAAGGCGCCGCAGCGATTCGACACCAAGGCATTCGCCGAGGCCCACCCCGACTTGCACGCGCAATTCACCCACCCGGGCGAGCCTTCGCGCCGCCTGTTGCTCAAGGACATTTCCCAATGAACGCAGCACTCGAAGAACAGAACACAGCGCTCGCTCCCGCGCCGTCGCGCAACAACGGCAACCCGTTTGCCGACGCGCCGATTGCGGCAAGGCCCAGCAACAACGCCATCGCCGACACGTCGCAGGCGCGAGAGATTGCCGAGGTGCAGGCCGCGATGGTCATCGCGCAGCGGTTTCCGCGCGATCCAATCACCGCGACCGATCGCATCCTGCGAGCCTGCACGCGACCCACGCTGGCCGAGGGCGCGCTGTACAGCTACAGCCGCGGCGGCCAGGAAATCACCGGCCCAAGCATTCGGCTGGCCGAGGCCGCAGCGCAAGCGTGGGGCAACATGCAGTTCGGCATCCGCGAGCTCGAGCAGCGCAACGGTGCATCCACGGTCGAAGCCTTCGCGTGGGACGTGGAAACCAACACGCGCCAGGCCAAGGTGTTTCAGGTCGAGCACAAACGCCATACCCGCAAAGGCGCGTACAAGCTCGAAGATCCTCGCGACATTTACGAGATGGTCGCCAACCAGGGCGCCCGCCGTCTGCGGTCCTGCATCTTGGGCGTGATCCCCGGCGACGTGATCGAAGCAGCAGTCAGGCAGTGCGAGGAAACCTTGCACGCCAATGCCGACACCAGCGCCGATGGACTCAAGAAGCTGGTCGCCGCGTTCGAGAAATTTGGCGTCACGCGCGAGCAGATCGAGAAGCGCATCCAGTGCCGTCTGGACGCAATCCGTCCCGCTCAAGTGGTGCAGTTGAAAAAGGTCTACGCAAGCCTGCGCGACGGCATGAGCGCCCCGGCCGACTGGTTCGATCAGCCCGAACAGCCAGCGGACACCGAGGCGCCACAGAGAACCGGCAACGAAGCGGCCAAGGCCGCGATGAAGGCTCGCGGCAGCAAGAAGGACGAACCCGCTGTCAGCGCGAAGGAGGTCCATGAAGCCCTCACCACCGCCAAGGACCGCGACGCCCTGAACGTCGCCGCCGACCTGATCCGCATGCTGCCGGAAGCCGACCAGGAGCCGCTGGCGAAGCTGTACGAGCAGCGCGCGAAGGAATTCGACGCGTAACCAGGATGCGAGCGCGGCCCGGGCAGGTCACCCGGACATGACCGCCGCGCCCGATCTGCTGCTCTGGCCTACGTGCCCATCAGCGCCGGAAAAGTAACCGGCACCGCCCACCACCAGGAGCCACCATGTTCCAACCAGCAGAAGAAAAGTGGGCGCCGGTGCCGGGTCACGAGGGCGAGTATGAAGTCTCCGATATGGGACGTGTTCGCAGGCTGGTCAGTCGCCGAGGTTCTATTCGCCCCGGCATTTTGAAGCGGACGCGGCGCCCGGATGGCTATTACTCGGTTGGCTTGTACGGGGAAAACTGGCTCGTGCACCGGCTCGTGCTTACCGCTTTCAAAGGCCCAATGCCATCAAACATGCATGGCGCGCATTTGAGCGGTGACAAGGCGGATAACAGGCTCGCGAACCTAGTGTGGGCAACGCCGTCTGAAAATGCATCGCATCGGCACGCGCACGGAACTGATTTTGTTGGTGAAAGGAATCCACAAGCAAAAATCACGGAACCAGTAGTGCGTGCAATACGCAGGGAGTATCGACCACGCTCACGGACAGCGTGTTGCGCTGCACTTGGTCGCCGTTATGGATTGACGTATCAGACCGTTTGGGAAATTGTGAAACGCCGCACTTGGAAACACGTCGCCTAACCCACCGGAGAAAACCATGTTTGAACTGAAAGCTGCCCCTTGCAAGTTGATGCACGTGAATTTGAGGACCGAGAAGCACGGCGAGGACGACGTGCGCGCCGTCGACCTCAAGTTCGAGCGCGTCGGCCCGAACACCCTGATCGACGAGCTCGCGCCCGGGCTGCGCGCTGCGCTCTACCAGCCGCCGCAACAGGGCAACCAGGCCGACGCCTTCAACGGCGAGCTGACGACACTCGCCTTCCCGCAGATCAAGATGCCGCTGCAGCTGGACGGCGAATTCCCTGGCTACAAGGCGTCCATCGCCACCGGGCTCGATCCCGACGACGTGCTGGTGCTGACCAGCGAGCTCAAGAAGCAGAAGGTCGAGGCCGTGCAGGGCGGCAGCGCGCGGCACGAATTCACGCTGTCGACCTATCCCGACGACGAGGAAATCGGCCGGCTGGCATCCGCGCTCGGGCACGAAGTCGAACTCACGCTCGAAGCGCCGAAGCCCAGCGCGAGCAATGACGGGGGCGACGCGGTAGAGGAAGAAACCGCGTGAGCGAATGGACCGACGAATACGCGCAGATGCTCGATGACTGCATCAAGCGTGAATCGAAGCTCACCGAGTGGGAGCGCGGGTTCGTCGACTCGCTCGACAAACGCATCGGCAGTGGGAAAGCCCCGACCCCGAAGCAGTGCGCGACGCTGGACGAGATATGGGATCGGGTGACCGCATGACCTTCGCCACACGCCACCTAGAACCACGCCGGCCGCGGAAGGATCGCGATGTCACCTGGTCGCGATCAACCCAGAATGGCGTGACCACGTGGACGCTCTGGCGGCGCGACCATCGGCGTGCAATTCACCTGCGCGCGGTGACGCAACCCGCGAAGCTTCGTAGCGCCTGGCATGAGCTGCGCGACTTTGTGGACACAATCGATCTGCAGGCAATGGAGGAACCCGCGTGAATCTATCCGAAGGCCATTCGATCAACCTTCCGGTGTTGCTGGAAACGCGCCTGCTCGTCCAAGCCGGCAGCGGCGGCGGCAAGTCGTGGGGACTGCGCAGGATCCTCGAGCAGACCGCAACGAACGTCCAGCAGCTCGTGATCGATCCAGAGGGCGAATTCGCCACACTGCGGGAGAAGTTCGACTACGTGATCGCCGCGGCGCACGATGCCGACGCCGTGGCGTCTCCGCAGACGGCAGCGATGCTTGCCCGCCGGCTCATGGAGTCGGGCGTCTCGGCGATCCTCGATATCTACGACCTGAAGCACCACGAGCGCGTGCTGTTCGTGCGGCGGTTCCTGGACGCGCTGGTGAACCTGCCGCGGAAGCTATGGCACCCGGTGCTCGTGGTCCTGGACGAGGCGCACGTGTTCTGCCCGCAGGTCGGGAGCGCTGAATCGGCGTCTGCGGTGATCGACATCGCGACGCGCGGCAGGAAACGTGGCCTGTGCGCGGTACTGGCCACGCAGCGGCTGAGCAAGTTGCACAAGGACGCTGCGGCCGAGATGCAGAACAAGCTGATCGGCTTGACCGGGCTCGACGTCGACGTGAAGCGCGCGGCAGACGAGCTCGGGATGTCCGCGCGGGATGCCATGCAATCGCTCCGGGCGCTGGAACCTGGTCAGTTCTTCGCCTTCGGCCCAGCGCTTACCCGCGTACCGGAACTCGTCAAGATCGGTCCGGTCACCACCACGCATCCGAAGGCCGGCCAGCGGTTGCTACAGGCGCCCCCGCCGGCGTCAGAAAAGGTACGCGCCGAGCTGGCGAAGCTCGCGGACCTTCAGAAGGATGCCGACCAGGAAGCGCGCACGATCGAGGAACTGCAGGCTCTGAACGCGAAGTTGCGCCGCGAGGCGACGATCGCGAACAAGCGCGCGGGGGAGGCTGGTGTGCCGGAGAAGGAGGTTCAGGCGCGGATCGCCGCGGCGGTGCTGGAAGCGAAAAGACCAGTGACCTTCCGCTTCCAAGATGGGGCGCACCAGAAAGCGCTGCAGCGAATCAGCGAGATCGCTCAGAAGGCTCTCGGTGGCAACGCGGCGCCTGCAGGCGTCGTCCAGGAGCCGAGCCAACGCGATGCGAGCGCTGCGCCAGCGCCGCGCGTGCGCGAGAAGAAAGACCGCGCAGGCATGCCGGTCAATCTGACGCACCATGCCCCGGCCGGCGACGTTACAGCACCGCAACAGAAGATTCTGGACGTGCTCGCGCAACTGGAAGCCTACGGCATCGAGCAGGCCGACAAGGCGATGGTGGCGGCGCATGCCGGCGTGAGCCCCACGTCGGGCGGCTACTTCAACAACCTGGGCCGGCTTCGGTCCGGATCGCTGATCGATTACCCGGCGCCGGGAAAGGTCGCGCTGACGCTGCTCGGTCGCGCGCGCGCCACGCCCCCCAACGAGGCGCCCACGCTCGCCGAGCTGCACGAATCGTGGATGCGCATCCTGCCAGCACCGCAGGCGGCGATCCTGCGCGTGCTGATCGAAGCCTATCCAAACGCGATCACGAAAGATGACCTCGCGGATCGGGTCGGTGTCTCACGCACCAGCGGAGGGTATTTCAACAACCTCGGACGCCTGCGCACGCTCGGGGCGATCGAGTACCCGGCACGCGGCCAGGTCATTGCCGCGGCGATCCTGTTTCCGAAGGGGCAATGATGGGAGAGCGCGCGCCAGCCAAGCCTGTTCGGCTGTCGAAGGCGGAGGTCGCGGACCTCTGCGGCAGCCCACAGCGGGCGCACCAGATCGGGTTCCTGCGCCTGAACGGCATCAAGCACTACGTGGATGCCCACGGCTGGCCGGTAGTGCTGTGGTGCCATCTTGACCCGGCGCGCGGGCCGTCGGAAGATCGGAAGGCTTGGAAGCCGAACAAGGCGGCGTGATGGGTCGTCGGGCCTCTCGATTGAATGCCGTGCACAACCTGCGGGAGCGCCGCGCTGGCAATGTCACGCGGTACTACTACGATCATGGCATTGTCAACGGCAAGCGCTGGCGCGAGCCGCTGGGTACGGATTACGCTGCCGCGATCAAGGTTTGGGCCGAACGCGAGGGCGAGTCCAAGGTTCCGACCGCGCGTGTGCTGTTCCGCGACGTGGCGGACGCCTACCGCCGCGAAGTGATCCCGACGAAGGCCGAACGCACCCAGCACGACAACATGGGCGAGATGGGACGCCTCGTTGCGTTTTTCGATGATCCGCCTTGCCCGCTGGAATCCATCGAGCCGCAGCATGTGCGGCAATACCTGCGCTGGCGGAAGGGTTCGCCGGTGCGCGCGAACCGGGAAAAGGCGCTGCTGTCGCATCTCTGGAACTGGGCGCGCGAACAGGGCTACACGGCCAAGCCGAACCCGTGTGCAGGCGTGAAGGGCAACCGGGAAACGGGCCGCAGCGTGTACGTGGACGACGCGCAATTTGCGGCCATCCGGGCACACGCTGATCCCGTCACGGCGACGGCGATGGACTTGGCCTACTTGACCGGCCAGCGCCCCGCAGATGTGCTGCGCATGACCTTGGCCGACGTGCGGGATGGAACGCTGGAAGTGCGCCAGGGCAAGACCGGCGCGCTGGTGCGGATCGCCATCGAGGGGGACTTGGCCACAGTGATCGAAAGGATCAGGGCCGAAGCAGCTGGGCGCAAGGTCGCGTCCATGATGTTGCTCGCGAACGCAGCGGGCCACGTGATCGGATTGAATGCCCTCTCTCGCCGCTTCCGCGCCGCCGTGGAG
>Ga0134126_10000728_pt1 | contig 41321 bp, 54 predicted proteins | sample KB31752_FD_96881 | JGI IMG/M metagenome (GOLD analysis project Ga0134126, IMG submission 96881) | Terrestrial soil microbial communities with excess Nitrogen fertilizer from Kellogg Biological Station, Michigan, USA - KB3-175-2 | ecosystem: Environmental > Terrestrial > Soil > Unclassified ...
CCGGCGCCGCTGCGCGACCTCGCCGGCTGGGTCTGCTGGCGCTACGAGCCGAACGACAACCCCGGCGGCAAGCCGCGCAAGGTGCCGTACTACGCCGGCGGCGGGCGCCGGCAGGGGCGCCAGGGATCGCCCGAGGACCGGGCGCAGCTCACCACCTTCGACGCCGCGCGTAGCGCCGCGGCGCGGCGCAAGATGGACGGCGTGGGCTTCTGCACGCTGGCTGAATTCGGCATCGTGGCGCTGGACTTCGATGCCTGCATGGTCGACGGCCAGCCCCATCCCGACCTGCTGCCTATCCTGTCCAGCACCTACGTGGAGTTCAGCCCCAGCGGCACCGGCCTGCGCGCGCTCTACCGCGGCCAGCTGGGTGACCTCAAGTCGCACGGCGCGCCCTACGGACTGGAGGTGTTCTCCAGCAAGGGTTACGTGACCGTCACCGGTCATGCGCTCGACGTGGTGGAGCTGTTGGGCAACGAGGACGTTGTTGCCGACCTCGACACCGCGGCGATCGACCTGATCCGCGCGCGGTTCAAGCGCGACGCCACGCCGGCGTCCGACGCGCCTGCCGCTGATCCGGTGGGCCTCACCGACGCGCAGCTGGCGCAGGCGCTGGACGCTTTGCCGGATGACCTCGACTACGACACCTGGCTCAGCGTCGGCATGGCGCTGCACCACGAGCGCGGCGGCGATGGCTTCGACCTGTGGGATGCGTGGTCGCAGCGCTCGCCCAAATACACCACGCGCGAGTACGGCTGGGACCGGTGGCGCAGCTTCGGCCATGGCGACGGCGCGCCGGTGACCGCGCGCAGCCTGGTGCGGCTGGCCAACGACCATGGCGCCGGGCTGGTGCTGAACGGCCCGGCGTCGCCGGAAGAGTTCGAGGCGGCCGCCAAGGCGCCCACGACGACCGCCGCGCGGTTCCAGCCGGTCCCGGTGGGCAAGTTCGCCCAGCGTGCGCCGCCGCGGTGGATCGTCAAGGGCGTCTTGCCGGAGGCCGAGCTGGTGGTGCTGTTCGGCGAGTCCGGCTCCGGCAAGAGCTTCCTGGCGCTGGATCTGGCCATGGCCGTGGCACTTGGCATCCCGTGGCGCGAGCGCCGCGTGCGCCAAGGCCGGGTGGTCTACATCGCGGCCGAAGGCGCCGGCGGCTTCCGCAACCGGTGTCAGGCCTACGGGCAGGTCAAAGGGCTGGATCTTCACGCCCTCCCGTTCGACGTGATCCCCGACGCCCCAAACCTGCTGCTGAAGGACGACGCGCTGGCGGTGGCCCGAGCCATCGGCCGGGCCGAGGTGGTGGTGGTGGACACCTTCGCCCAGGTGACCCCCGGCGGCAACGAGAACGCCGGCGAGGACATGGGCAAGGCGCTGGCGCACTGCAAGGGCATCCACCGCGCCACCGGCGCGCTGGTGCTGCTGGTGCACCACAGCGGCAAGGACGCCAGCAAGGGCGCCCGCGGCTGGTCCGGCCTGCGTGCCGCCGCCGACGCCGAGCTGGAAGTCATCCGCCATCCCGGTGGGCGCCTGGTGCGCACCAGCAAGCAAAAGGATGGCGAGGACGGGCTGTCGTGGGGCTTCGGCCTCGACGTCGTGACGATCGGCCAGGACGAGGATGGCGACCCGCTCACATCCTGCGTCGTGGTGGAGCAGGCGCTCCCGGTCGCCGGCGCGCCGGCGCGTCTGCTCGGACCGACCGAGCTTATCGTGAACGCCGTGGTACAGGAATTCGCGCTGGCGCAGTCGGCGGGCATCGAGGTGAAGGCGGTGCTGGCCGAAGCGGCACGCCGGATGGACACGCCCGACAAGGGCAAGCGCGACACGCGCAAGCAACGCGCGCTGCGCGCCCTGCGCGCGCTGTGCACGGGTGACGACGCGTCGTACATGCTGGACGATGACGACACCACGCTGACGATCCTGTAGGAGGCGTCATGAACGGCACACGCGACGCGCACGCCAAGGTGGCCCTCGATATCTACGTGGCCTGCTGGCAACGCGGCTTCGTGCTGCGCCGGATGGATGGACATGTCATGGCGCTGGGCGGCTTTGCCGACTACGCGCCAGTGGCCCGCGCCGTCGTGCGAAAGTTCGAGGATGTCCTGCTCCCGCGCACGCCGCCGGTCCACGACGAGAACGCCCGGCGCTAGGCCGGGCGTTTCGCTTTCATCCAAGCACCTTGAGCTGGAACAACGTCCAGAACACCGGGTGCATCTTCCGTCGTCCCCCTTCCCAGTCCTGCCAGCTGCGCTCGGCGGCGCACACCAGCTTGGCAGCGGCTTTCTGCGTCAAGCCGGCGGCCTGGCGCGCCGTGCGGATGGCCTCCGGTGTGGGGTAGGGTTGCGGGGGTGAAGGCGGAAGAAGTGCGTGCATGGGTGCCAGCTTATGCTGTGGCTTCACGAAGCAGTTCCAACAGGTCCGCAGCTTCCTGCTTCCACGCCGCCGACTCCGCAGCTTCCTGCTTCCACGCCGCCGACCACGCCGCCGACCGCGCCGACCACGCCGCCGACCACGCCGACCACGCCGCCGACCGCGCCGCCGACCACGCCGCCGTGATTACACAAGTGTCTCCACCGATTTCGGCCTCGTGGCACTGGCGTACTTGGGTGAGAGCCGCAACGGTCTGCGCGATTACGGCGTCAATAGCCGCGCCGTGTTTCCCAGCGTTACCGTTTTGCAGCGCGATCAGCCGATCGATGCGGCGCAAGGCAAGCTTGGGTCGCACCGGCTCAAGATTCGCGCCGGGCGTGATGGCCTCAAGAAACGCTTCGGGCCACGCCATCGCTTCGGCTTTCGGTAGACCTTCAAAAATCCGATCCTCCAACCGCGCAAGCCATTCCGGCAGGCCCAGCTCGATCGGATAGCGGGAATGGTCGTAGGCTTCGAGCGTACACCCGATGGCGCAACCCTTCCCGTTCTCCCAACCGATGCCTTGCGTGATGGCGTCCGCGGCTGCGTGCGCACGTATGCGTGCCAGGTATTTGTCCTTGATCGCCTGGTCGCCATGGAAGGCGCGAAGGGGTTGAGTGGTCATGACACCAGCTCCTCGCCGCCCGGCAGCGCGTACACCAGCTTGCCGTCGCGGCGCAGCGGCGCGCGCAGGCCGCAGCCGCCGCGCTTCGGCGCGTCCAGCTTGACGGGTGCGTGAACGACGGTGTCGCCGTAGACGACGGTAGCGTGCGGGATGAACCCTGCGGCGGTCTCGGTGCCGCCGAACGACGTGGTGCGGTATTCGGTCTCGGCTTTCATGGCTGTTCTCCTGTCGGCACGGATCGGCCGGCGTTGCGCACGTGTGGGCATGCGCAACACCTGCGAATCAGCGGGAGGCCCAGGACGTATCAGGCACGTCTACCCTCGTGGCGGGCGTCTTGAACGGCGCCACCGCACCGGCAAAATCAGTGATCGCGTTAATCCACACTGGCGCTGTTCCCGTTCCGTTGTGCGTCACTTGCGGCGGCTGCCGTGTGCCCAGCGCCTTTGCCACTTTGGTGAATGCGGCCAAGTGTTCCGGGTCGAATTGCGCCGTTTCGCCCGATGGCGCATGCGAGAAAATCTGGCGGTAGTCGGGGAAGCGCCCGTCTATCGGACTGAACGCAATCGAATCGCCCGAAAACCCGAGCGAATGCGATTCGCCGTCGATGCGCAGCTCCACGATCTTGGTACGCTTCGCCTCTTTGACGAGCCGTTCCACGACGTCGCGCGGAATGGTCACGCTGGCGGGAACGTGATCGCAAAAAGGACTGCGAAACACCGCGACTTTGTAACCGTCCGTGGCGATTACGCGGGTTTCCGTAGGCAACGCTTCAATGCGCACACCGTTGAGGTAATAACGCACGTCCTTTTTGCCCGCGCAGTGAATGGCGGCGCGCAGGTGGCGCGCGTCGATGCGGATAATGTTCATGCCGTCACCTCACGTTCAGACCATTGCGTTTTCACCGGCTCACCTAGCAGAAACTCGAAAAGACGGCGCGTCGCGGCGAGTGTCGGGCGGGCGCGCGAGCAGTCAAAATAGCGCCAGCGGCCGTTGCGTTTTACGTAAATGTCGATTCGTTCAAACATGGGCTAGTTACTCCGCGCGTCAACGCATTTGAGATGGCGCACTAGGCGATCGGTGCATTGCAGGTTGAAACTGTGAAACTGCGCGCCGCGCATGTTGGCCTTTATCTCCGCGAGGCCGAATGCTTCACGTGGTACCCGCTTGCCGTCGATGTGATGGCGGCGCTTCCCGGTTTGGCGGTTGATCGTTTCGCACATTTGCATCACACGCGCTCCCCGTTAGATGGCCGAATAGACGTGGTAGCCGAATGCCTGCAGGCGATCCAGACCGGGGGTGAAATACAAGTCCATCCATCGGCCATCCCCCCAATTGGCCCAGCGCGCGCCGATGCGTTCCGCGGCCTTGCTCCACTGCTCGCGAGTGCGCGCGTTCGGGTCGCGGTTGTACGCGGCGAGCAGGCGCGCACGTTTCTTTTCATCTTCCGGCACGTCGCCGCAGTGATCGGCAATCGAATGGCCGTCGATCTTCAAACCGGCCAGCGCATGAGTCAGCTTGTCATAGCCGTAGCCGCTGGCGCTGGCGTGCCGAAATTCAGCGCCACGCGAAAAGACATTGACCAGCACGCGGCCGCCATCGCTGAAATGCGCTTGCACCTTCGCGACATACTCGCCGCGCTTGTCGGTGATGATCCACGCGGAAATGGAGCGGGCGGCTTTGGTTTCGGATACGTAGCGTGACATGGTCATTCTCCTGTCGATGGTCGTGGGGATGCTGCAAGCCGACTATACACGCGTTGCGTGGTTACGCAAGGCGCGCCGCGATTGGCGTTCAGGACTCGTTCAGTTTATGCCCACGCTGAGTGCGCAAAACGCTGCGCGTTGCGCCGAACGGGTGCAACATTGCACGTGTTGCACTGAGCTACGCATACGCTAGCGCACGGTTCGTGGATGCAACGCGGGTGCAACGCGGCGGCGGTTTTGGGGTACGCGGCTAAGTTGTTGATTTTACGAGGTAAGCTAAGGATGCAACGCGGATGCAACGCGGATGCAACGCCGCGTTGCAGGAATTTTTAGAGAGACTGCATCTGCAACGCAACGCGGGGTGTGTCTAGGGACACCCCCGCGGTGTTGCAGTTGCGGTCCGGCGGTCGGCGTTGAAACCAAAAACCTAGAACGCAACTTTTCGCACGTCACCAAACTGGTATGACGGGCGCCGCGCCGTGTTGCCGATGCCCACGCGCGTGATTACACTCGCGCCATGGCTCCCCATTACTTCCCGTGGCATGACGCGTTCCTCGCAGCGCTGCGCGAATACCCAGTGCTGGGACACGCGTGCGAGGCTGTTGGCATCGACCGCGCCACGGCATGGCGCGCACGTGAAAAAGATGCGAACTTCGCTAAAGAGGTGGCGGACGCCCTAGAGGAGGGCATCGACCGCGCCGAGAAAGAAGCGTTTCGTCGCGGTGTGGAAGGCGTCGAAGAGCCCGTGGTGTACCGCGGAGAGCTCACGCCGGTGTGGCGACGCGACGCGCAGGGCGAGATACTGCTCGTGGACGTGGAGATGCCTGACGGCAGCATTGATCGCAGGCCCTCACAGCTGACGGATGCACACGGGCGCCCGGTGTGGCTCACCGTGCGCAAGCACAGCGATCAACTACTGACGTTGATCCTCAAGGGCCGTCGCAAGGCCATCTACGCCGATCGCACGGAGATCACGGGCGCCGATGGCGGCCCGGTGGCACACAGCGACGAGACCACGCGCGCGGCACGTCTGGCGCACCTGATCGACGTGGCGCGCCTGCGCAAAGAAGCCGAAGACCTCGGATGACGCCGGCGGAGCTGCGTGAGCTGCTGCCGTTCCTCACCACGGCCGAGCGTGCCGAGTTCGAAACGCTGCTGGCGCAGGACATGGCCGAGCGCGTGTGGGTACCGCTGCCTGGCCCTCAAACCATGGCCTACGAGTCGCGCGCTGACGTGGTGGGCTACGGAGGTAGCGCTGGTGGCGGCAAAACTGACCTGGCGATCGGAAAGGCGCTCACACGACACTCCGTGATCCAGATATTCCGGCGCGAAGGCACCGAGCTGGGCGGTCTGATCGATCGTATGGTGGAAGTGCTGGGCCATAATTCCGGCCTGTCGCGTGCACACCCCGCGACGTGGCGCAAGCCGTGCGATGGCGTCAAGGTGGTCGAGTTTGGCTCCGTGCCGAATCTCGGCGACGAGACCAAGTATCAGGGGCGCCCGAAAGACCTGCTGGTAATCGACGAGGGGCCAACTTCCTCGAGCAGCAGGTGCGGTTCCTTATGGGCTGGGTGCGCACGACCGACACCGCGCAGCGCTGTCAGACGTTGCTGTGCTTCAACCCACCCACGTCGGCGGACGGGCGCTGGATCGTCAATTTCTTTGCCCCCTGGCTGGATCGTAAGCACCCTAAGCCTGCCGTGCCCGGCGAACTGCGCTACGTCGCGGTGGTCGACGGCAAGGATGTGTGGGTGGATGGCCCGGAATCCTTCGTGCACGGCGTCGAAACCATTACGCCCCAATCGCGCACGTTCATCCCGGCGCGCGTGACCGACAATCCCTTCCTCATGGGGACCAACTACATGACCACCCTGCAGGCGATGCCCGAGCCGTTGCGCTCGCAGATGTTGTACGGCGACTTCGACGCCGGCACGGAGGACAGCGAGTTCCAGGTGATCCCCACCGAATGGGTGGACATCGCCATGGCGCGATGGACCGACCTGTCACCGAAGCCGCCGATGGATAGCGTCGGGTTGGACGTGGCGCGCGGTGGCAAGGACAACTCCGTGCTTGCACGCCGGCACGGCTGGTGGTTTGACAAGCTGATTCGCAAACCGGGCAAGGAAACGCCCGATGGCCCATCGTGCGCCGGCTTGGCAGTGGCCCACCTGCGCGACGACGCGGTGATTCACGTGGACGTGATCGGCGTCGGCGCCAGCCCCTACGATGCGCTGGTGGCGCTCAACCAGGACGCCATCGGCGTCAACGTGGCCGAGGGCAGCACGGCGCGCGACAAGTCCGGACGACTGGGCTTCTTCAACCTGCGCAGTCAACTGTACTGGCAACTGCGCGAAGCGCTGGACCCGGCGGCCAATACCGGCATCGCGCTACCCCCCGATCCGCAGCTGAAGGCGGACCTGTGCGCGTTCACATGGAAGCTGAAAGGCGCGGCGATCTACGTGTGCTCACGCGAGGAAGTGGTCGACCGCATCGGGCGCTCGCCGGACGATGCGAGTGCCATCATCCTGGCGTCGATGGACACACCGAAGTCGGCCGCCATCCGGCGCAAGTACGCCAACCACGCACCACGCCACGAGTACGATCCCCTGAGCGTGGCCGACCGCTACGCGCAAAACGGAGAACGCCGTGGCTATTAGCTTCGCGGTGGAAACCGTCGATGCCATGCTGGCACCGGAGATCCAGGCGATGATGGCGCAGCACCTGGCCGACGTGGCCCCGCTGGACGTCTGGCGCACGCTGGACGCCGGCGTCGGCATGTACCACCAATGTGAGGCCGCCGGCATGTTCTACGTCGTCGTGGCTCGCGACGGCGGCGTGCCGGTGGGCTACTCCGGCACGTTCATCGGTCCGCACCGGTTCTGCGTGGGGACCATCTTCGCCAACAACGACATGCTGTTCGTGGCGCCGGCGTTCCGGGGAACGAACGTGGCGCTGCGCCTCATGCGCGCCACCGTGGCCGAGGCCAAGCGCCGGGGAGCGTCGGTCATGGGCTGGGCCGCCCGTCCGGACAGCCGTTTTGGGCAGATGCTTGCGCGATCGGGCCATGTGGTCGCAGAATCGCTCTACCTCCGGGAGATCTGAGCCATGCCGCAAGCCGCCGCCATATCCGCCATCGTGGCCGCTGCGGCGACCACTTACAGCGCGCTGAACCAGCCCGGCGCGCCGAAGGCGCAGACGCCCACCGAGTTGCAGTCGGCCAAGTCGCCCGACGCCACGAGCGTCCGCAACGCGCTGGCCGGCCCCGGACAGGGCGGCGGTGCGCAGGGCATCGCGCAAACCTTCCTGTCTGGGGCCGGCGGGGTGAACCCGGCGCTGCTCCAGTTGGGCAGCAACACGCTGCTGGGCGGCGGCACGTCCGGGTCGTCCAGCACGCCGACGACGCCGGGGATGGGCTGAGTTGAGCCAGCCGACCCGCCAGGAAATCCTCACGCGCCTCGCGGCACTGCGTACCGAGCGCGAAACTTGGCGAGCGCACTGGGCGGAGATCACCCAGTACCTGCTCCCGCGCAACGGGCGCTACTTCGTGCAGGACCGCGACCGCGGTTTTCGTCGTCACAACAACATCTTCGACAACACCGCGACCCGCGCGCTGAACACGCTGGCGGCGGGCATGATGTCGGGCATGACCAGTCCCGCGCGTCCGTGGTTCCGCTTCGGTACCATGGACCCGGACCGGCAGAAGTCGCAGGCGGCGAAACTGTGGCTGAACCAGGCCACGCAGATCACGCTCGACATCTTCGCGCGCGGCAACACCTACCGCGCGCTGCACGCGATCTACAAGGAGCTGGGCGCGTTCGGCACGGCCTGCTCGCTGGTGCTGGACGACTACAACGACGTCATGCGCCAGTACAACCTCACCTGCGGTGAGTACTTCATCGCGCAGGACTGGCGCGGGCAGGTGTGCACGGTCTACCGCGAGTTCCAGAAGACCGTCGGCGAAGTGGTCGCCGAGTTCGGGCGCGACCGCTGCAGCAACGCGACGCGCTCGCTCTACGACCGGGGCCAGCTGGACAAGTGGATCACGATCATTCAGGCCATCGAGCCGCGCGAGGACCGCGAGCCCGGCAAGCCGGGCGCGCTCAACATGGCGTGGCGTTCGGTCTACCTGGAGCAGGGCGGCAACGGCGACGAGGTGCTGCGTGAGTCCGGGTTCAAGTATTTCCCGGCGCTGGCGCCGCGGTGGGACTTGGCCGGCGGCGACATCTACGGCAACTCGCCGGGCATGGACGCGCTGGGCGACATCAAGCAGCTGCAGCAGGAACAACTGCGCAAGTCGCAGGGCATCGACTACATGACGAAGCCCCCGCTGCAGATGCCCAGTGGGATGAAGAACCGCGAGATCGACGCGTTGCCGGGCGGCATCAGCTACCTGGACTCCACCGGCGCGCCGGGCATCCGCAACCTGTTCCAGGTGCAGCTGGACCTGCAGCACCTGCTGGGCGACGTGCAGGACGTGCGCGAGCGCATCAACTCGACATTCTACGCCGACCTGTTCCTGATGATGGCCAACGACAGCCGGTCCGGTATCACCGCGACCGAGGTGGCGGAGCGCCAGGAAGAGAAGCTGCTGATGCTCGGCCCGGTGCTGGAGCGCCTGAACAACGAGCTGCTAAGCCCGTTGGTGGAGATGGCGTTCACCCGGGCGCTCGAGCACGGGCTGTTGCCGCCGCCGCCGGCCGAGCTGCAGGGCCAAGATCTGAACGTGGAGTTCGTGTCGATGCTGGCGCAGGCCCAGCGCGCCGTGGGTACCACGACGATGGACCGCTACGTGCAGGCGATCGGCGCGGTGGCGTCGGTGGCTGGCCCAGCCATTCTCGACAACTTCGACCCGGACAAGTACGCCGATGTCTACGCCGACATGCTGGGCGTCGATCCGGAGATCATCGTCCCGGGCGACAAGGTGGCGCTGATCCGCAAGCAGCGCGCGCAGGCGCAGCAGCAGGCGCAGCAAGCGGCTATGATGAACCAACAGGCCGACACCGCGCAGAAGCTGGCGAACGCGCCGACCAAGGGCGGCGGCAGTAACGCGCTGAACGACATCATCAACCAGTACCAGGGCTACGGCGCGCCCGACCAGGTCAACGCGCAACCCGGGCAATAGGAGTCCAGGCCATGAAGCAGAAATTCTCGTACACGACGATCACCGCGCGCGGCGCCGACAACGCCAAGCCGATCACCTTCGACTTCGACGGCCTGCCCGTGACGCCGGCCGACGCCACGAACCTGCCGGATGGCATCGCCCGCGGCCTGTACTGCACCGGCGCCGGCAACATCGCGGTGACGCTGGAGTCGGGTGCCACCGCGACGCTTACCACCGTGCCGGCGAACACCGTCATCCCGATTTCCGTGTCGATCGTGGGCGCCACCGGCACCACGGCCACCGGCATTTACGCCCTGTACTGAGGCCAAGGCCATGCAGATCCTGAGCAAGTACATCGACGCGCTGGCGCCCATGCAGTCGGGCGTCGCCGTCACGCCCGGCACGGCATTCGCGTCCCCGCTGGCGCGCGACGGGCATACGCCGCCAACCAACGCGGTTTACGTCGGCGGCGCCGGCAACCTCAGCGTGACGATGGCCGATGGCTCGACGCTCACCTTCGACGGGGTGACGGCGGGGGCGATGCTGAATATCGCCATCACTGCGGTGGCCAGCTCCGGCACGACAGCCACCAACATCCTGGCGTTGTACTGATGGGCATTTCGTCCGCCAGCACGATCACGACGATCCCCCGGTGCTACCACCCCGATGGCTCGGCCGTCACGGTGGCGACCAATACCGTCATCACGACGCCGTGGTATCCTGAAGGCGTACCGCTGCCCAACCCGCAGCAAGGCGCGGCCGACTGGACCAAGAACCTGGCGCAGAACATCAGCCCCACACAGCAGCCCGGAGTGCTCTGACATGTCCCTCGTGAACCTCGACGTCGCGGACGACGACAGCGGCCCCTACCCGACCAGCGACGCCGTGTCGCAGGCACCGTGTATCTACCTCACTGCGGCGCAGGTGAAGGCGCTGGGCATCACCGAGCCGCCGCGCGCCGGTACGCGCCTGAGCCTGCAGGGCCAGTGCATCGTGGAGAGCGCTACCGAGTCGATCGACGGCGACATGGACGACCCGGACGTGCGCCTGACCCTGGTGCTGGAGTACGCCGAAGTCGGCGCCGCCGATGCGCAGCGCGACCCGGGGAAGGCCTTGTATGGCTAAGAAGTGGATCGACAAGGCCACGAAGAACGCGCACGGCCAGTTACGCGAGAAGGCGCGCAAGGCCGGCATGACCACGCGCGCGTTCGCGGAGAAGCACAAGGACTCGCCTGGGAAGCTGGGCAAGCAGGCGCGCTTGGCGCTGACCCTGATGGGGATGCACTGAGCGCGCATGAGGGAGCATGACCCCACCGATATCCGAGGCGAAGAACGCGAGCAGGCCGAGACGCGACGCAAGACGCAACTCGCTGCGAACCTCGAAGCCGACGACTTCAAGTGGATCATGTCGAACAAGAGGGGGCGCCGCTTCGTGTGGCGCCTCCTTGAAAAGGCCGGTGTGTACCGATCGTCCTTCACCGGCAACTCCGAAACGTTCTTCCGCGAGGGACAACGGAATCTCGGGTTGCAGATCTTGGGCCTCATCCACGCACACACCCCCGAGCTGTACGCCACCATGTTGAGCGAGCAAAAAGACCATGAGCGATCCGAGCGCACAAACGACCACTGACAGCGCAGCAGCTCCCGCACCCGCGGCTCCCGCGCCTGCACCGGCTCCCGCCGCTGCTCCCGCGCCGAGTTCCGCACCGGCATCGAGCCCCGCAGCCGCCTCCGCGTCCGCTCCGGCACCCACCGCAGCGCCTGCGCCGGCACCTGCTGCCGACTCCAAGCCGGCAGACGCGCCTCCCGGCGCGCCGGAAAAGTACGAGTTCCAGAAGACCGAAGGCATCGCCCTGGACGAAAAGGTGCTCGCGAAATACGGCGAGGTCGCCAAATCGCTGAACATGCCGCAGGACGCTGCGCAGAAACTGCTGTCGGAAGTCGCGCCCGCGATTGCCCAGCAGCAGGCGGACGCGTTCAAGGCAACGGTCGAGGGGTGGAAAACGCAGACCACGGCCGACAAGGAAATCGGCGGCGAAAAGCTCAGCGAGAACCTGGGCCTGGCCAAACGTGCGATGGATGCCTACTTCTCTCCGGACTTCGTCAAACTGCTGAACGACTCGGGCCTGGGCAATCACCCGGAGATGATCCGGGGCCTCATGAAAGCGGGGCGGCTCGTCAGTCAGGATCGTTTCGTAGCCGGTGGCTCGGGTTCCTCCAACCAGGGGAAATCCGCCGCCGACATTCTCTACGGCTCCCGTTAAAGGACACTAGACCATGGCAACTCTCACCACTGGCGCACTCACCCTCGCCGACTGGGCCAAGCGGTTGGACCCGGACGGCAAGATTCCCGTCATCGCCGAACTGCTGTCGCAGTCGAACGAGATCCTCGAAGATGCGGTTTTCGTGGAAGGCAACCTGCCGACCGGTCACCGCGTCACCATCCGCACCGGCCTGCCCAGCGTCTACTGGCGCCTGCTGAACGCCGGCGTGCCCTCCAGCAAGTCGACCACCGCGCAGGTGGACGAGAGCGTGGGCATGCTGGAAGCCTACAGCACCGTCGACAAGGCGCTGGCCGAGCTCAACGGCAACGAGGCGCAGTTCCGGCTGTCCGAGGACCAGGCGTTCCTCGAAGCCATGAACCAGCAGCAATCGCAGACGATGTTCTACGGCAACGTCGCCACCAACCCGGCGCAGTACACCGGCCTGTCGACGCGCTACGGCGCCATCTCCGGTGCGGGCAATGCGCAGAACATCCTCGACGCCGGCGGTACCTCCACCAACAACGCGTCGATCTGGCTCGTGCTGTGGGGTGAGAACACCGTGTTCTGCACCTTCCCGAAGGGCAGTCGCGCCGGCCTCGTGTTCGAGGACGTCACCACGAACGCGCCCGTGCTGGACTCGAACGGCAACCGCTACCAGGCGCTGCAGACCCACTACGAGTGGAAGAACGGCATGGTGGTGAAGGACTGGCGCTACGCCGTGCGCATCGCCAACATCAACACCGCCAACCTCGTGGCGCAGTCGGCGGCCGCCGACATCGTGGCGCTCATGTCGCGCTCGCTGGACCGCATCCCGAACTGGGGCATGGGCCGCGGCGCGTTCTACATGAACCGCACGATCTACTCGATGCTGCGCGTGCAGGCGCTCAACAAGAGCAACAACGCGCTGTCCATCGAGAAAGGCCTGTCCCAGTTCGGCACGCCGATGAACTGGTTGTCCTTCATGGGCGTGCCGATCCGTCGTGTGGATCAGCTGCTCAACACCGAAGCCCGCGTGGTTTAAGGAGCCGCCGTCATGATTCTCGACAACAATGCCATTTTCTCGGGCTCCATCGTGGGTTCCACCGTGACGGGTCAGACCGTCACCGGTACCAACACGACGGTCACCTCCACCAACGTCTATGACCTGCAGACGGCGCGCGACATCATGAAGGGCGACAATCTGGTCGTTCCCATCGAGGTCGTCACGTCGTTCAGCGGCGGCACCAGCGTGCAGGCCCAGCTCGTGCAGGCCGACGACGCCGGCATCTCCACCAACGTGCAGGTGCTGTCGACCACCGGCGCCACGCCGATCGCCAACTTGACGGCCGGCACGCGGCTTGTGCTGGAAGGCGGTCGCGTCGACCCGTACCCGAACCGTCGCTACCTGGCAGTCCAGTACGTGATCGTGGGCACCGTCGCCGCCGGCGCGCTGTTCGCCTCCCTGCAGCCGAACCAGGGCATCAGCGACGTGCCGGAGAATTACGCCTCCGGCTTCCAGGTCCTGTAAGGAGCGACCGACATGGCCAAGTACCGTGCACTCGTGACGTCCTTCGTCCACAACCGCATCGTGCAGGCGGGCGACGTGGTGGACCTGGATGGCGAAGTCAGCCCCGTCAACTTCGAGCCGGCCGACAAGGCGGCGTCGAAGGCGGCAGAGGTCAAGCCGTTGCCCCTGGAAGTCGAGCAGTTCATCACGGCCGTCAAGCTGCATGCCGCCTCGCGCGGCGTGCCGCCCACCGAGGTGAACGAAACCGATTTCGAGGACGTCGCCAAGGAGATCACTCCCCCGCCGACTCCGCAGACGCTCATGGCGGCGGCGGACAAGCTGGGCGTGAAGTTCGGCCAGTCGGTCGCCTGATACCCCTCGTCGGGCGTGGTACGTTGAGGGGGCCTTGCGCCCCCTCTTTTCTGTAGGTGGCCAGCATGAGTTCCGAGGTCGATATCTGCAACGATGCACTAGCGGTGGTGGGCGACGCCGCCAACGTGTCCAGCATCAAGCCGCCGGACAGCAGCGCGCAGGCGGGGCATTGCGCACGCTTCTACCCCATGGCGCGCGACCAGCTGCTGGAGATGCACCCCTGGAATTTCGCCACCAAGCGCGCCGCACTGTCGCTGCTCAGTGAAACCAGCAACCAGTGGCAGTACGTCTACGCGTTGCCCGGCGACTGCATGCGCGCGCTCGTCGTGCTTGACCCGCTGGCACCGGACGACTTTTCCACGCCGATTCCGCTCTACGGTGTCTACCCCTACCCCTACCCGGGGCAGAACAACATCCCGGCGGTGTACTCGCCCCAGCCGTTCGTGGTGGAAGTCGACACCGCCGGCAATAAGATCCTCTACACCAACCAGCAGAACGCGCAGCTGACGTACCTCGCAGCGATCACCGACACCACGAAGTTCTCGCCGCTGTTCACCGAGGCACTCGTGATCCTGCTGGCGTCCAAGCTGGCCGGGCCGATCATCAAGGGCACCGAGGGGCGACAGATGGCCTCTGCCCTGCGCCAAGAGTTCATTGGCGAGTGGTTCGCCAAGGCGGCATCGGCAGACGCCCAGCAGCGCCATACCGCCATCGCGCAGTCCGTCGCCTGGATCGTGAACCGCTGATATGCCTACCCAGCGCACCATGAGCAAGGCATTCAGCTCCGGCGAGATTTCGCCGGAGATGTTCGGCCGCGTCGACCTCAATAAGTTCACCCAAGGCGTGGCGCTCGCCCGCAACGTCATCTCGCAGCCCTACGGCTCGCTGCGCAATCGCACGGGTACGCAGTTTGTCAAGACTGCCGGTGGCGGTAGTGCCAACAAGGTGCGCCTTATACCGTTCAGCTACAACAACGTGCAGCAGTTCGCCATCGAGCTGGGCGCGGGCTTCACGCGCTTCCATGCGCTAGCGCAGACGCTGCAGGCCACCGCGCCGGCATGGAACAGCGGCACGGCGTACAACGTGGGCGATCTGGCAGCTGTCGGCGGCGTGCAGTACTACTGCATCGCCGCTAACACCAATCACATGCCGCCAAACGCGACGTACTGGTACGTGATGCCATCGGATGGTACCTACGAGATACCGAATCAGTACGCCGCGGCAGACCTGTTTTCCATCCACTACGTGCAGTCCGCGGACGTGATGACGCTGGTGCACCCGAACTATCCGGTCACCGAACTGCGCCGCTACGGCGCGACGAACTGGCAGTTCGCACCCGTCGCCTTCCAACCGACGATCAGCGCGCCTGCGGCACCGGCTATCACCACCGGCGGCCCCGGCGGTGGCAATCCGACATTTCACACTTACGCGGTGACGGCGATCTCCGGTACCAACAACTCGGACGAGTCGCTGCAATCGCCCTCGGTCACCACGGCGGTGTCCATCGACCTGTCGGTAGCGGGCAACTTCGTCAAGCTGACGCTCTCGCCGGTCACCGGGGCGATCAGGTACAACGTCTATGAGAACGTCAACGGCATCTACGGCCTGGTGGGCTCCGTGGGCGCCACCGGCGCTTTGACGTTCACCGACAACAACATCACGCCGAACATCAGTCAGACGCCGCCCTACGTCGACAGCTCCAACTTCAACAGCGGCGCCGGGTACTATCCGCAGGCCGTGGGCTATTTCGAGCAGCGCCGCGCTTTCGCCGGCTGGAACAACTCGCCGCAGGAATTGGTCGCGACGCGCTCGGGCACCGAGACAAGCCTGAACTACCATATCCCGAGCGTGGCGGACGACCGGCTGGAGCTGACGATTGCCGCGCGGCAGGCCAGCTCGATCCGGCACATCGTTCCGGTGCAGGACGTCATCCTGCTGACGGCCAGCTGCGAGTTCCGCATGTTCTCCACCGATGGCAACGCGATCAGCGCGGCCAACGTGAGCGTGAAGCCGCAATCGTACGTCGGCGCCAACGACACGCAGCCGCAGGTCGTGAACAACATGGTCCTGTACTGCGCGTCGCGCGGGGGCCACATCCGTGAATTGGCGTACAACTGGCAGGCGCAGAGCTACCTGACGGGCGACGTCAGTCTGTTGGCGGGGCATCTGTTCGACTACAACGATATCGTGGATATGGCGTTCAGCAACGCGCCGACGCCGATCCTGTGGTGCGTCAACAACAACGGCGCGTTGCTGGGCATGACGTACGTGCCGGAGCAGCAGATCAGCGCATGGCACCACCACGACACGACCAACGGGCTGTTCGAAAGCTGCTGTGTCATCACCGAGGCTAACCCCTACGGCGGTAGCGAGGACTTCCTGTACGTGGCCGTCAATCGGACGATCAACGGCGCGACGCAGCGCAGCATCGAGCGCCTGAGTTCGCGTGCCTTTCCGCTGCCGTCCGAAGCGTTCTTCGTGGACTGCGGCGCGACGTATACCGCGCCCAGTGGCACGTACAGCGCCGCCGGCACGACGCTTACCTGCACTCTCGCGAACCACGGCCTGTCGACCGGGCAGTACGTGCCGCTGGCCTTTTCCGACCTGTCGCTCAACCGCAGCTACACGGTGACCGTGGTTAACGCCAACACCTTCACGATCACGCTGGCCAGCGCGCTGACGGAAACAGGCACGATGTCGCTGCCGGCCACGGTCATCAGCGGCCTGACCTGGCTGATCGGGCAAACGGTATCCGTGCTGGGCGACGGCGCAGTGATGCCGCAGGTGGTCGTCAGCAACACCGGCACGATCACGCTGGAACAGCCGGTGAGCACGGCGCAGATCGGGTTGCCAATCACGTCGCAGATACAGACGCTGCCGTTCGTGTACTACGCCTTCGACTTCGGGCAGGGGCGCCCGAAGGCCATCAACAAGGCGTACATCCGCGTGGTCAACACATCGGGCGTTTACGCCGGCCCGGATTTCGATTCGCTGGTACAGTACCCCCAGCGCACAACGGAGCCCTACGGTTCGCCGCCGGCGCTGATTACGGACGAGTTGGAAATCGTGCTCGACCCGGAGTGGGGAACCAGTGGCGAGTTGTGCATCCAACAGAGCGATCCGCTTCCGCTGATTGTCGACTCGCTCACCCTTGACGTTGACGTGGGGAACTAGCATGCCTTTCTCCAGCACCACCCCCATGGCATCGAACGTCGCGTACATGGGCGGCATGGGCATCAACATGCCCGATACCTCCGCGGTCTCCAGCGGGTTCAACACGCAGGCGCTGGCCATGGGCGCGCAGGCGGTGGGCGGCGTGGCGCAGGCGGTGGGCGCCTACGACAGCACCGCCGCGCGCAGGAACATGCTCGGCATGGACGCGCAGATTGCGCAGTGGCAGAGTTCGCAGGCGCTGGCCAGCGGGCAGGTGCAGGAAGAGGACTCGCGCCTGCAAAGCGGTCAGCTGTTCGGGCGCCAGCGCGCCCAGCTGGCGGCCAACGGCGTGCAGCTGGGCTCCGGCAGCGCGCTCGACCTGCTGGCGGGCACCAAGGTCATAGGCAATACGGACGCGACGACCATCCACAACAATGCGCTGCGCGCCGCGTGGGGCTACCAGACGCAGAGCACCATCGACCGCTACGCCGCGTCCAACCTGAACCCGACGACGACGGGACTTACCACGCTGCTGGGCAGCGCCGGCTCGGTCGCCAACAGCTGGTACCGCTACAACAACGCGATGAACGGCGCCCCGGTGCCCACTTCCTGACGCGAGCGCACGATGCCCACCGTACCCGAACAGACCGTCCCCAGCGTACTGCCCAGCGAGCTACCGGCGCCGCAGGTAAGCCGGTTCGCCTACATGGCCATGGGTCAGGGCGGCGAAGAGCTGCAGCGTCAGGGCGCGGTGGCTGCAGGCATCGGCAACGAGGTGAGCGCCGAGGCCACGCAAACACTGCAGCTGGCTAACCAGGTCCGCGTCAACGACGCGATGAACCAGCTGCGCGAAGCCCAGCAGAACCTCACCTACGGCGATCCGAACGACCCCAGCACCGGCTATCTGGCGCAGCAAGGCCGCGCCGCGCTGGAGCGCCCTGGCGGCCAGTCCCTAGTGGACGAGTATGGCGGCAAGCTGCAGAGCGCCGCGTCGTCCATCGCGGACGGCCTGAGCACGCCCGCGCAGCAGCAGATGTTCCAGCGCGAGGCGCAGGGCCTCGTGACCGGCTTCCAAGGCGAAGTGCAGCGCCACACGCTGCAGCAGTTCCACAACTACGCGCTGTCGACCCAGAGCGGCGCGCTCAAGCTGGCGCAGAACTCCGCCGCGCTGGGCTGGAGCAATCCGGATACGGTGGGCACCTCGGTACAGCAGGCCGAGGCCGCCGTGGTGCAGACCGGGCGGCTGATGGGCATGTCGGCCGACGAGATCGAAGCCAACCGTCAGCAGACCGTCAGCGGCATGTACAGCCAAGTCATTCAATCGGCGCTGGAGAACAACAACCCCGACTACGCCCTGCTGTTCATGAACGCCCACAAGGGCGACATGACGGCCGACGACGTCCTGCGCGTGCAGGGGCAGGTCAACCGCGACGTAGACAGCCGGGTGGCGCTGACGGCGACCACGGCGACCACGGCCAATTTCCAGTCGGCGCTGCAGCCCACCGGCATGGACCGCTTCACGAATTTGATCCTGCAGCAGGAATCCGGCGGCAAGGGCGATCTGCTGCCCAATGGGCAGCCGCTGACGTCCGCCAAGGGCGCCAAGTACAGCATGCAGGTCACGGACGCCACGGCGGCGAATCCCGGCTTCGGTATCCAGCCGGCGCAGTCGGACACGCCGGACGAATACAACCGCGTCGGGCGCCAGCTGCTCAGCGCCTACGTGCAGAAGTACGGCAACGTGGCACAGGCGGCGGCGGCTTACAACGCCGGTAGTGGCGCGGTGGACGCGGCGATCAAGAACGCGGGCGGCGCGTGGCTGACGCAGATGCCGGCGGAAACCCAAGCCTACGTGGGGAACATCACGCGCCAGTACGACGCGGGCGCCGGCGCGCCGCAGATGCCGACGAAGCTGGCCTTCGTGCAGGATGCTGTCGCGCGGCTGGGCGCGAACCCGCGGCCCGAACAGGTCAAGCTCACGCAGGATGCGGCGGCGCGCCAGTTCGACATGCTGCAGACGTCGATCAAGGAGCGGGGCGAGCAGACGCTGAGCCAGGCGCAGCACGCGTTGATTGCCAACCATGGCGACTTCAACGGGCTGGATGGCAACCTCAAGACCGCGCTGGCGCAAGATCCTGAGAACTACACGAAGGCGCAGACGTTCGCCACCGCGCTAAGCAAGGACACGACGCAGACGGACCCGGCGGCATACGCCAAGCTGGCCAGCCATCCCGAAGCCATGGCCGCGCTGTCCGACGCGCAGTTCACGCAGCTGCGCACGGTGCTGTCCGCCGCCGACTTCAAACATTTCGCCGACGAGCGCGGCAACATCTTGAACGGTAAGACGGACAACTCGGCTGGCGCGATCAACAGCCCGGCGCTCAACACCGCACTGAACGAGCGCTTGGCCAACCTCGGTATCAACCCATCGCCGACCAAGACGGATACCGACAACCTGGCGCGTGTGGGTGAGATACAGAAGTTCGTGCGTGACGACATTTTCGCCCAGCAGCAGGAGCTGGGCCGCAAGATGACACCGCAGGAAATCGGCCAGCGCGTGGACGAGCTGTTCGCCAAGAACGTGAACCTGCGCGGCCTCTTCGGCCACTGGTCGTCCAAGCCCGTGCTGTCGATGGGCTACAGCGACATCCCTTCCGCCGATCGCAGCAAGCTGGAAGCGGCCATGCCGAACGCCACGGAAAACGACCGCCTCTACAAGTACCAGCAGTGGGTGATGCAGCATGGCCGATAACGCGCTTGCCCTGAACGCCGCGCCCGGCCAGCCGTCGCTGGACGACTTCCTCAAGACCGACGCCGCGCCGGCACAGGCACCCGCCGACGCGCAGTCGCTGGACGACTTCCTTGCGGGCGCTGCGCCCGGCGCGCCTTCGCCCACGACCCTGCGCAACAACATGCAGTTTTCGGTCAACGCGCAGCCAGACAAGGAGGCGTCGTACAAGCACCTCGGCGCCGCGGTGGGCGTGCCCATCGATACGGTGCGGGCGCAACCGGACGCCATCAAGACGCAGGCCGCGCTGCAGCAGTTCCCGGCCGACGCTATCGCCAGCAAGTACCCGGAAACGGCCAAGATCCTGGCCAGCCTCGACAACACGCGCATGCTGCACGACGACGTACCGAACATGACGGCGATCGAGGGCACGATGCAGGCGTGGCAGCCATCATGGGGTCAACGGCTTTCCTCGTGGATTGGCTCGTTGTTCGACATGCCGGCACAGGAACGCGCGCAGGCGGCCAACCTCGTCGCCGAGCAGCAGCTGGGCATCTCCGCCGGCCAAGCGCGCGCGGCGGTGGGCGGCGAGTCGGAACTGCCGGAGCAGTTCGCCGGGCAGGCGGTGCATGTCGGCACGCTGGGCCTCGTGCCCAACCGCTTCGGTGAGGCGCAGACGGCAGCGGGGCGCGTCGGCGCTGGCGCCGGCAGTCTGCTGGGCTTCGTGGCCGGCGCGCCGGTGAAGGCGGCAGCCTACGGCCTGGGTCGACTCGGCGTCACCGGCACGCTGGGCGCCATGGGCGGCGGTTCCCTCCTGACATCCACGCTGGCGTCGGCCGGCAACACGGCGGCCACACTGGGCGCGGCTGGCGCCCTTGGCGAAGCAGGCAATGCGCTGAACAGCCCCAGCGCCGGCGAAGCGCTGGGCAAGATCGGCGCGGCCGCCGGTAGCAACGCGCTCACCGGCGCCACCTTCGGTGCCGTAGGGCGCCTGCTCCCGAAGAACACGCTGGCGCAGTTGATCGGGCGCGTCGTCGCCAACAACGCCGCCACGGACCTGGCGCAGGGTAACCGCCCTTGGGACGAGCGCCCGGTCGACCAGAAGATCATGGACTACGGTCTGAATACGCTGTTTTCGCTGCACGGCATGCCGCCGGCAGAAAGCGAGGCGATCCAGAACGCCGGTTCTGCGGCGGCGGCAACCGAGGACGCGCAGCGCGTCGCCGGGCTCAGCCAGCTGTTCACGGCGTCCAAGTTCCGCGACCGCGACCCGGAGCAGTTCAAGCAGTTCGTGTCGGACGTCGCCGATCGCGCCGGCACGCCGGACCTGTACGTGGACGCCAAGCAGTTCGCGCAGGTGCTGGACCAGTCGGGCGTGAGCGCCGACGAGCTGTCGCAGACGATGCCCGGCGTGGCCAAGCAGATGCGCGAGGGGCTGCAGACCGAGGGCATGGTGCAGCTTCCGATCGAGGACTATGCCCAACACATCGCCGGCAGCAAGGTGGACGAGGCGCTGCAGCCGCACCTGCGCACCTCACCGGACGGCATGACGTTCGCCGAGGCGCAGCAGTATTACCAGGACAACGCGCGGTCCTTTGCCGACCAGGCCAAGGTGGCCGATGCACGCGTGCAGGACGAGGCGTTCCGGCAGTCCGGGCAGCAGGTCGAGGATACCGTGCAGCAGCAACTGGACGCGACGGGCCGCTTTCCGAAGGACGTCAACAGCGCCTACGCGAAGATGTGGCGCGCGTTCTTCGAGACCACCGCCAGCAAGACCGGCCAGCTCCCGCACGAAGTCATGGCGCAATACCCGGCCGAGGTGCGCAGCGATCAGCTGACACGTCCGTCGCTGGACCAGGAGGCGGCGCCGGAGCGCACCGTCAGCGTGCCGGGCTTCGGCGATGTTAAGTTCAACCAGCAGCACGACGTGGAGCTGCTGGGCGGCAGCTCCGACGACGGCAGCACGGTCTACGCGGACCGAAGCTGGAAGCCGGTCGCCAAGCTGCGCATGGCCGACGGCACCGAGAAAGACGTGGACCGCTCGCCGTTCTTGGGCGTGCATGAGCTGCGTGAGCGCGCGCTGGAGGGCCAAGGCTGGAGCTACACCGACGCACACAACCAGGCCGAGCGGGAGGAAGACGCCGCCGTGCGCGCGGCCGGCATCGACCCGAAGTCCTACCAGGAAAGCTACGACGGCGAGATCAAGGACGCCGCCAAGAAAGCCGACACCGGCAACCCGCCGCCGGACATCGTGGCCAAGCCCTACGAGCACCCAGACTCCCAGCGCGCGCGCGAGGCGCTGGGCCGCGTGGAGCAGGCCGAGAACAACGCCAGCGGCGAGTCATCGGCCTCGCTGGAGGCGCAGCACCGCGTGGCCGACGAAAAGGCGGCGGGGCAGACGCGCGCCATCATCCGCCGCGACGGCTCCGTGGAACCGCTCTACGGCGTCGATGCCGTCGACACGCATGCGCGCGCCGGTGAGGTGGTCGTGCAGCACGGCGTGGGCCGCGAGCCGTGGACCGTCCTGTCGCATGGCGATGACCTGTCGCGCGACGTGGCGCAGGGCAAGGTCAACCGCGCGCTGGCCGATCTGGAAGGCCTGCGTAGCTACAACCAGCCGTCGCGCGGCTCGATCGCGTTTGACGAGCGCGGCATCGACAAGGGCGCCAGCATCAGCCTGTTCAAAGGTGCGGACCTGTCCACCTTCCTGCATGAGTCCGGCCACTTCTTCCTGGAGGTCTACAGCGACCTGGCCGGCAAGATGGGCGCCGACAGCGCGGTAGGGAAGGACATGCAGCGCGTGCTGGACTGGTTCGGCGTGAAGGACGTGGCCGCGTGGCGCGACATGTCGCTGGAGGACAAGCGCGATTTCCACGAGCAGTTCGCCCGCGGCTTCGAGCAGTACCTCATGAGCGGCAAGGCGCCGACAATGGAGCTGCAGAGCTTGTATGGCCGTTTCCGCGCATGGCTCGTGAACGTCTACAAGTCCATGACGCAGCTGCACGTGTCGCTCACCGACGATGTGCGCGGCGTGATGGACCGCATGCTGGCCAGCCAGGACATGATCGAGCGGACGCAGGCGGCGCGCGGCATGCTGCCGATGTTCCACGTGAAACCTGATGGCATGACCGATGACGCCTGGGGCAGGTACCAGGACGAGCTGCGCCAGTCCACCGAGGACGCCATCAGCGACCTGCAGGCGAAGTCCATCAAGGACATGCGGTGGGCGAGCAACGCCAAGGATAGGGCGATCCGGTCCCTGCAGCGCGAGGCGCGCAACGCGCGTGCCGATATCCGCGAGCAGGTGACCAAGCAGGTGGCGGAATCACCCCTTCGGCAAGCGGAACAATACCTTAAGAGTCCCGGGCAAACCGATACGGGTTTCAGCGAAGCGTCTACGTTGTGGAAGACAGATCGCGAGCGCCACGAGGCAGAAACGGCGGCTGAGATCAAAGCAGAATACCTCACGAAGCCGGAAGCCCGCGGGTTAAAGGGCATCGAAAAAGGCCAGTATCTTGCACGCGTAAAACGCGAAATGGCTAACGAAGTAGAGCGCCACATGCTTGCGTGGGAACGCGAAAACCCCAAGCCAGTTCGTCAAGCGCCTGATGCTCAAATCGTAGCTGAAATGTTCGGCTTTAGCTCAGGTGAAACGCTTAAGAAAGCCATCCGCGACGCCGGGTCCATGAAAGGCGAAATCGAGGGGCTTACCGATCAACGCATGCTGGAAGAGCACGGCGAGCTGGTCGACCCGCAGAGCATCGAGCGCGCGGCCGAGAGCGCCATCCACAACGACGTGCGCACGCGCGTGCTGGCGCGCGAGCTGAACGCCCTGGCCAAGGCGACCGGCCCGGCCCGGCTGCTCGCCAAAGCCGCCGGGGAGGCCGCAGAGAGCGCCATCGGCGCGCGCAAGGTGCGCGACGTCAACCCGCACCAGTTCCAGGCGCAGGAAGGTCGCGCCGGCAAGGCGGCACTGGACGCGCTGAAAAAGGGCGACACCGCGACGGCCGCGGTGCAGAAACGCGCCCAGCTGCTGAACAACCAGCTGGCACGCAAGGCGCAGGATGCGCGCGAGGACATCGCCAAGGCGCTCACCTACTTCAAGCGGTTCCAGCGCGTCAACCCGCTCAAGGCGATGGCACTGGAAGAGCGCGAGCAGGTGCTGAAACTGCTGTCGGCCTACGACTTCCGCACGAACCCGTCCGCCAAGCCATCGCGCGCGCAGGAGAACCTGCACCAGTGGCTGGAGTCGCAGCAGCTTGCCGGCTATAGCCCGCTCGTGGACGAGACGCAGCTGGCGGCGACGCCGCGTACCGGCTACCGCGACATGACGGTCAGCCAGCTGCGGGGGCTGTACGACACCGTGCGCAGCATCGAGAAGATCGGCCGCGACAAGCTCACGGCCCTGTGGGATGGGCAGCAGGTCGCGCTGGACGATCTGGTGCGCAATACCTTCGTGCCGAAGATGCAGGAGCGCGGTGACAAGTTCACGGCCGATCAGATCTACAGCCACGAGAACAACCGCGACGCCGGCCGGGTGAAGCTCGCGTTAGATCGCATGGGCAGCGCCCTGCGTGCGATGGGCGCCGAGCTGAAGCCGCAGTATTTCAAGGCCAACCAGTTTGACATGCACGACACGCTCGGCCCGTTCCACGAGCTGTTCAACCAGGTGTTCGAAGCTAACTACCGCAAGCTGGACCTGATGCGCGAGCAGTCCGCCCGTGCCCGCGATCTCGCCGCGACGCTGGGCCGTGACTGGCAGACGTCGATGTTCGACAGCGTGCCAAATACACAACTGGCCGACGCCAAGGCCAGCGAGGAAGCCGGGCGCACCGTACTGATGCGTCTGACGCGCGACAATCTGATCCAGATCGCGGCGCACGCCGGCAACGAGTCGAATTTCGACAAGCTGGCCAAGGGCTACGGCTGGAAGCCGGAGGATGTGTGGGCTTTCCTTGATGGCAAGCTGACGGCAAAGGATGCCGAAGCGGTCAAGGCGCAGTGGGAGTGGGCCAACCAATACTGGCCGGAAGTGAAGGCCCAGTACGAAAGGCTGGGGCAGGTTGTTCCGCCGAAGATCGAACCGCGACCCTACGCGCTGCGACTGGCGGACGGCAGCACGGTGGAGATGCCCGGCGGCTACATGCCGATCCGGTACGACCCGCTGCGTTCGCGCTTGGGCGACAAACAGCAGGCCGAACGCGTCATCAAGGAAGGCGAGGTCCGGCTGGGCTACGACTTCTTCGGTCGCGACACGACCACGAACGGCAGCATGAACGCGCGCGTGGATGGCTACACCGACGCCATCGACCTGCGCCACGAGGCGCTGGAGCAGGCGTTGAAGGAAACGGTGCACGACTTGGCCTACCGCGAGCCGCTTATCAACGCCAACAAGATCATCAGCCATCCGGACTTCAAGTCGCAGTTCTTCAAGTCCTACGGCCGCGAGCAGTACGACGCGCTCTACACGTGGCTGGGCCGCATCGCGAACAGCGAGAACATCGATCGGCAGGTAGGCGCGCTGGGCCGCTTCCTGCGCTACACGCGCACCGGCATGGTGATGAACGCCATCGCCCTGCGCGCCAGCACCGTGCTCAAGCACGGCGGCAGCGCGGCCATCAAGAGCGCGGGCTACTTCGTCGGCGGCGGCGAAAAGTACTATCTGGCGCGTCAGGCGGCCATGGCCTACGACTACAAGGCGCAGCTGCAAGAGGCCTTCGACAAGTTTCCCGAGATCCGCGCCCGCGCCATGCAGCAGGACCGCGACTACCGGCAGACCGTGGGCAGCCTGTTCAAGCCCGAATCGCTGCAGTCGCGTGCTGAGCGCTTCGGCCATGCCGCCGTGGCCTACGCCGACCTGTTCACCGCCGTGGCGACGGCCCATGGCGCCTACGACCGTGCCGTGACCGAGGGCGTCCCCAAGAACCAGGGCGGCACGGGCGCGCCTCTGGCGCACGACCAGGCCGTGCGCTACGCCAACCAGGTCGTGCGCGAGGCCCACGGGTCACAGATCGAATCGGCGCGGTCCAACCTGATGACCAACCCGCACGAGGGTGTCAAGCTGTTCACGACGCTGTACGGCTTCATGAACAACACGCTGGGGCAGGCCACCGATATGGCCGACGCATGGCGTACGGGTCGGATGTCGCACCCCGTCATCGCGGCGCGCGCCATGGCGGCGCTGATCGTGCCGGCGTTGTGGGCCGGTGTGGTCCAAAACGGATGGCCCAGCAAGGACGACTGGGGCAAGTGGGGCTCCGAGGCGCTGGCGTCCGAAGGCGCGGGCATGCTGCCCTTCGGACGTGACGTCTACGCCTTTCTGGCCGGGTACCAGCACGCCGGCATCGTGGGCGTGGAGAACTGGCTGCAGGCGGTGACGCAGCCGGCCAAGGACGTGGCCCACGCCGCCGAGGGCAAGAAAGTGGCCAACCCCATCGCACACGCCGCCGACGCCGCCGGCATGGGCCTGCACATCCCCGGCCTCGGCCAGCTTGGACACTCCGCACAGTACCTCTACAATGTCCACACCGGTAAGGAACGCCCGAAGAACGCGGGGGAACTCGCCGAGGGTGTCCTGCTCGGCCACGGCCAGCGCAAGCACTAGGATCGCACGATGACCATCTCGTCTACCGTTCGCACCGCCGGCCCCTACACGGGCACGGGCTCCGTCAACACCTACCCGTTCGCCTTCAAGGTATTCCAGGCCAGCGACCTGCTGGCGCAGCAGACCGACACCAGCGGCAATATCACCACGCTGGTGCTAACGACCAGCTACAGCGTGACGCTGAACGCGGACCAGAACGCCAGCCCGGGCGGCTCTATCGTGCTGAACAGCAACCTGCCGAACGGCTACAAGCTGTTCCTCAGTTCGCAGGTGGCCGAGTTGCAGGGCACGTCGATCACCAACAACGGCGGTTTCTACCCGCAAGTGTTGGAGGATGCGCTGGACTATCTGACGATTCTTGCGCAACAGCTGCAGACGGAAGTATCGCAGTGCATGCAGCTTCCCCTTGCTGTGCAAGGCGTCACGACGACGCTGCCTGCGCCCGTCGCCGGAAAACTGCTGGGCTGGAACGCCACGGGTAACGCGATCGTCAACCTAGATCCTTCCGGTGTGGGCGCGGGTTCCATTTTCGACGTCAATGTGGCCTCGGGCGCTGCGGTTAAGTCATCGAAGCTGTCGTTCACCGCACCCGGAACCGGCGCCGTCGCACGCACAGTGCAGGCCAAACTGTGGGAGACGCTCAGTATCGAAGATTTCGGCGGCGTAGGCGATGGGGTGACCGATGCCACGGCGGCGTTGCAAGCCGCATTGAACGCCGCTAACGCAGCTGGCGGCGGCACGGTTTACGTCCCGGCAGGAAATTGGCTGATCGGCGCCATTACCCTTCCCGTCAACACCGGAATTACAGGTGCTGGAAAGTTCGTAACCTCGTTCATACCCAATGCGGCGTCGATCACCCTGTTCACTTCGATCAGCACGGGACTTGCCGTCAATCAGATGTTCTCCGATTTCAACGTCAATTGCGGATCGACCGCCAATGTCAACGGGTTCAAGTTCACGCAATGCATGCACGTGGGGCTGTACCGCGTTGCTTTCTACGGCTGCCTGAGCAACTTCGAACTTGATCGTGGTTATTGGTTCGATATCGATAGCTGCGACAGCATCGGTACCGCGACACTGAAAGCCGGTTCGTGCAAGATTTGGTCAAGTAGTGATTCGAACTATATTTTTCAGGTAGGGCTTCGCCGCTACACCGTGCACAACATTGGAAGTGGCGTGTATGGTCCGGTGGTCTATGTGCGCCGTGGCGTCGCCGTACAGCTGCATCAAGTCAACTGCAACGACGCCAACGTAGGTGGAGCGGTCACGTTCATCCTCATTGAGAACGACTGCCAAGGCTGCAAAATATCGCAATCTGGAACGGGTGCAAGTGCCACGGGTATCCTCGTCCAGCAGGGTTCAGGGGTTGCGGTGGCTCCTTCGTTCCTGGATATCGTCAGTTGTGATTTCGATCAGTCTAGCGTCGGCGCAATCAATTTGAGTAACGCTAATCAGGTTCGGGTAGAGGGGGGAAATATAACCTCGTCGGGTGTAGCCACTACGGCGTCGGCGGTGACTATTTTTAGCGGGTGCACGGATGTGCGCATTCGTGGAGTGATTATCTACGGGTATAGCGGCGCAAACGGCGCAGGCATCACCGTTTCCGGCGCAACGAAAGTGCTGCTGGAAGGTAACTACATTTCAAATTGTTATTTCTCGCTGGTGATGGCCGCCGCACCAACCAACGTTCGTGCTATCGGCAATGTCATGGAAAGCTTCAACAGCGCGCTCAACGGCAGCCTAGTCGGAGCCGGCAACTGGTTTGATTCCAATCCGGGCCTGAACCCCGTCAGCATCGCTACGCCGGCGATGCCGGCATCAGGTACGGCGGTGACGAATACTACCGGCGCTATCGCGCGCGTGAGCGTGACGGGGGGCACGACGTCGGCGGTTACCATCTTGGGCGGGACGGCGTGGCCCACGGGCGGCCAAAACTTCAACTTCGAGCTACTCCCAGGCGAACAAGTTGCCGTCACCTACAGTGCTGCGCCGAGCTGGGTTTGGCGAGGAAAATAGACCGTCATGGACATCGAACTGCAGGACTGGATTCGCTGGGGCCTCGGCCTCGTGCTGGTGGGCTACGTGCGCTACACGCACATGCAGGTGGACAAGCTGCGCGACCGGCTCGACAAGGTAGAGCACGCAGCCGCTGCGGCTTCCGTCAACAGCGAAACGCTCAAACGATTGGAGGGCGAGCTGTCGTCGCTCACCAAGGTGGTGTACAAGATCGCGGGCCATCTGGGCATTCAAACAGGGGAGTGACCCATGGAAGTCAGCGAGGATCTGGCAACGGCGCTGCGCCAAACCGTCAACGCGTTGCGGGAGACCCAGGAAGAACTGCGCCGGGCGAACGCCCAGCCGCTACGAAGCCAGGTGGGCACGTCGCACGTCAATGTGGACAGCGGCGGCTTCTTCGCCGTGCTGATTCTGTTCGTGTCCGCCATCACGTTGGGCGTGGCGCTGGCCACCTGCTGGAACGTGTCCAGCCGCATGGCTACACTGGAGCAGCGGCAGGACGGTCAGCACGACCAGCTTGACGCCATCTACATGATCGCCCCTCAACTCAAGCCGAAGGACAACAGCCATGCCCCGCCATGACCAACCGTCGCACGAAGGCCACGCGTTCGACAGCCGGGAGGCGGCCATCGCCTACCTGCAGTCGCTGCCGGTGGCGCCCGACAGCATCATCATCCTGACCCCGCCACCGAAGAAGTGACGGCATGAACCGGTGGAAGGAGGCGTGTATGCGTCACCTTGTGGACGACTGGAAGCGGGCGCACCACTGGCTCAGCCTGCGCCTCCTTGTCCCGGCCGGCACGCTGGACGGCGCGGCGATGTACCTTCGCGCGTCGCACCCGCTGTGCGGGCAGTCGTTGCCGTACGATCTGCACATGGCGGCCTGGGCGCTGCTGTGGGGTGCCCTCGTCGGGCGACTGGTGCGGCAGAAAGGCCCAAAGCCGATCCAGCCCACCGTGCCGAAGAATCGACCGTGATGGACGCCGCGACGCTCGCTGCCTGCCTTGGTTGCCCTACCGCAGTGGCCGTCGACTGGCTGTCGCACCTGGACTACGGTATGTCGCAGTACGACATCGACACGCCGGCGCGGCAGGCGGCTTTCCTCGCGCAGGTAGGGCACGAAAGCGGCGGCCTGAAGTGGCTGACGGAGTTGTGGGGGCCGACGCCCGCGCAGCGCCAGTACGAACCGCCGGCGGACAAGGCGCGCGAGCTGGGCAACACGGAGCCGGGCGACGGCTTCCGCTTCCGCGGTCGCGGCCTGATCCAGGTCACCGGCCGGGCCAACTACGACGCCGTGGGCGCCGCGCTGTGTCTGGACTGCATCCGCCAGCCGGAGCTGCTGGCCGAGCCGGAATTCGCGCCCATCGTCGCCGCCTGGTGGTGGGCTCAGCACGGGCTTAACACGCTGGCCGATGCCGGCGACTTCGAGACGATCACCCGCCGCATCAATGGCGGCCTGAACGGCTACGACGACCGGCTGCAACGCTGGGTCGCGGCCAAGCACGCGCTGGGGGTAACCGCATGAACTGGAAAGATATCGCGAGCGACGTGGGCAAGGCGGCGCCGCTATTGGGCGGCCTGCTGGGCGGCCCAGCCGGCGCGGCCATCGGCTCCATCGTGTCGTCCGCACTGGGCACCAACAATGATCCCGGTTCCGTGCTGGCCAGCCTGGCCAACCCCGACGCGGCCGTGAAGCTCAAGCAGATCGAAAGCGACCAAGCCCTTGGCCTGCAGAAGCTGGCGGTGACCGCCGAGCAGAACCGGCTGGCCGCCGAGACGGCGGCGGCGCAGGCGGTGAACGCCACCATGCAGGCCGAGGCCAAGTCGGACCACTGGCCCACCTACAGCTGGCGCCCGTTCGTCGGCTTCGTGTTCGGCACGACGTGGCTGGGCGTGTACCTGCTGTTGCCGCTGCTCAAGACGCCCATCCCCACCATCCCGCCAGAGGCATGGTTGGCGATCGGCGGCGTGCTGGGCGTGGCCTCGTTCTACCGGGGCAAAATGCAGGCGGACCCGCGCGTTCCCTCCGATAACCGGGGCTAGTCCAAGCCCCACCACGGCGGATAGAACACAACGATGGCCGAGGGAAACGGCGCGTTGTGTTTCGCGCTGCCAAAGCGCAAACGACCGCGAATGAACCTAACTTCGCCCTTCATCGCGTAGTCGTGCCACCAAGCGGTGTCCGTGCGAACGGGAACGAGACAGACAACCAGCGCGCGTAGCGACGCATCGTATGCCTTGCGCATCCACGAAAGCATGTCGCTATAGGGCGGGTTCATGAATACCCGGCCGCAGCCCCAGTCCTGCGCGAGTCCATCCGTTTCCGGGGTAAAGTAACGCGTACACAGTGCATTTGTGCCGTTGCTGCATGGATCAAGGTCAAAAACACCAAATTCCGCGATCAGTGCGGCAAACAGCTCGGGCGGCGTGCCGTGGACATCCGTTGCCGTTTTTCCGCCGGGCGGTAGCAGAATGTGTTTGTGGCCGTCCATTACGCGCGCCTCTTCATGTAATCCAGCAGGGCATCCTGCACGCTGCGCTTTCCGTCGCGCCGCGCCATCACCACCTCGTCTATCGTCTTGCGCGCCACGATGTAGTGGACGAACACGGGCCGGTCGTGGCCAGCCTGCAGCTGGCGCACCGGCCCGATGCGCTCCAGGATCTGCAGCTGGGCCTCCAGCGCCCACCAGTGCGCGAAGAACACGAGGATGTTGCCGCCATCCTGCAGGTTGAGGCCATGGCCGGCGCTGTCGGGGTGGGCGAACAGGACCGGGATGCGTCCGGCGTTCCAGTTGGCGATCGTTTGCGGGTGCTTGTCAAGAACGCGGCCCTGCGGGAACGCACGACGCAGGCGCTGCAGGTCGCTCTTGAAGTGGTAGGCCACCAGCACCGGCATGCCCGCGGCTTCGTTGATGATCGACTCCAGCGCTTGCAGCTTGACGTCGTGGACCTCGATCGTCTCCCGGTCGGTCGATCCCTCGGGCGTGACGTACACCGCGCCGTTGGCCAGCTGCAACAGCTTCTGCGACTTGGCTGCGGCGTTGACCGCTTCGACGTCGTGCCCGGCGATCTCGGCGAAGAACTCCTTTTCCATGTCGTCGTAGGCCTTGCGCGCAGCGCGCGGCAACTCGACTTCGATCACGTTGACGATGGGCTCGCGCAAGTCGAACCAGTCCTTCGGGTCGATCGACAGCGTGCAGTCGGCGAGCCGCGCGTGGATCTCGTCGTGGGCGTTCTCGTTCGGTACCCACTTGACGTACTGCGCGTCGCCTTGCGGGATAGGCCGGAACCAACGCGACTGGAAGGCGCTGTACGTGCGCCCGAGCCGCTGGCCGGCGTCGACGAACCATTGTTGTCCCCACAGGTCCATGAGCCCGTTCGGCGCCGGCGTGCCGCTCAGGTTGATCCAGCTCTTCACCTGCGTGTGCGCGACCTTGCCAAGTGCCTTGGCGCGCACGCCGCCCTGCCGGGTGCGGAACGACTTGAGCCGCGTGGACTCGTCGGCGACCACTCGGCGGAACGGCCACGGCTTGCCGGCGTCCTCGAACCACTGGCGCAGCCACGGCAGGTTTTCGTAGTTCGTGCAGTAGATCTGTGCGTCGCAGCGCAGCGCAGCGGCGCGGTCGGTGGCGCTGCCGGTCACGCTAGTAACGCGCAGGTCGCCGAGGTGCGACCACTTGCGCGCCTCGTCGGGCCATGTGGACGCGGCGACGCGCAGGGGAGCCAGTACCAGCGTGGGGGCCGAGATGCCGACGACGTTGTAGAGCGCGTCAAGCAGCGTCAGGACGGTAATCGTTTTGCCAAGCCCCATGCCAGCGTAGAGGTTGGCGCGCGGCGTCGACAGCAGGAAATCCTGCGCCAGCGACTGGTAGGGGCGAGGAGTGAAAAGGCGGCTCACGCGAACAGCTCGTCTACCTGCGCGACGGTGCCCACCACTTTCACGATCTGGCCGAGCTGGCGCATGCGGATGTGCTCGCGCTGCTGCGCGCGCTCGTGGGCGTTGGCGGGGAACGTCCGGATGGTCTCCGGGTTCTTGACCTCGATCCAGACGCCGGGCTTGTGGGGGAGCATCAGGAAGCGGTCGGGCGCGTTGCGCCGCGCGATCCACTGGACTTTGCGCACTTCGCCGTGCGCCACGCGGGCGCGCTTGACCAGGTAGCGTTCGATGTCGCGTTCGAGGGTCACATCAATCCTTCCGGTAGTGGTGGCATTCGAAGCCCGCGGCTGCGAGCGGCAAGCCCTGTGCCCAGGGCGGATTCGTCGCCAGCATGCGTGCCAGCGTCTCGTGCGAATAATCGTCGGCATCAGGTGTTTCGGTGAGCAGTTCATCGTGCACCGACAGCACGATCTCGTAGCCGGCGTTTTCGACAGCGGGCATGTTGTGCGCCATCACGTCGCGGGCAAAACCCTGCGTCCAGTTCTCGACGAACTTGCCGCCGTAGGCGGGGATGCGCCCCCACTGGCGCGTGTACTGGTTGATGCCCATGTAGCTGATCGAGCCATCCTCGGCCACCTGCGGCTGCGCGTAGCAGAGGTAGCGGCCACTGGGCAGGCGGCAGCGCAGCCATGCGCCGTCGCAGCGCACCTTGATGTGCTGGCCGGCGCCGAACGTCTGACCCTTGTTCGCCACGGCCTTGCGCACGGCATCAGCGGCGGCGCTCCACAGCGCCTTGGTCGCGGAGTGCGCATCGCGCCACATCAGCACGAGTGCCTCACACGCCAGCCAGACGTGCTTGCGCAGGCCGAGCGTGCTGCGCTTGTTCTTCTTGAACCAATCCCACATGACCGAGGCCTGCTCCAGCCATTCGCGTGGCGCGTTGGTGTGCACCGAATCCGCTAGTTGGTCCAGATCCATGCCGTACACCGCAGCGAACGTCAGGAAGGCGCCGACACCGCCTTCATAGCCCAGGCCCAATTCCATCACCTTGCCGATCTGGCGCATGTACTTGTCGACCAGTTCGACCGGGATGCCGAAGGCGCGCGCGTAGGCCAACTTGTACAGATCCGCGCCATCGCCTTCGTCGTAGGCTTTGAACGCGCGCAGCTTCCAGCGCTCGCCGGCGAGGAACGCCAGGCCGCGGCCTTCGATATTCGACAAGTCGGCCACGCGCAGCTTCCTGCCGGGCGGCGCCACGATGCAGCCGCGCAGGGCGTTGGACGTCAGGCGCATCACCTCGTCGGTGACGAGCTCTACGCAGCCGGCTTTCAGCGCGTCGATGCCGGCGTCAATATCGCCGTTCTCCATGTCCGGCCGTGGCAGGTTCTGCGGCTGGAATACGCGCCCTGCCCACCGACCCGTGCGCTGGGCGCCGCAGAACTGGAGCGTGTTGCGCAGGCGCCCGTCACTGGACGTAGCGTTCAGCAGCGCCTTGTACTTGGCCGTGCTGGTCTTGGTCGCTTCCAGACGGATGCTGATAAGCAGCTTCACCGCCTCGGGCAGCTCGGGGTCTTCCAGCCGGCGCCGGAGCGTGTCGGCGCGCATGTCCGGCAGTGTCACGCCGTGCTCGGCCAGGATGTACGCCAGCAGTTCGTCGCGCTTGCTGGGCGTCGTGAGCACGTCGTTCGTCGCGGCGCCCAGCTTCTTCTTGAGCCGCGCCTGTTCATCGGCCACCGCCGCGAGAGCGGCGTTCGCCAGATCCAGGTCGACGGCGAAACCGCGGTCATTGACGCGCTGGTCCAGATGCCACAGCGCCAGCTCGTCGCCGCGATAGTTCCAGTTCGGCAATCGGCGGTCGATCTCGCGCATGGCGACGATATCCTGCCGGCTGTACTCCAGGAACTCGGCCCACTCCTTCGGGTGCGTCTCGCGCGTGGCGCGGCGCAGCTTCATGTTCTTCGGCCGCGGCTTGCAAAATAGTTGGATCAGCTCGCGGCCACGCTTATCCTTGACTTTGTCATCCTCGACGCCGAGCGCGGCGCCCACCTTGTCCAGCCCGCCGGGCAGGCCGTGCGCCATGGCCTTGACCATGGTGTCGCGCCAGCGCTCCACCGGCACGTCGATGCCCCAGCAGTGGCGGGTCAGCGTGCGGTCGAAAAAGCTGTTGTGCGCAACGACTTCGATAGCCGGATTTTCCAGCAGTGCGCGCAGCGTCAGCGGCGCAGAGTGCTTGCCGGAGGCAGTTGTGCAGTCGACTACTACGGGGTCGCAATCCTCAACGGCCCACTGCACCACCGTAATCTCGGTACTGGGATGCGCGGCATAGCGTGCCGTGCCATGCGCGCGCAGGTCGCACTCGGAGTACGTCTCGGTATCCAAAAACAGAGTGGTCATTCTCGCTCTGCCCAGCGACCGGTGCGTGCGTTGAACTGGCTAAGTTCACGTTTTAACCGTTTAAGAACGTAGGGCGGTGCCTTGCGCATGCGACCGCAAAGCATGGCGGCCATGTCATCGGCTACGTCGTCGGCTTGCTTCATCGTTCGTTCGGCTTCGGCAAAGCACTTTCGGAAATCGTCCCAGTACATGGCGCATCTCCTATCGGTTGACTTCTTCGAACTCATCGGCCTTCGCCGCGTTCTGGCAGCGATGCAGTTTCATGCCTTCGTACAGCTTCCAGCCGGCAGACCCGCAGTCCACCCATTCCAGCTCCTCGGCGCCGCAGCGCGTGCACGTCGCGCTGCGCGGTTCGCCGTCATCTTCACGGTAGGTATCGAATCGCATGGGCATCTCGCCCGGCTTGCGCCGGGCGGCTCCGTCAGTGGGGAGTAAGGATGCGCGGCGCGGCGTCGCGCGCAGCGGCGGTGACGGCGTTCAAGGCCACGATCAGGGCGGCTTGCGCCTTGGTGGGCTCCTGCGTTTCCGCCAGCGGCGGTTCGCTGAACGCCTGTGCGTTGACACCGCCGTCGGCGGTGTCCTGGATCACGAGCGTGACGAGTGCCATGTCATTCGGCCCGCGCGGGTGCGGACGGCGCCGACGCGGAAGGCGCCAGCACGGAGTAGCTGCGGGACTGCAGCAGGGCAATGGCGTCCGCCTCGGCCTGCTTGCCTTCGACAAACGTGACGAAGCTGCGGATGACGCTGTGGAAGCCGCGATTGTCGCTATCGCCCAAGTTGCGAATGAAGTCCTCGGCGTGCTGCTTGATGCTTAGCATGAGATGTTCCTTGTAGTCGGGGATGGGCGGCCCTAGGGAGGGTAGGCGGTCGCTACCCTCCCCGTAAAACGATCAGCCGAAATCGCTGGCGTCGGCGCCTGCGGACACCTCGTCGAACTCGTCGGCGTCGGCTGGGCGCCCGGCGCTGAACGCGTCGCCATCGTGGTCGAACTGGACGCCACGCAGCTGGGCATTGACGCGCTTGCCGAACTTGTTGTCCTGCGCCCAGAACTCGATGCTGGCGTTGACGTAGCAGCCGGCGTACACGACGCCATCGCTCTCCGTCAGCGGCGAGCGATCCTTGGCCAGCACCGTCGGCCGGTTGGCTTTCTGCGCGGCGGCGGCGATGTACAGGCAACCAGGGAAGCCGTCGTAGCTGGCCTTGTTGTCGCCGTCGTGCAGCGCCAGCTTGTCGGTCTTGTCCAGCTGCTTGTAGACCTCGGGCGCCTTGTCCTTCCACTTCTCCTTGGCGACCGCCTGCATCGCCTTCTTGATCTCGGCGATCTGCGGATGGTCGGGCGGAATCAGGAAGCTGGCGCCGTAGCGGGGCTCGCCTTCGCCGTTGACGGTGGCCGGGGTGAACAGGTTGGGGAAGGCCAGGCGTGCGTTCTTGAGCATCACGCGGCCGATGGGCTGGGCAGGAGTGGTCATGGCTTTTTCCTCTTGGGTCAGCGAATCCAGGCGCAGCCATCCTGCGCCTGACTGGTGGATGAAACGTCGGTGAACTCGTCGGCCACGGCCGACACGGTGAGCGCGGGGCGCGGATCGGATACGTGGGCGACGTGGGGCTTGCCTTCACGCTGCACGATGATCTCCTGCAGCTTGGCCCACTGCCGCGGGCCGATCACGCCGGCCTTGGCACGCTTCTCGGCGGTGGTGGGTGAGATCAGCTTGAAGTCATACATCTCTTCCAGCTTCAAGCGGAACGACTTGAGCAGTGTTTCAGCTTCCTGCTCGCTGGCGAACTGACGATTGCCCTTTTTGCCCGGCACCAGCTTGAAGTCCGGCACGCTCTCGCCGGCCAGCAGGCGACGCTCGACCTCGGTACGGATGCCCTTGCACCAGTCCTCGATCAGGTCGACCTGTTGCAGGCACGCGGACAGCCACGCTGCGCCGTCAATCGCGCCACTTTCTTGCGTTACGCCTTCAACCGCTGTGGCGTCAACGAACTCTTCCGGCGACGCGGGCGACGTGCCGAACACCGCCAGCGCCACCTCGTTGCGCAACGCCGGACAGGTGGCCTTGGCCTTGCAGAACCGGCACTGCTTCTCGCCCGGCGTCAGGTAGGCGTCGTCCCAGTGCTTGCGGTCGTGGACGCTTTCGAACGACGCCTCGGCCCGCTGGCACTTCTCGACAGCGGCGCGCGCGGCCTCGTGACCCCAGCGCTCCAGATCGGCGATCGACAGGTCGTACTCGCTGGGCTTCTTCGTGATGCGCGGCTGGCTGATGACCAGGCGCGCGTGGTCGAAGTCGCCGAAGTCGCGGTACGCCGTCAGCGCGCCCAGGCCGTAACACGCCATCTGCGGGTTCGGCTCGGCTCGGCCCTCGTCGCCCGTGCGACCCGCTTGCACCTCGACGCCCATGCCGTACTTGAAGTCGACCACGACGATTTCGTCGGGCAGCAGGATGATGACGTCGGCGGTGCCCCAGCCGTCCTCCTCCGGCACGCCGAGGTAGCTGGCGTAGTTGACCTTGACGTCGTAGAGCACCGGGTTGTCGCCGGCGATCTCGCGCACGTAGTCAAGGCACACCTGCACGTGTTCGGCCATGTCGTCATCGACCAGGAACTGCCACGTGTGCGGCGTGGTGCTTTCCGGCGGCAGCACGCGGCCGTGGTCGTCCAGCGAAACGAACGTGCCCTTGAAATCGGCGGCGTTCTTGTTCTGCTGTCCGGCCCACGTCAGCACCTGGTGCGCCGCAGTGCCTTCGGCGGCGTAGCTGTTCGCGTTGTCGGGCTGGTTCTGCTGCAGGACGTGCGAGCCGGCGCACAGCATGCGCTGCTCCATGCCGCTGGCTGGCCAGTAGGAGTGGGCGCTCATGTCACTCGCCCATCGCGGCGACGAGCTTAGCGTGCACGGCGCCCAGCTGGTCGTCCGGCAGATCCTTGACCGCCTTCACGTCGTGCTCGGCGAGGATGGCCACGGCTTTGGCCTTATCCTTGATGGCGAGCGCCACGGCCGCCTTGCTGACGGTGGCACGGTCGATGCTGGTGGTTTCGATCATGTCCTTTGCCGCCGGGTTTTCCTTGACGGGCTTCTCCGTTTTGGCCGTCAGGATGACGCCAGGCGTCGCGCTTGCGATGGGCTGCGGCGCGCCGGTGGCACGGTTGAAGAAGTCGGCGGCTTCCTGGACAGAGTTGAACGAAAGGGTGACGGTAACAGACATGGTTTTCTCCGGTCGGGTGGGTTGTAACAAGTGCGAGGCTGCAAGCTAGCAGATGCTAAGACGCAGCGCAATGGCCTTCAGGCGCCATTTCGCATCGCGGCATCGATACGCTCGGCGATGGGAATCACATCCGAATCGTGATTCCACCAGTGCCAATGCCGGCATTCAATGATTTCAGCGTTCTTGACAAGCCACCGATACCGTTCCGCATCCTTGCACAGCGCCTCACCCTCGGCGTCTCGGGAGGCGTGGGCGGCTAGCCACCCCATCCACGCATAATGCTTGAGGGATGATAGCTTTTCATCCACGTACCAGTAGTTTTCTTTCCACCACGCCTCAAACTTCGCCCGCAGTTCGTCGGTGGTCATGGCTAATCGTCCAAGTCGATGATTCGCGTGCACCAGCCGACGCGGGCGTTCTTCTGCAGCCACATATCGGCAGCTTCAACGGACGGGAAAACCATGATTCCCAAGGTGTCGTCCTCCTCAAGGATGTTCACCAAATCAGCATCGTCAGCATTCATCAAAATGATAGCGCTCATCTCTCACTCCTTCTTGGGCTTCGGGGCTGCGGCGAGCATGCTTTTTGCCAATCTTTGGCGTTCATACAATTCCTGCTGGTAGATCGCTGCTCGATAGCTATTGGTGGTCGATGAATCCATGCTCGTTTCCACGTCTGCAGCAATTTTTTGCAGATTGTCCGACTGAACAAGCACCATTCCTTCTGGCACCTGAGCACTCGCCAATTTGATGATCTGATCGATGATTTCTGGATAGCTTCCCTTGAAACTCCACTGGTTGTAGCGCAGACGCTTTTCTATCTCTCGGCCGAACTGTTCCCAATACTTGAGTTCCTCGGAGGATTCACTCGCCAGCATCGGCGCGACGGCTTCGAGGGCGGCGCGTCCGCATTCCACGATCATGCGTGAATCGAAGAATCCGTATGTGAACTTTTCGGCTATGGCCTCCCCCGCTGTCTTTGCTATTTCGTCCGTCACCCCCGCCTTTGCCGATTCGCGCTCGCGCAGAATGTCGGCGTAGTCGCGGAGCATTTCCATGTGCACAGGATTGAAACAACCCCTTTCCGCCTTCTCGACATATTCCAGCACCCGATCCGCTGTGTAGTTGCTCATCGCATCACTCCCATGATTTCCAGGTCGATCTCGTCTGGATGAACCAAAGCTCAAATCTTGCTGACCGCCCACGCAACGATCGGCCACGCAATCGCCACCAGCGCGGCGACGACCACGCCGTAGCACAGAATACCCAGCAGCGTATCCAGGAAATCGTGCGGCTCGCCGACGCCCGGCTGGTAACCGTGGCCCTGCATCGGCACGTGACGCTTCGCGAGATGGTTGTTCATGACTGGCCGTCCAGGGTGGGGTTGTGTCGGTGATAGTCGCGTTCGGCTTGTTCGTAGATCTCGCGAACGGTCTCGGGGCGCCGCGCGTACAGCTCCGTGCCGTTCTTCAACCGTTCGCGACTGGTCACTTCCGCACCGAAGGCGCCGCTGGCGTTCGGCCATGCGTCGCCTGCGCTACCCTTTCGTAATCCATGCGCGCGCCCTCGTTGACGAAGTGCGCACACCATAGCACCTGCTATAAACGATTGCAAGCGTTTTCCCTCGTTGCATAAAAATCTCGCATCGTGCTAGGGTACGCCCGACTTCCCACCACACCGGCCGCCCATGAAGAAGCCCGCGAAATCCCGCCGTCCTACCGCCGTCTCGGCGCTCAAGCTGTGGATGCGGCTGGCGACCGCCACCGAGCAGGAAGCCCTCGCCGCGAAGTGCGACACGAGCCGGCAGATGCTGTACCAGGTCGCCAACGGCCATCGCAACTTCAGCGCGTCGAAAGCCGGTCTGATCGAAGCCGCCAGCGCCACCATGCACAAGGCGACGCGCGGGCGGTTGCCGTTGCTGTACCGATCGGACCTCGCCGCCGCCTGCGCCAGTTGCGCCTACGCCCGCGAATGCCTCGGCGCGCGCGCCGAGTTCGAGCTGGTGGACGATAGCGCGGGCCATCGGATCGCGGCGAAGATCCGGCCCGCAGCACGGCGCAAGCCGCGGTCGTGATTACTCTGGTGCTGGCCGCGCTGTGGTTCGCCACGATGCCGCCGGTGCATCGCACGCCGCGTGCACGTATCGAAGTCTGTCCACACGCGTTGTACTTTATTCGCCACGGCGAACAGACGACCTGGACGAAACACAAGCGCCTGCTTTGCCGCATCGGCGACCACGATTTCTACGGGGACAAACGATGACGTCGACCTCCTTGCGCCAGCGCATCGAACGCACGCTGGCTGATGGTCCGGGTACGGCGATGGACGTCGCGCTGGAACTGGAGCGTGACTCGCGCCGCATCGGCGCGTACCTGCGCGATCTCTGGCGCCGCGGGCATCTCGCGCGCCAGCCCTACTACCTGCCCTGCCGCATGCCCGGCGCCGCCTGCGCCCGGCGCGTGGTGTGGATGTACGCGAGGAAGGATTGAACCGTGTCCGTTTACTACAACGAAATCGACCCCTACGCCGCCCAGTGGCTGCGCAACCTGATCGACGCCGGCCACATCGCGCCCGGCGTCGTGGACACTAGGAGTATCGAGGATGTGCGACCCGACGAACTCGCCGGATTCACCCAGTGCCATTTCTTCGCAGGTCTCGGCGGTTGGCCCTACGCCCTCCAGCTTGCAGGCTGGGGCACTCGGCCCGTATGGACCGGTTCCTGCCCTTGCCAGCCTTTCAGCGCGGCAGGTAAAGGCGCTGGGTTTGACGATCAGCGGCATCTATGGCCGGCGTGGTTCCATCTCATCAGCCAGTGCCGCCCTGCAGTCGTCTTTGGCGAGCAGGTTGCAAACGCGATTGGGCACGGTTGGCTCGATGGAGCTTTCGACGACCTGGAGGGACAAGTTTACGCCTGCGGGGCGTCGGTATTGTCAGCGAGTGCCGTCAATGCGCCGCATCGACGTGACCGGGTCTGGTTCTCTGCCTACGCCGAGTGGAACGAGCAATCACGGCAAGAACCATGTCGCCGGTCGGATCGACGAGTGGGGTGGGAGCAGCAACTACTTCCGTGGGAAGGAGGGTGGGAACGAGCACTTGCCAGGTTTCGAGCTATGGACAATGGGCTACCCCGATGCGTGGAGGCGACTGATGCCGCCCGCAACGCGATCGTCCCGCAAGTCGCGGCCGAGTTCATCCAAGCCTTCCTCGATGTAGAAGACGCGCAGAGCGTGGCATGAACGCACCCGCCGACATCACCGCCATCGCGCACCTGCGCTGCCGGCGCCGCTGCGCGACCTCGCCGGCTGGGTCTGCTGGCGCTACGAGCCGAACGACAACCCCGGCGGCAAGCCGCGCAAGGTGCCGTACTACGCCGGCGGCGGGCGCCGGCAGGGGCGCCAG
>Ga0134126_10000729_pt1 | contig 41274 bp, 35 predicted proteins | sample KB31752_FD_96881 | JGI IMG/M metagenome (GOLD analysis project Ga0134126, IMG submission 96881) | Terrestrial soil microbial communities with excess Nitrogen fertilizer from Kellogg Biological Station, Michigan, USA - KB3-175-2 | ecosystem: Environmental > Terrestrial > Soil > Unclassified ...
ATCAGCTTGCGGACCTCGTGCTGGCTCTTGCCGCAGAACGAGCAGTAAAGGATCTTGCCGCCTTCGTTGCCGCGGCCCGGCCGGTCCTCGCTCATCTCGTGCTCCGTCGATCAGTCATGCAGTGTGTCATTCGGGTAACCCCGACTTGGCCGCAGCATAACACAGCCGAACCAGCCGGCTGGCCTGCCGCAGCGGGGAATCGTCCTGGAAAAGTCTGGAAAATCGCAGGCTTGCGATCAACGCCTCAAGCCGACTTTACCGAGTCGTCGGCGCGCCGGTCGTAGACCGTGTCGATCAGGCCATAGTCCCTGGCCTCTTCGGCGCTCATGAAGCGGTCGCGCTCCATGTCGCGCGCGATCTGCTCGACGGTCTTGCCGGTGTGCTTGGCATAGATCTCGTTGAGACGTCCGCGCAGGTAGAGGATTTCCCTGGCGTGGATTTCGATGTCGGTCGCCTGGCCCTGCGCACCGCCGGACGGCTGGTGGATCATGATGCGCGAGTTCGGCAAGGCGAAGCGCTTGCCCTTGGTGCCGGCCATCAACAGCAGCGACGCCGCGCTGCTCGCCTGGCCGACGCACATGGTGCTGACGTCCGGCTTGATGAACTGCATCGTGTCGTAGATGGCCAGGCCGGAAGACACCACGCCGCCCGGGCTGTTGATGTAGAACTGGATGTCCTTGTCCGGATTCTCCGATTCCAGGAACAGCATTTGCGCCATCACGACATTGGCGACGTTGTCGTCGATCGGGCCGACCAGGAAGATGATGCGTTCCTTCAGCAGCCGCGAATAGATGTCGAACGAACGCTCGCCGCGCGAGGTCTGCTCGACAACGATCGGAACCAGGTTGAGGCTGCGGGTTTCCTGCGTTTCGCGCTGCATGGTGTTCTCCGGATGACGGCGGGTTGCGCCGCGCTGCTTCAATTGGCGGTGTTCTGCGGATGCATCACCTCGTCGAAGCTCAGGCCCACTTCGGTGGCGTCGGCATGATCCGCCACCCATTCGGAAACCTGGTCTTCGAGCACGGCGGTCCGCACGTTGTCCATCATCTGGGGGTTGCTGCGATAAAGTTCAACGACCTGCTCGGGTTCCTCGTAGGTCGAAGCGATCTTGGCGATGCGCTCGGTGACCTTGCGATTGTCCACGCGCAGGTTGTTGCTCTGCGCGATCTGGCGCAGCAGCAGGCCGGCGATCACGCGCTGGTGCGCGATCGGCATGGCCGCTTCCATCGCCGCGGCCGGAATCGACTGCTCGCCTGACAGGCCCGGCATCGCCGAACGCACCAGCGATTCGGCTTCGGCGCGTTCCAGCACCTTGGGTACGTCCACGTCGGCGTAGGTGGCGGCCAGCTTGCTGCCGACCTCGTTGCGCAGGCGTGCGCGCAATGCATTCTCGAGTTCGCGCTCGAGGTTGGCGCGGACTTCCTTGCGGAAGGTCTCGGGCGAGCCATCGGCGATGCCGAAGTTGCGGATGAACTCCGCGTCGACTTCCGGCATGTGCGGTGCCTGCACTTCGCCGATGCGCAGCTCGACCCTGGCCTGCTTCGCCGCCAGCTGCGGAATCGGAAACGTCGGCGGAAATTCGACGTCGAAGGCCAACTCCTCGCCCGCCTTGTGGCCCTTGAGCGCACCGTCGAACGCGGCCAGCGCGGTGTTGCCGCCGATCACGGTGGCGGCGCGCTCGCGGCCCTCGGCCGGATGCCGGAACCCATCCGACTGCGCGACGTAATCGATGATCACCATGTCACCGTCCGCCGCGGCGCGTTCGACCTTCTGGAAGGTGCGGCGCTGCGTGCGCAGGGTTTCGATCATCTTGTCGACGTCGGCCTCGCCGACTTCGGCTTTCGGGCGATCGATCTTGAGGATGCCGACATCGACGGTCGGCAGCTCCGGCATCACTTCGAACGTCGCCGTGTAGGCGATTTCGCCGTCCTGCGGCTTGCCGTCGGTGTCGATGTTGGGGTTCGCGACGGGCTGCAGGTTCTGCTGCTGCACGGCTTCGCGGAACGTGCTGCCGATCAGGTCGGAAAGTGCTTCGCCGCGGACTTGGTCGCCATAACGCTGCTCGATGACCTTGACCGGCACCTTGCCCGGACGGAAGCCCTTCAGGCGCACGTTGCGGCCGAGTTCGGAAATGCGCTGCCGTACGCGGGACTCGAACTGTTCGGCGGGAAACTTGACGGTCAGCTTGCGCTCGAGCTTGCCGACATTTTCCAGGGAAACTTGCATGGTGGCTCCTGACGGTCGATGCGCACCTTGCGCATCCACAGTTGTTACGAAGCGGCTGCCGCCTCGGCAAGCAGCCGGTGGAATCCATGGACCGGCCGCGGGCGCTCCGTGGTGCGAAAGGCGGGACTCGAACCCGCACGGGTTGCCCCACTGGAACCTAAATCCAGCGCGTCTGCCAGTTCCGCCACTTTCGCGATGCCGCCGGTCCCGAATATGCGCAGCATGAAATGGTGGGCCGTGTAGGATTCGAACCTACGACCAAGAGATTAAGAGTCTCCTGCTCTACCAACTGAGCTAACGGCCCGCATTTTCTACATTGTACAAAGGTGGGGTGGATGATGGGACTCGAACCCACGACAACCGGAATCACAATCCGGGACTCTAACCAGCTGAGCTACATCCACCACTGATACTTTTTCGCCGAACCATCCATGGCGCGCGCGCTAGTCGGCATCCATGCCTCCTCCTCGTGCCTCGCGCGACGGTCCACTGGACCGTCGCAAGCGCTCGGTATTCGACCAGCCGAGCTACATCCACCACGCGAAACATCGAGCCAGCCGGCAATTTTCATTGACCCGCCCGAAACTTGCAAGCACGTCGCGCAACGGGCGATTGATTCACCCCCGCGCCTGCGCTAGCTTGCGCGGATGCCCAAGCCGCCCGTCAAAGCCGCAAACCCTTCGCCCGTGGCGGAGTTCGAGCAATCGCTGGCCGAACTCGAAGCGCTGGTGACGAAAATGGAAAGCGGCGAACAGAACCTGGACGAGTCGCTGCGCGCGTTCGAACGCGGCATTGCGCTTTATCGTCAGTGCCAGTCGGCACTGGAGCAGGCGGACGCGCGGGTCAAGCTGCTGCTCGATCCCGGGCATCCGGAATCGGCCCAGCCGTTTGCGCCAGGCGAAGAACCCTGACGCAAAACGGGCGCGCCCGGCGACAGGCGCGCCCGATCAGGACCCCGTGTCAACGCCCCTCCATGGGCTGCACGGGATGAGTTCGTCCATCTCACATTGGATCCCGTGTCACCGCACATCCCTGTGCTGCACGGGATGAATGCATCCTGCATTCACTTGATCAGGCGCAACGCGAACGGGTAGCGATAGGCCACGCCTTCGTTGGACTTGATCGCCGCGATGATGATGAACACCAGCGCCGCGATGCCGATGATGACCATCAGCGGCAACGCAATGAGAAATCCAACACCAAGCGTCGCGAATCCCAGGATCGTCAGGATCACGAAGATGATCGCGATCGTGATGTTGAAGTTCAGGGCTTCCTTGGCCTGATCATTCACGAACGGCATGGTGTCTTTCTTCACCAGCCAGATGATCAGCGGGCCAAGGAACCAGCCCCAGCCACCGACCCAACCGGTGACCAGACCACCCAGCAGCGCCGACAGGTGCGCGAACATGGCCCACTGGCGTTCTTCCGCGGTGGGCACGCCCGCGGGCGGCGGCGGTGCGCCGGCGGGGGACGAAGACGTCGGGGGTGTCACGGATTCCGGTGGAACACTCATGGCTGTTCTCCCTCAAACAGTGGTGGACGGACCGCGCGGTGACTCTCGCCCTGTCCGGGGCGCCTGTCAAGCGCCGTCCACCGCCGCGGAAAATCACGCTGCGGCGCGAGCCGGACCCACCAGATTGCCCAGCGGTTCCGCCGCCGCGCTGCCCGGAAAGACGCGCGATTCCAGCAGCGAATCCGAAATGCCGAGGTGCGCCGCCAGCACGCCCTTGAACACCGCGCGGAAATCGGTGGTCGCGTGCACGTCGCGGTCCTGGTACAGCTCGCCGGAACCGATACCTGGCCACTTGCCGGCGACATGTCCGCCTCGCAGTGCGCCGCCTGCGAGGAACATCGAACCGCCGGTACCGTGATCGGTGCCGCCGGTGCCGTTGATGTGCGCGGTGCGGCCGAATTCGGTGGCAACGATCACGACCGTGCGGCCCCACATCGCGCCGATCGACTGATGGAACGCCTTCAGGCCCGCGTCGAGCTCTTCGATCTTGCGCGTCACGATCGCCGCCTCGTTCGCGTGCGTGTCCCAGCCGTCGTCTTCGACGAACGCGACGCGCGGACCGTCGGCCTTGCCCATGAAGCCTCCAGCCGCGGCCATCATCACCGGCAAACCGCTTTGCTTTTTCTTGCCGGGCTTGCCATTCGACATCATTCCTGCACTGGATTCCGGAACCGGTGAATCGGTCTGCTGCGCGACCGCGCGCGCGAACGGCGCGGCCAACCGCGTGTCCGCCGCATACAACGGCTGCAAACGCTGCAACAGGATCGGATTGACTTCGGTCGGCAACGGCGGCGACCAGGTTTCCACTTTCGCGGAGCCGCGCATCGTCAACGGCATCACCGCCGCGCAGGCCAGGCCATTGACGCCCGGCATGCACGCGATGCAGCGGTTCAACCAGCCGGTCTGCGCGCCGTCCGGTTGCGCGGTGCCGTTCTCGACGCAGTTCTGCGCCTGAAAATGCGAGCGGCCCCAATACGGCGGCGCCGCCGCGACCACCGGCATGAACTGGCCCTGCGCGTACAACTGCGCGGCATAGTCGAACGAGGGATGCAGCGCGAACACGTTGTCCAGTTTGTGCGCGGGTTTCGCGGCCGACGGCGACAACGCCAACGCGCCGCGGATCGCCTGGTAACCCGGATCGCCGTACGGCGGCACCGATTCCAATCCATCCAGTCCGCCACGCAACAGCACGAACAGGAAGCGCGTGTCGGAACCGGTCGCGGCGAAGGTGAGTTTCGGCCACACCAGCAACGTCGCGGTGCCGATCACGGCGTTGGCAATAAATTGTCTGCGCGTCAGCATGTTCACGCCCTCCATTGGAATGCCGGGCACGCGAACAGCGTCGCGTGCGCCTGCCGCGCCGATTCCGCGCGCCGGATCGCCTGCGCGGTATCTTCGTCCAGCAAGGGTCCCAGGATGTCCTGCGCGAACGCCAGCGGCTGCGCATTGGTCTGTGCGACGCGCGCGGAAATCGCCTCCGCTGCCTGCACGCGCTTCCACAAGCCATCCGCGTCGATCCAGTTGGCGGAGTTGTCGGTGAAACCGGCGGGCGAGCGCGGATCGAACATTGGCTCGCCAAGGTTTTCGAGCAACGCCAGCACCGGCTGCGGCTGATTGCCGAGCTCGACCTGTCCCGCGCGCAGCGATGAAATCACGAAATCCTGCGGCGTCTTGAATTTGCGCGCCTCCGCGTCCCACGCTTCCGGACTTTCGATCAGCGTGCGATACACGGCCGCGAGATCGGTGTCGTGATCGAGATAACTCTTCGCCATCCGGTCCACCAGCGACTGCGGCGGATGATCCGAAACGAAGTGCTGCGCGAGCTGCATTGACAGGTGCTTCGCGGTCGCGGGCTGGCGCGCGAGGAATTCCAGGATCGCCTTGCCCTGTTCGAAACCGCCGTCGGGAAACGTCCTGCCAATCACGCGGCGCGAACCGAGTTCGTGCGCATTGGCGCGGAACACGAACGCCGATTGCGGTTGTTTGCCGTTCGCGAAGTCGCGCGGATACGGAACGCTCCAGCCGGTCAGCGCGCGCGAAAATTCGGTGACGTCGGCCTGCGTGTAACCCGCATTCACGCCGACCGTGTGCAATTCCATCGCTTCGCGGCCCAGGTTTTCGTTCAAGCCACCGGCCTTGCCCTTGTCCATGTCGCCGTTGCGCGCGAGACGCATCGCGATGCGCCGGCCCAGCATCGAGTTCGGCCCGACGGAGCGCGCGTTGTCGAGGTACAGCAGCATCGCCGGATGGGTTTCGACGGCGAGCAGCATGTCGGCGAAGCGGCCGGTGACGTGCGGGCGGATCGCCTCGCGCTCCATCGGCGCCGCGAACAACCGCGCCGGGCGCTTGTCGACGGACACCGCGAAATGGTTGGACCAGAAATGCACCAGCCGTTCGACGAATGGCGTGTCGGTGACGGTCGCGACCCGGTAGCGCGCCGCAGCCTCCGCCAGCAACGCCTTGCGTGTCTCCTGCCGATATGGTTTCAGCGCCTGCTTCAGCGCCCCGGCGTTGGCCTGGCCATCCTGCGATGCCGCCTGCATGTCGCCCGACAGGAACGCACGCCGCCCGCGGCCGCCCTGCTTGAGCTCGCGACGCGTCATCTGCAGTTGCGCTTCTTCGCGAAGGTAATCGAGGCTGCCCGGCAAACCGGCGAACGCGTTGCCGCCGTCGGAGCCGCGCGCGACCTGCGCATTCAACCAGCCACGCGGATCGTGGATGCCCGCCAGTTCGCCGGGTTTGGCGCCCAATCCGAAGCGGTTGACCGCTGCGGTGGCATCGTTGCCGGATGCATTCATGAGGCCGTCTCGCGTCGTGTCGATAGATGCGATAACGCCGCGTGCGCGAATCCGGTTGACCGAAAACCTTGCACGTTCAGGTTCGCGGCGTTACTCGCCTGCGACGGTCATCCTGCCGATCAGGATCGAGCCGGCGAGGATCGACGAGCGCGGGTCGACGTCCGTTCCGATCGCGTGCAAGCCCATGAACATGTCGCGCAAATTGCCGGCGATGGTGATTTCCTGCACCGGGTACGCGATTTCGCCGTTCTCGATCCAGAAACCCGCGGCGCCGCGTGAATAGTCTCCCGTGATGATCGACACGCCCTGGCCGATCAACTCGGTCACGAGCAGGCCCGTGCCCATGCGTTGCAGCAGCCCGCGGAAGTCCGTCGCTTCGCCGTCCACCGAACCCGGCTCCACCACCAGATTGTGCACGCCGCCCGCGTTGCCGGTGGTCTGCAACCCGAGCTTGCGCGCGGAATAACTGCCCAGCACGTAGCGCTGCAGCACGCCGCGTTCGACCAGCGCGGATTCGCGCGTCGCCACGCCTTCCGCGTCGAACGTGCCGGACGCGTGGCCGCGCGGCAGGAAAGGTTTTTCGAGCACGTCGACGAACGCCGGCAACACCGGCTTGCCGGCATGGTCGAGCAGGAAACTGGCGCGCCGGTACAGCGATCCGCCGCTGGCTGCGGATACGAGATGCCCGACCAGCGAGCGCGCGACTTCCGGCGCGAACAGCACCGCGCAGTCGCGCGTCGAAAGTTTGCGCGCGTCAAGCCGAGCCGCCGCGCGTTCGGCCGCCTTGACGCCGATGCTTGCAAATGCCGGGAACGCGCTCGCGTCGCGCACGTATTCGTACCAGCCTTCGCGCTGCATCGCGTCGCCCTGGCCCGCGATCAACGAACAGGAAATGGAATGATGCGTGCCGCGCTCACGGCCGACGAAGCCGTGTGAATTCGCGTACACGCCGAGCGCGTCGCCGCATTGCACGCTGGCGCCTTCCGAATTGGTGATCGCCACGTGGTCGCGGCCTGCGGCTTCCACCTCGCGGCCGATGTCGATCGCGCGATCGACATCCAGCGGCCACGGATGCCACAGGTCGAGATCGGGAAACGTCGTCTGCATCAGCGCCGCGTCGGCCAGCCCCGCACACGAATCGGGTTCGGTGTAACGCGCGATCGCGCAGGCCTGCGCGATCGTCGCGTCGATGGACGCCGCCTTGAGATCGGCGGTGGACGCGCTGCCCTTGCGCTGCCCGAAATAAACCGTGAGCCCGAAACCGCGGTCGCGGTTGCGCTCGACCGTTTCCACTTCGCCCAGGCGCACGTTGACGGACAGTCCGGTGCTGACGCTGGCCGACACTTCCGCCTGCGACGCACCCGCGGCGCGCGCGCGACGCACCACGTCATCGGCCAGCTCGGCGAGACGTTCCAGTTCCGCAACGCTGGCGTCCGCTGTCACAATGTCGATGTTCATTTCATTTTTCATTCAAGACACCTTGACTCGCGCCGCCATGCAAGACCGGGAAGAAGAGCAGGACGAACGCCCCAGCCGCAGCGCACGCCGCCGCGAAGCGCTGGACGTGCTGGCGTTCGCAAAGCAATTGTCGGAGCTGCCGCCGGCGCGGCTGGCCAAGCTGGAATTGCCAGACGACGTGCGCGATGAGCTGGCCGAAGTGCAGCGCACGCCTTCGCACATCGCGCACAAGCGCCAGCTCGCGCACCTGGCCAAACTGATGCGCGCGCACGACGAAGAAACCTTTGCGTCCGCGCGCGCGGCACTGGCCAACGACCGCGGCAGCAACGCGCGCGAAACGGCCGCCCTGCACCGCGCCGAAGCGCTGCGCGAAGACCTGCTCGGCGACCACGCCGATGCCGCACTCACCGCGTTCATCGCCGCGCATCCGGGCGTCGACCACCAGCACTTGCGCGCGCTGATCCGGCAATCGCGCCGCGAGCGCGAGACGAACAAGCCGCCGCGCGCGCAACGCGAACTGTTCCGGCTGCTGCGCAGCTTCGAGCCCTTGTAGGAGCCAGCCTGCTGGCGATCGCATTTCGCCAAATCATGGCGACAGCGGTCGCGCGCGGGCGCGCTCCTACAAGTGATTCGGAGCCGATCACGCCGAGGTTCCGCCCACCGTCATCGCGGTGATCTTCGTCGTCGGCATGCCGACGCCGACCGGCACGCTCTGGCCTTCCTTGCCGCACACGCCGACGCCTTCGTCGAGCTTGAGGTCGTTGCCCAGCATCGCGACGCGCGTCAGCACGTCCGGCCCGGAACCGATCAAGGTCGCGCCCTTGACCGGCCGCGTGACCTTGCCGTGCTCGATCAGATAGGCCTCGTTGGCGCTGAACACGAACTTGCCATTGGTGATATCGACCTGCCCGCCGCCGAAGTTGACCGCGTACAAACCGCGCTCGACCGAAGCGATGATTTCGGCCGGATCGCGCTCGCCCGCCAGCATGTAGGTGTTGGTCATGCGCGGCATCGGCAGGTGCGCGAACGATTCGCGGCGGCCGTTGCCGGTCGGCGCCATGCCCATCAGGCGCGCGTTGTGCTTGTCCTGCATGTAACCGACAAGACGGCCGTTCTCGATCAGGGTGGAGCAGTGCGTGGGTGTGCCTTCATCGTCGATCGACAATGAGCCGCGCAGCCCCTGCAAGGTGCCGTCGTCCACCACCGTGACGCCATCGGCGGCAACCTTGTCGCCCATGCGTCCCGCGAACGCGGACGTACCCTTGCGGTTGAAGTCGCCTTCGAGGCCGTGCCCGATCGCCTCGTGCAGCAACACGCCCGGCCAGCCCGGACCGAGCACCACGTCCATCGTGCCGGCCGGCGCGTCGACGGCATCGAGATTCACCAGCGCCTGGCGCACGGCTTCGCGGGCCCAGGCGTGCGCGCGGCCGGAGTCGATCAGCTCGCGGTATGCGCAGCGTCCGCCGCCGCCGGAATGACCCGACTCGCGACGACCCTTCGCTTCCGCGATCACCTGCACGTTGATGCGCGTCAGCGGACGCACGTCGGCGGCCAGCGTGCCGTCGGCTGCGGCGATCAGCACCGAATCGTGCGTCGCGTTCATGCTGACGATCACCTGCCTGATGCGCGGATCGAGGCTGCGCGCGAGTGCATCGAGTTCTCGCAGCAGCGCGATCTTCGCGGCGTTGTCCAGCGCATCGATGGGATCGTCCGCCGGATACAACGCGCGCGCTCCACGAATGCTGAGCGGCTTGCCGGCGCCATTGCCGTCGTTCGCGATCGCGCGTGCCGCGCCCGCGGCTTCCAGCAACTGCGGCAACACGATGTCATCGGAATACGCGAAGCCGGTTTTCTCGCCGGATATCGCGCGCACGCCGACGCCCTGCTCGATCGAATGACTGCCATCGCGCACGATGCCGTCTTCCAGCACCCATGATTCGCTGCGTGAATGCTGGAAGTACAGGTCCGCCGCATCGACGGACGGCGCCATCACGCGCGCGAACACGTGCTCGAGGTCATGGGTGGACAAGCCACCCGGCGCGAGCAGGTTGCGTTTGGCGAGTGCGAGCGGAGAATCCATGCGTGTCGAAACCTTGCGGGGATCATGACAACGTAAGGGCGATGCCGCCTGATCGCAAGCCGAAGCGCGCTCAGTTGTGCATCACGCCGCGCGGCATCGGGTGGATTTCGTAGTGCATGCCGATGCCTGCGGTGATCGCCGGATCGCGGTCGGTCAACTCGCGCACGCCGGATTCGTCTTCCCGTTCCATGACGCCGATGCCGAAGGCTCCCGCCGGGTCCATCACCAGTCCCAGCACGAACATGCGCACCGCGCCGCGCGCGATCAAGTCCTGCCAATACAGCGCGTGCCGCTTCATCACATCGGCCTCTGACGCGGACAGATCCACCGCAAAGGTCTGACGCGGCGGAACCAGCTTGCAAAAATACGCCTGCATGGCGGTGTCTCCGAGGTGGCCGGCGCGATGCTACTGCGCGGACGCCGGCAGCGCAGGCGCAGTGCTGCCGGACGCCGCCGGCAGCGCGGTCGAGGCCGACGATGACGGCGTTGCGCCGGTGGATGCGGCGGGCACGGGCGCCGACGCCACGGTCTCGATCTTCGGCTTGTCCCAACTTCCGGTGACGCGATAGATGCTGCCCGCGGCCTTGTTGATGCCCTTGCCGATCAGGCCCTGCACCACCAGTCCGGCCGCCGCGCCGACCGGGCCGCCGATCACCGCGCCGACCACCGGCAGCGTGCCGCCGACGTGCGGCGTCACATCGACAGTGAGGTCATAATCGCGTGCGCGGAATCCGGTGCGCCCCTGCATCACGATGCGCGCCGCGGGCGCCATGATCACCATGTTTTGCGTGAAGGCACTGCCGTCCTTCAGCGTGAAGTTGGCGGATGCTTGGTCGAAACCGAAACCCGACTTGAACACGTCGCCGAAGTGCAGCATCAGCCGGCTGGGCAAATCGCGCAGCGACAGCAGGCCCAGCAATCGGCCGAGGCCCGGCTTCACCGCGAGGATGCGGCCCTCGCCCGCCTTGATGTCGAGCTTGCCGCTCATCCATGCCAGCGAGAATCCCGACGGCGCGCCGGGCCAGGTGCCATCGATGTGCACGTGCGCATCCTTGCCGCCCGCGAGCAGCCCGCTGAATCCGAACGCCGCGAGCGTCTTGCCGAAATCATGCGAGCTGATGTCGATGACCATCTGCGACGTGCTCGTGCGCGTGCTGCCGTTCCAGTTGCCGTGCGACTGGATGGTGAAATCGGCGCCCTTCGAATCGAACTTGCTGATGAACATGCCCTGCAGCGTCGGCGCACTTTCGAACGTGGTCGTGCCGAGCTGCGCCTTGCCGAGCCTGAGGTCGCCGATGCGCACGTGCAGCGGCGGAATCGAGAACGGCGCGACCGGCGATGTCACCTGCGGCGGCGGCGGCGGACCGGGTGTTTTCGGCGGCGGCGGCTCGGGCCAGTACAGGTGCTGGAAATCCGCGCTGATGCCGCGGGTGGCGAGATCACTGGTCGGCAGGTCGATCGTGCCTTTCACCGCGGCGCCCTCGAACGCGATCGCATCGCTTCGCGCGCCCGCCTCGAACGAAAACTGCAACGCGCCGAGATCGGTGCCGAACACTTGCGCGGCATCCGTGGAAACGTCCGCGCGCGAGAGTTGCGGGAATGCGCCGCCCGATGATCCGCCCAGCGCCTGCTCGATCCAGCCGCTCACGTCCATGCGCGGCGCGTGTCCGCGCACGGCCAGACCCTGCGCGGGCATTTCCGTAGGCAACGTGCTGCCGAAGTTCATCGCCATCGCAGTGGGCAACTTGCGCGCCGGATCGGCGAGGCGCCCGCGCACCTGCAGCACGTCGCCCAGCGAAACCGTCAGCGGCGCACCGGCTGGCGGCAGTTGCAGGCTCAGGTGCAGCGGCAGTTCCGAGTTCGCAGGTTTGTCCAATGGCGCCGGAAAATCCAGGGCGATGCCCGCGAGGCTCGATTTCAAATCGAGGATCGGCGTCACCGGCGCGCTGCCCTGCCCCGCGACAACATTCACACCAATGTGGAACGGCGCGACGCCACTGGCGTGCGCCGCCAGGCCGCCCAGATCGGGATAACCCTGCACCAGCGTCTGCGCCGACACGCGGGTGTCCAGCGACGCCTCGACGATGTCTTTCGGATCGCTGACGTTGCCGCTGCCGACCGCAATGGAAAGTTTCGCGGGCGCGCCGCGGAACATCGCCGAAAGACCATTGGCGTGAAAACCCTTGCTGTCGATCTGCAATGGTCCGTCTAGACCCTTCAGCGCGAGATTCCATTTGCTCGCGGTGACGTCGGCCTTGGCGAGATCGACCTGGCCGCCCAGCGTGAAGTTCTCCGCGTGCGCGAGCGGGATCGCCAGTTTGATGCCGAACTTGCCGGTGCCGCCGACCTGCAATCCCTGCAGCGCATCGAGCGCGCCCGCGCCGACCGGACTGTGGCGCACGAAGTCCAGCAGTTGCGCGCCGCTGCCGCCGCCCTGGATGTCGAGTCCGAGCGTGCCATCGTGGAGGTCGGGTATCGACGCCACCGCGTGCGTCGCGGTGACGCCCTGCACCGTCGCATGCGTGGCGACGATACCCATGCGGTTGTCGACGAAATCCACCGCCGCATCCACGCCGGTCGCGCGCGGCCAGTTGTCGGCAAAATCGAACGTGGCGTTCTGCACCGTGCCGGTCGCCTCGAAGCGACCCGTGCGATCGAGGAACGGCCAGTGATCGAGGTCGCCATGGATCACCACGCGCGCCGACGTCACTTCGCCACCGACCAGCGCGTGATCCAGCCACGCGACCAGCGATGGCGGCATGCTGCGGTACGGCCAGAACAAATCCGCATCCGCCACCTTGGCACGATCGAGCACCGCGTAAGCGGAAACGAACGGACGACGTCCGCCGCCCGGCCAGACCAGCCGCGCGCGCGCGCTGCCGGCAAGTTCGCCGTTGTCGAAATGCAGGCCGTCGGCGGCGATGTTCCACAAGCCATCTTCGCGCCACGCCACCAGGCTGCCGCCCAGCTGCTTCAACACGAACGGCTTGCGGAACACATCGGTTACGGCGAGGGTGGCGGCCTGCGGCGGAAGCTCCAATGACAACGCCTGGTCGTCCGCGCGCACGACGCCCTGCGCCAGCACGATGCCGGGCACCGCGCCGGTCGCCGCCGCGCCGAGATTCGAGAAGCGCACGGTCGCGTCGTAACGACCGTTCTGCTGCCATGCCACCGCCGCGTCGTCGATCTGCGCATAGGGGCGCGCGTGATCCACCCACTGTGCGAATGTTGGTGGCGCCTGCGGCGCCATCGCCAGCAGCGAAAGCCATGGCGCAAGATCCACAGCATGCGCGGCGGCCGTCACGCGCCACGCGTTCGAGTGGCCACGCACGTGCACGACCAGGCCGCCGGCCTGGTCGATGTTCGCGCGCGGCTTGCCCGGTCCGCGCCATGCGATGTCCCAGCCGTCCTGCGCACGCGTCAACTTCGCGACACCCGCGAGTGACGCCAGATCGACCGCGCGCCCGTCCGGTCCGGTCGCCGCGAGACGACTAAGGCTGTAGCGCGCCGCCGCGGACACCAGCTTGCCGTTTTGCCAACGGCCCCACAGCTCGATGTCACCGCGACCACCCTGCACCGCATAGCCGCGCAGATCCACGCCGCGCGCCGCCGCGGCGAGATCGAGGTCCCGAGTCGCGACATGCAGCGCGTAATCGCGTGCGCCCGTGCTCATGCTGCCGTTGATCGTGACCGCCTGCTGCGTGCCCATCTGCTGCACGCTGCCGCCGAAGCGGATCACGTCGCCGACGTTCACCACCCGCAGGCGTGGCGCCAACAGGCGCCACGAACGCTGCGTCGCGTCGTCCACGATGTCCACGCGCAGATCGCTCAAGTCGAGATCGACCGGCAGCGATTGCAGCGGCGCGTGCGTTTCCCCCGACGAATTGCCGAACCCGACCACCTGCCAGCCCGACGCCGTGTGCTCGACGCGCAATTCCATGCCGCTCAGGCGCAGCGTGATCCAGCGATGCGCCGGCCGCAGCCACGCGCTGAAATCAAGCTTCAGCGACGCGTGCCGCAAGGTGATCGACTTGCCGCCCGGCTGCGCCGGCCCCAGCGTCAGGCCGCGCACCATCAGCAACGGGCCCGCCGGCTGCCATCGGCTGGAAATTCCCGAGAAGCTCACCGGCCGGTGCAGACGCGAGGACAACTGGCGCGCAATGAAATTCGGGTAATGCGTCGCGACCGGCAACAGCACCTGCACGATGCCCATCAAGACCGCCGCCGCAATCAGCAGGCCCGCGATCAGCGCTGTCAACGCGAACCGCGCGCGGCGCAGGTGGTGGCGCCATGCGCTCATGACGCGACCATCTTTCGTATCGTGTGCGTGCACTCAGGTGCCGCAACGTTCTTGCGTCCTTTCCGCACATCTTTAGACGCTTTCCACACGACGTCCATGTCTTTTTTCCACTCGCCGTGTTCGAGGGGTCCCGAATGGCGCGCTACCTGCGCGCACGTGCTGGCGAAGCAGGCAAATGGGTCTTGCTCCGAAGGAGGCCATGGATGGCCGGCATCGAAGCAAAGCTTTTGCGGGGCCCCTGTGCTGCGGTGAGGGTCGGACGAAAAGGCCCGCAGGGTGGGCGCAAGGGATTGCGCCCGCTTGCCGCCGCGCCATGGATGGCGCGTCGGCAAGCCCGGCCGGCCCGATCGGATTTTTCGTCCACGGATGGACGAAAAACGCAGCACCGGGGTGGCCTTCTCTTTGGTGACTTTCTCTTGGCCACGCAAGAGAAAGTTACCCGCGCCCCCGGGAGGGGCGCGGAAAAAGACAGGGATGTCGCATAATGAATCATAAGCTCCCGGGCTTGCCCCCATCCGCCCTTCGGGCACCACGGAGTTTTTGGCCAGGGATGGCGGCTCTCCCCGCAAGCGGAGGAAGGAAATGCAGGCATCAAAGCAACACGACATCGAACTGCTCCTGCCCGTACTGCTCCTCGGGTTGGAAGCGGATCGACTTCCCGATGAAGGCCTCCAGTTCGGCGACCGCGGACGATTCCTCTTCCAGCATGCGCGCGACGACTTTCGGCGAGGCCAGCACCAGCAATTTCTCGGCGTCGAACTGGCGCACCGCGCGGGTGATCTCGCGGAAGATTTCGTAGCCGACGGTTTCGGCGGTTTTCAAAATACCGCGACCGGCGCACGTGGGGCACGGTTCGCACAGTTGCCGCGCCAGGCTTTCGGTGGTGCGCTTGCGCGTCATCTCGACCAGGCCGAGCGGACTCATTTCATACACGGTGGTCTTGGCGTGGTCGCGAGCCAGTGCTTTTTCGAGCGTGCGCAGCACCTGGCGCTTGTGCTCGTCGTCGTGCATGTCGATGAAGTCAATGATGATGATGCCGCCGAGGTTGCGCAGCCTGAGTTGCCGTGCGGACGCCTGCGCGGCTTCGAGGTTGGTGCGAAACGCGGTTTCCTCGAGATTGCGCGAACCAAGATAGGCGCCGGTGTTGACGTCGATGGTGGTCATCGCTTCGGTCTGGTCGATCACCAGATAGCCACCCGATTTGAGCGGCACTTCCTTGCGCAAGGCTTTCTGGATTTCGTCCTCGACACCGTAAAGATCGAAGATCGGCCGTTCGCCGGGATAGTGTTCAATGCGATCGGTCAGCGCGGGCATGAACTGCCGCGCGAATTCCAGCGTGCGCTGGAACGTCTCGTGCGAATCCACGCGTACTTTTTCGATGTCATCGTGCATCAGGTCGCGCAGCACGCGCAGCGGCAGCGCCGGTTCCTCATAGACGCGCTGACCGGGCTCCGCGTGCGCAATCGCCTCGGAAACCGTTTGCCACACGCGGGTCACGTAGGCGACGTCTTCGCCGAGGGCCTCGGCGTCCAGGCCTTCGGCATTGGTGCGCGCGATCAGGCCGAAACCGTTGCCCGCCAGGCCGGCCATGATGCCGCGCAGGCGCTCGCGTTCGACTTCGTCGTCGATGCGTACCGACACGCCGCGCGCCGCGCTCTCCGGCAGCAGCACCAGGTAGCGCGATGGAATGGAAAGATGCGTGGACAACCGCGCGCCCTTGCTGCCGATCGGATCCTTGATGACCTGCACGATCACGCGCTGGCCTTCGTGCACCAATTCGGTGATCGGCGGCACGCTGGCGGGCGGCGCCGGCATCACGCTGCCTTCGATGGGCTCGGCATTGAGGACGGGATGCGCCATGTCCGCCGCGTGCAGGAACGCGCTCCGCTCGAGACCGACGTCCACGAACGCGGCCTGCATGCCCGGCATCACGCGCTTGACGCGACCGCAATAGATGTTGCCGACATAGCCGCGACGCCCGCTGCGTTCGACGTGCACCTCCTGCAGCATGCCGTTCTCGACCACGCCGACGCGCGCCTCGCGGGGCGTGACGTTGATCAGGATTTCCTCGGTCATGGGGACACCCGCAGGTCGCAAGCCCTTCTTATATCCGGGCGCCTGTGTACCTGTCGATGCACGAAACCCGCCCGTTCAGTGCCCGTCACGCCAGCCGCCGGCTTCGCGCAGCAGACGCACGGTCTCGAACAGCGGCAGGCCCATCACGCCCGAATAGCTGCCGGACAGGTGCGCGATGAAAGCGGCCGCGCGTCCCTGGATGGCGTATGCGCCGGCCTTGCCGAACGGCTCGCCGGTGGCGACGTAATCCGCGATGATGCGTTCGTCCAGTTCCGCGAAGCTCACGGCGGACACGCTGGTGGCGATGCGTTCTCCTTTTGTGCTCACGCAACACACGACCGAAATCACGTCATGCGTGCGGCCGGACAACGCGCGCAGCATCGCCGCCGCTTGCGCCGGATCGCGCGGCTTGCCGAACACGCGGTCGGCCAGTACCACTTCGGTGTCGGCGCCCAGGACGAGCGCATCGGGATCGCGACGGAGCACGCGTTCCAGACCCGCGCGTGCTTTCTCGCGCGCCACGCGCTCGACGTAAACCTGCGGCGACTCGCCGGCACCGCGCACTTCCGGCACGTCCACGTCGATCGTTTCGAAGACCGTGCCGATCTGCGCGAGCAGTTCACGACGGCGTGGCGATTGCGAGGCGAGCCAAAGCATTGCGCAAGCATAACGCGCGGGCTGATGTTCCTTTGCCCATCATTCCGGCGAAGGCTGGACTCCGTCCGCCACGTTCGCATCGCGCGCGGGCGGCACCAGCGCGATCACGCTCCAGCCGGCGCGCGGCTCGGTCTTGCGGTGGGTGTTGGCGACACGCAGGTGGCCATTTGGCTCGATGCCGAACAGCAGCACCGCATCGGCGCCGTGCTGCGCCAGGAATGCGGGCCAACCGAACGCTTCCGTCAGCGCGTTGGACTTGATGCGCCAGCCGGCCTCCAGCAATTCGGCGAAGCGCGTGTGCGTCATGTCGCTGCCGAACAACGCCTTGGCGCGCAGGCTGCCGGCGAACGAGGCGCGCGCACTGGCATCCTGCGGCGCCAGCACGCGCAGGCGATATACGCGTTCGCGCCCGAATTCCTGCCGGTATTGCATGCACGCCAGTGAATTCAGTTCGCGGCGCCCGGACATCGCCAGCAATCGGCCGATGCCGGTCAGGTCGAGGTGCGTGGCCGCGTGCTGCGAGGTTGGATTGCCGAAGAACACCGGCAGCCCGTCCATGCGCGCCTTGCTGATGCCGTCCCAGTCGTCGTCCGCCAGCAGCACCTGGAACTTTTGTTCCGCCAGCGCGGTGGCGATGCCGCGCGCGACTTCATCGGAACCGAAAATCAGCACGCCGTCGGGATCGGGGTCGGCCACCTTCAGCCAGCGCGCAAGCGGCCGCGCGCTCGCGCTCTGCAACACCACCGTCCCGATGATCAGCGTGAACACCAGCGGCACCAGCGCGTCCGCACCCGGCACGCCGAGGTCGCCCAGCCGCAATGCGAACAACGACGACACCGAAGCCGCGACCACGCCGCGCGGCGACACGTACGCCAGCAGCGCGCGCTCGGGCCAGGTCAACGAACTGCGGAACGTCGCGACCGCGATCGACACCGGGCGTATGAAAAATTGCGCCACCACGAACACCAGGATGCCCGCCATCAGCATGCCTGGTGGCAGCGGCCAATGCAGGCGCGCGGCCAGCACCACGAACAGCATCGACACCAGCAGCGTTGACAGGTGCTCCTTGAAATCCATGATGTCCTGGATGTGGATGTGCCGCAGGTTGCCCAGCGTGATGCCCATGATGGTCACCGCCAGCAGGCCCGATTCGTGCGCCAGCTTGTTGGATAACGTGAACGCGCCCAGCACCGCGATCAGCGTGCCGTAGGCCTGCAGGTACTCGGGAATCATCTGCCGGTACAACAGGAAACCCAGCGCCAGCCCAACCGCCAGTCCGACGCCCGCGCCCACACCGACGGTCGCGCCGAACACCGCCAGCGAATGCCCTTGCTGGTGCGTCACGATTGCTTCGAACACCAGCACCGCGAACAGCGCGCCCAGCGGATCCAGCACGATCCCTTCCCAGCGCAACGCGCTGGCGATGCGTGCGTTCGGGCGCAGTGTACGCAACATCGGCGTGATCACCGTCGGCCCGGTCACGCAAGTCAGCGCACCGAACAGCAACGCGATCGACCAGTGCAACCCGGCAATCCAGTGCGCGGCGCCAGCCAGCAGCAACAACGCCAGCACCGCGCCGTACGTCACCATGCCGTGCACCGCGGTGCCGATCCCGCGCAGTTCCGAAAAGCGCAGCGTCATGCTGCCCTCGAACAGGATCAGCGCGACCGCCAGCGACACCGTCGGAAACAGGAACGCGCCGAGTTGCCTGTCGGGATCGAACCATCCCGTCGCCGGCCCGATCACGATGCCGATCAGCAGCAGGAACAGGATCGCCGGCAGCCGCATCCGCCACGCCAGCCACTGCGCGAGGAATCCGACCACCAGCAGCAGCGTGAGCACCACGCCAAGATCGATTGCCATGCGGCCTCGCGTTCGTTGGATCGTGAGCAATACTAATAGAGGCCCACGTTGCAATGGTCGAATCGCCATGCTTTGGGCATTCGAGATATTGCATTTTTGCGAGCCGGAAGATTGCGACGATGTTACGGCGGTCAAAGTAGGTCAGGCGCGAAATCTGCTTGGCGATTAGTCAATTGACAGACGCGTCGGAAAAAGCGAGCATTCTGGCGCCATCCGGTAACGGCACCAATTTGGTATTCCGCACAGATGAGCCTTTACGTTATTACGCCGGACCAAGTAAGTGCATATCTTACGGCCGGAATGCTGTTCGTCGCGGCAGTTCAAGCGCTGCTGTTTCTGGTACAGCTCAGACTCATGCGCAAGTCTCTTGAGTCTGCCGTAGCTGCAACCAATGTGGCGCAGAACACGTTGGTGGTGATGAAAGATACAGCGCAGCGTCAATTGCGCGCATACATCTCAATCACCGCCGCTGAGATCGAATTTCCAGAACCGGGCCGACCCAAATCAACGCTAACGTTCAAGAATGCAGGCCAGACGCCCGCACACAACGTGCAAATTTGGATTCACCAGTGGGCGGCTGCATACCCTCTAAATGTCGCACTGCCAACGCCTCCCCGCGACTTCGAAATGGCAAAGAATACGTTAGGAGCAGGTGCATATTTTCATATGAGGAGTGAAGCGCCACGCCCGATATTTAATGGGCCGTACCTAGATTTGGTTGGTACATCGCAAGGCACGATATATGTATATGGAGAAATTTCTTACTTTGACGTCTTTGGACAAAAGCATGTGCAGGAATACAGACTGATGTACGGCGGCAATGAGCTGGTAGTGCCCGGCGCGCTCAAGCCTTGTGAAAGCGGCAATGACGGAGACTAGCCCCCACAGTTTCATCGCACGCACTGCTTCTGCGCCACTTGCGTCAGGCGATGGAACCCCGCACGAGCCGCACCCAAACCAGCGTTTGGCTTTAAAAGCACGGTGTCTTAGTGCGGATGCGCACTTCCGCGCGCGCCGTCATCTGACGTCGCGCATTCACGGCATGTGAACGCAACCGCCTGGACACTTTGCAATCCACGGATGGATTCACATAATGGCACAAGACAACAGCCAAGGATGGTTTCCACGTCCGCTCGAAGGACGTTACGGCATCAGCCTCGCTGTCGCGATCGTCGCGCTGGCGCCGTTCATCGTGGTCAGCACCGCGTACGTGATGTTCGCGAAGCAGGTGCAGGCCGAACTCGGGATGGGACAACTCGCGACCGAGCTGATCGCGGGCTTTTCGATCTCCGGATACGCGTTCGGCGCGTTCACGGGCGGCGACCTGATCCAGCGATTCCGGCAGCGCCACCTGTTCCTGATCAGCGAAGCTTTGTTCGTCGCGGGCTGCGCGATCAGCGCGGGCGCGCACGGCGCGGTGGTGTTCGGATTCGGGCGCATTCTTTCCGGATTCGCGACGGGACTGCTGCTGGTGATCGCGTTGCCGCCGGTGATCCAGCGCTTCCCGGCCGGCAAGCTGCGCATGACGATGGCGTGGGTCGACCTGGGCTTCTTCGGCGCGGTGTGCGCGGGCCCGCTGATCGGCGGCGCGATCGCGACGCAACATGCATGGCGCTGGTTCTTCGTCGGGTTGGGCGCGATCGGACTGCTGAACCTCGCAACGGCGGCGTTGACCGAGCCGCTGTACGACCCTCCGAATCCCGGCCTGAAATTCGACCGCGTGGGCATTGCGCTCGGCTTCGGCGCGGTGGTGCTGCCGTTCTGGGCCACCGGCGAACTGGCCGCGCACGGATTCGCGTCCATCATGTTCACGGTGCCGCTCGCGCTCGGCTGCGCGTGTTTCGTGGCGCTGATGCTGGTCGAATACCACCAGGAGGAACCGCTGTCGCCGGTCAAATTGATGTGGACCACGATCGCGGTGATCGGCACCTTGGTGGCGATGATCGCCGGTGCGGTATTCGTCAGCTTCCTCGAACTCGCGGAACAATTGCACCTGCAGGCGCTCCAGCATCCGCCGTTCGCGACCGGCCTGCTGTTCTCGCCGATGATCGTCGGCGCGTGCATCACCGCACTGCTGCTGGGCCTGCTGCTCCGAACGCGGTTCTTGCCGCTGCTGGTGCTCGCGGGTTTCGCCTGCCTGATCGGCGGAGGTGCTTTGATCCTGAACCTGGGAGCCGATGCCTCGTCGATGCTGACGATGGCGGCCGCGGGCCTGCTCGGGCTGGGCGCAGGCGCCACCGTTTCGCCGGGCCTCGTGATCGCAGCGTTCACCGTCGCCTCGAAAATGGTCGGCCGTGTGTTCGCGCTGGTCGAGCTCGTGCGCTCGCTGGCCGATTACATCATCGCGCCGATCATCATGAAGGTCGCGCGCATGCACTCGCGGCAGCCGCCACTCGACTGGACCGGCGTGCACCACGCGGCGACGGTCACATTGTGGATCACCGTCGGTTTCACGATCTTTGCCGTGCTGCTCTGGCTCGCCGGTGGCGCGGGCTTGCCGCGGCCGGACATTCGCGGATGGATCGAGCAGAAGCAGCCGGCGTTCGCATCGCCGAAATTGTTCGCGCGTTTGCGCGGCCAGTGAGGAAGGCTCAGCCGTCGCTGGCGTGTCGCGTGCGGCGCAATTTCCGCAAGTCGTAGCCCAACGCTCCCGCGCGTTGCCGCAAGCTGCTCACCAGCGACGGTTCGGGTGTGGCTTCGCGGTGCAGGATCCACAGGTAACAGCCCGACGGCTCGCCGACGATCGCCCACTGATAGTCGTCGTCGTGATCGAGCACCCAGTAGTCGCCCACGTAGAACGGGCCGCAGAACGAGAGTTTCAACTTGGCGTCGGCGGAATCCGGAACGACCTTGGCGCGGCCGTGGGAGGTCCTGCGCTCGCCCTTCGCGGTCTCGCATGAGTTGATCACGTCGAGGAGGCCGTCTGCGCGCAGCTGATATTCCGCAGTAGCCTCGCGGCAACCGCGCTCGAAGCGGTTTTCGTAACGGGCGAGCTCGTACCACTTGCCCGCGTAGCGCGAGAGTTCCACCGGCTTCGCGGGCTCCGGAACATTCCTGTTCCCGCAATGGCGGGCATGCCACCACGCGCGCCATCCGAAATACACCGTCGCGCCGGCCGCCACTGTTGCGGCGGCGGCCACCGCCGCTCTCGTCCCTCTCGAATCCCGTGCCATCCTGGCCAACTCCTGCCGGTTCCATCCAGCGTCGGTGCAACGAATCTTCAGAACCTGCGCGCGCCGTGCGGCGTGTAGGTGCGCAGGTGATAAACACGATGCACGTGGTGCGCGCCCAGCCAGCCGCCGAACGCGGCGGTGATCAGCGACGCGAACGCGCAACCGAAGGCCGCCCACATCACACGTGAGGTGTAACGCGCGAAATCGGCCGCGCCGAGATTGGGCAAACCCTCCGTCGACACGGCCGTCGCCACCGCGGTGACGTGGGTCATGCCGCTGGCGATCAGCAGCGTAGTCGCCGTCACCGACAGGCCCCACACGGCCAGGCCGCGGATGACGCCCATCTCGGTGTCGTTGCGTCCGTCGAACCATGTCGCGAACATCGCGCCCAACCAGAGCGACGCCGCCCACGTCAGGATCATCCAAGTGATCGCGCCGCCGGAAACGCCCTGCGCCACCGCGGCCGGATCGGCCGGACGAATGCCCGAAAAACCCATTGCCAACCCGAACGCATAAAGCAGGGCCGCGATCCCGGTTGCCAGCAGCCAGCCGGCCCAGACCGCGCCCCAGCGCATCACCGGGTGTTCCTGTGTCACCACCGCATTTTCGGAAACGACCATCGCGTCATCCTCCGTTCGAGCCGATCGTCACGCGCAGCTTCGCAGCAGCGCCACGATGATCAGGATGGGTATGGGCACGCCGAGCAGCCAGGCCAGCACGTATCCGAGCGCGCCTTTCTGGTTGCCGGGCTCGCCGCCGCGACGAAATGGATGGAGGAATCGCGCCATGGCCAACTCCGTATGTCCGGATACTCGCGGACACGCTAGCCATTCATGGGTGAAGGTTTGGTGCAGGCGCGGCGTGGTCAGAATGACGCGCGCTGAACGCGATTCAGCGGCGCCGCATTCGCCTCATCCGCGGTGATATGGATGGCCGTTGAGGATGGTCACGGCGCGATACAACTGTTCGGCGACGATCAGCCGCACCAGCATGTGCGGCAGCGTGAGCGACCCAAGCGACCAGCGCTGGTCGGCACGCTGCAGCACGTCGCGCGCATGGCCGTCGGGGCCGCCGATCAGGAACGCGAGATCGCGGCCGGCCATCCGCCAGTTCGACAGTTGATCGGCGAGTTGTTCGGTCGACCACGTCGAACCGCGACCATCCAGCACGATCACATGCGCGTTGCGCGGCAGCGCGGCGAGCAGCGCCGCGCCCTCGTCCGCCATCGCGCGCGCATCGTCGCGACCCTTGCCGCGCGCGCCGGGCTTGATTTCGATGAGCTCCAGCGGAAGGTCGCGCGACAAACGCTTCACGTATTCCGCGAAACCTTCCGCGACCCAACCGGGCATGCGTTCGCCGACCGCAATCAGCCGCGCATGCATGCCCGATGCTCAGCGATCGTTTGCCGCTTCTGCTTCGGGTGCCTGGTCGCCCACCGTCCACAGGCGTTCCAGCCCGTAGAACTCGCGGATGCGCGGCAGCATCACGTGCACGATGATGTCGCCGAGATCCACCAGCACCCATTCGGCTTCGGCCTCGCCTTCCACGCCGAGCGGCAGCATGCCCGCACGCTTGGCGAACTTCACCACTTCGTCGGCGATGGATTTGACGTGACGCGAGGAAGTGCCGGAGGCGATGATCAGCAGGTCGGCGATGGAAGTGCGCCCGCGCACGTCGATTTCGCGAACGTCATGCGCCTTCAGTTCTTCGAGGGCGGCAAGCACGCGCCGGCGCAGGGTTGCAGTGGTGGGAGGACGATTGACGGGGGTGGCTGCGGGGCGTGACTTGGTCTGGCTGGTCAAGTTGTGGAAGGCCTCAATCCTTGGTGGCGCGCGGGATGCGCGACTTCAGTATGCACCTGCCGGAAAAGAGCGCAAGGGGTCACGCGTTCAGCACGCCGCGGCGGCGGTACGGCGCAAGCAGGGCGGCGTCATCGATCAATGCCTGCGGCACCAGCCAGCGCGGCGTGCGGCCTTCGGCCAGCAGGGCGCGGATGCGCGTGGCGGAAATACCCAGCGCCGAAACGACCATGTCCAGCACCTTGCCTGAAGCCGCTTCGCGCAGCCCGGCGAGGCTGCTTGTCCTGCGCGCCGCGACTTCGTCCGCCAAGGCCTCCGGCATCGCGGGAATCTGCGCGGGTCGCGTCAGCACGCACACGTGCGCGAGATCGAACAGTTCGCGCCAGCGATGCCACTCCGACAGTCCGGCGAATGCGTCGGCGCCGATCAGCAGCACCAGCGGGCGTTCGCCGCCGATTTGCGCGCGCAGCGACGCCAAGGTATCGAACGTGTAGGAAGGTCCTTCGCGTTCGAGTTCGCGCAAGTCCAGTTGCAGGCGATCTTGCCCCGCCAGCGCGGCGCGCAGCATCGCCACGCGCGCATCCGCGCTCGCGACGGGCTGCGGGCGATGCGGCGGAATCTTCGCGGGCACGATGCGCACTTCGGCGTCCAGCGCCTCGGACGCTTCCCACGCCGCGCGCAGATGGCCGATGTGGACGGGATCGAAGGTGCCGCCGAAGATCGCGAGAGGTCGCATCGTACTCATGATGAAAAGCAATGGCGGTCCGCAAATAAACGCAAATAAACGCAAATGGAGTCAAAAGCTCTTGAATTATTCGCGTTCATTGGCGTTCATTCGCGGACTGATTCTGCTTTTCATGCCGCCAGCAGCGTGCCCGCCGCGCGCGGCTGTGCGATCGCGACCAGCAGGCGTTCCATCTCGCGCCACGGATCGCCCCATTCGCGGCCCTTGGCCATGCGGTCGATGCGCGCGCATTCGGCCAGGCAGCGCCGCCAGTGTGCGTTGCCGCGGCCGGCGCGCTTCAGGGCATCGGCAAACAGTTTCTGCCGCGCGGGCCACATGCCGTGTTCGTTGCGCACAGCACTGGCGAAGTCGGGCGCCGAAGAAAGCCGCAGCGCCAGATCGAGCTGGTTGAGCAGCCAGCCCAGCATCGGGATCACGTCCTCGCCTTCGGCGCGCAGGCCATTCAATATTTTCAGCGCGCGCTGCGCGTCGCCGCCGAACGCCGCGTCGGTGAGCTTGAACACGTCGTAGATCGCGTTGTCGTCGCCCAACGATTCCAGATCGGCGGCGCTGACGGCGCCACCGGAGCGCAGCGCCGCCAGCTTGTCGATTTCCTGCGCGATAGCGAGCAGGTTGCCCTCCGCGCGTTCGGCCAGCAGCGCGATGGCGTCTTCACCCGGGGCGAATCCCTTGGCGCGCATGCGCGCGCGAATCCATGCCGGCAGTTCGTCCACGCGCGGCGCGCGCAACCACGCGTACACACCCGCGCGCTCGATCGCCTTCACCCACGCGCCTTCGTGCTTCTTGCTCCACTGCATCGCGCTGACCAGCAGCACGGTGTCGGGTGCCGGCGACTTGCACCAATCCGTGATCGCGGCGGAACCATCACGCTCAGGCTTGCCGGTGGGCAGGCGCAGTTCGATCAGGCGCCGCGACGCGAATAGCGAAAGACTGGCGCCGCTGCGCGCCAGTTGATCCCAATCGAAGTGCGCCTCGACGTCCAGCACTTCGCGTTCGGTGTAACCGAGTGCACGCGCACGCGCACGCAGCGCGTCGCCCGCCTCCTGCAACTGCAGCGGCTCGTCGCCGGCCAGCAGGTACACCGGCGCGAGATCGCCCTTCGCCAGCGTCTTCAGGAAGCCTTCGAATTCGCCGGCCACGCGTCAGCCCGAAGTGGACGCCGGTACCGGTGTCGCGGATGCGCTGGAAGCGGAAGCCGGCGCGCTCGTGCTCGACGCCGCGGCGGGCGTACCAAGGCGCGCCTGCGCTTCCAGCCTGCGCATCACCGCGTCGGTCATCTCGCGCACCAGGCTGCGCTCGATCGCTTCCGTCTCGCTGGTGATGGCCGAGAACTGGGTCTGGTCGATCGCGAATTCGTGCGACAGCGTGATCGTCTGCATCGGGATGACCGTCTTGCCCTGCGCATCGGTCAGCGTGAATTCCACGTTGAACGTCACCACGTATTCGCCGACCCGCTGCACCGCGCCGCTGGTCAGCATGCGCGAACCGAACCCGGCCACCGGCACCGACAAGGTGGCCACGCCTTCGGTGGACGTATCCAGCACGTCCACCTTGGCGGCGCGCAAGGCCGCCGCCAGCGAGCGCGGGAACTCGCCGCCGCCGCCGACATGCAGGTAAACCTGCTGCTGCATCACCGCGGGCAGCGCCGCGCTGCCGCGCAGGTGGAAGCCGCAACCGGCGAGCATGATCGTGCATGCAGCGCACAGCGAACCCAGGAACCATTGCCTGCCGCGAATCATGGATGCTCCGGATGGGGTGCGGAATCGGGCGAAAGCATAGCAGTCGCTACGGCCAATACCGGTTCAGGCCGCAACGATATTCACGATCTTGCCCGGCACCACAATTACCTTGCGCACGGGCTTGTCGCCGATCGCCGCGACCACACCCGGCAGCGCCCGTGCGGCGGATTCGAGTTGCTCACGCGGCGCGTCGAGCGCGGCTTCCAGCGTGCCGCGCAGCTTGCCGTTGACCTGCACCGCCAGTGTCACGCTGTCGCGCACCAGCGCGGCCGGATCGGCCTTCGGCCACGGCACGTCTTCGATCAGCGTTTCCTTGTGGCCGAGCACTTGCCACAGCGCGTGACTCGCGTGCGGCGTGAACGGATTCAGCAGCAGCACCATCGTTTCCAGGGCTTCGTGGCGCAGCGCGCGACCCGCATCGCTCATGTCATCGAACTTCGACAGCGCGTTCAGCAATTCCATCATCGACGCGATCGCGGTGTTGAAATTGCGGCGGCGTCCAATGTCGTCGCCGACCTTGGCGATGGTTTCGTGCAACTGCCGGCGCATGGCTTTTTGCGCGGGGTTCAAGGTCGCCGGATCGATCTCCGGATGATCCGGCTGCGACGCATGCGTCACCACGTCGCGCCAGAACCGGCGCAGGAAACGCGCCATGCCTTCGACGCCGGCCTCGTTCCATTCCAGTGACTGGTCGGGCGGCGAGGCGAACATCGAGAACAGCCGCACCGTGTCGGCCCCGAACTTGTCGATCATCAGCTGCGGATCGACGCCATTGTTCTTCGACTTCGACATTTTTTCCGAAGCGCCGATCTGCACCGGCTGGCCATCGGCCTTCAGCGTGGCGCCGACGACGCGCGCGCGCTCGTCGCGCCGCACCTCGACGTCCGCCGGATTGATCCACTCGCGCTGCTGCTCTTCCGGGTCCCGGGTCCCGGGTCCCGAGTCCCGATAAAAGGTTTCCGCCACCACCATGCCCTGGCACAACAGGTTGGTCGCCGGTTCGTTCGAATGCACCAGGCCGGCGTCGCGCAGCAGCTTGTGGTAGAAGCGGAAATACAGAAGATGCAGGATCGCGTGTTCGATGCCGCCGATGTACTGGTCGACCGGCAGCCAATAGTTCGCGCGTGCATCCACCTGCGTCGCTGCACCCGGCGAGCAGTAGCGCGCGTAGTACCACGACGATTCCATGAAGGTGTCGAAGGTGTCGGTTTCGCGCTCCGCCGCGCCGCCGCATTGCGGGCACGTCGTCTTGCGCCATTCGGGATCGGATTTCAGTGGCGATTGCACACCGCTGAACGCGACGTCTTCGGGCAATACGACCGGCAACTGGTCTTCCGGCACCGGCACCGCGCCGCATTTCGCGCAATGGATGATCGGGATCGGACAACCCCAATAGCGTTGCCGCGACACGCCCCAATCGCGCAGCCGCCAATTCACCTGGCGTTTGCCGCAGCCTTCGCGCTCGAAGCGTTCGGCCAGTGCGTCGAACGCCTGCCGGAAATCCATGCCGTCGTATTCGCCGGAATTGACCAGCGTGCCGTGTTCGAGGAACGGGCCTTCGGTGATGATGCGGTTTTCGAATTCTTCCAGCAGGCCTTCGACCGGCCGCGGTTCGGCCACGTCGATGGGCTTGCTCTGGCCCAGCGCCGCGCTCATCGCGTCGGTGTTGTCGGCGGCGTCGCGCGCAAGTTCGCGGATCGCGTCGCGGATCGGATCGCTGACGATCACCATCGTGATCGGCAGGTCGTACTTGGTCGCGAATTCCCAATCGCGCTGGTCGTGCCCCGGTACCGCCATCAATGCGCCAGTGCCGTAATTCATCAACACGAAGTTGGCGATCCAGATCGGCACGCGCTCGCCCGTCACCGGATGCAGCGCCGACAGGCCGGTGTCGACGCCGCGCTTCTCGCGCGTTTCCAACTCGGCTTCCGACACGCCGCCCTGCCTGCACTCGTCGATGAAGGCCTGCAGCGCGGGATTGTTGCACGCGGCCTCCAGCGCCAGCGGATGCTCGGCGGCAACCGCGAGATACGTCACGCCCATCAAGGTGTCGGGTCGCGTGGTGAAGACTTCCAGCGAACCGCCGCCTTCGACGTCGAAGCGGATCTCCAGGCCTTCCGAACGCCCCAGCCAGTTGCGCTGCATGATCTTGACCGCATCCGGCCAGCCCGGCAGCTCGTCCAGGCCGTCCAGCAATTCCTGCGCGTAGTCGGTGATCTTCAGGAACCATTGCGGGATCTCGCGCTTCTCGACCACCGCGCCGGAACGCCAGCCGCGGCCATCGACCACCTGCTCGTTCGCCAGCACGGTCTGGTCGACCGGATCCCAGTTCACCACACTCATCTTGCGATAGACGAGGCCCTGCTTGAACAGGCGCGTGAACATGCGCTGCTCGTGTACGTAATAGGACGGATCACAGGTCGCGAATTCGCGCGACCAGTCGATCGCGAAACCCATCGCCTTCAATTGCGAACGCATGTGCGCGATGTTGTCGCGCGTCCACTTCGCGGGCGGGATGCCACGCTTGATCGCGGCGTTCTCGGCCGGCAGACCGAACGCGTCCCACGCCATCGGCTGCAGCACGTTCCTGCCCTGCATGCGCTGGAAGCGGCTGATCACGTCGCCGATCGTGTAATTGCGCACGTGGCCCATGTGCAGCGCGCCCGACGGGTACGGTAACATCGACAGGCAGAAATACTTTTCGCGCGTTGCGTCTTCCGTCACCTCGAACGCGCGGGTGTCGGACCAGAACTTCTGCGCGGTGGCCTCGACGGCGCCCGGGTCGTAAACGCTGCGGTCGTGGGTTTCCTGCATGGCGGGACGCAATCCGGCGGCAATGCTCAAGATTCACCAGCCTACCGCAGTGCAGCAAAAGCGCCAAGCGCGGCGTTGACGCGGTTCGTTCGCACGGTCTACGGTGCGTCGGGGGAACGCTTCGGGGGAGGACCGATGCGCGCGGGTCGATGGCTGTTGCTGGTGATGTGCCTGAGCCTCAATGCCTGCGCCAGCATTGCGGCGCATTACATCGAAACACCTGGTCACCACGGGCCCGAGCCAGTCTTCAGGCAATGGCTCGCCGAAAACACGGGTTACACGCCGCACAATTTCGTGACTGACCAACGCGTCCGCATTGCCTACTGGTATTCACCACCTACCCGACTGGATATCGCGCCCAGGATCGAGGAGCAGCGCTACGGCAAGAAGTTTTCCCTGTCCTTCCATTTCGACGTTTCGAAACCGAAGCATGCTGCCGCAACGCCTCCGTTGCGTGGCAGCGTCGTGCTGCTGCACCCTTGGGGCCAGAACGCGTTGCAGATGGCATTCTGGGGCGTGTATTTTTCGAATGCGGGCTACGTGACCGTATTGCCCGCGTTGCGCAGCCAAGGCGAATCCGGCGACGCGCCGGTCGGATACGGACCGCGCGAAGCAGGCGACATCGTGCAGTTGGTCCATGACCTGCAGCGGCGCCATGAACTGCCGTCGCCGCTGTACCTGTTCGGCGTTTCCTACGGCGGCGGCCCTGTTCGCTTCCCCGCAGCTGCCTGAACTGCGTGGCGTGGTCGCGCTGGAACCGTACGTGCATCCGGTGGACGTGATCGAGCACGCGCCCGCGACAGGTTGGTTCGCGCCAAAATGGTGGTCGCGCTTCTTTCCGCCGCGAACCATGCACAAGGCCATCGCGCGCGTCGATGCAAACCTCGGCATCGATTTGGCGAGCATCGATCCGGGTGACGCCGTGGCGGCCTCCAAAGCCTGCACGCTGCTGGTGCGTGGCAGCGACGACACTCTCATATCACAAAGGCCATGAGTGATCTGGCCGCGCGTTCGCAGCGTGCACGCTACGTCGAAATTCCGGATGAAGGACACGTGACCCTGTTCTTCCGCAGTGATCGCTTGTTTCCGCCAATCCTCGGCTGGATGCAGCGCGTACCTGACCAGGCAAGCGCAGCATGCCCGACCTGGAATCGGTGATCGGCGACGCGCCACCATATATCTTCCACTGATCGCCCCACCGCACAGGCTATGATTCCGGCCTCGACCAGAGACGTGGGGAACACGATGCGCGCCACGAACCGACGTTTGTCCAGGCTTCCACTTGCCGCGGCCATCGCGGTGTTGGCAATCTCCGCGGCGCAGGCAGCCGATGCGCCGACGGTGGGCGCGGCATCCGCGCCCGCACTCACGGTGATCCACTGCGCGCACCTGATCGACACGGTGGCCGGAAAAATGCTGGGCGCGACCAGCATCGTCGTGGATGGCCAGCGCATCAAGGAAGTGGTGGCAGGTTCGGTGAGCCGCGACGGTGCCAAGGTGATCGACATGCCGACCAACGACACCTGCATGCCGGGCCTGATCGATTCGCACACGCACCTGACGATGCAATTCGGCAAGAACACCTACGCGGAAAAATTCCACCTCAATCCTGCCGACTACGCGATCCAGTCGACGGTGTACGCGCGGCGCACGCTGCTGGCGGGCTTCACCATCGTGCGCAATGTCGGCGACGAGCACAACGAATCGATCGCGCTGCGCAACGCGGTCAACAAGGGCGAAGTAGTGGGACCGCGCATCTTCAGCGCGGGCCAGTTCATCGGCACCACCGGCGGCCATGCGGACCCGACCGATGGCTACAACTGGGCGTTGCAGGGCGATCCGGGTCCGAAGGACGGAATCATCGATTCGCCGGCCGACGCGTGGAAAGCCGTGCGCCAGCATTACAAGGACGGCGCCGACCTCATCAAGATCATGCCGTCGGGCGGCGTGCTCGACGAGAGCGGCAGCTCGGAAAATCCGCAGATGACGCTGGACGAGATCAAGGCGGTGGTGGCCGCGGCGCACGATTACGGTTTCACCGTGGCCGCGCACGCGCACGGCGCCGAGGCGATCCGCCGCGCTGTGATCGGCGGCGTCGATTCGATCGAGCACGGCACCTTCATGGACGACGAGGACATGCAGCTGATGAAGCAACACGGCACCTGGTACGTGCCCACGATCATTGCCGGCGAGTTCACCAAGGACAAGGCGAAGGAAGGCTGGTATCCGCCACAGGTCGCGCGCAAGGCGCTGGAAGTGGGGCCGAAGATCATGGCCACCGCGGGCAAAGCCTACAAGGCCGGCGTCAAGATCGCGTTCGGCACCGATGCGGGCGTGTATCCGCACGGCGAGAACGCGCAGGAATTCGTGTACATGGTGCAGGCCGGCATGCCAGCGATGTACGTGATCCAGGCTGCGACCACGCACGCCGCGACGTTGCTGAAGCACCAGGATGATTTCGGCAGCATCACCGCAGGCAAATACGCCGACGTCGTGGCAGTACCGGGCAACCCGCTGGACGACATTGCCTTGATGAAGAAAGTGGATTTCGTGATGAAGGCCGGCACGGTGTACAAGCAAGCAGGCGAGCCCACCGACGCGGCGCTGAAATCCAGCCTTGGAATGTGACGCCGCAACCACCACCTACCAGCTCATGAGTCCCAATCCAAAACTCGATGGCGCCGCGGCGCCCGCCGGCTCGTACATCTTCGAAGCGGGCGAAGCCAATTTCGAAACCGACGTGCTGCAGGCATCCTTGCAGACGCCGGTGCTGGTGGATTTCTGGGCGACATGGTGCGGGCCGTGCAAGACACTCGGGCCGATCCTGGAGAAGCTCGCCGGCGAATACGCGGGCGCGTTCCGGCTCGCAAAGATCGATTGCGACAAGGAACAGCAGCTCGCCGGGATGTTCGGCGTGCGCAGCATCCCGACCGTGGTGCTGATCGCCGGCGGACAGATTGTCGACGCGTTTTCCGGCGCGCTGCCGGAATCGCAGGTGCGTGAATTCCTGAAACGCCATCGCGTCGAACCGGCGTCGCGCATCGAAGCGCCCGCGCAGGATGTCGATGAAAACGTTCCGGCGGAAACACCGAAGGATGCGGTCGCGCGCATCGAAAAAGCCCTCGCGGCGGCGCCCGACGATGCCGGGTTGAAGCTCGACCTCGCGCTCGCGAAGGCGCGCGCGGGCGACACCGCGAATGCGCACGCCACGCTCGATGCCCTGCCCGTCGACCTGGCCGAAGACGATCGCGCCAAGGCGCTGTCGGCGCTGCTGGCGATGCAACAGTCGCTCGCGGCGATTCCTCCGGCTGCGGATTTGCTGGCGCGCGTCGAACGCGATCCACGCGACTTCGCGGCGCTCGATGGACTGGGCGTGCGCAAGCTGCTCGGTGGCGACGCTGGAGACGCGATGCAGCACTGGCTGGCGATCCTCGCCGCCGATCGCGCCTGGAACGAAGGCCTCGCGCGCAAGCGCCTGCTGGATGCGTTCCGTATCGTGCCCGACGAGACACTCGTTTCGGCGACGCGCCGCAAGATGTCCTCGCTGCTGTTCTGACGCGCGTGCGCGCCGCCGCATCCGGCGGCAAGGCGTTGCGCTGGTTCGAAACCGATGGTGACCGGCTCGGACGTGAGCCTGAAGCCGCGTGCGCGAGGCACGGCTGCTGCATAATCGGCGCGCGCAAAGCAGGGGATCTCGCATGTTCCGCCACACGTTCCGCTATGAACACCGCAGCGATCCGTTGCTTTCATGGCGGGTGTTCCTGCTGCGGCGGGTCGGCAAGACGCTGGCCGCGGCCACCGCGGTGATCGTGGTCTCGCTGGCGATCGGCATGGCCGGCTACCGCCTGACCGAAGGCATGGGCTGGCTGGAGTCGTTCCTGAACGCATCGATGATCCTGGGCGGCATGGGCCCGGTGGATACGCTGCACAGCCGCGCCGGCAAGCTCTTCGCGGGCATCTACGCGCTCTACAGCGGGCTGGTCCTCGTCGGCATGGCCGGCCTGCTGCTGGCACCGTTCGTGCATCGCCTGCTGCACCGGTTTCATCTGGAAGGTCGCCGCGAAAGCCAGGATTGATCCCTTGAACCCCGCGCATCGCCGCCGTGAATGCCTGTCCCGGCCCGGGTCCGCTTTGGCGCGCCCGGCGCGTCGGTGCATGCGCGCGCACCTTCCATGAGCGAGATCGACGCCAACCAGATGGACGTACCCGGCTACCGATTGGTGCGACCGATCGGGACCAGCGGCATGGCCACGGTGCACGTGGCGATGCAGCGCTCGCTGGAACGGCAGGTGGCGGTGAAGGTGTTCGACACGGTCGACATCGAAGCCATCGCGCGTTTCGAGCAACTGCTGCGCACCAGCGCGCGGCTTTCCAATCCGCACATCGTGGGCGCGCACCAGATCGGGCGTTGCGCCGATGGACGCCTGTTCCACTCGATGCCGTTCCTGCTGAGCGCGGAACTCTCGCGGCACAACCTGCGTGCGAAACCCCTGAAGATCGCCGCGCTGCTGCGCGAAGTGCTCGATGCATTGGGCCATGCGCACCATCGCGGCATCGTGCATGGAGGCGTCAAGCCGGCCAACGTGTTGTTCGACGAACGTGGACACGCGCGCCTTGCGGATTTCGGCGTCGCGCGTTGCGCCACCGAACTCGGCCATCCGCATCCCGGCGCAGCGGGCTATCTGAGTCCGGAGCAGGCACGCGGCAATCCGCCCGGGCAGCGCTCCGATTTGTACAGCGTCGGCGTGTTGGCGTACGAACTGCTGACCGGCGCGCTGCCGTTCGAGGGCGAGGACGCGGTGGCCACCGCCATCGCCCACGTCGAACAACCCATTCCGCGCTTGCCGCCGATGATGGCCGCGTGGCAGCCGTGGATCGACAAGGCGCTCGCCAAGGCGCCGGCGCAGCGGTTCCAGAGCGCCGAGGCCATGGCCGGCGCCCTGTCCGCCATCGACGGACTGGAAGCAGGCGAAGTGCCCCCGGCGCGCAACACGATGAAGCTGCGCGTGCCTGCCTGGGCGATCGCTGCCGCGGCGCTGGTCGTCACGGCGGGAGCGATCGCGGGCTGGGCAACGTGGACGCACCATCGGGCAATCGCGGTGGCGGCGGCCGATCCCGCGGTACCAGTGGATTCGAGTGCGGCGGTCACGAATGTCTCCGCTGCATCGGCACGCTCCACCGCATCCGCCGCACCGGCGCCGCTCGCCGGCCGCGTGCAGATATTGATTGCACAAGCCGATGCATTGCGCGCGGGCGATCATCTGTTCTCGCCGCCCGGCGACAACGCCGCGGAGGAATACCTCACCGCACTGACGCTCGATCCCGGCAATCCGGCCGCGGTGGCCGGCATCGACGCCATGTTGGCGACGCTTCGCCATCGACTGGACGGCACGTGGCGCAGTGACAAACTCGCCCAGACCTTGGTCCTGCTGAAGCAATGTGATCTGCTCGCCGGCAAGGCCAGTCTTTCGGCAAGGCACGATTGGCGGACACAGCGCAGTGTGTTCGCGAAAACGGTGGGCGACGCCGTGGCATCGGCCGCGCGCGATCGCGACATGCAACGCGTCGCGGCGTTGAAACCTCTGGCCGACGTGTTGCCGGCAAGCTATCCCGCAGGCTTCGATCCCGCCGCAGCCGAACGCGAGGCCAGCGCGCCCGCAGCGGGAATGCTGCTGCGCGATCCGGAGGGTCCCGCCCTCGTCTACGTGCCGGCCACCGACAAGGCACCCGCGTTTGCGATCCAGCGCGTCGAAGTGACGCGCGCCGACTACGCGGCCTTCGTGCAGGCGACGCAGCGCGCCGCGTCGAAGTGCTTGGAAGCCTACAACCCGTTCTCGCGCATGCAGCATCTCACCTGGCAGAAACCCGGCTTTGCGCAAGGCGGCGATCATCCCGCCGTGTGCGTGAGCTGGGACGATGCCGCCGCGTACGCGGCGTGGCTGTCGAAAACCACCGGGCAGGCTTATCGCTTGCCCAGCAGCGCCGAATGGTTGCGCGCGGCGCAGGGCATGCCGAAGGAAAATCCGTGCCAGCTCGGCAACATCGACGACGTCAGCCGCAAGAGCGCGATGGACAACGATCGCCTGTCGTGCAGCGACGGCGCCGAGTACACCGCGGCGGTGGGGCACTATGCGCAGAGCGGCGTCGGCGCGTACGACCTGTACGGCAACGTCAGCGAATGGGTGGACGGCGGCAGCGCGGGTTCGCGCGTCTTCCGCGGATTGTCGTGGCGCGACGGCAGCCACCAGACGCCGCTCGGACGCCAGGGCAGCGCCGACTCCGACGTCGGCTACACCAATGTTGGCTTCCGCGTGGTGCGCGTGATCGACGCTGCGCATGCGGCGCCGCCCGCGCCCGCCCGGCGCTGACGGCACGGTGTGAAAGCGGCATCACATTGCCGCTGTATCATTGAAGCACAGAGTTTGCTGGAAACCGCTACGGAGGGCGGAGATCGATGGCAACCGCCGTTTCCTGCGCCGCCACCTGCATCGTTCCACGGCGGCACATTGCCCATTCGCCGCACGCATGAACGTGCGCGGCCCGCGTCCGGTCGAGGTCTCGGGTTACCGGCTGGTCCGGTGGCTCGGGACGCGCGGCACGGCCTCGCTGTACGTGGGCGTGGAACCGTCGCGTGACCGGCCCGCGGCGATCAAGATATTCCACCGCGTCGATGCCGAAATCCTTGCGCGCATCGAAGGGCAGTTGCAGGAAAACGCGCGGCTCTCGCATCCCAACATCGTTCCGGTCGACGCTATCGGACGCACCAGCGATGGCCGCCTGTTCTACGCGATGCCGCTACTGCGGGATTTCGAACAGGCCCGCGATGGCTTTTCCGGAAGATCGCTGAGGATCGTCGCGCTGCTGCGCGACCTGCTCGCGGCGCTCGACCACGCGCACCAACGCGGCGTGGTGCACGGTGACATCAAGGCTTCCAACGTGCTGTTCGACGAACAGGGACGCGCACTGCTTGCCGATTTCGGGATCGCGCGCTGCATGGCGGAAACGCACGGCGAACTCGCAGACCCGCAGTCGGATCTTTACGGCATCGGGATGCTCGCGCGCGACCTGCTGGGCGGTGCATCGCCCACGCAGCGCCGTGATGCGGTCGCGCCGCACGCTTCGTCCCGGCAACCGATGCCGCAGCTGCGCCCGGGCGCCGCCGCATGGCAGCCCTGGTTCGACAAGGCGCTGGCCGAAGCGCCGGATCGGCAGTTCCGGAACGCGCAGGCGATGGCCGACGCGCTCGATGCGGTCACCGTCAGCCGGCATTACGGCGGCGGCGGCCCGCCCACCACCCCGGAACCCCGCCGCGCGCCGAAATGGCCGCTGCGCACCGCATTGCCGATTGCCGCGATCATCGCGCTGCTCGGCTGGACTGGATGGGATTACCTCAACGAATCCAGGGCGCCCGACAACGCGCCTGCCACCGCGAATCCCGCAACACCCGTGATGTCGGCGGCGAGCGTCGCAATGCCGGTCGCGCCGCCGGCGAGCATGGAAACGGCGGCCGTGCCGCCCGTGGCCAGCGTGGACAATCCGGCGTTGACGATTCCCGTCGTGGAACCCGCGACGACTTTGCCCGCCCCGTCAAGCCTGACGATGGGGGATCGCGTGCAGGCACTGGTCACCAGCGCCGATGCGTTGCGCGCCCAGGATCATCTGTTTTCGCCGCCGTTCCACAATGCCGCGAGCCAGTATCTCGCCGCGCTCGATCTCGACCCCGGCAACGCATCCGCCATCGCGGGTGTCGACGCGATGCTGCGAACGCTGCGCCGGCGGCTGGACAAGACCTGGGACGACGGACGCAACACCAGCGAAGCGGCCGACATGTTGCGGCAAGGCGACGAACTGGCGAAACACGCGGATGCGCCTGCGCGATACTCGTGGCGCAACTATCGCCGGCGGCTGGCACGCCACGTCGGCGCCACCCTTGCGCGTGCCGCCCACGCCCATGACAAGCTGGTGCTTGCCACCCTGCAGCCGCTTGCGAAAGCGCTCCGTGTAGCGCCCCCCGATTTGCCTGATCCCGCACCGAATGCGCCGGCGGCGAGCGCGCCCGTGGCGGGCGGGCCGGCAGCAGGTGCGCGCCTTCGCGATCCGCAAGGTCCGTTGCTCGTTTACGTGCCTGCCGACGGCGGGCGTCCGGCGTTCGCGATCGAACGTGTCGAAGTCACCCGTGCGGATTACGCGGCGTTCGTCCGCGCCACCCAACGCCCCGCCGCGAGCTGCCTCGCCGCGCACAACCCATTCTCGCGGCTGCGTCATCTCACCTGGCGCGCACCGGGCTTCACGCAGGGCGGGGATCACCCGGTGGTGTGCGTGAGCTGGGACGATGCCGCCGCGTACGCCGCATGGCTTTCGAGGACCGCCGGCGAACCCTACCGCCTGCCGAGCGCCGATCAATGGCTGCGGGCCGCGCAGGGCATGCCGAAGGCCAGCCCCTGCAAGCTCGGCAACGTGGACGACGCCAGCCGCCACAACCGGCTGGACGACGATCGCTGGTCGTGCAGCGACGGCGCCCCTTACACCGCGCCGGTCGGGCGTTACGCGGCGAGCGGCGTCGGCGCCTACGACCTGTACGGCAACGTCAGCGAATGGATGGCGGGCGGCAACGCCGGCTCGCGTCCATTCCGTGGAGTTTCCTGGCGCGACGGCAGCCACGAGACCCCGCTCGGCAATCGCGGCACGGCCGATGCGGATGTCGGCTACTCCAGCGTGGGATTCCGCGTGGTGCGGGTGATCGACGCGGCGCATCCCGCGCCGCCGGCAGCTTCCGAACACTAGGCGCGAAGAAACCCCGAGCATGACTTGTGGCGTATGCCCTTGCGGGTCCGCGGGCGCATACTCCGGCGGCCCCGGCGCTCGCGCGCCGGCTTCTCTTGCCCTCAGCCGGAAAACCAATGAAAGCCAATCGCCTTGCCGCCGCACTCGCATCGCTGCTGCTGTGCAGCGTTCCCGCCTTCGCGGCGCCGCCGAGTTCTTCCGCACCCGCCAGTTCCGCCAGCACCGGCAGCGACAGCACCCCGACGGAAAGCCTGACCGAGCGGCTGATGAAGCCGCTGTCGTCCGTCACCACCGGCACGGTGACGGTGGAAGGCAAGGCGATCAGCTACAAGGCCGTCGCCGGCACGCTGGTGATCGACGGCACCGGCGCCAAGGAATCCACGCCCGAGGTGGCGATGAGCTTCTTCGCGTATTTCAAGCAGGGCGTCGATCCGTCCAAACGCCCGATCACCTTCATCTACAACGGCGGCCCGGGTTCCTCGACGGTGTGGCTGCACATGGGCGCGTGGGGCCCGAAGCGCGTCGTCACCAATGACGACACGCATACACCCGCCGCGCCGTATCAGCTCGTCAACAACGATTACAGCCTGCTGGATGCCAGCGACGTCGTATTCATCGACATGCCCGGCACCGGCTTCGGCCGACTGCTGCCGCAAGGCAAGGACGACGCCGCGCGCGCCGCCGAGCGCAAGGAACTGGCCAAGGCGATCTGGGGTGTGGACGGCGACGCGCATGCGTTCTCGCGTTTCATCACGCAGTTCCTGTCGAAATACGGCCGCTGGAATTCGCCGAAGTACCTGTTCGGCGAAAGCTACGGCACCACGCGCTCGGCGGTGCTCGCGGGCATCCTGGAAGAAGAGGACAACATCGATCTCAATGGCGTGATCCTGCTGTCGCAGATCCTCAACTTCGGCACCAGCATCGATGGTCCGGAAGGCGATCCCGGCAACGACTTGCCCTACGTGCTGGCGTTGCCGACCTACGCTGCGACCGCGTGGTACCACCACCGGCTGCCGAAGTACAACAGCGACAAGCTTGGCCAGGTGCTGAAGGATTCCGTCGCCTTCGCCAAGGGCGAATACCGCGACGCGCTGTACGAGGGTTCGACGCTCGATCCGGCAAAGCAAAAGGAAGTGGCGCAGAAACTGTCCGACCTGACCGGCTTGCCGGTCGCGTACCTGCTCAAGGCCAACCTGCGCGTGAGCGGCGGCATGTTCGAACAGCAGTTGCAGACCGGTGACGACCTCGCCACCGGCCGCCTCGACTCGCGCTTTTCCGGCCCCGAGATGGACCCGATGGCCAAGGAATCGCAATACGACCCGCAGTCGGCGGCGATCAGTTCGGCCTACGTGTCGGCGTTCAACGACTACGTGCGCAACGAACTGAAGTTCGGCCAGGACCTGAAATATCGTCCCGACGTGTACGGCGCCGGCGACTTCAACTGGGACATGAAGCACCGCACCCCGGGCGCCCCGCCGTGGGACGACGGTTCGGGCACGCTCAACGTGATGATCGACCTCGCCGATGCGATGAAGTACAACCCGAACCTCAAGGTGATGTTGAACGGCGGCTTCTACGACCTGGCGACGCCGTTCTATGCGGCGATCTACGAGGAGGAACACCTGCCGATCCCGCAGAGCCTGCGCAAGAACATCACCTACGCGTTCTATCCGTCCGGCCACATGGTGTACGCGCACATTCCGTCGCTGCAGCAACTGCACGACAACGTCGCAGCGTTCATCAACGCCACCGACAACCAGGGCAACAACAAGTAACTTTCCTCGTGAGGCTTGGCAGCCTTCGACCGGCGCGATGCAAGTCGCGCCGGTTTTTTGTGCGTCAGTGGTGTCCTATCGCGTCCGCTGAAATGAATAGTTAATTTTTTTATCCGGCCCTTGCAAAGCTCCGGTCTGTGCTTCGTATTTCTCCAGCGCAGAGCGCAACGTCTTACTCGCGTCGCGGACCCAGCCGAGGTACAAAAGAACGACAACCAGCAACACAGCATATGCAACTAACGCGGCTGCGAAGTCCTTGCGCCAAACGCCATATGCCGCGAAGAGCACCGACGGCAGCACGTAAGCGCCGTAGAACATACTTCGCTCCCATCCATGCGACCGCGGTCGAAGAAATGATGACACTGCACGTTTCTCCGCTTCAGTCAGTTGGGTTGTCACAATTTTCCCTTGGAAATTGAGCTACAAGTCGTTTCAACGCGGAGCATAACTCCGCCGCCTAATTCGAGCCGCGCGCCGCGCACCCTCGGACATTTCTACATGTCCGTGACTTGGGCCCTTCACGCCGCCTACCCACTTTCCGCAAGCCACGGTTCGTGCGATCTTCACACCCGGCGCCAACCACAGCAAGCAACGCTTGCCGGTGCATCCGCCGCGCGCGCACATGACTTTCGGGGTATGCCGCCCAACGCCAGCGCGTGCATACTCGGACGGTTCCGGTGCACGCCATGCCGGGCATCACTGTCCAGATCATCCGGGGATCGTCATGAAAGCCAATCGCCTCGCCGTTGCCCTCGCCTCGCTGCTGTTGTGCAGCGCGCCCGCCTTCGCCGTCGCGCCGCCGTCGAGTGTCGGCAGTTCGGCGCAATCCAGCGCCAGCAGCGGTCAATCCGAATCGCTGATCCAGAAGTTGTCGAAACCGCTGTCATCCATCACCCATGGCAGCGTCACCGTCGAAGGCAAGTCGATCAGCTATGAAGCCGTCGCCGGCACACTGGTGATCGACGGCACCGGAGTCAACGAGGGCACGCCGCAGGTGGCGATGAGCTACGTCGCTTATTTCAAGCAGGGTGCCGATGCCACCAAGCGTCCGATCACGTTCCTCTACAACGGCGGCCCCGGGTCCTCGACGGTGTGGCTGCACATGGGCGCGTGGGGGCCGCAGCGCATCGTCACCAATGACGACACGCACACGCCGGCCGCGCCGTATCAACTGGTCAACAACGATTACAGCCTGCTGGATGCGAGCGATCTCGTCTTCATCGACATGCCAGGCACCGGCTTCGGCCGCCTGCTTAGCCAGGGCAAGGACGACGCCGAGCGCGCCAAGAGCCACAAGGAACTCGCCAAGGAATACTGGGGCATCGACGGCGACGCGCAGGCGTTCTCGCGTTTCATCACGCAGTTCCTGTCGAAGTACAACCGCTGGAACTCGCCCAAGTTCCTGTTCGGCGAAAGCTACGGCACCACGCGTTCGGCGGTGCTCTCGAACGTGCTGCAGACGCAATACAACGTC
>Ga0134126_10000731_pt1 | contig 41230 bp, 43 predicted proteins | sample KB31752_FD_96881 | JGI IMG/M metagenome (GOLD analysis project Ga0134126, IMG submission 96881) | Terrestrial soil microbial communities with excess Nitrogen fertilizer from Kellogg Biological Station, Michigan, USA - KB3-175-2 | ecosystem: Environmental > Terrestrial > Soil > Unclassified ...
CCTCCGGCATTCCTTCCCCTCCCTGCATCTCCATGACGGTCCTCCCTTGACTGGCGAGGTATGGAATCACAGTTGGGACGGCGAGGGAATCCTGAAAATGAGGTTATGCAAGAGGTCTAATGAGAGCCGAGCAAGACAGCAAAGCGTGGAATGACTTGGAATCGTAAGATTACGTACTATCGGCTCGTAGACACTCTACGTAGCAACTGTATCCAAACAGATCCTGCCTGCATCAATTTAGATTCAACACTTTGTTTGAGCGTCGCCCGTGAGAACGACCTTCGAGCAGAAGGCGTGGGAGGATGGAAGGGCTACAGAATCAGCATCGCGTCGCCGTAACTGTAGAAGCGATACCGCTTTTTGATCGCCTCTTCATAGGCCTTGCGCATCGGCTCGATGCTGGCGAAGGCCGACACCAACATCAACAATGTGGTCCGCGGTAGGTGAAAGTTTGTTATGAGGGCATCGACGGCCTTAAACGGGAACCCTGGGGTAATGAAGAGACGGCTCTCCCCGGACATCGCCACCATCTCCCCCTTTTCTTTCATAACGGTTTCAAGCGTACGGACAACTGTGGTACCCACGGCGACTACCCGACCACCAGCACGTTTAGTGTGCTCGATCGCGCTGGCCGTTTTCTCACTGAGATGAAATACTTCTCCCCCCATCTGATGGTCCTCTATCCGCTCGGTCGTTACCGGCTTGAACGTACCAGGACCTACATGGAGTGTCACCGTGACAATGTTGATCCCCGACGTGTTCAGTCGCCGAAATAGTTCTTCGGTAAAGTGAAGTCCAGCGGTCGGTGCAGCAATCGCCCCTTCGTGTTTGGCAAAGACCGTCTGATACCAGCGGTGATCCTCCTGAGTCGGTGCGCGCTTGATGTATGGGGGCAGCGGCATGAGGCCTCGTGTTTCAAATAACTGTGTAACCGGTACCGAGCTTTCTACCACCACCTCAGTGCCTTTCGCGTCGCGTTTCACGATCGTTGCCCGGGATTGCTGATCAAATTCGATGACCTGCCCTGTACGGAAGGTGCCTTTGACCAGGATCTCCCACCGACTGTCACCAAGATCCTTCACGAACAGCACCTCAACCGGTGTTCCAGTCGATTGTTTGATTCCTGACACTCGAGCCGCCAAAACTTTCGTGTCATTCACGACCAGCAGATCGCCCGGATTGAGCAGGGACGGAAGATCGGCAACACGATGATGTACAAGCCGGCCGGTGTGGCGATCGAGAATCAGCAATCGCGCGTGATCTCGCGGAAGTATCGGCTGCAACGCGACAAGGGAGGGGTCGAACGGAAGGTCAAAGTCCGACAGTTGCATCAGGATGCAGGAACTGAGGGAAGCGACGGTGCTGGAGGCATCTGGGTCAACGACGCGTCCTGGAGTTCCGTTCCGGGATAGTAGTAGCGAAGAATGGTCGAAAAGGAATAGCCCAGCTCAGCCAGCTCTTTCGCACCCCACTGGCAAAGACCAACCGCATGACCTGCGCCGTAGCCGGAGATGACGATGTGCTCTCCGACCGACTCAATCGTAAATTGCGTACTGGGTACCACCGTATACCCCACCGCTTTACGCAGGTCTTCGCCCCGTAGCGTCAACTCTCCGCTCGAGTGCACAATCCGCAGAGTCGCGACTCGTCCGGCGCGGCTATAAGCAAGCGGTGTGACCGTCGAGATCGTTCCCACCGCAAATCCTTGTTGCCGCAAATTCTTCTCCAAGGTATCGATCTTCACGGAAGCCTTCCACCGATAGTACGGAGACTCGATGTCGAACGGACATTCTACGCCCTTCAAATACGGGAGATCCTTCGACCACACAATCATGGCATCTTCCGTGATCCCGGCAGCGGTCGAAGAGAACGCGGCATAGATCGGAGCGCCTTGGTAAGTCACCACGAGTCCCCTCGTCGATTCCACCGCCTCCACCACCCGCGCGTCGATGCCTTGCCGGCCGCGATACACCTGATCCTGAATATCCGAGACCACATCATAGTCCCGAGTGGAGCTGAGCATGTGCTGATACAACGCATAGGTTCGAGTAGCGACTGCCTGAACCTTCAGCATCTCAAGGTGCCAGACCGGATTCGCTTCTGCCGGCACGACACCTTTGACATACTCTTCCAAATCGACGTGATTGATGAGGAGGAGTCCCTTTCCTCGCCGAACAAGCTGGATCAACCCGCTGACTTGGAGTGCGCCTTTCTCATCCTCCGCATGAAACGCAGTCTTGTTACCATTCTGGCTCAGCCAGAGTTTGAGATCGTGATTTCCGGCCCGTAACGTCAGTTGTTCACTTACCACCGGTTTGCCGTTGAGGATCAATGCATGGCCACGCACCTTGATCCGCAAGACAGGCCGATAGGACCACGCCTGATCATGTTCGTCGGTCACCCAAATGGTCTGATCGGTATGCACTTCCAGCTGCTGGACATCTGGAGCCAACAGCACGCGAATCGATTGCGCAGCGTGGGTCTCCGAAATCATGACCGAGCCGAGGGAGATGCCCAGTCCGGCAGCTCCGGCCAAAAGCCGTGCGGCTATCATCGGTGGAAGAACCATCCTACGAGATAGAATAGCAGACTCAGAATGACGCTAAGGACAATACTTGTTGCGATGGGGAAATAAAAGCTGAAGTTATCACGTTTGATTGAGATGTCACCCGGAAGCTTGCCGAGCCAAGTGAAGGCGTTCCCTACTCCGGGTATCCTGTCCACAACGACCAATAGAACTCCGAGCGCGACAATACCGAGGCCTATTCCGATCAGAATCTTGCCCAGCGTAGTCCATTCCGGCATCAACTTTCATCCCAATGACAGAACGCTGAAACAGCTCTGCAGCTTCGTTCTCGCATCGCTCACAGGCGCAACGCACGAGAAACAGTACGCCTCGCCTCCTCGCTCACTGCGACCTTGCTGCCAAACTGTTTGAGCGTTCTCCTAATTCGTGATGAGACATTCGGCGATCTGAATGACATTCAGCGCCGCTCCTTTGCGAAGATTGTCGGAGACAACCCAAAGGTTGAGACCGTTGGCAATCGACTCATCCTCCCGCACACGGCCGATGTAAACCTCATCTTTTCCCGTCGCATCGAGCGGCATCGGGTACAACTTCTTCACTGGATCATCGTAGACTATCACGCCGGGCATGGCTGCCAGCGCGGCACGCGCCTCGTTCGCGTTCAGTGGGCGTTCCAATTCAGCGTTGATCGCTTCGGAGTGGCAACGGAGGACGGGAACGCGCACCGTCGTCGCCGTGACTCGGAGGTTCGGCGCATCGAGAATCTTTCGGGTTTCATTCGCGATTTTGACCTCCTCCGAACAGTCACCTCCCTCGTTGAAGGAGCCGATGTGAGGCAACAGATTGAAGGCAATCTGGTAGGGATAGACCTTGGCCGTGACGTCGCGAAACGCCAGCAAATCCTTCGTTTGATCCATCAGCTCGTCCATGGCCGCCGCTCCGGTCCCCGACACCGATTGAAAGGTCGTCACCACCACACGCTTCACTCCCACCGCATCATGAAGCGGCTTGAGCGCCATGACCAACGGCGTGGTGGTACAGTTGGGAATGGACACGATCCCACGAGGCATGGCGCGTAAGGCTGCAGCATTCACCTCTGGAACCACCAAAGGGACCTGATCGTCCATGCGGAACACGGCACTATCGTCGATCACCACAATACCGGAGGCGCCCAGACGTTGACCGTAGTCTTTGCTGATGGCATCCGTGGCCGAGATAAACGCCAGGTCGACGCCTTCGAACGACGACGATTCTGTCAACTCTTCAACCTTCCACTCCTTGCCTTGGCACGTCATCACCTCGCCGGCCGATCGTTTGGACGCGAAGAGCCGGAGGCCCGTCAACGGAAATTTTCGTTCCTCCAAGATCTCCAGCGTTTCCTTTCCGACCGCGCCGGTCGCGCCAAGGATCGCCACCGTGTACCCTGGTTTCTTCTTGATCATGAAGCGCCTACTCCAACGTCAACATGCGAATACGATGATTGAAAGTATCGGCCACCAGCAACGTTCCGGCGCGATCGGCAACGATACCGAATGGGTAACACAAACTTGCCTCTCGTGCGACGCCGCCATCGCCGGAATAGGATGGAAGTCCTTGCCCCGCCACGCAGAACGCCATTTCGGATGACCAATCCCACTGCCGGATGAGGTGATTGTCTGAATCGGTCAGAAAAAGACGTCCCTCCTGATCCAATGCAATTCCTGTCGGGCGCGAAAGGCTGGGCGAAGGGGCATCCGACGGGGACTCGTACCGATAGACTCCATCGTCACCTGCCACCGTGGTCATCAACCCTGACGAAAGCTCGACGCATCGGACTCGGCCGTTGAAGGTATCGGCAATATACAAACGGTTATCTGCCAGAGCCAATCCACTGGGACCGGCAAGGGCCGCGTCAACAGCCGGCTTCCCATCTCCGTCGTAGGTCGCAATTCCGGTTCCAGCGACTGTCCGAATCACACAGGTCTTGAGATCTACCACCCGTACGCGATGATTGCTTTGATCGGCGATATAGAGTCGACCTGCGTCGTCAACGGCCAGCGCCGCCGGTTCATTGAGCGCAGCCTGGTTGGCGGGGCCACCATCACCGGAAAATCGGGCCTGACCAGTTCCGACCAGAGTTGAAATGATCCCTGTTTCTGAATCAACCATCCGTACGCGATGATTCATGGTATCGGCAATATATAAATTCCCCTCCCGGTCCACGGCGACTGCCGTAGGGAAGTTCAGCTGCGCATGCACCGCGGCCTTGCCGTCCCCGCCATACCGTTTGGTAGACGTGGCTGGTTGATTCGTCCAATACCGGACAGTTCCGCTCAAATCGGCTTGCTGAGTAAATTTCGCCGAACCGGTCTCTCCGGCACCATCGGCTAAAGGGTCTTCATCCGTAGACTGAGCTGGTACACCCACGTCCACAGCTAAGGGTAGAGGGTTCTCGCCGGATATGCCGGCCACCGTTGAGATGACACCGGTCACACGATCGACTTTGCGAACGACATGATTTTCTGAATCGGCCACATAGACATTGCCGTGGCAATCGATCGTCACGCCCTTGGGTTCGTTCAAACGGGCCTGGCTTGAAGGTCCACCGTCTCCCGTACAACCAGATTCGCCGTTGCCTGCGAGTGTTCTGATTATCCATGTGGAAAGAATGGCTGCCACAGTTCAGACCTGCTGACTAATTCAAATTTCGGACGATTGCCTCACCCATCTCCACAGTGCCGACGATCTTCGCGCCGGAGCTCTGAATATCTTTGGTCCGATATCCAAGGTCGAGCGTTTTTACGATGGCCTGTTCGATCGCTTCCGCTTCTTTATCGAGTTGAAAGGCATATGACAGCATCATGGCGACCGATGAGATCGTGGCAATGGGATTGGCGATATTTTTCCCTGCAATGTCCGGAGCGCTTCCATGAATCGGTTCAAAGAGGCCGACCTTAGCCCCGATACTCGCCGACGGCAACATCCCGATCGAACCGGTCAGCATCGCCGCTTCATCGCTCAGAATGTCTCCGAACATGTTGTTGCAGAGGAGCACGTCGAATTGTCTCGGATTCCGCACCAGCTGCATCGCAGCGTTATCCACGTAGATATGGCCCAGTTCGACGTCCGGATAGGACGCATGGACGTCGATAACCACCTTGCGCCAAAGCTCGGACGATTCCAACACATTCGCTTTATCGACCGAGGTGACTTTCTTCCGCCGTTTCCGAGCAGCCGCGAATGCAACCTTGGCGATCCGCCGAACTTCTTCCGTCGAATAGACTTCCGTATTGACCCCTCGCTCTTCACCGTTGGGCAACTTTTCGATCCCCTTCGGTTTGCCGAAATAGATACCGCCGGTGAGCTCGCGGATCACAAGAATGTCGATCCCTTCGACAACCTCGCGCTTCAATGTGGACGCATCCACTAGATTCGAATAGAGCTTGGCCGGCCTCAAATTGGCATAGAGCTCTAAAGCTTCTCGGATTCCGAGCAATGCGCGCTCCGGTCGCAGGCTGTACTCCAAGTTCTCCCATCGAGGTCCCCCGACGGCGCCCAGCAAGACGGCATCGCTTTGCTTGGCAAGCGCCAATGTGTCCTTCGGCAGCGGCACACCCAGTTTATCGATCGCTTGTCCGCCGATATCGGCTGCAACAAATTCGAATGAGTGCCCATACTTCTCGGCAATGGCCTTCAGGACCTTCACGGCTTCGGGAACAATCTCGCGCCCAACCCCGTCACCGGCCAGCACTGCAATCTTGGCCTTCACAGTCGCTCCTTTCGATGACTCAATCGGCTTATGGCCTATTCCAGTATCGTTTCATCTTCAATCCGCCAGGCCGGATCAACGAGACACAAAAACTCGACATCGGTCTCCCCGGTATTTTCGACGAACTGTCTTCCTCCCGGCGGCACATAGATAGTCGTGCCTGCTTCGATCGGCGTGACTTGATCGTCGATCGTGAAGCGGCCCCGCCCTGAAATGAAGTAATAGACTTCCGACGAGGCCAAGACGTGGCGCTTAGAGCGTTGACCGGACGGTAATGTCCCGTGGGCCAGACTGTAATTCAGTTTGAGCTGATGCTTGGCAGGGTGCAAAATCTCCCGCAAGCGAGTCTCGTCCCCGGCTAGAAACTCGGGGCGATCCGCCAGCGTCACCTTGAACAAGGACAAGCCCTCTCAATCGAACAGACCTCACCACGGAGAGTGAAACTGTACCGTGGAGACCGCGTCAAATCAAGTTCACCTTCTGCTCGCCTTGCGCCTGTTTCGTCGTCAGGTAGGCCAGCTTATTCAGGGCGCTGATATAGGCCCGAGCGGACGCCGTGATGATATCGGTATCGGCGCCGTGGCCTGTGACCGTCCGACCATCCTCTTGCACGCGCACCGACACTTCTCCCTGTGCATCTGTTCCACCGGTGATAGCCTTCACCACATACATCAATAACTTACTCTTCGTCTGTGTCATAGCGACAATGGTACGGTACACGGCATCCACCGGCCCATCCCCGGTCCCGGTCTGAACGAAAGGTGTGCCGTCGATGTCCAATTCAACCGTGGCTGTTGGAATCCGATCAGTTCCACTCGAGACCTGAAGCTCCTTTAAGACGATGCGCTCGGCCATTTTCGACAACTCTTCGGATACGATGACTTCGAGATCTTCCTCGAAGATCTCTTTTTTCTGATCGGCAAGCTTTTTGAACCGCTCGAAGGCGTGATTGACCTCTGTCTCGCCGAGCTTGTAACCCAACTCTTCCAGACGCTGCCGGAAGGCATGACGCCCGGACAACTTGCCCATCACCATCTGGCTTTCGACCAATCCGATCGAATCCGGGCGCATAATTTCATAGGTCGTCTTCTCTTTGAGCAAACCATCCTGATGAATGCCCGACGTATGGGCAAAAGCGTTCGCCCCCACGATCGCCTTATTGGGCTGCACCACCATTCCGGTGATCTTGCTGACCAACCGGCTGGTCTTCGCAATCTCTTCGGTTCGAATGCCAGTATCCGCTCGGTAAAAATCCGTTCTGGTGCGGAGTCCCATCACAATCTCTTCCAAGGACGTATTACCCGCGCGCTCTCCGATTCCGTTGATCGTACATTCCACCTGGCCCGCCCCATTCATAATCGCCGCCAAGCTGTTCGCCACTGCAACACCCAAATCGTTGTGACAATGAACGGAGATCACGGCTTGCTCGGCATTAGGGACCTTGTCGCAAATTCCCTTGATCAGTGCGCCGAATTCTTGTGGGACGGCATACCCCACCGTGTCGGGAATGTTTACGGTGCCGGCTCCAGCGGCAATAACCGCCTCGAGCACTTCGTAGAGAAACGACGGATCCGACCGGCTCGCATCCATTGGCGAGAATTCGACATCATCAACATAACCCCGCGCCCGTTGGACCATCTCCACGGCACGCTGCTTGGCCTGTTCCCGCGTCATTCGAAACTGGTGCTTCAGGTGAATATCGGACGTAGAAAGAAACGTGTGGATGCGGACCTTCGGCACGCCTTTCAAGGCCTCCCATGCTCGATCGATATCTTCGGGTCGAGCCCGCGCCAGACTGCAGATCGTCGGTCCTTCGACTTCCTGCGCGATACGTCGCACCGCCTCAAAATCTCCGGGCGAGCTATAGGCAAATCCCGCTTCAATAATATCGACGCCGAGCCGCGCCAGTTGTTTGGCAACCATGACCTTCTCTTCCACATTCATACTGGCGCCGGGCGACTGCTCGCCATCTCTCAAGGTTGTGTCGAAAATTCTGATCGTGCGTGTCATGGTTGCACCACCTTTCCCCCTCTAGAAACACAAAAGCCTTCGGCCCCTCACTTACCCAGGGACGAAGGCTTCACGCACTCCGTGGTACCACCCTGATTTGGTCTGAAGTCCGACCGGTCATCAGACCCTTCATTCTGCCTCTTACGGAGGCAAGGCGGAATCTCCTACTTCATGTTCGGGGATTCGGCTCGGAGGCGAGTTCAGCAGTATCCAGGCTGGTTTGCACCACCCACCAGCTCTCTTCAGAATGTTCACCACCCTGTTTCTGGACGGCTTGCGTACTACTCCTCGTCTTAGCCGGTCAAAACCTTTTCAGTTCCTCCCGCTGTTTTTCACCGTTATGAGTTTGATTCGATCGACGGGGACTCGACTTTTCCGATACTCTTTTTCCCGGCTGCCGGAGCAACCAGCCAAAAGACTTTTTCGACCGGTCCCATCAATGCGTAGCCAGCAAAGATGACAAATAACATAACCGCTGGCCAGGCTGCCACCATCATCAGGGTAAGGATACCCCAGACCAGATAGGTGATCTGCCGGTGGCCCTTGAATTTCAGTTCTTTAAAGCTGCGATACTTAATCGTGCTGACCATCAAAAACGAAAGCGCTAACGTCATGAGCAAGACCACGATCGGCTTGACGTCCCCTTCCATCTTGAGGAGGTAGTGATCAAAGACTACCAAGGACGCCACCACCCCGGCAGCGGCTGGAATAGCCAGACCAGTAAAGTACTTCCCGTCTGACAGCGCGACGGTCGAGTTGAATCGCGCCAACCGCACGGCTCCCATGGCCACATAGGCAAACATCACGGCCACGCCGAACGTACCTTGCCCACTCAGCGCCCAGGAGTAGATCAACAAACCTGGCGCGACACCGAATGAGACCACATCGGACAGCGAGTCATACTCCAGCCCGAACTGACTCGTACTGTTGGTCAGCCTGGCCGATTTCCCATCCAAGACGTCAAAAATCATCGCGACAAGAATCGCAATAGCCGCTTCCATGTAATTGGCGTTAAAGACGGACAGTATCGCAAATACGCCGCAAAACAAATTACCGGTAGTGAACAAATTCGGAATGAGATGCATGGCGGCTTTCCGCCGTTTCCCTTCCTTTCCAAACGAACTTCTGAATCCTGCCGTTTTCATGGCAGCTCTCCCAGGATAGTTTCCCCACCCTTCACCCGTTCACCAACAGCCACTCGCAGTGTTGTGCCCATCGGCAGAAAGGTATCCATGCGCGATCCGAAACGGATCAACCCATATCGTTCACCTCGGATGGCTCGATCCCGTGACGAGATCCAACACACGATGCGTCGAGCGATCAATCCAGCCACTTGCACACACAGCACCTTCACGCCTTCATGCGTCTTGATCATCATGGCGTTCTGTTCGTTTCTCAACGTGGCTTCAGGCTTGTTGGCGACCAAAAACAGACCCGGTTGATATTGCACATCTTCGATCTCCCCGTCACAGGGCATCCTATTAATGTGGACATCGAAGACATTCAAAAAGATCGTGACCCTGACACTGCGTTCTTTCAGGTAGCGCGGCTCAAACTCTTCCTCGATGGCGATCACTTTCCCATCGCCGGGAGCAACCACGAGCTTTGGACCTTGCGGTACAACCCGAGCCGGATTCCGAAAAAACCAGGCAGTAAACAACGTCGCGATGGCGCCGACACCAGCGACGACCGACCAGCCCAGCCATCCAGTCAACAGTGTAACGCCGGCGGGAACCGCGATGAAAGGAATTCCTTCTTTGGCAAAGGGGAAGCCGACCGCTCGATCCGCCACGGAATTGCCTCACTCTATGAGGGTGTTCAAACGGACTGCCCCCTCTCACTCGTCCACCTCACGCCAAGACGCGCCTCGCCGTGGGCAGGACCGTCGTGCATGAAAAGGGGGAAGCGATGTACGTTCTTATCGTACCTTGCACTTTTGAACGATGCAAGAACGAAGCTGGCAGTCTGTTTCAACATCCCTAGTTCTTAGTCTTATCGACGAGCTGATCCTTCTTCAGCCACGGCATCATACCCCGCAGCTTGGCTCCGACGGCCTCGATGGGGTGGGCCTCGCCTTTGGCAAGGAGTGCGTTGTAGACTGGTCGGTTGGCTTGATTTTCTAAAACCCATTCTTTGGCAAACCGCCCTGTCTGGATCTCTTCGAGAATCCTCTTCATCTCCTGCTTCGTCTGTTCGGTCACCACACGCGGCCCTCTGGTCACATCACCGTATTTCGCCGTCGTGCTGATCGAGTAGCGCATGTTGGCGATCCCACCCTGATAAATCAGATCGACGATGAGCTTCACCTCGTGCAGGCATTCGAAATAGGCCATCTCCGGAGAGTACCCGGCTTCGACCAGAGTCTCGTATCCGGCCTGGATCAGCGACGTCAGCCCTCCGCAGAGCACAGCTTGTTCGCCGAAAAGATCGGTCTCGGTTTCTTCTCGAAAATTCGTCTCGATGACACCGGCGCGCCCACCGCCGATCGCACTCGCATAGGCCAATCCGACCTGCTTTGTAGTGCCGCTGGGATCCTGGTGGATCGCCAGAAGACAAGGCACCCCACTGCCCTTCATGTACTCGGAACGAACGAGATGGCCCGGCCCCTTCGGGGCGACCATGAAGACATTGATAGAGGCCGGCGGCACAATCTGTCCAAAGTGAATATTGAAACCATGACCGAATGCCAAATAGGATCCAGCCTTAAGATTGGGCGCCACTTCTTGCCGATAGACGGCGGCTTGCGCTTCATCAGGCGCCAGAATCATCACGACATCGGAAGTCTTCACAGCATCGGCGACGGGCATGACCTTGAGTCCGCTCTGCTCGGCTTTTTTCCACGAAGCGCCCTCACGCAACCCAATGACGACCGACACACCGCTTTCCTTCAGGTTCAACGCATGCGCATACCCCTGACTCCCATAGCCGATCACGGCTACGGTTTTGTTTCGGATCTGCTGAATATCGGCATCCTTATCGTAGTAAATTTTCATGACCACCCCTTTCCCTCAGTGTATAGCAAAATTGGGCGTGTCGCAGGACGTTAGTCGCGGGCGACCTTCTTTGCTTGAATCGCAGTAGAACGAACCGGTTCCCGTGCGACGGCTACCCGACCGGTGCGGATCAACTCTTTGATTCCGAGCGGCTGAAGCAAGTTGATGATCGCTTCAATCTTCTTGGGATCTCCTGAGACCTCGATGGTGTAGGTGTTCGGCGTCGAATCGATCACATTCGCCCGAAAGATATCCACGATTCTGAGCGCCTCAGCTCGATCCGCATCCTTCGTGTGCACCTTGATGATCGCCGTCTCTCGTGAAACAAATTCCGTTTCGTTCAAGTCCACGACCTTGATGACATCGATGAGCTTATTCAGCTGCTTCACGATCTGCTCGATGATTCGTTCATCACCCGATGTCACAATCGTCATCTGAGACATGGATGGATCAAGCGTCGGGGCTACCGACAGGCTCTCGATATTGAACCCCCGGCCGCTGAATAACCCGGCGACTCGCGACAGGACCCCGAATTTATTTTCAACAGTGACCGAGATGATGTGTTCCATTTTTCGTAGTTTTGATTGCTGAGCACTGAGAACCTAGTACACGTCTCAGCACTCAGCACTTGTGGCTCAACACTTCCTTTATGCCGTTAACACCGTGTCCTTATCCTCCGGCGTCACCTTGGCCGCACCGGATTGCTTTTTCTTCAGTTCAGGCGGATCCTCCAGGATCATCTCATGGTTGCAGCCACCGGCCGGAATCATCGGATAGCAATTCTCATAGGGGTATGTCGGCACATCCACGATGACGGGCTTATCCGTCGCCAAGGCTTCTTTCAGGACAGCATCAAGGTCGCCGACCTTCTTGACTCGCAAACCGACCGCTCCATAAGCATCCGCCAGTTTGACGAAATCCGGAGTGGTATCCAGATAGCTCGACGCGTAGCGCCCTTCGTAGAACAAGTCCTGCCATTGTCGGACCATACCGTGAAATCCGTTGTTCAAGATGATGATCTTGACCGGCAGCTTGCTCACGACAGCCGTCGCCATTTCTTGCATGTTCATCTGGACACTGCCGTCACCGGCAATGCAAAGGACCAGTCGATCTCGGAAAGCAGCCTGTGCGCCCATCGCGGCAGGAAATCCGAAGCCCATCGTGCCAAGCCCGCCTGAGGTCAACCACCGGTTTGGCTTCGCCAACTTGAAATACTGGGCCGCCCACATTTGGTGCTGTCCGACATCCGTCGAGACGATCGGATCCCGGTCCTTCGTCAGTTCATACAACCGCTTGACCACCTGCTGCGGCTTGATCGGCCCGTCCTTTTCTTGGTGATAGGTCAACGGGTGGGCCTGTTGCCATTCTCGGATTTGATCCCACCAGGGCTTCCGGAGATCCTTCTGCTCTCCATTGACCGTCGCGCGCAAGATCTGATTCAACTCACGGAGCACCGTCTTGCAGTCGCCGACGATCGGAATGTCGACATGGATATTTTTTCGAATGGAGGTCGGGTCGATATCGACATGAATCACTTTCGCATAGGGACAGAACTCCGACACCTTCCCCGTCACCCGGTCGTCAAACCGTGCGCCGATCGCGATCACCAGATCGGAATAATGTATAGCCATGTTAGCCTGATAGGTCCCGTGCATCCCGAGCATCCCAAGGGAAAGAAGATGCTCTCCTGGAAAGGCGCCAAGGCCCATCAACGTCATGTCCACCGGGATCTGTGTCATCTCGGCCAGTTCAAGCAGTTCCTGTGAGGCTCCTGAGAAGATCACCCCTCCGCCGACATAGAGAATCGGTTTCTTGGCCTTCATGATCGCTTCGGCCGCCTGTTTGATCTGCCATTTATTCCCGTCATAGGTCGGGTTGTATCCGCGAATCGAGACAGAATTCGGATAGGTGAATTCTGCTTTGGCCATCGACACATCTTTCGGGATATCCACCAGGACCGGACCCGGACGGCCAGTCGTCGCGATATAAAACGCCTCTTTGATCGTTGCCGCCAAGTCGTTCACGTCCTTGACGAGAAAATTGTACTTCGTGCAAGGTCGGCTCAAACCCACGTTGTCGGCTTCCTGAAAGGCGTCGTTCCCGATTAAATTGGTCGGGACTTGGCCGCTGAAACAAACCACGGGAACAGAATCCATATAGGCATCGGCTAATGCCGTAATGACGTTGGTCATGCCGGGGCCGGAGGTGACCAGACACACGCCGGCCTTCCCAGTCGCCTTCGCATATCCCTCCGCCATATGGCCTGCGCCCTGCTCATGACGTGTCAAGATCACTTCAATATCTTTCTGCTGGTAGAGCGTATCGAAAATCTTCAAGACGACCCCGCCGGGAAGCGCGAAGACCGTCTTCACTCCTTCCCGCTTCAGGCATTCGATGAAGATTTCAGCACCGGTGAGTTTCATGGCACCCCTCCCTCCAACCGCACTCATATATAGGCCTACCGTCGATAGTGAGACCTTAAAAAAACGGCATTCCTCGTGCATGCAGGCATCATCGTGCAGAGATGTGTTTGAAATCAAGGGGAAAGATTCAGAATCCTAGCCTCCTTACAAAGGACCGTCAATGCAGCCACTTCTGGTGGGCCGATGGGAAAAGAGATGAAGGGCCTCACGCAAAGGAGCTTTCACTGATTGAAGAGCGTGGATGGAAGACCTATAAGCCGGATTCTGTCCAGCAAAGAAGTATCCCCCTTTGCGTGGATGATCATTTCTCTGGGATTCGAGTTGCCTCGAACCTCAAGCGACCTACCCGAAGACCTCGACCGAGCCAGTCGGCGCGCAGAGCCCCATGAAGAGCCCAACACATGTCTTCCTATTTGGCCTTGCACCGGGCGACGCTTACCGTGCCGGTGATGTCACCACCACCGCGGTGGGCTCTTACCCCACCGTTTCATCCTTACCTGAGCCGCAGCGACCAGATGGGATCTCATCGCCTAGGCCATCGGCGGTTTGATTTCTGTGGTGCTGGTGTCGGATTGCTCCGCCTGGGAGTTACCCAGCGCCCTGCCCATGGAGTCCGGACTTTCCTCTCGATGCGAAACGCACCGGGCGACCATCCAGTCTTCCACCCACGCAGAATCAGTATAAAGAATGAGCGGGTTAGTAACAAGCAGACGGGTCAATCCCTCTTTCGACGGCCACGATCTGCAAGAGTCCTTACCTGCCACCTACTTCCGGTAAAGGGGCGGCCAGCACGGGGATCCTTTTCTGATAGATGCTCATCGCCTCAGGCATCCACTCTTTCAATTGATCAATCCTGGTGTCGTGGCTCGGATGAGTCGACAAGAATTCTGCCGGGCCTCCATCGCCCGATACCTGCGCCATCCGTTCCCAGAGCGCGACCGACTCACGCGGGTCATACCCAGCATCTGCGGCCAAAAGAATCCCGATATAGTCTGCCTCGGATTCATGTTTGCGGCTAAAAGGAAGCAGTACGCCGACTTGCGCTCCTGCACCGAGCGCCGCCATGGTTGCCTGACCAAGCGCAGGATTCTTACTACTCATCCCGACTGCCGCACCGACGACTTGAAGTCCTATATTCGTCACTTGCCCCTGACTCATGCGTTCCGCGCCATGCCGAGCCAACGCATGCACCACCTCATGTCCCATCACGGCCGCTAAGCCTGCCTCCGTCTTGGCCATGGGGAAAATGCCGGTATACACAGCCATCTTCCCACCAGGCAGCGCAAAGGCGTTCGCCGTTTTATCATCCTTGATGACCGTGACTTCCCACTGAAACTGTTGGGCCATCTCTGCGTACTTCGACCGTTTCGCGGCCTCGACGATCCGAGCCGCCACCCGTTTCACCGGTTCAACCTCTCGAGGATCTTGGGAAGGCCTCATTTTGGGGTCACTCTTGACCTGGTTGTAGGCCTGAGCTCCCATTTGCGTTTCTTGGCTGACCGACGTCATCAGCAGTTGTGACCGGCCTGTATAGGGATTGGTTTCACATCCCGCGACGCCGATTCCCCCCATCAGGAGACAGAAGATCATCGTTGTGCGTATGAGCTTCTGGGCACACACCATCAATTCTCCAACCAAAACCCGATCCGACAGATCCCCGCGCGATTGACCACCATGAATTTGATTGGTAGATTACCGCGCCCTAGGAGGGATTTCTAGAGGAAGCGCGAGTCTCATGACAACGTCACATCCTCGCAACACGATTGAACGCATCGGCATCGACGAATCCGGGAAGGGAGATTACTTCGGCCCCCTGGTCATTGCCGCGGTGTTTGTGGATGCGACCACGCAAAGTGAATTGAAACTGATGGAGGTCCGCGACAGCAAGAAAATTTCCGACGGCCGAATCTTGGAAATGGCTCCCGACATCAAGACCATTTGCCCGCACAGTGTTATCGCTATTGGGCCGAAGAAGTACAACGAACTCTACAGCAAGATCAAAAATCTGAACCGCTTGCTTGCCTGGGGTCATGCCAAGGCGCTTGAAACCTTGCTCGAACGAGTGACCTGTGATCGAGCCATCTCTGATCAGTTCGGAGACGAACGGCTGATTCTCAACGTACTGCAAGAAAAGGGTCGAAAGATTGTGCTGGAACAACGGACTAAAGCCGAATCGGATTTGGCCGTCGCCGCGGCATCCGTGCTTGCACGAGCGGAATTTTTGATACGGCTGAAGCGGCTTTCCGGCGAAGTCGGCACCACCCTACCAAAAGGCGCCTCTCCGGCTGTCGAACTCGCCGCGAAGATGATCATCAAGAAACACGGACGAGAACGGCTGGACTCAGTGGCCAAATTACATTTCAAGACCACACAAGCCGTGCTGACAGAATTCTCCTAAACTGCTCTCACCCCCGGTTCGTGCAACCTGCTCACCGCAGTTTGCACATTGCGTACGAGGATGCAAGGTACGTTCGTCACACGCCCCATATCGATCAGATTCATGCTGCTGAGACATCCCATGCCCTGGCTGCGTGCATCCCATTGCTCATCGTTTCGCGCTGCGCGGACTGTCCGTCGATGCGTGGCGGGAGGCTTTGCTATGGGCAGACCTGGATTGTTTGCGGAATCGTGCGGGGGGAAGGTCGAACTCGAGTTTAAAAGCGCGGTTAAAAGATGCTTCCGACTGATAGCCCACATCGCCCGCGATATGCGCCACGCTTCTGTTCGTGGAGGAAAGCAGTTGCGCACCGAGCTGAAGCCGCCAGCGCGTGAGGTAGGCCATTGGGGTTTCCGAGAGATACCGTCGGAACCGCTCTGCTAGCACTGAACGAGACATGCCGACTTCGTCCGCAAGCGTGGCTATCGTCCAAGGATGGGCCGGTGTGCGATGCAGCAGAGCCAAGGCTTTCCCAACTTCCGCGTCGCGGACACCGGCCAACCACCCGGTTTGTTCACGCAGAAGCAGCGCGATGTAACGTCGCAACGTTTCGACGAACAAGACCTCGGACAATTTGGCAAGCACGGCTTCACCCCCCGGTCTCGCCGCATCGACCGAATCCACCGAATAGCGGAGAGAGTTTTCCAACCACTGACCTGACGCATCGTCGCGAATGCTCACCTTGAAAATTGGTGGAAGCCCGCCAAGAAAAACCCCGCTCAGCTGCGGATCGCAGGACATGTAGCCACACACGAATTTGGTGACCTCGCCCCCTCCACCCATCCGGGAAACTCTGAGCCCCTGAGATAGAACTTGTTCCAGCACTCGAGCACGGTCCACCGGCGTGACCGACTGACCGTTTCCCAAAATGTGCGCATCGCCGTGAGGAACGACGATGATGTCCCCTGCGTTCAGTGGAATCGGTCGGTCGTCACCCTCGACATGTGCATAGCCGCGCCCCTCGGTCAGCAGGTGAAAGATAATCACGTGCTGTGAGTTCGGCGATAGGTACGAAGCGACGGTGCGCGCGTCGATCGAATGGGCGGCCCAGGGTGCGGAAAACTCCGCGTTGTAGAACACGGCTCCGTCGAGCTTCACAGCTTTCAGGACTTCGGAAAGGACTTCCATGTGGTTTCTCCCCACGGAAGGAGGGACGTTCTGCAAACTGCGCCGGACGCTACGACAAGTATATTGGCACGTAACAAGTCAATGTCAAGAGAGCCAGACTCCAGGATAAGACACCAATAAATCCTCATCCTATAGTGTGACACATGGTTGGAACGGCAATGGCAACACATCGTTCAGTTGGCACGAAACACGAGACGCAGCGCGTCTCCTCGTCAACTTCTAGGGGGAATAGCCATGAAAATCTATCGGCAAAACCATACAAGGGAGGAATTTGCGGCGCGCAGATCGGCCGCTCGGAACATCGCAGTCGCAGTTTTTGGGGGCCTTTGGCTCCTTCAGGTTTCTCTAGCTGACTCATCACCTTCTCTTGCAGCAACCCTTGTGGTGGAACCCAGCGCGGACGGAGTGCAACGGGCGACGATCGTGATGGAGAGTTATTCCTACATCCCGGATCATCTGGTGCTCCATGTGGGCAGTCCGGTTGAGTTAATACTCGAGAACAAGAGTTGGCTGGTGCCGCATAATTTCATCTTGCAGGACGCTGACGCTGACTTGCGTTTAGAAGCAGATGTCGCAGGAGGCGACAGGACGATCCTTCGATTCACTCCCACTCGATCCGGTACCGGCACATTTTACTGCGATAAGAAGCTGCTCTTCTTCAAGAGCCATCGTCACCGAGGAATGGAAGGCTGGATCGACATCCAATAGGAGGAATGCCCATGTTTGTCACCGGGCTAGGTACAACCGTCCCTCCCTACCGTTACACCCAACGTGACTGTTGGGCCGCGATGCAAACGGCCCAGCAATTTCCTGAACTCACAGATCGTTCACGCAGAATCCTGGAGAAGGTGCTCTGTGGAAAAGACGGGATCGAGAATCGGCATTTTGCCCTCAAATCCCTGGATGAAGCGTTCGATATAAGCCCTGATGCGCTGCAGAGTCGATTCCTCCGACACGCTCCCTTCCTCGCCAGTGAAGCAGCCGAACGAGCCCTCGCGGACGCCGGTTTGCGGCCGGATGCAATCGATGGTGTGATCATTTCCACCTGCACCGGGTACCTCTGTCCCGGCCTGACAAGTTATGTCGCGGAGCGTCTGGATTTGCGTTCAGATGTCATAGCCCTGGATTTGGTTGGGCTGGGTTGCGGGGCGGCGATCCCGAATTGGCGTGTGGCCGAAGCTCTCATCACGTCCAAACACTGTCGGCACCTTCTGGCGATCTGCGTTGAAGTCTGTAGTGCTGCGATGTACCTGGATAATGATCCGGGGGTACTGATCAGCGCCTGCCTGTTCGGCGATGGCGCCGGGGCTCTCGTGCTGAGCGATCAACCGAGTGATCGAGGTCCCGTGATCGAATGGAGGGCCTCCGAATCAATAACCTGCCCCGAACATCGCGATCTGCTCCGTTTTGAACAGCGGGGTGGCCTACTCCGCAATGTGCTGTCACGTCAGGTGCCGGACTGCGTCGGGGAGTATGCGGACCAAGTGCTCCAGAAGGTCCTTGCTGCCAGCGGCGTTTCATCTAACGAGATTGCAGCGTGGATTCTGCATCCGGGGGGTCGTAAGGTCTTGGGCGCCTTAGAGAAACGGCTCGGACTTGACTCGGCGGATCTTCGTTGGGGCCGATGGGTGCTGCGCGAATTCGGAAACCTGAGCAGTGCCTCCGTATTTTTTGTTTTGCAGGCGGCCATGAGGGGGAGCGCGCCGGACGGCTGGTGGTGGGTTTCATCCTTTGGCGCAGGGTTTAGCTGTCATGGCGCGTTGCTTCGTGTGAGCGGAAACCAGCGATGAACAATTAATCTGGAGTCGTGACGTCATGCATCGTTCCATAGAACCAGAATGGCTCGATATTCTGCCGGCTGATGATCCCAGCGCCCAGCGTTCTCGGCGTGACCTCCAACGTGTGAATGCCTGGATGCGGCATCCGCAAATTCTCAGTCGCATGCTCAGCCGTGTCATCCGCCTGAAGTCTTCAGTCACCGTGATTGATTTAGGAGGCGGGGATGGTCGGCTGATGCTCCGCCTCGCGCGCGGCCTCGGCTGGCGTAACGTACGGCTCACCATCGTCGATCGTCAGAATCTGATCACTCGCGAGACTCGTGAGGCGTTCGCAGCCTTGAATTGGAGCGTGGAGGCGGTCGTCGCGGATATTCGAGACTGGCTCGCGCGACCATCAAGCGACCGAACCGATGTCATGATCGCCAATTTAGTGCTCCATCATTTCATGGATGACGAACATGCGGCCTGCTTACAGGGCATTGCGAAACGGGCCAGAGTCTTTGTGGCATGCGAGCCGCGACGATCCCATCGGGCGGTTGTGGGAGCGCGGCTGCTCTGGTTGATCGGGTGCAATACGGTTTCGCTGCATGATGCATGGACAAGCGTTCGGGCAGGGTTCATGGGAATGGAATTGAGCCAACTTTGGCCAGCCTGCAGCGACTGTGACCTCCAGGAGTACGCGGCGGGACTCTTCACTCACTGCTTCTTGGCCCAATACCGCCCGTCTGTCAATGATCTATGATGCCATCATCATTGGGGGAGGTCCAGCCGGCTCCACAGCCGGTCTACTGCTCGCGCGCGCGGGCTGGTCGGTTGCTCTCGTTGAGAAACAGCGATTTCCGAGGCCAAAAGTATGCGGCGAAATGAAGCTCCCCGCAGCAAGCTGCGGGGTATCACAGAACTCAATTCCGAAGACTTCTCGGAAGGAGAGGCCAACCCCGTAGCGAGCTACGGGGAATGTCAAGTTCATTTCGGCGCCCAGCCTGCAGTTACTGCGCGAGCTAGGTCTTGATGAATCGCTGGTTCAATCCGCCGGGCCGGAGATCCGAAGCCTTGGCCTCTTCGTTGGCGCAAAGAAGATTGTGACCGAGATGCCCCACGCGCAAGTTTCTGGCTATCGATGGGGAAGAGCGATTACGCGTGAACGTCTAGACCTGCTGCTCCTCAGGGAGGTCGCTGTGGCGGGCGCGGAGATCTGGCAACCTTGGAGCCTCGACGAAGTTGTAAAAAAGGGCGATGTTTTTTGTTGCACGATCCGCTCAAAAGAATCGGACGAGGTCAATCGGCTCTCCAGCCGACTCGTGATCGCCGCCCAGGGATCTTGGGGTCAGCGGTCACCGTTTCAGTTCGGGGAGCCGACGCCTCACCCCACCGACCTCTTTGCCTTTAAAGCCCGTCTCCGAAACTGTGACCTTTTACCTGAGTTGATGCCCTTGGTGATGTTCCCAGGGGGGTACGGTGGAATGGTGTATGCCGATGAGAACCGAGCCAGCTTCTCCTTTTGTATACGGCGGGACACGCTGGAGCAATGTCGGCATCGTTGGCCAAATCGGAAAGCCGCGGAGGCAGCTTTCGCTTATATTCAACAGTCGAGCGAGGCAGTGAGTCAGGTCTGTGCGCAGGCCTCCCTCGACGGACAATGGTACGCCACCGGACCTCTTCGCCCAGGCGTTCGGAGCTGCACCAGCCACGGGATGTTTTTTGCGGGCAATGCCGCCGGGGAAGCGCATCCTATCATTGCAGACGGTATTAACATGGCCATCCAATCTGCGTGGATCTTGTGTCATTGTCTTGTTGGGTCGGCGCCGTCTGGAAGAAGCGACCAAAACCTTGAGGCTATTGGGCGCCTGTATGCCGAGCATTGGAGAAAGGAGATTGGGCCACGCATCCGCAGCGGATCGCTGTTCGCCACGATCGCCATGAGTGCGAGCAACATGTGGGGAGGGCTTCTCTGTGAACACCTTCCTTGGCTTCTGAAGCTCGGAGCCATTCTTTCTGGAAAAACTCGCGCGATCAGTCACCCTATGTGTCCGCCCTCCAGACTTTTTGTGCGCTCCGATTGATGAAACCGGATGGAGTGCCCCTACGTCATCCGCTTCAATGTTTGCGAGAGGCTTCAGGAGCCGAACGACAGTTGAGTTCTGGACTCTGGTTGACGCACAGTGTGGTGGCCGACCAACTGCCGGATCTTCTCGGCCAGGGCATCTGCAATCATGCGATTGCCTCGAGGGCTTAGATGCACCCAGCTCATCAGGACATCTCTGTCCTGATCAAGCACCTTCTGAATGTTCACAAATGGTACATGGTTGAAAGCCGCCCAATGTTCGAGATCAGTTGTGAGAATGTTGTGTGTAAGGAGATGGAGTTCCCTGGTCTTAATTGCACCTTCTTTTTCCAATTTGTCTTTTATCATTTGAACTTCTTGGGCATAGGTGACGCCCTTCATATCCGCTTCCTTGACGATATGGGACTTCGCCTGCTGTTTGAGAGCCACAAAAATGATTCCACGCCGCTGACATTCCTGATACAGCTCGTCGATATTTCCAAGGAAATGTTCGCTCGTGCTCGCCATGTGCCGTTCAACCTGTCCGCGGTTGAACGTCGGCTCGGCGATCATGTTCTGCCGAATGCTGTCGATAAACGCGACCGTGACGAGGTGGTCTCGCACCATTCCATAAACAGCCTTCAACGGTGCGATTACCGACTGTTTCTGTCTCTGGGCAGAATTCTTCCTGTCGCCCTCATTCACACTGGAGTTTCCTCTAGCCGCATCGTTGGCCCCTTCGTAAAAAGTGACCACGTCCGGATGCAACGGTATCGCCTCCGCATAGAAGAGGGCGAGTATTTCCTCCGAACGGAGATGAGGAATACCGAGGTTAATAACTTCAAACCTCCCGGTTCCCTCTGAGTTCTTGTTGAGTTTCTGCTCGAGATAGTAGGGATAGGTTTCGTGATCGCGGTCATAATAGCCGAAGGTGGAAGAGGAGCCGAGCGTCACAATGCGGATGACTCCCGGTTTCTTTGTTTCTTCGATTTCTCCACCACGGAATCCCTGGGAATTGATGGACACCCTGAAGGTTTCGTTCGTCGCCGGGTCATGGTCGATCTTCAATTCATGTGGAAAGAATTTCGTGTATCCCTGTTGAGTATTCTCGTGCTGCATGACCGTGTGATTATTAGTGGCGGCAGGAACGTTCTGTCGTTGGAAGCGCGTGCCATAGTAGAGCACGCTGGGCCCAACCTGAAAGGCAAGCACTGCACGAAAGCCGGCCTCGACCACCAACAGGCTGATGAGCACCATCGCAACATAGAAGCTACCTCGCTTGATGCGTGAAACCTGCGCAACCATTGCTCGTCACCCCTTAGAAAGTACCGTGCCTGCCGGGCACGCGTTCAGCCCGTTCTGTCGCTGGAAGGTCCCTCATACCAAACTGAACGGGAACTACTGTTCGTCTGAAAGTAGAAAAGTCAGACATCAACGTTTTCTGCGTGTCGATCACCTTAGAAAGTCCGCCTCTTTCGCTCGTTAAGGATCCACGCCGTTATTCTCCTCTATTTGTGACTTGCCAGTATCGTTGAGGAGGAGGTCATGGCGAAGTAGCCCACAATATCGTTGCCCCAAGCAACAAGATGAAGGAGACGATGTTAATTACGAGACCGGTTCTGGCCTGGTAAGTGTTCGGATACCAAGCGGGCTTTGCCAGCGAGAGTGTCAGGGCGACACCGATGAAAACTCCCTATGACACTAAACAAGAATTCTTTCTCCTGGTCCATAGGGTCATCCCTTAGCAAATTACAAAAAAGACCTGAATTTACACTAAGGCGGATGGAAGGCTTCACTCGTAACGTGCAAGACCGAAGTCTGGCTTTAGAAAGTGATGGCTCGAAACTCACTGTTGTCTATTGAGATAGAATGCTAACATCTCATAACGCATTGATATTGGACATGAATAACCGTAAATTTCGACACGCTTCAATAATACAAAAGAGGGGGGTCGCTACTTCGGACACGTAGCAGTCTGGCATTGATATGAGGAAACGTCGATTACTGACATCCCCGCGGCGTGCGCTATGTGCGAAAGTAAACAGGAAGCGCCATGAACTTCCCCATACCAAGAGCGCTCACAGCAGCCACTTCGCGTGGCTGAGAAGATATTCGATGGGGCTTGTATCAGGAAGATGAGACCGCGAGGCGGCAACCATTACCCGTATCGAACGAGATACTTGTGTATTACATTAGATTCAACGTAGACCGCCCGGTTCTACCCTGATCGGTTCCCTGCTTGCGGAGTGAGACACTGGATGGTCCAGGAACGACTGACCTAGGCTGACTCCCCTACTTCGAGGTCCGAGGGCTTGCTTTCTAATGCGGGAGTGCCTTCCGCGATTGGTTCACCTTCCCAATACAGGATCCGGCGGCAATAGGGGCAAAGGTGCAAATCTTCCGATCGTTTGACTTGCGCAATAAGTTGCGGTGGGATCTGGAGACGGCAGCCAAGACAGATGCCGTCACGGACTGCTGCAAGAGGATGATCTTTCCGCGAAGCTTTGACCTGGTTGTACCGATCGAGTAGGGCTTTCTCAACCTTCACAGAAGCCTCTCGATGGCGGAGTTCAAGTTGAGCCAGTTCCGTTGAAAGCTCCTTATCCTGTGCGTCTAGTCTCTGCTTCTCCTGTGTAAACATCTTCTCAAGCGCGCTGCTTTTCTCCTGAAGCCCTTTGGTGGCGTTCTGGAGCTGATCGATCTTCTCCATCGTCAACAGAATCTTTTCTTCAAAGTCTCCTCGCTTCTTATTGGCCAGCTCCAGCTCAAACAAATGAGCCTGATACTCCTTATTGGTCTTCAGGCTTGCCGCGTGCGATTTCATCTTGTCTGTATGCGCCTCGTGTGCCTCTAGGTCCTTTTCGTGCGAACGACGTTCTTTAACAGCAGCCTCGACGGCGGTCTTTGTGTCATTTAGAATCCGACTAGCCTCTTGAAGAGGAGCCTCGGCAGCATGAAGACGTTCGGGGATTTTTCGGCGGATTTCAGTAATCTCCATGATTCGGAGATCGAACTTTTGCAGTTCAATGAGCGGGGAAAGCTTTTGGTTCAACGTATCCTTTCCATCAATGCCGGCGCACTGAAGGGGTCCGGCACCCCCTCCGGAGTGGTGGGCCCACTAGGACTTGAACCTAGGACCAGCTGATTATGAGTCAGCCGCTCTAACCACCTGAGCTATGGGCCCGATCGAAACGGTTCGAACTCAGGCTGCCGTCTGGATGAGTGACTCACACCTGACAGCTTCCGTCAGCCATAATCTCGACAGGTGTCATCACCGAATTGCGATTCTAGGCCGCCGCTCCGAGCAGAGTCAAATCACGTCCTCTTGAACTCGGAAATTTACAAGCTCTCGACAAAACTCCTCAACTTTTTACTGCGGCTCGGATGCCGCAATTTCCTCAAGGCCTTGGCTTCGATTTGCCGGATGCGTTCGCGAGTGACTTCGAAGTCCTGTCCGACTTCTTCCAATGTGTGATCCGTCGCTTCGCCGATGCCGAACCGCTTGCGCAGCACCTTTTCTTCGCGGGGCGTCAAGGTTTCCAAGGCGCTGTTGATCTGCCGCTGCAAGTCATAGCGAATGGCCGCTTCCAGCGGAGACACGGCCTTCTTGTCTTCGATGAAATCGCCCAGATGGCTGTCTTCTTCTTCACCGATCGGCGTTTCGAGCGAGATGGGCTCACGGGCAATCTTGAGAATTTTCCGGACCTTGTCCAACGGCAGATCCATGCGCTCGGCGATCTCTTCGGGAAGCGGCTCACGACCCAGCTTCTGCACGAGATGCCGGGAGGTTCGAATGAGTTTATTGATCGTTTCGATCATGTGAACTGGAATCCGGATCGTTCGTGCTTGATCCGCAATAGCTCTGGTAATCGCCTGCCGAATCCACCAGGTGGCGTAGGTACTGAACTTGTACCCGCGCCTATACTCGAACTTGTCTACCGCCTTCATCAGTCCGATATTGCCCTCTTGAATCAAATCGAGAAACTGGAGACCTCGGTTCGTGTATTTCTTTGCGATGCTGACTACGAGCCGCAAATTCGCCTCGACCAACTCAGCCTTCCCACGCTTTACCTTCTCCTCGGCTAAATCGAGATGCTTGACCGCATCCTTGATCTCTTCAGCCGGAACAAGCGCCTCTTCCATTTCCAACTGACGAATCTTCGCTTTGGCGGTTTGATAGACCTTCCGAATCTCCACCAGAGCTTCCTCCGACACCCCGGTCTTCCGCTTGACCGCCAAGAAGTCCTGACGGCTCCGGTACATCTTCCTCAACAGTTCGGCACCGGCCTCTCCCCCCACACCGATCCGTCGTTGGCAGCTGACCGCTTCCCGTTCGGCGGTACGGATCTGCACCGCCAGATCGCGGACACGCTGGACCATTCGGTCTTTCAGCACACCATGGAGGTTGACCGATTCAATTTTGTTCACTACTTGCTGACGGATCGCATCGAACTGCTTTTTGAACTTCTTTTGCTTGACCGGATCGCCTCCGAGATGCTTGCCCTTCTCGGCCAACGCCTTCAGCGCAAGCGAGACCTTCCGCACGGCATTCAACGACTCAAGCGTTTTGACCCGCAATTCCTCGTAATCCCGCTCCACCGGTGGCTGGTCCTCTTCAAAGTCCTCTTCGGTCTCCTGAACCGGCACGATCTCGCGCACATCAATCTTGGCGTTCTTGAGCTGATCCCGGAGAGCCAAGACGAATTCAATGGTCATCGGCATGCCGTAGATCACCGACGCGACATCATTTTTCCCCTCTTCAATCCGTTTTGCGATTTCGATCTCGCCTTCACGGCTGAGGAGCGCCACACTCCCCATTTCCTTGAGGTAAAGCCGCACGGGATCGTCGGTACGACTGAGCGCGCCAGGCGTCAGATCAATCGCCTTCTCGTTTTCCTCCTCGGAATCCGACTCGACGTCTTCTATTTCTTCGCCGACTTCGCCTTCAGATCGTTTCTGAGGCCGATCCCCATCGTTCGCCTCGATGATTTCGATATCCATTTCACCGAACATCGCCATAATGCTGCCAAACTGATCTGAAGACACGACTTCAGCTGGCAAGGTGCTGTTGAGCTCGTCATACGTCAGAAAGCCTTTTTCCTTCCCGATCGTGATCAGCTTCTTCACCTCACCGAGCAACTCTTGTTTCGGCATGACTACTCCTTCACCAATGAAACCACACCGGCGGTCGGCGTGCCGGCTTTCCGCATCCGTACCTCATTGATTTGCACATTCAGCAGGCGCACCTCGTCCATACGGCCTTCGCGTTCAGCCGTTCTCAGTCTGGCAATGAGCTCTCTCATGACCTGCTCCGATCGCTTTCGGTCCAGACGGTCCAAACAGGCCGCAATGTGGGCCTGCGTATCATCGAAATGATCTTCACGCATGGACAATTCCGTCGCCAGAGCACCACAGTCGAGATCGGCCACCGACTCATCCAAGGCCGATCTGAGACTGATGCACCCATCTCGATCCACATGGGCGAGCACGATCTCGACGAGCTTGCGGCAGGGCGCGACGGTAAAGGACTCCGGCCGCAGGCGGCGGACATCGGCAGGCGCCAATTTTCCGCGCAGCAACAGTAAGAGTAAATCCCGCTCTTCAGGGCACCCCTTGAACAAGGCATTGAGCGGAATTTCCTGTGCGGGCTGCGCGCGCGACGCTTCCGTGCCTCGTTTCGGCTGAGCCAGAAGCGCCGGATAGCGTTCGATCAGCCGGGGCTCGCTGATCCCCAGCCGTTCCGACACGATTTTGATGCGTTCCTGCCGCTCGATCGGATGCTCGCTCTTCTGCAAAATTCGCAGCATCTCATCGACGCTTCGGATGCGACTTTCCAGCGAGCCGTCGTCGGCCTGCTTGACCGTGTGATCCAGTGCATAGTCCAAGAGACTCGGAGCTGACCCTTCTAGTTGGGCAAACGCCCCGACCCCTTCCCTCCGCACAAACGTATCAGGGTCCTCACCAACTGGAAGGGTTACGACCTTGACCCCCAGTCCGCTGTTGACGAAAAGATCCAATCCCCTCAACGCGGCTCGCACCCCGGCTGCATCAGGGTCAAAGAGCAACACAACCTTGTCGGCAAACCGCCGCAGGACCTGAATATGTTCAGCCGTCAAGGCCGTCCCCAGTGTGGCGACAGAATGGGTCAGCCCCGCCTGGTGGAGCGCGATCGCGTCGAAATAGCCCTCGACGACGATTACGGTCTTGGTCCGCACGATCGCCTCGCGCGCCTGATCAAAGGCGAAGAGGGTCTGGCCCTTCTTAAACAACGGCGTATCCGGCGAATTGAGGTACTTGGGCATACGGTCGTCCAACACACGTCCGCCGAATCCCACCACGCGCTTGCGTAGATCGGTGATCGTGAACATGAGCCGTCCATGGAACTTATCGTAGCACCCATTCCCGTTCGGTCTCGGGCTTCCGAGCCCAGCCGTCATAATCTCGCTGTGAGTGAATCCGTTTCGAGTAAGAAACTTAACCACCCCATCCCACTCTGGGGACGACATCCCAATTTGGAACGACTCCACTGTCGATGGCAGGATACCTCGTCTGTTCAGATACTCACGAGCCGTGACACCGATTTGCGGATCGCGCAGATTAGCTTGAAACCACATCATCGAGGTGCGGTTGATTTCTTCAAGGCGATGGGTCTGCCCGCGTTGCATTCGTTCCGCAGGCGACTCCTCCACCATAATGCCCACCTTGTCTCCAAGCTCCCGCAGCACCTCCGGAAAGGTTGCCCCAGTAATTTTTGTCAGAAAGGCAAAGACATCTCCCCCAGCCTTACAACCGAAGCAGTAAAACATTTGTTTGGAAGGACTGACGGAGAAAGAGGGGCTCTTTTCCTGATGAAATGGGCACAACCCCACAAGGTTCTGACCTGCCCTCCTCAGCGAGACATGGTGCCCAACGACATCCGCGATATCGACCCGGTCTCTAATTCGATTCTTGATATCGTCTGAAATCAAGGTTCGGCCCACCGGAGTCGCAGCTCCTACATTCCCGTCACGCACGACCAGACGAGTCGGTTGATAAGTAATCGGAATAATTGACCGGTTAGGTTAACAGATGAGTTGAAAATCTGTCAATTCGGAGAATTCCGTCACCCTGGAGGCCAAGCCATATGCCGCCCTCCAAGCACATGAAAATGGAGATGGGAAACGGTTTGTCCTCCATCATGACCGGTATTCGCAACCAACCGATAGCCGGACTCCCATACCCCTTTCAGGGCTGCCACCTTCGTACAGCTGATCAGCAATCGTGCAAGTAATAAATCATCACCCATCCCTAGATCTTGCAAGGCCGAAACATGCCGCTTCGGGATCACCAACGTATGGACGGGGGCTTGAGGATTGATATCGTCAAAAGCCAGTGTATGCTCATCCTCTTGAACCAGTTTCGCCGAAATCTTCTTCTCCACGATTTGACAAAAAAGGCACTCGCTCATTTCGACCTCTACAACAATTCAATGTCCCATATGACTATTCAAGCTACTTCCCTGATCTTAGACCCGGTTTTCCAAATCTGCCCCCCAACTCTTCATAAATGTCCTGCAAAGACAGCTCATGGTACCCCAGCACCATGAGGGTGTGGAAGAACAGATCGGCCACCTCGTACACGATTTCCTCTTTCTTGCCGCCTTTTGACGCCAGTAGGACTTCTCCGGCTTCTTCCGCCACCTTTTTTAGAATCTTATCATGTCCCCCTTCAAACAGCTTTGAGGTATAGGACCCGGGTTGGGGGCTGGAGCGGCGTTCCCGAATCGTCCGCAAGACACTTTCAAGAATGCCACCCTGCGCATCTTGCGCATTCCGATGAACAACGTGGCCTTGTTCATCTATTCTAGAAAAGAAGCAAGCCCGCTCGCCTGTATGACAGGTCGGCCCAGCTGGTTGCGCCTTCACCAAAATAGTGTCACGGTCGCAATCAATAAAGAGCTCCTTCACGTGTAACGTATGGCCGGATGTTTCGCCTTTTTCCCAGAGCTTGTTTCGAGATCGACTCCAAAAGTGCACCCTCTTGGTCGCGACTGTCTTCGCAAGAGCCTCTTGACTCATGTACCCGAGCATCAACACTGTCCCATCGAGCCAATCCTGAATGACGACCGGGAGAAGACCGTCGCCGTCGAACTTGAACTGATCTGCCGTTCCCTGAGTCATCGTGTCATGCTGTTCGAGAAAGAGTATCTGATCGGACAGGGACACCACGTTCCCGTAAATACGCTTTCGCTTGGGAGATCGTATGGGTCCGAAAATGAAAAATCGAAGCGGCCAAGACTGCGTCCGCTTTCCCCTTGACGAAACCATCGTAGAGGTGGTCGAGCGTCCCGACTCCGCCCGATGCGATCACGGGAATCGACACAGCGCCAGACACGGCTGCTGTCAGATCCAAATCGTACCCGGTTTGCCGGCCGTCCTGATCCATGCTGGTCAATAAGATTTCTCCGGCGCCGTACTGCTCCATCTGCTTTGCCCACTCAACCGCATCAAGTCCCGTTGCATGGCGACCGCCGTGCGTGAAGACCTCCCAGCGATCCCCCGTTGCGCGCTTGGCATCGATGGCAACGACGATGCATTGCGTCCCGAAACGCCGAGCGGCCTCGTTCACGAATTCGGACCGTCGTACTGCTGCCGTATTGATGCTGACCTTGTCCGCTCCAGCATTCAACAAGGCCCGAATATCGTCGAGCGTCCCCACGCCCCCACCGACTGTCACCGGCATAAATACCCGGGCAGCCGTCCGCTCAACGACGTCGATAATCGTCTTCCGATTTTCATGCGAGGCCGTGATATCGAGAAAACAGAGTTCGTCCGCGCCTTCGTGATCATACCCCACGGCTGCTTCAACCGGGTCTCCGGCATCGCGGAGATTCACAAAGCTCACGCCCTTGACCACGCGGCCTTCCTTGACGTCCAGACAGGGAATGATGCGCTTGGTCAACATATGCTGTCGGTCAGAGGGAAAGCGCCGTCACAGCGGCTTGATAATCCAGCTTGCCGTCATAGAGTGCTTTGCCGATAATCGCTCCCTCGATCTTAGGGCCGATCGATTGCACTGCTCGCAGATCCTCCAGAGAGGTGATGCCTCCCGACGCTATTACCGGAAACGAAGAGAATTCGATGACTTCTTTCAATGCGGGGAGGTTCGGTCCATTCAGCATGCCATCGCGTGCGATGTCTGTATACACGACGGCGGCAATCGCGCAACCTGAAAGCTCCTTCAACAAATCGATCGCGTTCACAGCGGATACTGTTGTCCAGCCTTTTACCGCGATTCGGCCATCACGTGCGTCGAGACCAAGCACGATCCGCTGCGGAAACTCCCGGCAAGCCAGATTGAGAAGCGTCCGGTTCGTGAGTGCCGCCGTGCCGAGCACAACCCGTGATACCCCGGCATTGAGATACCGGCGAACCGTATCAATGGTCCTGATGCCGCCGCCGACCTGAACTTTTACGCGAACCGCTTTCATGATGGACTCGATTTGGGGCAGATTCTTGGGCTCACCGTCAACCGCGCCGTTCAAATCCACGACGTGAATCAGACCGGCTCCCTTTTGTTGCCACCTGCCGGCAACTTCCGTGACATCGTCGGAATAGATCGTTTCAGCCGCCATATCGCCTTGACGCAGCCGTACACAGCGTCCATCCTTCAAGTCAATCGCGGGAATAACCAACATGCTATCGTTCCTCTCCCCTGCCGAACGGAAACTCTTTCAATACCTCGTCCACCCCATACTCTGCCAATTCCGCCGCCGTCACAAAAGCCCATCGGTGTATAAATCCCATGAGATCTTCGCCCATGGGCCGCTGCCGCTCATAGTAGTTACCGACCCAGAGCACTTGCCCATCCGATGCCACCACCTTGGCTTCAAAGCCGACGATTGCCGGCGGGTCTGCTCCCAGTCGACCACCCACCCGCTCCTGGTACACCAACACACGGCCGATTAGTGTTGCATCCGCCTTCAGTCGCTTCGCCACAGCGACAGCGACCTGTTCGGGCTTCGCTTCAGTCGGTACCTCATCGGCTAACGAAGCCCTGGCTGAATCACCAGGAGACACCACGTGAATCCCCTTCCAATCCTGAAGACGCCCCCAGAACAATTCCGTCACCTTCTGCTCCGCATATCCCGGCACCACCATGGTTTGCTTGGGCGGTGGTTTCGCAAGCGAAGGAACGGAAATCGAGATGTCCGAACGACGCATACTCGAAGGCGTCGAAAAAAAGAAGTCGTCTTGATCAGGTGCTTGTGGCGTAGCAATCGACGTGAATGGCATCATGGCAATGGATCGGATCTTGTATCGAGAGAGTTCGCTGGACGACTTCGTCACGACTTTTGGTCCGCTGCAACCGGAGCCGACGACGATTGCCACCAGAAGGCAAGGCATCATCAAGCTTATTCGTGAGTGAACGATGGACATCAGCACTTCCAGGCTCCGAAATTCTTGATCAATTGTAGCCCGACCGCCTGACTCTTCTCCGGATGGAACTGGCACGCCACCACATTGTCCTTCCAGATACTGGACGTGAAGGGAATGCCGTACGTCGTAATCGTGGCCATAATTTGCTTATCACGTGGATCCACAAAAAAAGAATGGACAAAATAGCAATTAACCCCGTCGGTAATGCCTTTGAACACCGGACAGTAGCTTCGGATAGTGACCTGATTCCATCCCATGTGTGGAACCTTGAGCGCATGGTCCTTTGAGAAGGCTCGAACTTTACCCGGAAAAATGTCGAGGCCTTCATGCTTCCCAAACTCTTCACTTTCCGTGAACAACAGCTGGAACCCCAGGCAGATCCCCAAGAACGGTTTTCCCGACTGAATCGCGGTCTTGATGGGCTCGATCAATCCATACTGCTGCAGATTCGTCATGCAATCACCGAACGCTCCGACGCCGGGCAAAACCACATGACTGGCGTTTTGAATGGTGGCTGCATCGCGCGTGACCATCGCCTGATGTCCCACCGCTTCAAAGGCTTTCGAAACACTGCGAAGGTTTCCCATCCCATAGTCAATAATGGCAATCATATGTTCTCCGCACTTAGGGAGTTGTAACAATACCGCAACTGGAAGGTTCCTGCCACTAGCAATCTAGGTCGCTGGATTCCACTGGACATTACCTACACGTCTATGAAGGGTCATGGCCTTTCGATTGACAGGATGAGACTGAACCAGTAGCCTGAGCCGGTAGAAACATGATGTGTGACATGAACGACAACGCTCTCATTGAGTTTGTCCAACAAGCGATACCCGATCTCATTGCTCTGTATCGATTCGGCTCGCAGGTAAAAGGAATTATTCGTCCGGAGAGCGACGTGGATCTTGCGGTGCTCGCGCGTGACCCCATTCCTGCCCTACGCCAATTTGAGCTCGCCCAGGAGCTGGCCGCGCAGCTGCACCGTGATGTGGACCTCGTGGATCTGCGCAGCGCGTCCACCGTGATGCGCATGCAGGTCATCTCGACCGGCGAATGCCTTTCCGCGCCGAATGAAGCAGCCCGTCGAGAATTCGAAATGTATGTGTATTCAGACTATGTCAGGCTCAATGGGGAACGGCGCGACATCCTAAAAAGAATCAGAACGAGCGGGTTGGTCTATGGGTGATGATGTCATTCTCAATAAGGCCGCCAGCATTGAGCGATGTCTTCATCGCATTGAAGAAAAATATGCAGGCAATGAACAGAATCTCATTGGGAACCAAACGAAGCAAGATGCGATCGTTCTCAATCTTCAGCGTGCCTGTGAAACGGCCATCGATCTGGCCATGTATGTAGTGAGTCAGCGGAAACTTGGTGTACCTCAGGACAGCCGGGATACCTTTTCACTGTTACAAACCGCCGGAGTTCTTCCAGCTGAACTCGCGCAGTGCATGCAACGAATGGTCGGCTTTCGAAACGTGGCTATTCACGAATACGCCTGCTTCAATCTGGACGTCGTGCACGCCCTCATCACCAAACAGCTGAGCGATTTCCGCACATTCTCCTCGACAATCGTAATGGTGTGCGCCTAGCCTGTTCTGGTGCCGGACTAAAAGACTGAGTGTGAGTTGCACACAACAGGCTCGTCGTGGCCGTTCCTCACGATGAGAACCAGGACGCTACAGCATCCCCTTCGTCGAGAGCACCTTCCCGGCCAGCCGCTCTTCCAGCATCGTTGCTTGATCGAGCGCCTTGGCCAGCGCTTTGAAGATGGCTTCCATAATATGATGGGGATTACGGCCATAGAGCAGATTCACGTGCAGGTTCAGACCGCCGTGGGTGACAAAGGCCTGGAAAAAATCTTCGAACAGGCCGAGATCGAACGCTTTGATCTTCCGATCCGGCAATGTCACGTTGTAGACGAGGAATGGCCGGCCGCTGAGATCGATGGTGACTTGTGCGAGTGTTTCATCGAGAGGCGCCGAAGCAAACCCGAATCGTTTGATGCCGGCTTTTTCACCCAATGCCTGGTGCAAGGCCTTCCCCATCACGATGCCGACATCTTCCACCGTATGATGTTCATCGATGTCGAGGTCGCCCTTCGCCTGCACCATTAGGTCAAAAAATCCATGTTTGGCCAGGAGCTCCAACATATGGTCGAAAAAGCGGATGCCGGTGTCGATCTTTCCCTGCCCGCTTCCGTCCAAGGTCCATTCGACACGGATGTCGGTTTCTTTGGTGGTTCGTTGGACATTCGCTTGTCGTGGAGCAGACCCATTCTCCTTCATGAAAACCTGCTCTGCGCCGATTTGGCATGCGCATCAAACCCTTCGATCTGCGCCAGTCGAACCAACGGATCCTTGATCTTGGCCAATTCTTGTTTCGTGTAGTGCACGATGTTGCTGACCTTCACATAGTCATTGACGGACAGCGGGGAAAAGAACCGCGCAGTGCCGCCTGTCGGCAAGACGTGATTCGGTCCCGCAACATAATCGGCTACCGCCGGTGGCGTATAGCGGCCCAAGAAGAGCGCTCCAGCGTGGCGGATCTTCTCCAAATAATCGAACGGATTATCCACAGAGAGCGTCAGATGTTCGGCTGCGATTTCGTTGGCGACCTCGATGGCTTCGTCCATAGTGGACACGACGAATGCGACCGAATGGCGCGCAATTGACTTTGACGCGATCTTTTCTCGCTGAAGCCCTCCGAGCTGCTCCTCAATCAACTTGGACACATCCTTGGCCAATCTTTCAGATGTCGTGACGAGGAATACCTGCGCATCCTCGTCATGCTCAGCTTCACAGAGCAAGTCGGCAGCCACATGCGCCGGTTTTGCCTCGTCATCGGCCACCACCAGCAACTCACTGGGACCGGCGACCATGTCAATGCCAACCGTGCCGTAGAGCAATCGTTTGGCTGTAGCCACATAGATATTCCCCGGTCCAACGATCTTGTCGACCCGCCCGATGGTTTTCGTCCCATACGCAAGTGCCGCTACCGCCTGAACGCCGCCAACGCGATAAATCTCCGTGACCCCGGCAATATCGGCAGCAACCAGCAAATAAGGATTAATCCCACTCTTCTGGGGCGGGGTGACCATCACAATCCGTGGGACGCCGGCTACCTTGGCTGGAATCGCACACATCAGCACAGAAGAAGGGTAAACGGCTTTCCCTCCAGGCACATACAGCCCGACGGCGTCGACCGGTCCGACAACCTGCCCCAGTGTGGCATCCCCGTCCTGATACATCCACGTTTTCGTCCGTTGCCGCTCATGAAACGACGTCACCCGCTCAGCTGCCAGCCGCAGCGCATCACCCTCGTCTTTCCTGATATGAAAGTAGGCGCTCTTGATCTCCTCCGAAGTGACACGTAACTCGTCGGCCTTCAGGACCACCTTATCGAATTGCACGGTGTAGCGAAGGACGGCTTTGTCGCCGCCTCGCTCGACGGCTTGCAGAATTGTGCGGACGGTTTTTTCGACGGCTGCATCGATCACGCGCCCTCGAAGCGCAGCTTTTTTCAAGAATGGAAGAAAGCTGCGATCTGCCTGTGTGACAATTTTCATGGGCGAACCATCTTTTTCTTGCGCGCAGCTTCAGCCGACAGGCGACCATTGCCGGATAGAGCACACTGGATCTGTACCGCCGCTCGGAGCTTACGAATCAACTCCATCAGTGGTTCTTGCTTGAGTCGAAGGCTCGCCCGATTGACGATGAAACGAGCCGTCGATTGGGTAATAACTTCCATTTCGACGAGATCATGCGCTTTGAGTGTACCGCCGGTTTCGACCAAATCGACGATCCGATCTGCCAATCCCACTACAGGAGCCAACTCAATAGAGCCGTACAACTTGATGATCTCGACCGGAATCCCGCGCTTATTGAAATACCGCTCGCTGATGCGAGGATATTTCGTCGCGATGCGAATCTTGGACGACAATCGATCATTCGAGCCCTCTCCCCGGAGCGAGGCGACTGAGATTCTACACGCTCCGAAGCCCAAATCCAATGGCTCGTATACGTCACTTTCCTGCTCCATCAAGACGTCTTTCCCGACGATTCCGGCATCCGCTCCCCCATACTCCACATACGTCGGCACATCGCTGGAACGAACGATGAGAAAGGTCATGTCATTCTCGGGACTGACAAATATCAGCCGGCGACTATCCACCGACAATCCGGCAATCTTGTAGCCGGCTCGTCGGAAGAGACCCAGTGCGGACTCTATAAGTTTTCCTTTTGACAAGGCGATCGTCAGCATGGGCTGTCCTTAGTGAGTCGTCGTCGTAGCCCGTCGGCGCCGAACGTCGGCTCCTAAGGCTCGTAATTTCTCTTCAATCCGCTCATATCCCCGATCAAGATGATAGACACGTTGGACCTGAGTCATACCTTCTGCAGCCAAACCCGCGACAATCAGACCAGCACTGGCACGAAGGTCAGACGCCATGACCGGAGCACCGGTGAGTTTCTTGCACCCGGCCACTACCAATCGGTTGCCTTCCACACGAATATCGGCTCCCATCCGCCGCAATTCTTCTACATGCATAAACCGACTCTCGAACACAGTTTCGGTTATGACACTCGTGCCTTCGGCCAGGCTCATCAACGCAACCATTTGCGCTTGCATGTCGGTGGGAAACCCTGGGAAAGGCAAGGTCCTGACGTCGGTTCCCTTCAGCTTATCCGGCATGATCAGACGCACCGTGTCTTTTTCCTCCTGCACATCGGCCCCCACCTCACGCAACTTCATCAGGACGGCCTCAAGGTGGCTTGGGCGACAGTGTGTCGCGGTCACATCCCCGTGAGTCACGGCTCCAGCTGCCAAATACGTACCGGCCTCAATACGATCTGGGATCACTTCGTGGTCTCCACCATGCAGTTCGCGCACTCCCTCTATCGTGATCACGTCGGTTCCTGCACCATGAATTCGTGCGCCACGCTTGGCGAGAAAGTCGGCCAGGTCCACGATTTCCGGTTCCTTGGCCGCATTTTCCAGCATGGTCACCCCTTCGGCAAGTGACGCCGCCATCATGAGGTTTTCCGTACCGGTCACCGTTGGTGTATCACAGTAAATGCGTGCACCTCTCAATCGTTTCGCCTTGGCCGTGATATAGCCGTGCTCAATGGAGATGTCAGCCCCTAATTTTGACAATCCCGCCAAATGAAGATTCACCGGTCTGGAGCCGATCGCACAGCCTCCGGGGAGAGAAACTTTAGCCTCCCCCCAACGGGCAACCAACGGGCCAAGGACCAAAACCGACGCTCGCATGGTCTTGACGAGATCGTACGGAGCTTCCGTTGATGCAATCATATCGACCTGAATGACCGCATGATTGCCCTCATGGGATACCTTGGCCCCAAGAATCCCTAAGAGCTTTCCCATCGTAAGAACATCCACGACCCTTGGGACATTGGTGATGACACATTCTCCGCCCCCCAGAATGGTCGAAGCCAAAATCGGCAGAGCGGAATTTTTTGCTCCACTAATGCGAACTTCTCCGACGAGTCTATTACCGCCGCTGATAAGGATTTCATCCATGCCCTGGTCCTAGTCTGCTCGCCGCGCGATCATCACCCGTTCGATACCGGCCTCATCTTTGACGGTTTGAAGGCCTGTGTAGCCTCCGACTTGTTCGGCTGCTTGTCGCACAAAAAGAGCTTGGCCTTCACCGAGCTCCATCACAAGCACCCCTCCAGAAACAAGGAACTCCTTCGCATCGCGGAGTAATCGTTCATGGAACTCTGTTCCCCTCTGCCCAGCCACCAACGCCATCCGCGGTTCAAAGTCCCGAACCTCCGGCTGCAAACCTCCCCAGACCTCTTCAGCGATGTATGGAGGGTTGGAAATGATGGCATCGACCGTTCCTGAAAGATTACATTCGCGCAAGGGCTCTAAAAGATCTCCTTCCTTCCAGGTAATCTTCTCGCTCACTCCATGTCGCTCTGCATTCTCTTTTGCGACAGCCAATGCATCCCCAGAACGATCCAAGGCAAAAATCCGCATGCCGTTCAGGATAGTCGCCAAGGTCACCGCCACACAACCGGAACCTGTTCCCACATCAACCAGCACGGCCCCTTCCGAAAACCCGCCCTCTCTGAGGACCTCTTGGACAAGGAGTTCGGTCTCAGGCCGAGGAATCAATACCGCCGAAGTCACATGAAAGTCGAGGCCACAAAATTCCTGTGTCCCCAAGATGTACTGTAGCGGTTCGCGCACCATCCGTCTCGATACGACCGATTCGGCACGAACTAGTCCTTCGCCCGACACCGCTTGGTCTCTCCGACTAGCCAACTCGTGGTGTTTCATTCCTAACGCGTAGGCTAATAACCAGAGCGCTTCTTGAGCTGCATTCATCGATCCAGATGCATCCAAAGAGTGTTGGGCCCACGTGATCAGCATGCCAATCGTCTTCGGATCTGCAGTCATGGGGGTGGGCATCGTTACACTTTGGCGGTTTCGGCCTGCTGCTGTTGTGCCTTCAATGCTTGAACGATCTCGTCAAGATCACCTTCCATCACCAATTCCAGCTTGTGAAGCGTCATACCGACTCGGTGATCCGTGACCCGATTCTGTGGAAAATTGTAGGTTCGAATTTTTTCGCTCCGTTCTCCGGTCCCCACCTGAGACTTCCTGTTCTGAGCGATCTCCGCTTCTTGCTTTTCCCGTTCAGCCTCGACAATCCGGGCACGCAACGTCCGCATGGCTTTGGTCCGATTTTTCAACTGAGATCGCTCATCCTGGCACGTCACGACCACGCCTGTCGGCAGATGCGTAATACGGACGGCCGAATAGGTGGTGTTCACACTCTGTCCACCGGCTCCAGACGAGCAAAACGTGTCGATCCGCAAATCCTTCGGATCAATCTGCACATCCACTTCGTCTACTTCCGGCATGACCGCCACAGTCACGGTGGACGTGTGAATGCGACCACTCGCTTCGGTGACGGGGACCCGCTGTACACGGTGAACGCCGGCTTCATACTTAAAATGGCCATAAGCTCCCTTGCCTTCGATTAATACAACAATGTTCTTATAACCCCCAATACCGGTTTCAGATGCTTCGACCGTATCGACCTTAAATCCTTTTTTTTCTGCATACTTGACGTACAAGCGAAATAGCTCTCCGGCAAATAAACCTGCCTCGTCCCCACCGGTCCCAGCTCGAATTTCTAGCACCAGGCTTTTCGCATCCCGTGGGTCCTGTGGAATCAAAAATTCCCTAACTTGCTCTTCAATTTCCGCCTGCTGTCGCTCCAGTTCGACCTTTTCCTCTGCTGCCAGCTCGTGCAATTCACCGCCAGCCGACGGATCGGTGAGAATCCCCATCGCATCATCCAGCTGCTTCGCGTATTCATGGTAAGCCCCAAAGAGCCTAGCTGCTGGCTCCAGGTCGGTTCGCTCCTTACTCAGTTTGCGCAACAAGCTTGGTTGGGTTGCAATGGACGGATCCATGAGCTGATCAGTCAACTCTTGAAACCGTGATGCGAGGCTCTCCCACTTTTTGAGTAACACCGTTTCCATCGTTTCGTATCTCAGCTTTCCCAGATACACCACTACGACAAAAAAAGAGACCCTGCTTCAAACACGAAGCAGGGTCTCTTTTCTATCCAGGTGGTGTGCTACTTACCCTTCTTCGCGTACTTCTTTTTGAACCGCTCAACACGTCCTTCAGTATCGACGATTTTTTGGGTGCCGGTGAAGAACGGATGGCAATTCGAGCAGATATCGACGCTGATATCACCGATGGTGGTACGCGTCTTAAACGAATTTCCACAGGCGCAGTGAACCGTCGCCTCACGATACACCGGATGAATACCCTTCTGCATGGCCTACGACTCCTTACCCATGAATTGCAAACACCCTTGGTCCCTTCCTAAGGGGCAATACTTTATCTGAAGAAAGACCAAGAAACAAGCACCGCTTATCGATTCATCGATTGCAGAAACTCCTGATTGTTCTTGGTCCCACCGATCTTATCCATCATGAATTCCATGGCTTCCATCGTCCCCAAGGGGCTGAGCACCTTCCGGAGGATCCACATCTTGTTAAGACGATCCTTATCCACCAGTAGCTCTTCCTTCCTTGTCCCAGATTGGCTGATATCGATTGCCGGGAACAGGCGCTTGTCAGCCAGGCGGCGGTCCAAGTGAACTTCCATATTACCGGTCCCTTTGAACTCTTCAAAGATGACATCGTCCATGCGGCTACCTGTATCGACAAGCGCCGTCGCCATAATGGTGAGACTCCCGCCGTTCTCGATATTGCGAGCCGCTCCAAAGAAACGTTTCGGCCGCTGTAGCGCGTTGGAATCCAGGCCACCGGAGAGCACCTTGCCGCTGGGCGGCGCGATGGTGTTATAGGCTCGTGCGAGGCGGGTGATACTGTCCAATAGGATGACGACGTCTTTCTTGTGCTCAACAAGCCGCTTCGCTTTCTCCAACACCATTTCCGCCACTTGCGCATGTCGCTGCGCTGGTTCATCAAACGTGGAACTAATGACTTCTGCCTTCACCTGTCGCTGCCAGTCGGTGACTTCTTCCGGTCGTTCGTCAATCAACAGAACGATGAGTGTGACTTCATTGTGGTTCTTGAGAATGGCACGGGCGATCGCCTGAAGGAGCATCGTTTTGCCGGTTCGGGGGGCCGCGACAATCAATCCACGTTGGCCTTTACCGATCGGTGTGATCAGATCCATGACTCTGGTGCAATATTCTTCTCGGTCAAATTCCAATTGGATCCGCTCTTCAGGGTAGAGCGGTGTCAGGTTATCGAAAAGAATCTTGTCTCGAGCGACCTCCGGATCCTCGTAGTTGACCTTCTCAACTTTCAGGAGAGCGAAATACCGTTCACTCTCTTTTGGAGGACGGATCTGCCCCGATACAATGTCGCCCGTGCGAAGATTGAACCGACGAATTTGCGAAGGTGAAATGTAAATGTCGTCGGGGCCCGGCAGGTAATTGGAATCCGGCGCCCGCAAGAAGCCGAATCCGTCTGGAAGGGTTTCCAGAACACCCTCTCCAAAGACCACGCCGTTTTTTTCGGTCTGGGCTTGAAGGATCGCAAAGATCAACTCCTGCTTCCTCAAATTGGCAGCCCCTTCGATTTTCAGCTCCCGAGCCACATCATTGAGATCAGCAATTGACTTCTGTTTCAATTCTGCAAGATGCATCACTTCCCCCCTAGCTACTGACATACGACTCCTCTCGAGCCTTGGGTTTGTTACTCTCCAGCATACACTCGAACTGATTGGTCATGCGAAACGTGTTTTTACCTTAGCGATGAGCTTTAGGTTTTGGTCTGTTGGGTTGGGATAACTTGTGGAAGTTCTTTGTCTGATTTTTGATAGGGAATATTAGGGAATATAGTGTTGACTCTTAATTCTCCGACGTCCACGGCCCAATCAACATCTCTGGTCGGCCTTTTGATTACTTTACTCACACGCTGCGAGGTTTGATTCGAGACAGGTTCCGGAGTTGAAATTCTTCGATGGAGAGAATCAGCTGCCTGAATACAGGGCGATAATACCCGCGCAGCGTTCTGTTGTCAACTAGCAACTAGCAACTTGTAGCTAGCCCATCATCTGTCCGCTGTGTGTCGCACACAAGACGTGTCCGGTGGAGGGTGCGCCCTCAAGGGGGGCCACCCTGACGCGGGCACGGATCCTCCAGGAGGTGCGACCGATGCGATGTGAAGCACTGGAGGCGCGACGACACCGACGGGAA
>Ga0134126_10000732_pt1 | contig 41224 bp, 36 predicted proteins | sample KB31752_FD_96881 | JGI IMG/M metagenome (GOLD analysis project Ga0134126, IMG submission 96881) | Terrestrial soil microbial communities with excess Nitrogen fertilizer from Kellogg Biological Station, Michigan, USA - KB3-175-2 | ecosystem: Environmental > Terrestrial > Soil > Unclassified ...
ATGTGTTCGTAGCCGACGATCTTGTTGTAATCCGCGAGCCCCTCCGGCGTCAGACCGTGGAAGACGAGCCAGCCACCGTTCTTGGTGAACTGCTCGATCTTGTCGCGGTTGGCGGTCAGCGTTTTGAGATGATCCGGCGTCGCCGCGATGATGGCGAGTGTCGCGCCCGGCGTGCCGATCGCCTTTAGAGGATCGCCGGTCTTGGTGTAGCGCAGGCCAATGCCGTCGAGCGTCTTCGCTAGCGGCGCATCGCCTTCCGTGCAGGCGATCACCTTGCGGAACGTCAGCCGATAGCTCGTCGCATGGTCAAGGAGATTGAGCAACAACTGCTGAGCAACCGCGTTCGTTTCGAGTTTCTCGGCCGTCACCAGCTGGCAGAGCAGTAGCAATCCTTCGGCGACGGGCACTTCGACGAGGCCGGAGTTTTGCAGTTTTTCATGGCATTGCACGAGCGACTTGGCACCGCGCGTCGGCTTGACGTAGGCGTTGCGATAGACGATCTCGTCAGGACTCCAGGTGAAGAAGTCCTTTTGTGTCAGGCCGCGCAAGGCCGGATGGCCGAGGTCTTCGGCGAACGCCGTCCGGCCTTCATTGTTGGCCGCTTCCATGTCCGCAGGCACGCCCTGATATTTCAGCGGATGCTTCTGTTCGAGAACGATCACCCGATGACCGCCGGAAACGTAGGCCGCCAGCCGGCTCGATGTACTCTCCTTCTCGTCGAGGGCATCCTTGCCGACGAGCAGCACCCTGGCGCTATCGGGCAGAGCGGTCAAATCCTTCAACGGCGTGAAGGCTATTTTGCGTGCATTGAGAAACGCCGCCGTCGTCCCTTGCGGATCGAAGACAAGCAGATCCTTCGCCGGCAGTTTGGCCATCGCGGCCGGCTTCAGGATTGAAACAGCCTTCGTATCCTTGAAGATTTCTTCGCCCCTGACGGATAGAGATAGGACGAATTCGCCTTCGCTACGCCCGGAAACCTCGGGCATTTTCAGCGTGAGATCGAACTTTTCATTCTCGCCCGCCGGTACGCGACACTCCCGGCTTTCGCCGGCAACCTTCTTGCCGTTGACATTCAGGGTCCAGGTGAACGTGATCGGCTCGTTGGAATGCGTGTCATTGAAAATGCCGAGCGTGCGGTGGACTTGTTGACCGGAGCCGAACGTCCAATCCCATTGCCGGCACAGCACGGCACGCAGCGCGTTGGCCGCGTACTGTCCCTGACCGAGATCCTGTGTCTGCCAGAAGTGCCAGGCTCCGCAGCCGGACCAGCGATAGCCCTCCGTCAACATGCGATCCGCCAGACCGACCGCGCGCCGCGCGTTGGCCTTGCCGATAAACACCTCGTCGCCGCCGAAATAGGCGAACGCCGGATCGTGGCCGGTGTACAGTTCCTCGCCAATGAATCGCGGGCGTTTTTCGTCCCACTTCCAACGGCCGCGGCCGCCGCCGGTCGCGTTCACTTCGTAAGCCAGCGCCGGATACAACGGGAACGTCCCCGTCGTGTAGTGATCGCCGTGGACCGGCATCGTGTTGGCCTTCGTCGCGCCGCCGCCATCGGTCATCGTCGGCCGCGTCGGGTCGGCCTGGCGCACGGCGTCCGAAGTCTTGGTCACTTCCGCTTCGAATTGATCCATCAGACCGCCGTAGAGGTTGATGCAGTTGATGTACAGCCATTCGTTCTCGATGGACCAGATCATCACGGACGGATGATTGCGCTCGCCTTTGACCTGGGCAACGACCTGATCGCGCCAGTTGCGCATCAGGTCCATCTTGACTTGCGTGCCCTTCTCCTTCAAATCGGGGTCTTCCTCAATGGCCATGTAGCCGATGCCCTCGCCGTCGAGCATGCCGCTGCGCCGCACGACCACGCCGGATTTATCGAAGAAATCGAGTGTCGCATCCGGCGGCATGCCCATCCAGTTGACGCCCCAGAAACGCATGAAACGCTGATTCGTCTTGTGATAGAAATCGAGCCATTCTTCCTTTGTCGCGTGAGTGTGCGTATCGGCCCAGCCGTGCCAGACGACGCCATTGAGCTTGAAATCGCGGCTATCGAACGTCCATTCACGGAAACCGAACGGCGTTTCCTTGACATCGACAACCTTGCCGTCGGCCTTGATGGTGGTGCGCAGATGATACATCACCGGCTCGTCCGGCCACCACAATTTCGGCTTCTCCCATTTCTCCGCGAGCGTGAGTGTTTGCTGCCCGTGCCCCTCGACCTTGAACGTCTGCGAAGGAAACTTTTTCTCGACCTCGCCGCTGGCGTTGACGGCCTCGCACAGTACCTCGCCGGACATCGGTTGCTTGCCGCCGTTGGTGACCGTCACATCGAGCGCCAGTTCCTTCCTTTTCACGGACGGCTTGCAAAACACATCAGAGGTATAGGCGGAACCGGCGCAGACCAGTTCGGGCGTGACAAGGATGCCGGATTCGGGATGATTCCAGACGGGATAGGCGAGCCGTTGGAAACCATCGTGGAAGAACTTGATGGGCAGATTAAAGGTTTTACGGAGCTTCAAAGGTTTTTTTGGGTCCGCGGTGCGCGCGTACCAGGCATCACGAATTCCGACCCGGATTTCATTGATGCCGGGTTTGACCGCCTTGCTAATGTCAATCTGCACGCGGGCAAACGGGTTTTTGTCAAAGCCGCAATAAATGCCGTTGACGTAGACAGTCGTATTGAGGTTATTCTGCGGAAACACAAGGTGAAACGACTTGCCGGTACAACCTTCCGGTACACGAACTTTCGTACGATACCAGAGGCGATGCGCAAACAGGAGGTCCGGCCGCAGCGTGTTCTTGTCGCCGGGGACGGCAATGGCGTTCCAGTGCGGATGCGCCGGCAAGTCTCGAATCGGCTCAGCGACCTCGCCCGGCATCTGCTCATCATGGCGGCACACTTCCCACAGTCCCTTCAGCGCCACCGCGGTTCGCTTACCGGCATCGGGCGGCGTGGGCAACTCGAAGACCTGCTTGCTTGCTTCGCGGTCGGTGGTGTCGCGTCCGTCTTCATCCGGTTTGTATTTCGCGTGCGGGATGAAGGGGCCATGATGGATGCACAGAGCATCGCCGCAGTACAAAATGCGTTTCCATTTGCCCTGCTTATCGCGTTCTTTCGGCAGCTTGATCTCCAACGTGTGCGCGCCGGCGTCGAGTTTGCGCTCGCCCATCTTCAGCCAGGCGACCTCGCAGAAGAAATCGACTTCCATCAAATCGGTGGTCAACTCATCAGGCAAAATCGTCTTCCAGTCGCCGCCGTCGATGCGCCAGGCGAACGACGAACGGACGAACTCGAAGCCCAGCCGGTTCCAGATTTCGTAATCGCCGGCTTTGGGCAGCGTAAACGGATACTTGAGCAGGACGCCCTCGGCAGGAACCGTTTTCTCGATCTTGTCGGCGTCCACGGCGATCTGCAGCCATTTCTCGCCGGAGAGGAAGTGTTTCTTACCCCAACCAGCGATGTTCGGTTTGAAATTCGTCTTGGCCGCCTCGCCTTCGATCCACACGTAGTTATTCTCTGGCGCGGGGGCTGCCGAGGCGGGAGCAATGAGGAGAAGGAAGCTGAAAAGCGACACGGCGTGATGGAACGCAGACGATCGAGTCATTACGGTTGCTCGTCAAGGGGGGCAATCAAAAACAATAACATACGTGCAGATATTGTAGCGATCAATCAAGATGCGATCTACGAAATGCGCGGCGACTGACCGATTGCCGCCCGAAACGATTCGAGGCTGTCCGAGATTAGCACGGCGTCCAACCACTGCCATAACTCATTGTCGGTCAGCGCCTTTACCCCCGCCGTGAGATCATCGGGGACTGGAGCGCGCAAGCGCAACTCAATCGCGCGAAGAATGCATCTGCGCGAACATTCCATTGCAGCTTCCGCTTGCCACTCCAGGACTTGTTGCGATACTTGTATCTTTCTTGGCAGTTCGTACGCGAATTTTTGGTCGTGTCTGGTTCCGCGCCCTTCGTCTCCCATGGCAGTCGTCTCCTCTCCGTTTCCTATCAGTTGCCATTGCTCGACGCTGTCGTGTGGCCAATCGCTGTCCGAAATGCTTCGAGACTCTCTGAGGTTTGCGTGGCTTCAAACCAACGCGATAATTCATCAATGTCGCCAAGTGCCGTCACCGCTGCCCTGAGATCGGCCGGGACCGGGACGTGAAATCGCAATTCGATTGCGCGGAGAATGACCTTGCGCAAGCGCTCCAAGTCGGTCTCAATGCGTGCTTCCGCCTGCCATTCCAGCACTTGTTGCGATACTTGCATATTCCACCCCTTCAACGCTTCACGCCATACCGGACGCCGTCCGGCCAATTCCGCGAACACCAACGCCAGTCCCGCATAATCTCCACGTCGCGGAGTGCTCGGCTCCTCAAGGGCCAGCCTGATCCACTCCGTTATAATACCGGCCTCGCCGCCGCCTCGCATCAGGGGAATCCACGGCAATAATCCGCGCGATAGCTCTCCCGATGCGATGCCAACAAGCGTGGCGGCTGCGTCCTCTTCTGCGAATGTTATTAACACGACACGCAGGTGCAAACCGGCCCCGTCCAGGTCGGCTTCTCGCATGTCCAATTCGGATGGTTGCGCCCGGCCCGTCAGGTTGAGGAGGACGCTCACCACCTGATATTTCCCTTCCGCTCCCACACCGTAGCGTTGCCCTCGACGCAGCCGATAGGCGTATTCGCCCAGCCGTTCCAGTATATCGCCATGCGGCTCGGATTGAGATTCCACATCCAACAATCGGCGTGGTCCTTCGCCGTCGCGCGGGGCGAACTCGGCCACCGTATCGCAAATTCGATCCGGTTCGCCGGGGAAGGCCAGCGTTGTCGTATCCAGCCAGCCCAAAAACGTGAAGCGGTCCACGAAACGACGCATTCGCCACAGGAAGAAAGCGGAGGGATCGCTCTTCAAGGCGTAATGACTGGCCTGATCGAATACGCCCATGTCACTCCTTCCGCGCCGCCTCTTTTTGCAGCTTCTCGAACGCATCGGTCAGCTTGCTCGTGTGAGGCAGAAAGGGTTGCGCGGTTTCGACGGCACGCAGCGCTTCGGTGCGATTGCCTTCGTGCAGAGCCTGCTCGCCTGCGGTCAATAGCCAACCGAGACGGCGCTTCAGGGTCGGTTCGTCAGCCGGCCGTGTGAGCAGATCGCGCACCAGCGGCATCGCGGCGGCCCACTTGCCCAGTTCCAACTGCGCTCGCACGAGGATCTCCTGCGCCGGCACCACGAGGGGCTTGCGCTGTTGCTGATTCTGCCAGCGGGTGACGATTTCGTTGAGCATCTGCACGCGTCGCGGCCCCTGGCGAGCCGCCGTCAAAGTGCGATCCCATTCTTGCAGCAACGGTAGTTGACCCGCGCGCGCAAGAATGTCCACGAAGGCCGCCCATGCTTTTTCCTGAACCCGGCCATCCTCGCCCGCCAGCACGCAGCGCCACAGTGCGGCGAGTTGGGCCGGCGGTGCGCATTCGCCCAGCATGGTCGCGGCGCGACTACGCACGCCCGGATCGCTATCGCGCAACAACAACGCTTCCAGCCGGGCCAACAGTTGTTTCCGCTGCTTTTCGGACAGACTTACACCATCGCCGGCAGCGTGCGCCAGCGCTCCCACCAGATTGAAACGCACGGTGGCGCAGGGATCATCGAGCGCATCCAGCAAGCCGGGCAGCACCGATGGCTCGGCCACGCGCTCCAGCGCCTGCGCCGCCGCCTGCCGTACCGTCACCGAGGAATGACGCAGCAATCCCGTGAGTACGGGGCCGGCTTCGAGCGCGCCCAGCGCTCCGAGATCCTCGGCCGCCTCAACGACTACTTCGAGAGCGGGATCCTCAAGAGCCTGTTGCAAGAGCGGCATGATTTGCTTTCGTCGGGCCGGAACGTCCGCACCGGGACCGCGTGCATGCAGGGCCAGGGCGTGCAGCGCAGCCGTGCGCACAGCCGGCTCATCGGCATGTACCAAGCGCAACAACCGTTCGCCGACGGCCGGTTCGTTGACGCGGCCCAGGCCAAGCACGGCCACGCGCTGCACCTCCACCGAACTATCATGACTCAGCCGCAAAAGTACATGCGTCAGCAAACGCTTATGCGTGGCCTCCGCGCCCGGCAGCAGTTCGACGCTCCAGTTCACCGCCAGCGTGCGTACGGCCGGATCGTCCTGCTCCAGCAGGGATTGAATGTGGGCGACGCGCTCGGCACCGGAGAGCCGGCTGTAGAGTTGTTGCTGCAAGCGCAGCACCTGAGCGCGCGACCGCGTCAGATCCGCCTTCAGGCGATAGGCCCGGCTGGTCTGGTAGGCCAAGCGCGTCTCCAGCCAACGCTCCTTGGTCAAATGCTCGCGGCTCTTCCACCAGCTTTGCCAGCGGCCGACATCGAGGGCGTAATCCTGTCCGCTCAGATCGTGAAGGGCGGCGGCGGCGGCCCGGCGCAGCGTTTCGTTGTCATCTTTCAGGTAATCGAGCAAGATGCGCGCCGCCTGCTTGCTGCCGCAGCGTCCCAGCGTCCATAGAGCCGTCTGGCGAACAGCCATTCCCGCTTCGCGCTGCCCGGCCAGGCGTTGCAAACGCGTTACCAGCGAAGCATCGGCGAACACAGCCAACGTCTGCGCGGCCGCCTCGCGGATGGGAGGCCGCCGAGCCGACAAACCGGCAAACAAGTCATCGCGGAAACGTCGATCTTGATGCAGACGCACGGCGGCGGCCAGGGCCAGGAATACTTCGACGTTTTCCAGATTCCGCAGTCCGTCATGAACCAGCTTTTCGGCTCCGTCCAGCGAGCATTGCACCAACAAGAGGGCGGATTGGCTCTGAAGGTGCGGATGCTGGCGATCGTGCAACATCTCTTGCAGATGAGACAGATCCGGCATCCGAACGTCGGCCGCTCCCCCATCGGCGAACAGCATTCCCAGACCAAATAAGATGGGTTGAATGGCGTGCATGCCGTGATCCCCCTTTTCGTGACAAGGTGATACGCTGACAAGGTGACAAGGTGATGAGTGGGGCGAACATAGCGGAGCCTCGCAAGAGCGTCAACCCGGCTTGAAGAGGACAAGGGGAGGACGAGCTTGACAGCGGCGTCCCCAGCGCGTTATCGCCTGGACTGGGATACGTATCATCCGGAAGGGGGCTATCACCTTGTCACCTCGTCACCTTGCCATCATGTCGTCCGGCCTCGCCGCCCGCGGGATACACTACGCGCTCTTGACGCTCGTATGGGCCGTGCTGTGTTTGCCGAATCTCGGTGGGCCGAGCCTATGGGACATTGATGAGGGCAACAACGCCCAGGCTGCCCGCGAGATGTACGAATCCGGCAATGTGATCGTGCCGACCTTCAATTACAAACTGCGTGTGGACAAGCCGATTTTGCTCTATTGGTTGCAAGTATCGGCCTACCATGTCTGCGGCGTCAACGAGTTCGCCGCCCGCCTGCCGTCGGCGCTGGCGGCACTCCTGGCGATCCTCGTCACCTACGAATTGGGGCGTCGTCTGTTCGGCCAATCCGCTGGCTTGCTGGCCGGCTTGGTACTGGCGAGTAACGTGGCGTTCTGCGGCGCGGCTCATTTCGCCAATCCCGATGCGCTGCTTAATCTGTGTACGGTGCTGACGCTGTGGTGTTTCTGGAACCACTACCGGAGCGAGGGCGGTTGGTGGTTACTCGGCTGCGGGGTTGCTTCTGGGCTGGGCATGTTGGCCAAGGGGCCGGTTGGCCTTCTCTTGCCGATGGCGGTGACGACACTGTTTTTGCTGTGGCGCGGTGAGTTGCGGCGTCTGTGCGATCTACGGATGCTGGGAGCATCCGTGATGTTTCTCGCCATCGCCGCGCCCTGGTACATCTGGGTGGGATTGGAAACGAAGGGCGAATGGCTGATCGGTTTCTTCTGGAAGCACAACGTGCAGCGCGCAGTCGATGCGATGGAGAACCACGGTGGGCCATTCTACTATTACATCCTTGTCCTCATCGTCGGATTAACGCCGTGGTCGGTGTTCCTTGGTCCGACGGTCTGGCACGCTCTCTCCGCATTCCGCTTTCCGCTTTCCGCCCTCCGCTCTCCGTGGTCCGCTCTCCGCAATCGCTCGTTGATCTGGTCGAAAGCGGACAGCGGACAGCGGACAGCGGACAGCGGAAAGCAGTTCTTGCTGTGCTGGCTCGGCGTCTGGTTCGTGTTCTTCACCGTGGTGCGGACGAAGTTGCCCAACTATATTTTGCCAGCGTATCCCGCCGTGGCTCTGCTGACGGCAGCGTTCCTCGACGATTGGCGGCGCGGCCAGATCACACTGCCGGCCTGGGTGATGCCCACGAGTCTGACCTGTCTGGCGCTCATCGGTGTCGGCGTGAGCCTGGGACTGTTGATCGCCGGCAATGCGATCTCCGTGGATGCGTTGCGCGGTCGATGTCTGCCTGGTCTGGAAAAGGGAGCCTGGTTGGGCGGTGTATTCCTGATCGGCGCGGCCGTGGCGGGGTGGTGCATGCGTCGCCGCTGGCGTGGCGGGCTGATTGGTTGTGTGGCGATGGTCGGCGTTATCTTCGCCGGCACGATTGCTTTCTGGGGCACCGGCGTGGTGGATCGTTTCAAGGCCCCGCGTTCGCTGGTTCAGGCACTGCCGGAAGATCACACGCGGCGAGAAGTGCGTGTGGCGGCGTTCGATTATTTTCAACCAAGCCTTGTCTTTTATTGCCAGCGTGAGGTGCATTGCCCCCAGAATGATTATTTCGCCTTCGATTTCTTGCGCACGCCGCTGCCGGTGTATTTGTTCGTCTCCGAGGAAAAGTGGGAGCAATTCAAGAAGTTCGCGCCGCCATCGTATCACTTGGTTGCCCGGCATCGCGATCTCTACAACGGCCGCGAAATCCTGCTGGTGACGAACGAAACCATAAAATAACCGTGGAAGCACCAACGAAATACCGCGAGAGGACGCGATCATTATGTCCGACCCCACGGGCGACCTGGCCGGCTTTGCCTACGGTGAAGATCTAGAAGGCGTATCGCTTCGCAGCCTCGGCTATCGCTTGCTGGCACCGCGGCCCGGCGAACCGTGGTGCGATGAAGTGGAAGCGCTGGCGCGTCGTCTCCAGGCAGCACCCTACTCCGATCACTGGCCGGCTACCGATCTCTTCTGCTCCGTCCTCCTGGCTGATGGGCGGCGCGTGGTCGCGCTGGCTCGCTACGGTCTGTCCGATCACACGCCCGGACAACGGCGCGGCGGTCTCGAACTGATCGGCGTCGTTGCTCCCGCGAATCTGGACGTGCGTTCGGCCCTGACGATTTATCACTGGTTGCAACAGCGCCGCGCTTCCGCCGATGATTTACATCAGCTCGGTAGTCGATCCGTATTAGCGGACATTATCGCGGCTGTCGGTCCCTTGCCGGCGCACACCGACCCTATTCCCGTGTTGCCGGTTCGTCTCTGGCAGGAGGGGGCGCTGCTGTTTGCCGCCAGCACGCCGGCCGATCCCGATCATCGTCTGCGCTTGCTCGAACAGGCGGCCGGCACTTCCTGGCAATGGCTGCCGCTGGTCGGTCTCGATTTTCCTCTGCAAACCTATGCTCAACGCGGCCCGCTCGTCGCCTGGACGCCGCACCTGTCCGGGGTTGCCATCAAACTCGATCGCAAAAGCACGGAAATGCCGGTGACTCGTCCCGCCCGCGTCGGACGAGGATCGCGGATCGCTCTTTGGTCCGTTTTGGTAGTTCTGATTGGATTGCTCACCGCCAATCTGTGGTCCACGCTGGCCCTGCATCGCCGCCTGTCAGCAATCCCCGCTCCGATGGCTTCAAGCAACGAAAACACATTCATTACACCTCTCAAAAGTAAACACATATCGACTAACGATACCAGTCGAGAGCGTTTTCTCGCCGCGTTGCATCAATTGCTGATTGAACGAGGAGGAAGCCGGGAATGGGACGCCGAAAAGAGTCGGTTGCTGGCTCGTTATGAACGACTGATCCGCACGCATAAGGATTTGCAGGTCCGCGACGGCAGCAACGAAGACAAGATAACGGTTGCCGCTATCAGCGTGTTGGCCGAGCGCAGCACCGACCGCATTGAGGATGAGGTTCGCAAAGCGCTGAGCAAAAAAGGTTTCAGCGATCGGCTCATCCAGGCCGCCTGCGAACACGTCCACGAGCAATTCGTTGGAGACATCAAGGAAGCGCCGTAGCCGCTTGCGGCTTAGCGCTAAGCCGCAAGCGGCTACCGCGTGCGTAACTTCGCTCGGCTCAACACCGTGTACACCGGGCCTTTCGGCCGCAGTTCGCTGCTGAACACGCACACCTCGCGTACCTCCGTTTCGCCGCCGCGCCACTTCGCCTGTTTGGTCAACGCGGCCGCCAATACGTCGGTGTCGCCATCGCCCTGGACGCGGCCCAGGGTTACGTGCGGCGTATACTGGCGGGCTTCGCGGCGATAGCAGCCCAGGTCGAGCAACGGCGGTTCCAGCGCGTCGTGCAAGGCAATCAATTCGGCACTGCCTGCGGCGACGCCGGCCCAAACGACACGCGGCCGGCGCGGATTGGGGAAACAGCCGACCGACTCGACGCCAAGAGTAAAGGGAGGGTGTTCGCCGCAACAGTCGGCGACGGCGCGACAAAGTGCCGGTAGGGTGCGATCCTCGACTTCGCCGAGGAACAGCAGGGTGAGATGTAGATTCTCCTTTTCGACCCACTTGACATCCGTGCCGGAATCGGCCAGCGTCTCCTGCAAGGCGATGCAGCGATCGCGGAGGAGATTGCCCAGATTGATCGCGATGAAAGTTCGCATTCGCGCCATGATATTACCCCGGATCGATAACAGGTATCAGAGAGTATCGAGGTACTCATCCCAGAAACGCCGCGCTCCGTGGTGCAACCGGGCACCGACCTGGATAATGACCTTCATGGCCAGGTAGCACGCCGCCCGCGCGGCCCGGTCGGGCGCGATGTCATGGGTGATACCATACAGGAATGCACCTGCAAGCATATCACCGGCTCCGGTCAGATCCACCGGCTGGGACGGGAACGCGGGAACGTGAGCCTCGATGCCGGCGTGACGGACGTAAACGCCATTGGGACCATCCGTGACTACCGCCGAGCGAACCTGCCCCGCGAGAGCGGCGAACGCTTTCTCGGCGTCACTCGCGCCGGTGACAGCGCAGGCTTCAGAAGCGTTGCAGAAAAGCAACTCGGCTTGGCCGAGAATCTCGAAGAACACATCGCGGAAGTGGCTGACGACGAACGCTTCCGAGCAGGTGAGGGCGACGCGCACGCCATGCTTGCGGGCGAGGCTCACCGCTTCCCGAACCGCGCTCTGGCCGGTGTGCGGATTGGCCAAGACATAGCCTTCAACGAACAGCCAATCCGACTCTTTCAGACGCCGCTCGTCCACATGCCGCGCTTCCAGATGACTGCTCACGGCCAAACAGGTACGCATGGTGCGCTCGGCGTCCGGCGTGATGAGGCAGGCGCAAGTTCCCGTCGTTTGACCGACGATAACGGGGTTGCCGACATCGACTCCCAACTCGTCGAACTCGGCCTTGTAAAACAGCCCATAGCGGTCGTCGCCGACACAGCCGAGGAAAGCGGCTTGACCGCCCAACTGCGAAAAAGCAATGACGGAGTTGGCGACCGAGCCGCCACTGACTAGGCGTGCTTCGCTTTTTTCAAAGCGATCCAGCAACATCTTCTGTTCGGCCGATTCCACCAGACGCATCGAGCCGCGCTCGAAGCCGAGTGACGCCAGCTCTGCATCGGACAATTCGATGAAAATGTCCACCAGGGCGTTGCCGAGTCCATAAAGCTGAAACTCCCGCATCCGTATCTCCCTCTATTTTCAAGCGTCGGACTTGACGGTGCCGCGACCTTCCACCAAGGTCACGGTGACGCCTTCCTGAACGACCTTGCGTTCCTGATTGATAATCTGCCGTTGCCAAGTGATCTCGCCGCGCCGCCCCCGGCCACGGACTTCCTTGTTCAGCACTTTGCTGAGCGCGCGCAGGGTATCGCCGATGAATACCGGCCCGCGAAAGTGCCATTCGCGGATGGCCAGAAATGCCAGCGTCCGCATGGGTGGACTGTACAAGCTCAGTCCGCTGCTCACGGAGAAAATCAGCAGACCATGCGCGATCGGCTTGCGAAACGGCGTAGTGCCGGCGAATTCGTGATCGATGTGGATGGGGTTGAAATCGCCGCTGAGTCCGGCAAAGTTGACGATGTCCGCCTCGGTGATGGTTCGGCCAAGTGATTCCCACTCCTGGCCGACCTCCACGTCATCGAAATACAGGTGGAAAGGCGTAAACGACATGGTCGCTCTTCCTTGCATCGGGCCGGCAGATCGCGGATGCCAGAGGAGATTGAATCCCGTCGCGGCACCGCATGACTTCGCACATCGGAAATCGGGGCGATTTTTTTCTATGCTTTCGCCGCGCGGATGGGTACTCTGGACGAAGGAAAAGTTTTGTCGGGGAAGCGTCTCTCTTTCAGGCGATCCGTTCGCCCACTTCGTTTCTAGGAGGCAGCCCCATGTCGATGTCCTCTCTCACATCGTCGCCGTCCGCGAAGACCGAATTGGAGACCGTGGTAAATTGGCCAATGCTCGTCACCGCGGCGGGAGCGGGTTTCCTGCTCTTGATCGTGCCGATTGTGCTGGCCTGTATCGCGACGGCGAAAGATGATGCCGTCAAAGATCCGCAAGCGGATCGGACAAGTCCGCCGGTCCTGCAGCCGGTGAACGTCGAGCCGGTGGCTCCGCCCACTCGACCCATCGCCAGTTACGTCCCGCCGAATGAGGGAGCGACTCCGCGCCCGGTCTATGTGGAGGCGGCTCGCCCACTGATCAAGCCGGAACCCATTCGGAAAGCGGTTGCTGTCGTGGCCGTGCCGCCGCCCGCGCCGAATCCGCTGCTGCAATTCACGGAGGTGGACGTGCCGTTGTTCAAGCGTCTCGATCCCTTATGGGAAGACGATTTGCTCCATGAACTTTCTCGACAAGTGAAGGAAGTGGACCTGGAATCCGTGAAAGGCACACGCGAGAAACTGCTGCCCAAGAAACCTGAGACCAAGCCTGTCCTGATTCCGAAATCCCGACGCGCCAGCGCTCCCGACGTTGTGCGTACTCCGGTGGATGCGAAAAGTCCGGCGGCGATTCTCGCATTGCGGGAGGAACGCGCCGACTTGAAGGGGTTGCCCATGATTGGCGCGGCCGACTGCCAAATTTCGGCAGAAGCAGCCAAGAAAAAGCAATTGATCTCGCAGGAAATGCGGAGAATTCTCGTTTCCCGCCCCCGGAGTCTTTCGATGAGTGGGTATTCTCAGCCCCCGACACTGGGCAATTTCTTGGCCAAACATGACGATTGGTTGCAGGAGGATGGGATTTCCACGGTAGTGCAGATGATGGAGACGGAACCAGCGTTGGAACGAGGGCAGTTGGTTGACCGCCTCGCGACGGCCAAGAGCGTGAAGGCGAACACGACTCTCGCGCGGCTGGCTCTGTTCGACTTCTCGCGCAATGTCCGCGAGCAAGCGATTCGTGTGCTGAAAGATCGGCCGCGCGGGGAGTATCGACAAGTGTTGCTGGACGGACTTCGCTATCCGTGGGCACCGGTGGCGGCTCATGCTGCCGAGGCTCTCGTCGCTCTCGACGACCGTGAGGCCGCCTTCTCGTTGACCGCCTTGCTTGACGCTGCTGATCCCTGCGCGCCAGCGCGAGATAAGAACAATCAATGGGTGGTCCGAGAAGTGGTGCGCGTCAATCACCTGCGCAATTGTCTGCTCTGTCACGCGCCCTCGACCGCCGCGACGGATCCGCTCCGGGGTATCGTACCGATCCCCGGTCAGTCGTTGCCGCGCGTTTATTACAGCAGCCAAGGGGGAGACTTCGTGCGCGCCGATGTGACCTATTTACGGCAGGACTTTTCGTTGATCGAGCGCGTCGCCAAGCCGGATAAATGGCCTCAATGGCAGCGTTTCGATTACATGATTCGCACCCGCGAGCTAACCGCCGGCGAACGGGCGGCTCACGAGAAAGTGCTGACGGCGACCGAACCGGCTTCCTATCCGCAGCGTGACGCGGTGCTGTTCGCGTTGCGTGAATTGACGGGATTGGATGCCGGCCCGAATAGTGCCGACTGGTATGAACTCCTGTGGGCAACCGAAGCGGCCGTCCGGCACTGAGTGCCTGTTCGCTAAGCCCCTCTCCCTCGGTACTCCGGGGGAGAGGGGTTGGGGTGAGGGGGCAAGAACCCTGCGAAAAATGCACCCCTCACCCCCAACCCCTCTCCCCTGAGTACAGGAGAGGGGAGCTTGTGGCACAGACTCTGAACGAGGTGAATGCCCCTTGAACATCCCGGCCACGTTCGCGGAAAACGCGGCCGGGATTTTTTTCTTCTCCTGTCTGCGGCTCGCTCCGGGTATACTCTCGCTGTTCCTCGCCTGTTGTCTCACACCTGGAGTTTGATTTTCATGAACACCACCACACGTCGCCAGTTTTTGCAAACGTCTGTGCTAACCGGTGCCGGCCTCGTCGCCGGCGCTGACTCAGCGGCCGCCATCGAGCCAATCCACCGCGCCGGTCCCGCGCACCTGCGTCTCAGCATCGCCGCCTACAGTTTTCGCCAGGAGCTTACCAGCAAGCCGAAACCGAAGATGACGCTCGATGACTTCATCGACCTCGCCGCCGGCCTGGATCTCGATGCCGTCGAATTGACCGCTTACTACTTCCCAAAAACGATCGCGCCGGATTATCTCGCTCATCTGAAGGGCCGATGCACGCGCCTCGGTCTGGACGTGAGCGGCACGGCAGTCGGCAACAATTTCTGCGTGGCCGATCCCGATAAACTCAAAGCCCAGATTGACATGGTCAAGCAATGGATCGAACACAGTTCTCGCCTGGGTGCCAAGACTATCCGCATTTTCGCCGGCACCGTGGCCAAGGGCGACAGCGAGGAGAAAGCCCGCGAACGCTGCGTAGCGGCCATCCAGGAAGCATGTGATTATGCCGCGAAGTACGGAATTTATCTCGCGCTGGAGAATCACGGCGGCATCACGGGCACGCTTGAGCAAATCCTGGCGCTGGTCAAGGCGGTCCAACACGATTATTTTGGCGTCAACCTCGACACCGGCAATTTCCACACTGCCGATCCCTATGGCGATCTGGAGAAACTGGCCCCTTATGCGGTGACGGTGCAGATTAAAACCGAGATTCAACAACGCGGCATGAAGAAGGAAGACGCGGATCTTAAACGCCTGATCGACATGTTGGCCAAGGCGCGGTATCGCGGCTATGTCGCCCTGGAGTACGAAGCTGCCGAGGATGCCCGCACGGCGATTCCGCGACACATGGAAACGCTCAAGAAGTTGGTGCGCTAAGTTTATCGACCCTCAGAAAAGTAATGCACGTTGGTTCGGCGTTTCTCGTTCTCAAGCTCCGCTTGGAAACGAGAGAAGAATCCCTCCTATCGCGTGCATTACTTTTGTGAGGACCGATAGCCTCGACACGCGGCTTGGCGTTTCACGCGAATCGCCAAGCCGCGCTCGACTCTTGACGCGCGCTCACATTTGTTTATATTTGAGACTATTGCCTTTCACGTCGATCACTTCTGCCCAGTCTGGAGCGTCACATGTCTTTCTCACGCGGACGAGTCTTTCTCCGTATCGCATCTTTGGGGGCGGTCCTGGTGAGTTTCTCCCTATCCGAGCAAGCGCATGGCCAGTGCCAACACCACGGCCACCATCACGGAGGAATGTCTCCCGGCTTAACGGGCATGCAACAACAACAGCTTCAACAGATGCTGTTGCAGCAGCAGTTGATGCAACAGCGCGTCTTGCAGCAGCAAAACTTGCAACTCAAGCAACTCGACCGCGAGGTCCGCGAACTCTCCGCGGGAGGCATCCCGGCCGTGAAAGCGGCCCTCAAGTCCGTCCGGGCCGAATCCCGCTGGGCGGGCGCTCGGGTGGTCGGTCTGCAAAATCTGCCCTTGCGGGACGAATTGATCCAACTGCTGACGGATTCCAACGCCCACGTCCGCCAAGCAGCGCGGCAGGGGTTAGTCGAACTCAGCACCACGGCTCTCCGCGCCAAGAGTGCGGAACGCACTTCGAGCGTGAAACGGGTGGATTACGGGCCGGCGCTCCAGGCGGGTCCGGCCGCCCAGAGGACAGCGGCTCGCAAGTGGCGGACCTGGTGGGAAAATCTGGAGTCCGGCCGAATGGACGTGAAAGCCATCACCGCCAAGAACGCCGCCCGCGTCGAGACACCCAAGAAGGCCACGCCGGAGGATGAGGCAACTCGCCTGAGCAAGGAGTTGATTCAGGCCACGCCCGCGCGCCGCGAGGCGGTGTTGAGCAAGTTGCGCGACAGCAAAGGCGTGGTCTACACCGACGCCCTCGCCGACGCCATCCCGTCTCTGACCGGAGACGCCCGCGACCAGGCCAGGGACGCCCTGACGGAGCGCCTGACACGCATGAAGGCCGCCACCCTGAGCGATAAGCTGCAGGACGACAATCCCGAAGTGCGCGGCGCTGCCGCCCTAGCTTGCGCCATGAAGGAGGCGAAAAGTCGCATTCCCGATCTCATCGCCCTTCTGGATGACCCCGAACGGTTTGTCGCGCTGGCGGCGAAGACGGCCCTCAAAAACATGACCGGCCAAAACTTCGGTCGCGTGGTCGGCGTCGCCCGCGTCGATCAAACGCGGGTCATCGGCGATTGGAATGAGTGGTGGCGGAAGCAGAACGGACAGTGAAAGCCATGTCGAGAGAAACCCCCGACTCCCCGCCTTCGCGGAGCCGGGGGTGCCGACCCGCGATCCCCTCTCACATCTCCAACAATTCGGCGAGTCCAGCAGCGACGAGTTGCGGACCGGTGACGTACTGACTGCTGGCCGTCCAAGCACGAATCTGTTCCTCCGCTGTGCCGAACAGACGAGCTTGCAGATCGTCTATATCCTTTTCCATCTCGCTGAAGTGTCGTGCCCAGTGCGACGCCTCGGAGGAGCCGATGCGTTTTTCGCTCTGCCAGCGCATGCGGTGAAACAGGAGCGTACTGTAGCGCGTGACCAGACGATGACGGCAGGCGGCGAAAAGCAGCAGGGCGGCCGACGAACACTCGCCGATCACGACGGCGGTGCCATCAATCTGGCGATGCTTCATCAGCGTCAGCACGGCCAGAGCGCCGAAGACGCTGCCGCCGGCGGAATCGATATAGAATACGCACGGCCCTCGTAATGGAACTTCCAGCAGGGCTTTGATGACTTCTTCTTCCCAGTCATCGACTTCGCCGACGACGGCGATCTCGCTCGCGGGTTTGCGCGGTTTGCTTTTGGACATGAGGAGGAATGTAAGAGTCCCTAACTTTTTGGCCAGCCCGCGGCGCCAGCAAGGGAAGGATTGTCCCTTGCTGGCGCTGCGGGCTGATAACGGACATAGAAACTCGTCGCCTCATCTGAGACAATACATCGACAACAGGCAAGCGGATGCGAATATGCAGAGTGTCTCCCGTTTTGAAGCGAACCTATTGCGGTTGTTGGGGTATTTCCTCCACCACGAGCCGCCCGAGCGCGCCCTACCGTTGCTTGAGAATCGCTGCGCGGCTCCGACTTGCTTGCATCGCAATGCGGTCCATCTGGTGAAGGACGCCCTCGCCAAAGGTTGCGTCGTCTTGTTGGCGCGGCGCGGCGGCTGGCGGCGCGAGCGTTTCCTGCGCGGTGATCGCGCGGTCGAAGGCCGGCTTTGGGAACGGACACCACCGACCGAGTTGGGATTGACGTTCTCGACACACACGCTGGAGTTCCTCATTTGGATCACGGCCAACCGTCCGAGCGACAAGGACACACCCTGGCGGCCGCGTGAGGAAGATCTAACGCTCGGTGATCGCCTGCTGCTGTACTTCGCCCATGAGGGATTGCGAAGCCTGGCCGATGGCCTGGGCGCTCGATCTCTGCGAACCCATCAGCCTTTTGTCGAGCATGGCCTGTGTTGGTTGGCCTTTCCCGAAGACTACACGGCGGCCCCGGTCGGCTCGCGGCCGCATTTCGCGCCCTGGACAAATGGCGTTGGCGCGTGCATGCTGGAAGCTTTGCAATCGGAACTAGCTCAACGATGGATCGAGGTCGAGAGCGGCAAGGAACGCATCAGCGAACCGCAGGCCATGCGCGTTCTTGGCTTGGCTCAACAGCGTGTGCTGACAGCGTTTCTCGACGCGATCGAGCAGGCGGGCCGGATGGATTTGGCGAAGTTTCTGTTGCAGGCGGCGTCGGTGCTGGTGGGACCACACGCACACGCTGGCATGTGGACTGCGCGTTTGCAGATGGCCGGCTTGCGTGTGGCGGATCGCGCGGCCACCTACCAGGCGGCGACGACTTTCCTGCGAACGCTGGATCGCCTGCAAACCTGGGAACGGCGGGCGCGCGGCGTCGGCTACTTCGACGAGGATTACACCGCCAGCCAGTTATGGAAGGGCGGCTGGGAGGAAGTACAAGGCGATATACTGGTGGAGCGCGCCCGTGCCATCGTCCAGCAATTGGACCCTATGCGGCAGACATGAGCCGCTTGCGGCTTAGCGGGAAACGCTAAGCCGCAAGCGGCAAAGTTCACTTACAGCGGAGGCCGACCATGAGCCGATCGTATCGTGTCAGTGTTCGCGAATGTGAAAATCGTACCATTCGCGCCGAGGATCATGTCAGCACGCAGCTGGAGGTTCTCGAAGTGTTGCCGCCCGAACAGATGGCCGCGCTTCTCGCCGACGAACTGGAGAAACGCGGTTTCGAGCGCGACGGCACGCGCATGACCCGCAAGCAAAACGCCGTGACTATCACCGTCGAGACGACAACCAGCACCGTCACGGTTGCCGCCGAGGCGTCGGAGGAAACGAGCATCGAGGCGGAGCGTGCCGACCGCGCTTACGACGATGTCGGACCGCACGCCAAGACGGTGCGTGAGAACCTCAAGGAGCAGGTGAAGAAGGACATCGACAAGAAGGCCGGCGAGCAGACGGCCAGCTTGCAAACGAAAGTTACCGATCGTCTCGAAGGCGAATTGTGCGATGTGCGTCAGGAACTCGATCAGGCCATCAACCGCGTGACGGCCGAGGCGCTCAAGCGCAAGGCCGGGCAGATGGGGCAAATCAAGGAAATGACCGAAGATCCGCAGGCGGGTTCGCTGACGATTGTAGTGGAGGTTTAATTCACATAGCCCCCGGCTTGCCGGGGGAATCGCTCACCCCGGCAAGCCGGGGGCTATGTGAGCGGCACTCACACAGGACACCATCGATGTCCGTCCTCATCAAAGAACACGATCGGTCGCGCCGATAAGGAGTTCAACGGAGGAGAGCTTGATTTGAGGGTCGCCTTCTTGGCTGTCGGATTGTTGCTCGCCCTGGTCTTATTAGGGGTTGTGAGCGCCTGGATATTCGTTCGTGGTCCTGACGCTGCATGGACTGAGTTTGTCGAATCCTCTAACAAATGGGGCAATGTAGCCAGCGTCGTCGGCCTAGTACTAACGGTGATCGGCTTCAGTATCACGTTCTATGGTTTCCGTTTGACTCTGGGAGAGCAGAATAGAATTCGCCAAGCCGTTACCAAGGCGATTGAAAGGGCTGCATCAAGCGTCTTGTCAAGTACAGCGGAGGAAGTCGAGGGGCTGTTGCTGGAATTCAAAAACGCTGTTCGGCGAGGAGAGTGGCTCCGAGCCGGGGAGAAATGCGACGATGCCGAAGCGCGAGTCGCTCGAATGCTAGGCAATCCGCATTTGTTTGAGAATGAACAGCAAAACCTGGCAATTGGCGTTGACGATTTGCGGTTAGTGTCTCGCTACATCACTCTTCAGAAGACCTTGAAGCCCCATCCTGCCGGTGGCTTTCACGAGCCGAAGCTGGACAAGGTGGACCGGCTCATTGCTACACTCAGGGCCATACGTGCCCGCATTCACAATAGGGTGTGGGAGGTATAGATGCACGAGAATGAAGTGCGGAATAAGTTCCGCAAACTGGTTCAACAACTGATCTCAAATACGGAGAACGGCAAAATTGTTTGGCACGACACCGCTGACGAAGATGCCTTCCGTGCCAACATGCAAGGCGGCATGGTTCGAGTACAGAAGAGGTTTCGCTTCGATGAAGAGGGCCATGAAGTGATCGATTACTCCCTCACGCTCTTGGATCGAAAGGGGAGAGAATTGGAGGATTATTCTCCCGAATCGCTTGCGCCGGAGAATGATTTGGCTGACTTATGGAATTGGGCACGCCGCTCTTCGAGAGGCAGCGTCGATGTTCTGGACAATCTATTGAAAGAAACCGCATTGGAGGACCATTGACCGTGGTGGTGAGAATAGGTCACCGCGAAATCTGCTTTGGGGAGTATCGACGAATCCACAGCGTTTAACTTGCGTATGGGCGTTACCCCTCCGCTCACCCGGATTGAATATCACGGCTCCAGGGCGCTTGTCATGTCCGTCCTCATCGACCATCCCTCGTATCGCAATAGGAGGAGAACTTTGAGGAAATCAAGGAACCGCGTAGAATAAGGTGATGTTTTTCGTGAGCCGGCCCTATGGTCTATCTACCATCTCTGGTTCCACTTCCTGAATGGGCACAGTTATGCGAACGCCTGTCGTCCTCCTGAAGTATCTCGCAAAAGCCCTCGCCACTGCGTTGCCTGGGGGGCCAATAGTTGTTGATCTCGTCGTGGATGTTCTCCCGGAAGCCTGCAAGGACGCCTGGGATTGGTGGAGCAAAGATCGCAACCCCGACGAACGGAAGGCCGACGTGGAAGCCGTCGCCCAGGCAGGAGCCGAGCAGATTAAGCAGGAGGTTGCTGAGTTCGTCTTGGAATTCGCCAGCGACAAACCCACAGAGTCTCAGGAAATGATCTCACTTTTCCTGACGAAAGTGCCGGGGGAACTAAGGAAGTCTTTGCGGCAGTCCCGCGAGCCGAGTAGCAATACTCTGGCTAATCTGCTTCAGAGCATCAGAGCCACTGGGGAGGACTGGGTTCTTACCAAGTTGGAGTCATCTGGCTTTACTGTTGACGTGAAGACAATCGACAATTTGCGGATCGTTATCGCTGATCGGCAAGATAGAGGGCACTTGGGCATTTTGATACGTTCACGCGAGCGAAGGCAAGGAGACGTTGAATCATATATCAAGGTAGGGAACGACTCGATTTTGACGAAGTTTGAGCAAGTTTGTCAAAAGCAGGGACGCGTACCTTGGCTTGCGTTCTACGTGCATGCGAGCGGTGATATTTATATGACGAGTTTGGATAACTATCGATCCAAGTACCGAGGCACTGGAAAAATCCCGGCATGGAAGATGGCAAAGGAAGACAAGGATCGTTACTCCCAAGACGAGCAGGTCATGCACATCAATGTGTCAGGCACGACCGAGTTTCCGCCCAATTGGTTCACCGACGTCCGGCCGCTTCGCGTGGACGAAGGGGGTACCGTCCGCGTCGGTAAGAGCCGTATCAGCCTTGACCTTGTCGTCCAGCAATATGAGAACGGCATAACACCGGAAGACATGGTCCGCACCTACGATACCCTGATGCTGGCCGATGTTCGCGCCGTCATTGCTTACTACCTTCGACATCGGGACGAAGTGCGGACTTATCTGAAGCGGCGAGCAGAGGAAGCCGAGTCCCTGCGAGCGAAGATTGAGGTCGAGCGCCCGCGCATCTCACGGGAAGAATTACTCGCACGCCGTGCGGCCAGGGAGAAGGCCGATGTTTCGACTGGCCAGTGATGCCGATGTCCACGGTGAGATCATCCGCGGACTGCGTCGCCGCCTATCGGAGATCGATTTGGTGCGCGTTCAGGACGCCTTGCCCGAAGGCACGACCGATCCCGAGGTTTTGGCCTGGGCCGCAGCGGAGACCCGCGTCCTTATCACCAACGATCGCAATACGATGGTTGGTTTTGCTTACCAGCGGGTGGCGGCGGGCGAGCCGGTGCCCGGCCTCATCGCCACAACCAACGAGCAATCCGTCGGCTCGGCTATCGACGATATCCAACTCATCGTGGAGTATATGTCGGAGGAAGAAATCAGCGATCAGGGCCTCGTGTTTCTACCCTTCCCGGGATAATTGCGCTGCCCTACCGGCCGCTAGAAATCCCTCCGAACCTTTGTAAGGCTCTTCTTCAACTGACATTGCCGTTGCCATTGATGGAGGCGATCATAACTACATGTCCATCCTCATCAAAGAATCCGATTTACCGCAAGAACTGACGGCGGAGCAAGCCGTTGAAGCGGCGTATTCGTCTGAGTTGGCCGAGATTGCTTCCAAGGTCCAGCGCGGTCTGCCGGCGCTCGTCGAATGCGACAAGGATCTGGCACCCTTTCTCTACGTCAATCTCCGCAATCGGCTGCGCGCCGTCAACCTCCGCTGCCTGTATCTCGACGGTCGTCCGCGTCAGGAAGAGCAGGGTGGCGCGATGTCGGTGGGTCTGATCGGCACTATGCTCGCTCAGCTTCGTGAGGCGGTGCGCGGCCATGTCGAGCGGCGCATCGTCGTGCTGCCGCATCTCGATCTGTTGACCACCAGCCAGGGCGGGCTGACTGCCGAGGCGCGCGAAGTTATCCCGCTGCTCTACGAAAACCCGGAGCTTGTGTGGATCGGCTTCAAGGATCCCTCATTTTCCTTGCCGAAGGTCATCGAGAATCTGTTTCCGCACCGGGTCAGTCTGCTCGGCATCAGCCGGAATCGACTGCGGTATCTCATCACTCGTAAGGAAAGCCGCAAGTTTGGCCGCGAGTTCAATCCGTGGGCGCTCTACAAATACGTCTCCGGCGTCAACGCCGTGCGGCTGCGCAAACTGCTGTCCACGCTGGAAGGCGAGGACTATCCGAGCAACCCGCAGAGCGCCGTGCGCCAGCTTCGCCAGGCCACACTCGGCGGCACGCTCGAAGTACCGACCATCAATTTCGATAAAGACATCGGCGGTTACGTCAAGGTCAAGGAACAACTCCGCAACGAAGTATTGAATCTGCTCGTCCGCAAGGATCACTTGACCAGCGAGGAGCAGATTCGCGCGATGGAGGAGCTAATCCCCAAGGGCATGATTTTTTGGGGTCCGCCGGGAACGGGCAAGACGCTGTTTGCCAAGGCGATGGCCTCGGAGATCGGTGCGGCCGTCACCATTGTGTCCGGCCCGGAATTAAAGAGCAAATGGGTCGGAGAAAGTGAAGAAAATCTTCGGCAGATTTTCCACAAGGCTCGCCAATCCGCGCCGTCGATCATTGTCTTCGACGAGTTGGATTCATTCGCCTCAGCGCGCGGCACCTACACGGGAAGCGGCGTTGAGCATTCGATGATTAATCAGCTGCTGACCGAGATGGACGGCTTTCACCGCGAGGAGATGGTTTTCGTCGTCGGCACGACGAACTTCGCCGAGATTCTTGATCCGGCCTTGCTGCGTCCGGGCCGTTTCGAGTTTCATCTGCACATTCCCTATCCCGACTCGGACGCGCGCCGCGAGATCATCAAGATTTACGATAAAAAGATGGCGCTGCAATTGTCGCCGGAGGCTCTGGACTTCGCCGTCAAGCGTACCGGCTCCGGCTTCCTCACCGGACATGGGACACCGTTCAGTGGCGATCACATCAACGCCATGTGTCGTTCCGTGGCCCGCATCCGTCTGCGCGAGGGGCGCAGCGACGAGACGCAACCGGCCGACATCGAGCGGGCGTTGACGGAATACGACGACCGATTGGAACTGACGCCGCGTGAGGAACGGCTGCTGGCCACGCATGAGGCCGGCCACGCCATTTGTTCGCTGTTCTGCCCGCATCATCGGCTCATCGAACGCATCACCATTCGCAGCGAAACCTCGTGGGCACCGGCGTATGTGCAATACAAGGACGATGATAGCCGGCGTATCGGCATGACGCTCAACCAGATGATGGACGACCTATGCGTGTTGTATGGCGGCATCGAAGCGGAGCGCTTGCTGCTGGAAGATGTTTCCACCGGGGCGGCCGGCAGCGATCTGGAACGCGCGACGCGGTTGGCTCACATGATGGTCGAAGTCTGCGGCATGGGCGGCGATGCGGAGATCAATTTGCGACAATATCGCTCTCTTGAAGATGGTAAACGGCTCGACAACATCTCCGAGGAGCAACTGGCGATCCTGGATCGGCAGGTTAATGATTTAATCGCCCGAGCGCGGCAGCGGACGGCGACCATCCTGCGCGAGAATCGCACGCTCCTGGAAACGCTGCGCGATTTGCTCATCGAGAAAAAGACTATCGAGGCATCCGCCCTCAAAACGCTCGCAGAGGAGAAGGATAAAGCGCCAAAGCGCCAAGAGAAGAAAGAGAAATCAAAGCTGGGCGAACGGCCGGCGTAAGCCGGCTGGTAGAGTGTCCATTAGTCTACACCAGCCGGCTTACGCCGGCCGTTCGCCCTTTTGAGGAGACTCCCATGCCCGAAATGACCATTCGCCTGCGCCGCGATCCGGAGACTGGCAAGCAAAATATCATCGTCAAACTGCGTTCCGATGAGGACGCCCTGCCGCACGAACACGAGCAGATGCACCGAGCGCTGGTGGATAAGCTCATCAACGGCGGCATCCTCAAGGCTGGCGAAGAAGGCAACCTCATCATCGAACGCGAGGAAGAATCGGCCACGGCGCAGCCGACGAGTAACACGCCGCAGAGCCAACGACAGGCGCAGCAACAAGGCGGTTCGTGAACCGCATTTCATCCCAAGGCGAGTCGTGAATTATCCATGTTTGTCAAGTTTCCCGATCTCGATACGCTGCGATTGGCCCTCACTTCGGGAGCCATTCCCACCGATGTGGTCCAGAAAGCCGCCGTCGCTGGATTCGGCGAGCAGGATCAACTCTGGGTGGAAACTCCGGCCAAGCTGCCGGCGGCGGCGCAGAAAGAGTTGAAACGCCTCGGAGCGCTGGTATGCAAGGCCAGCGATGCCTCGCTCAGTATCGAAGTCTCTTCATGGCTCGAATTGCTGCCGCTCGTTCCCGATAATTCGCCGTTCGATACGCTTGAGCAAACGCCGGTGCTATTCGAGGTGCCCGGCCATGCCGAACTGTCGCGCCTGGTCGTGGAGATGCTGCGTCTGGGCAACGATCGGCAGAGTTTCCGCTGGCTGGAAGAGAGCAGCGACAAAAACGGTGACGGCGGCCGAGCGTTGCTGCGCGTGGTCGGTCCACCCTATTACTCACTGTTGCGCGCTATCGATCAGCTAGGTGGCCCCGGTGTCGCGCCGCATGCGTTTGTCGAACGCGCTCCGGGCGTGTGGGTGGAGTTGGGGCACGCTCATCCGCTGGCGGCCAACATCCGGCCGCCCAAGGGCAAGCTACTGCTGCTGCGTCCGCCGCGTAACTGGATTTTGCTGCAAGACGCCCCTTTTCGCGATGTCTATGAGATTGTCGAGTTTCAGCTTCCCGATGGTGTCACGCCCTGGCGAGATAGCCCATTTCCGGCGCGACTCAAAGTCACGCCGCGTTTACGGCAGTCCGGCCCGGCGGATGGTGCTGAGTTGTGGGTATTGCGCGGCGAGGCCATCGACGAACTGAATCGCTTCGTGCAGAATGTCGAGGACCAGCTGCTCACCCGGCTCGCTTTTGCCGTCGGCGAGAAGAATGGGCAAACGATTGTCGTGCTGCGTGTTCGGCAATCGAAACTGCCGCCGCCTGTTCTCGTTCTGCCCGCCGAAGCGTACAAAAGCTATCTTAAATTGCCGAACCTATTTTTGCCGGCCGGCCATCTCTTGCATCCACCTCTGCGGCGTGACGTGGTTCGTAAACTGCTTGCCGAAGATGCCGGCCAAGTAACCTGGCTGGCGGCCGGCGACAATGGCGCGTTCACGCCGGAGAGTTTGCCGGAGGACGTATTCCGGCCGCTGACCGATTGGGTCGATTACGTCTTGGATCGCGATAGAGAGATGTTACAAGCCTGGGTGCAGGCGATGCAGTTCGATTTCGAGCCATTCGTTTGCGATGAGGAGGCTCCGCCCAAACCGAAGAAGCCGCCAACCGCCGAGAAGTCGCGCGGTCCCAAGACCGGCCAACCATCCGGGGCGACCGGCGGCGATGAGGAGATGACGGCATTCGAGGTACTCGACGAAGCGGCCGATGGCGCGGCACAGGAAGCCGACCTGGAACCCTTCGCTGCCGTCGAGAAGATCGAGCCAAGTGAGCTGGAGAAAATGCGCCGCGCGGTCGAGGAAGAATTTCTCTCGCTGCCGGGTGGGTTGGACGACGACGCCCATCAATCGCTATGGCCGCGTTTGGCGGACCTTAACGCGCGGCTCCACAACATGGAAGAGGCCGGCATCTGCTGGCTCAACGCTCTGTGGGAGCCGAGCGAGACGTCCAACAATCGCATCGGCAAATGGACGACGGCATGGTTTCGCACGGAGGCTCTCGGTGCCGCGCAGCGTCCCGGCGTCGGCCATGAAACAAAACGTTCATGGATCGCGCGAGCGGTCACGCCGGAGGGCGTTTCGCGCGAGGTGAAGGGCGAAGACCTCGATCTTCTGCTCCAATCGAACGAGCCGGCGGCCGCCGATGTCCGCGCCCTGGCCGCGTACCTTGTCTGGTCCGCGTCGCGCAATCCGCGGCCGGCAGCACTGATGCAACGCTTGCAAACGGTACAGCGTTTTCTGGAGAAACACGAAAAATTGCTGCCGGTGCGTGCGTGCTGGCTGGCGTGGTATCACCTCGTCCAATTGCTTGATGGCGATGTACTGGCTCTGGCTCGCGCCCGCGACCGTTTGCTCGAACGGCTGTTTCATGGCGGTCTCCGTCCGGAACAGGATCTACCGAGTTTCCTGCGCTTCGCCGGTCAGCCGACCGGCCAGCGCTTCCGCGACATGCGCGAATGGATGAAGGGCTTGTGCGATAAGGCGCACGCTTGGGTTGAGGAAAACCGCGATCCGGCACAGAAGCCGCCCATGCCGCCCTACATCAATCTGCTGTTCGCTTTCGGCATGGCGCGCCTTGGCGAAGCCGACCTCAGCAAGCAGTTGATGAAACGAGCGCAGGAAGTGCTTGCCGGCAAGGACGACGCCCACACGTTCCTCCTGCACAGTTTCGAGCATCGCATCAACGAGGCGCTGGAAGGCAAGCCGCATACCGGCCCACTGCCGGCGAAACAAATTGAGCGACTGGCGGCCATGCCCGCGCTGCTTCGCTATGTCGTCGATCGCTTACGCAAGCACTCGCGCATCCTCGAACCCGAGCAAGACATTGATCCGTATTCGCCCTGGTCCGCTCGAATCAGCGATCTCGACAAGGTGCTGGTCGAATTGGCCAATCTGAGCGATCGCACAGAGATTACGGCACGAGTTCAGAAGCTTCTCAAGGAGACGGGGCGCGGAGCGGCCGGCCACGAAACGCGGGCACGCATTTTGCGCACGGCGTTGGAGATGGCTCCGCGCGTCGGCGAAGACTTCGCCAAGGAGATGCTCGACCGAACGCTGCCGGCCTACGATGCACTGCCGGCCCTCGAAACGCTGCCGGACGAGAAGCGAATGGCGACGCTGGAACAGCAAGCGAAGTTTCTGGAAAAGGCGCTGTTCACGGCCGCCCACTTCGGACGCACTGAGCATATCCATCCGCTCATTCATCGTTTTCACAAGATGCTGCAAACGCAGCGCGGCCCGCTCGCCATCGAGATGGTCCACAAGTTGGCGAGCCAATGCTTCCGTAGCCTCCGCAAACTGGGCATGCGCGAGGAAATTGACAAACTGCTGGCGCAGATGGCCAACGTCGTTCTCGAAAGCCAGGATCTCGATACTCTCGTCAAGAAGATCAACTTCAAGGAGGACAGCCCCGCGCCGCTGCAAGCGCTGCTGGATGTGGCGTCGTCGTGGTACTATTTCGGCCGCGATCATCAGGCCGATCCCGTGTTGCAGACCGTGCGCGCGATCCTGTTTAAGACAGCCTATCCGCCGCTGAAACAGCGTGATCTGGCGTGTGCCTATGCCCGCACGCTCGGTCAGACCGAAATGGAAGTGGCCAAGACACGACTGGAAGAAATCTTCCGCGAGGTAAAGGGCGTCAAGGATTCGTTCACATCGGGCAGCCATTTCAGCGTATGCCAGCTCGATTTGATCGAGTCGGTCGTGCTGGCCGTGGTCAGCGACGATTTCACGCAAGGCGCGCAGGCCCGCCGCTGGCTCGACGACGATGAGTTTCTTGTTCGCCGCCGCATCCATGACGATCATCGCAAAGGGATGGCGCAGACGTGACGGCGGCGCGATCGATGGTGCCCTGTCGGATAGCAGTTCCAATGATGCCGCTATTCTTGACGCGCGGCCGAATGGACTGACTTCTCTCAAACCTGGAGGCGGCCTTGTCCGAAAGCGTAAAGCCTGTTCTACCCTCGCAGCCTATTCCGCTGGCGTTGAAGCTGGTTTTGACGGCGTTCGTGTGCGTGCAAGTTCCGTTCTACTGGTCGGCCTACGGTCCGACCAACTTCCTTTACTTCTGCGATGTGGCGTTGTTTTTAACGCTGTTGTCGGTTCTGACGGAAAAACCACTCCCCGCCAGTATGGCCGCGGTCGGCATCCTGGTGCCGCAGCTGATCTGGGTAATCGACTTCCTCGGCGGTCTGTTCGGCCATCCGGTCGTGGGCATGACGGGTTATATGTTCCAAGACAGCCAACCTTTGTACGCCCGCGCCATCTCGCTGTTCCACGGTTGGCTGCCGTTCTTGCTGTTATACGTCGTTTATCGGCTCGGCTATGACCGGCGAGCGCTCGCCGCCTGGACTGTCCTCGCCTGGGCTTTGATGCTGATCGCTTTCTTCCTGCTGCCGGCGCCGCCAGCGCCGGCCGACCGGCCGAACCTGCCGGTCAACGTGAACTACGTCTATGGGACGAGCGACGACAAGCCGCAAGAATGGATGCCGCCTGCGGCGTGGTTCACCGTTATGATGACCGGCCTGCCATTGCTGTTCTTCCTGCCGACGCATCTGCTGCTGAATGGCCTGATGGGACCGAACGGTTTCTTGCGGCGGAAGCGGCGGTTTGGCGAAACCATCCTCGTGGCAAATCCACAAGCTCTTACCGACCACGCCAAGGCTCGACTCGATGCTGTAGAATAAAACCTGTTGGCGAACCATCGAACAAACGTCTCCGCTGAGTGGGGCCGTTGAAAAGTCAGGATCTCAGGGACCGTTCCGTCATGCCTGCCAAGACTACCCCGAATAACAATTCCATCATGGAACACCGCGAGGACTGGCCCCTCGAAGAACTACAAGATGAAGCCGAGGAGTTGCGCACGCGCATCAACCACTTTCGCAAATCGTTGGGCCGCTTCTTCGTCCGGAAACAAGAGTTGATCGACCTCATGGTCGTCGCGGCTATCGCTCAGGAACCGTTGCTGCTCGTCGGGCCACCCGGCACCGCCAAGTCGGATCTCGTTCTTAAATTCAAGGACGCGCTCGGACTTGGCGAGGACGATTATTTCGAGTACATGCTGACGCGCTTCACTGAACCGTCGGAGATCATCGGGCCGATCGATATCGGCAAGCTGCGCGAGGGCCGTTACATCCGCCGCGAACAGGGCAAGTTGCCGACCGCTCGCCTGGGCTTTCTCGATGAAATCTTCAAATCGAACTCGGCCATTCTCAACATTCTGTTGACGATCATCAACGAGCGCAAGTTCTATCAAGACGGCATGCCGCAGCCGGTGCGCCTGCGCGTTCTGTTCGCGGCTACCAATGAAATACCCGAACAGAGTGAATTAGCCGCCTTGAAGGATCGCTTTTGTCTCAAGGCTGAGAGTCGATCCGTGCAAGAGGATCATTTCGCGGAACTGGTCGATGCCGGCATTGAGGGCGAGGTACATAAGGTTCTCAATCAAAAACCGTGGGTGGAAGGGCACTGCTCGCTCGATGATTTGCTCAAGGCCAACCGCTATCTGACGTATCTGTTCGCGCGCAAGCACCGCAGCGGTCGCAGTCAGGAGCAGAACGATCGCGAGGTGTTCTTCCCGGCCGATGTGTTCGACGAGTTTCGCCGGCTGGTCAAGACGTTGGTTAGCGGCGACAAAATCTTCATCAGTGATCGCAAGCTCGTGAAGCTGTACAAACTGTTTCGCGTCCGGGCCTGGCTGTTTAGCGGCGGCACCGTCACGCGCGACGACTTACGGTTGCTCGCCTACCTCGGTGAAAGTCATCAGGAGATCGAGCTACTGCGCAAAAAGGTGCCTACCTTGCTGGGACTGGAGTGAGTTCGTTGAGAGCTACCGGACAAAACCCTTGACTGCCAGCCCGCAGCGCAAGCAAGGAGAATGACTTACCCTTGCTGGCGCTGCGGGCTGCCAAAATGTTCGTGCTTCTTAACAAAACTGCCTAGATAACCGAACCGTCTCGCGCCGATAGAGAGGAAGGATGTCCCTCTCCCGCAGGAAGCGAGGCACCGTATGGGTTTCTTCTCTGGGCGCGTCACCTTCGGGCGTTATCGAGTCAATGGTCCGTCGCCGGGCATGTTCGGCCCGGAACATCTGGAGCGCTTGCAAACGCACGCCATCGGCAAACAAAAGACCGCCTCCGCCGATGGCGTCGAGGTCGGTTGGACCGCCGGCGACCATCTTCTCGATACCTCGTTCGACCTAGCCAAGAACATCGTCAACGATGGATTGCATTTCTGTCTGCGCATCGACACCATGCGCATTCCCGCGGATTTGCTGCGCGCGTATGCGCAGATCGAATTGCAAGGGCTGGCGGCCAGTAATCCCAGTGGTCTGCCCAGCGCTCGCCAGAAGCGCGAGGCCCGCGAACTCGCTCGTGAGAAATTGGAAGACGAGGCGCGCGACGGCCGATTTCTCAAGCGCAAGGTTTACCCGCTCTTGTGGGATGCGCTGTCCAATGAATTACTCATCGGCACCACGTCGGTGACGGCGATCGATCGTCTGCATACGTTGTTCGAGGACACGTTCGGCCACGGTTTCGAGCCGTTGGGCGCCGGCTCGCAGGCGTTTCGCTTGTCCGAGCCGCGCCAGCAAACACGCGGCGTCGATGACGCGACACCGGCTCCATTCGTGCCTGGCTCGTCGCCTTCCGAGGTCGCCTGGCTGCCCGACGAAAACAGCCGCGATTTTCTGGGCAATGAGTATTTGCTTTGGCTGTGGTACATGCTCGATTCGGACGCGGACACGATCCGGCTGAGCGACGGGACGGAGGCCGCCGTCATGCTGGCGCGCACGCTGGTGTTGGAATGCCCCCGCGGTCAAACCGGTCGCGAGAGCATCACCAGCGATGGCCCGACGCGCCTGCCGGAAGCACGCCGCGCCATCCAGGCCGGCAAGCTGCCGCGCAAGGTCGGCCTGACGATTGTTCGTCACGATCATCAGTATGAGTTGACCTTGCAGGCCGAGACGCTGGCCGTCGGTGGAGCGCGGCTGCCCGCGCCGGAAGCCGCCGAAGAACGCGCCCGACTGGAGGAACGCCTCACGCAACTGCGTCATTTGCTGGAGACGCTCGATCTACTTTACGACGCTTTCAGCGAGAAGCGCGCCAGCGATCAGTGGTCGAAAGAACTGGCGAAGATGCAGAAATGGCTGGCGCGCGAGGAGCGGAGCCGGGTCGCGGCGGTCGGATGAATCAGCCGTCGAGCAGGATGAATGAGCAATGCTCCCTCCTGGTCGGCACATTGTCAACTTTCTCCTGATTTCGCTGAAAAAATGAGATGGCCTCCTCGTAGAAGAGAGTGTGGGGATCAGCGATTTCTTGGCGCGAGGAGAACGCATGTCCGCGAAGGTTCGACTCTGTGCAGTTTGTAAGAAAGACATCTCGGAACGGGTCGAGATTCTGCTGGAGACCTGGCTCTGTCGGGAACATGCCGGAATGATCGAGAGATATGGCGGAGAGTTCCTCATCTCATCCCGGCAAGAAAGCCTCGGCAAGCCCGGTAGTCTGAAGAAGAACTACGGGGGCGTGAGCGTCACGAAGACGCGCAACATGGCCGGTCTGGAGAAACTGCAAGCAGAATACGATAACGGTCTTGAGAGACACTAACATTTCCGCCAGCCTGCGGTGCCAGCAAGGGACTCCCTCGCTGGCACCGCAGGCTGGCAATTCATTATCCGGAACTGATTCAGCGGCGGAATCGTCCAACGGACGGCGACCTGGAGAGCAACTCCGCGCACGCGCCAACGCTCAACACCGGGATCGTTCGTCTCTCCGAGCCGTCAAGCGTCTCTGTACGCTTCGGTTGCGCTCGCGATAGAACTTCCACATTCCGAGGGGATCTCCTCATGTCAACCAACCCAACCGCCCCCGACCGGCGGAAGGTCGTGATCGCTCCCGTCCTCGGCGTCAACACCGGCGTGTCGATGCTGAGGGTCCTCCCCATCTGGGTGGCGAGTACCGTCGTCCATCTCGCCATCATCCTGCTGGCGGCCGTGCTGTTCACCTTCCTCTCACACGCTCAGGCCGCGTCTCCAAATGATGCGGACGAATTGCAATCCACGACCCAGGTTGAGGAGCCGCCTAAGGAATTCGACCTGACCGATACGAACATCGGCGACAACGATCCGATGCTATCCGCGAACAACGTGGATCGCATTGAGGATGTGGTTGTGCCGGGCATGGTGGTGAACCCGCTGGCAGCGGGCATTCCCGGCGTGCTGGAGGGAACCGCACGGCATGACGTGCCGCCTCCTCCGGGCGTGGGCAATGGGCCGGGCGGCTCTTTACCTAACCTGACAGGCGATTCCTCTACAGTTGGGACAGAGTATCTGAGCGGGATCGGTAGTTTCTCCAGTCCCGCTACCCGCGTCAAAGATTTGGCGAGAAACGGCGGCAACGCCCGCTCCGAGGCATCTGTGGCCAGAGGTCTCGAATGGCTGGCCTTGCATCAAGCCCAGGACGGTCACTGGTCGCTGCACGAATGCAACCACTCTGCCCGTGAGAAACCCCGCCCCGCCGGCAAGATATTCACTTGCAATTGTGTCAGCGGTTCCACTCATCGCAACGACATCGCCGCCACCGGCTTCGGCCTGCTGCCCTTTCTCGGTGCCGGCATCACCCACCGGCCCACCAAGGTCGCCAGCAAGGATTACAGCAAAACCGTCGAGGGCGCTCTCCATTGGCTGATGTCCAAGCAAAGCAAGGAAGGTTCCTTCAGCGGTGATATGTACGCCCACGGCATCGTCACCATCGCCATGTGCGAAGCCTATGGCCTGACTTCCGATCCGCGTCTCAAACTGTCCGCCCAACGCGCCTTGAACTTCATCGCCTACGCCCAAGATCCCGCAGGTGGCGGCTGGCGTTACGCGCCCAAGCAAGCCGGCGATACGTCCGTAACCGGCTGGCAAGTGATGGCGCTCAAGAGCGGGCAGATGGCCGGTCTGAGCGTACCCAAGAACACCCTGAAGTTGTCCGAACGCTTCCTCGATGCATGCGAAACCTCCAACAAGGGCGGCTACGGTTACACGCCCGGCAGCGGCGAGACGATCACCATGACCGCCGTGGGCTTGCTGTGCCGCCAATACAGCGGCGTCAATCCGCGCAATCCCGGCCTGTTGGCCGGCGTGCAGCGGCTCAAGACTCAACCACCCAGCAAGAATGACAACATCTATTACCTGTATTATGCCACGCAGGTCATGCACCACATGCAGGGCGAAAGCTGGGACTTCTGGAACCTCGGCCCCAAGGGAGACGGCAAGGGCGGCATGCGCGATACCCTCATCGCCAAGCAAGACAGCGGCAGCACGCCGAAGCACCCGCATCAGATCGGCAGTTGGGACGGCTCACCGGGCGGTCGAATCATGGCCACCTCGCTCTCGCTGCTGTGCCTGGAGGTTTACTATCGTCATCTGCCGCTGTATCGCCGCGACATGACCAGCATCAAGAACGACAAGTAGTAGATCGGCTCGAATCGATAACATTGGCGTGTTTAGAGGTACTATTACTCCGGCCTATAAAGACATCACGAAAACACGAAAGGATGAAAAGCCGAAAAAGATCGCGCCACGGTTTTTTCGTGCTTTCATTCTTTCGTGTTTTCGTGATGTCTTTATAGGCCGGAGTAATAACAGATTTGCTCTCAACTACCTATCTTGTAGGCTTATCTTGACTCGGATAACGTACCCGCGGCAATCCGATTCTCCATCCGTCCGAATCCCGCCATGAAAGGCTTTGGCCGATGATCTTCGTTTATCTCCTGCTGCTCGTCCCGCTCTCGCTCGCCCTGGCCTACATCTTCCACGCTCCCCCGATCTGGATCTTCGTGACGGCAGTCTTGGCCATTGTCCCGTTGGCGGAGTGGCTGCGGCGCGCGACCGACCAAATGGCGAAGTTGGCTGGCCCCGCGATTGGCGGGCTCTTGAATGTGACGTTCGGCAACATGGCCGAACTGCTCCTCGGTTTGTTCGTCCTCGCCAGCGGGCAGGCGGAGGTCGTCAAGGGACAGATCACGGGAGCCATTATTGGCAATGGACTGCTCGGTCTGGGATTGGCGATTGTGGTGGGCACCTGGGGGCGCGACAAGGGCACCTTCCACAAGGGCCGAGCCGGTCTGCTTTCCAGCTTGCTGATTTTATCGGTGATCGCCCTGCTGACGCCGGGTTTGTTCCACTACACCGAGCGCGGCGCGGCCGACTCGCAAGCGGTGCCGTTGCTGGAAGAACGGCTCAGCCTCGGCGTCTCCGTGGTACTCATCGGCATCTACATTGCCAACCTGATTTATACCCTCATCACGCATCGCAATGTCTTCGCGATGGAGCATGAGGAGGGAGCGCAAGCGGACTGGTCCCTGGTGAAAGCGCTCGGCGTGTTATTGGGGGCCACCGTTTTGACCGCCATCGAGGCGGAATTGGTCGCCGGCGCGCTGGAGGCAACCGGGGAACGATTAGGACTGTCCTCCTTTTTCCTGGGCATAATAGTCCTGGCCGTCGTCGGCAACGCCGCCGAGTACGCTGCCGCTGTTTATTTCGCTCGCGGCGGCAACCTGAGTTTATCGCTCGAAGTGACGTTGGGTTCGGCGATCCAGGTGGCGCTGTTGGTGGCTCCGCTCTTGGTGTTGGTTTCCTATTTCATGGGCCATCCCATGAACCTCGTTTTCGCCAATCCGCTGGAGATGATCGCTATCGCCGCCGTCGCCTTCATCGTCAACGCCATCGCCCACGACGGCGAAGCCACTTGGTTCGAGGGATTACTCCTGTTGGCTGTGTACGTCATCCTCGGATTGGCCTTTTATTATGTCTCGCCGTGAGCAGCTTACGGCTTAGCATCGGAACCAGGCTAATCCGCAAGCGGCATTCCTTTACCATTTGCTGTACCAGCGGCCCGCTAGTTGCATACTCTCTTGCGTCGAGAATCAAGACGGCCCAAGGGAAAATGCCATGCTTTTCATGCCTTTTCAGATACTCGGTTTCTGGCTGCGCAGTCTGCTCGCGCTCCTCATTCTGGGTAGCGGTATTTATCTACTCGTGGAGTGGTATAACCATCGCCAGATAACGGAGCCAGCCGCCCAAGTTCAGACAGAATCTCAGCCGGATGCCGGCGCTCGTTCTTCTGACGAACAGAGTGTCCGTATCGTTCCCTGGCGTTTTGGCCTCAATCGAGAAACCGCCTTCCTTCTCGGAGGACTTGCTTTGATCGTCTGGTCTTTCGGCGGCTGGACGATTCGCCCACTCCTTCGCCGGCCTGCTCCAGACGAGCCAAATGAAATCCATGACGGAGAGATCCGGCGACTTCGACGGCCCGATGGCACGGAACTGCAAGTTGAAATCTATGGCCCGCCGGACGGCGTTCCTATCCTTTTCACTCATGGCTGGAGCCTGGATAGCAACGAGTGGTACTACACGAAAAAAGAATTGAGCCGAAATCACCAACTGATTGTCTGGGATCTGCCTGGCCTGGGTAAGTCCAGCCGGCCCGCCAACAACGATTGGAGCCTGGAGAAACTGGCTGGCGATCTCGATGCCGTCCTCACCTTGGCCGGCGATCGGCCGGCCATTCTGGTCGGCCACAGCATTGGCGGAATGATAATTCTTACGTTCTGCCGGCTCTTTCCGCAAGCGCTTGGCAGCCGCATCTGCGGCCTAGTGCTGGCGCACACCACCTATACGAATCCGGTGAAGACGACTTCGCTGGCCGGCCTCTATACTGCCCTGCAAAAGCCGGTTCTGGAGCCATTGTGTCATCTTATAGTTTGGCTGGCCCCTCTCGTCTGGGTGATGAATATACTGAGCTACCTCAACGGGTCGGCGCACCGCTCGACCGAACGCAGTTCCTTTTCCGGCCAGGAAAGCCGTGGGCAGTTGAATTTCATCACCCGCTATTATGTGAAGGCGTGGCCGGGCGTCGTCGCACGGGGCATGTTGGCCATGTTCCGCTATGAGGCGACGGCTACCCTCGCCGCCATCCCCTTGCCCACGCTGGTTGTCACCGGCGATCAGGACAAGACGTGCAAGCCGGACGCCAGCGACTACATGGCAAAGAACATCCCCAATGCGCGGTTGGCCATGCTTCAACCGGCAAAGCATTGCGGACTGTTCGAGCATCACGGTTCGTTCGACAAGCTGGTAATCGAATTCGTTTCGACGCTGGAACCCGCGGCTGCCCGCTAGGGAAGGAAGCGTGTGACGGCTGATGCTTCAGGCCAAGAGACACAAGCACGAAGCGATCTTCGTGGAGCAATGAGCGCCAACATTTCTCCTGCCGGGTCTGTACAACCAAATCGTCGATACCGTATTTTCTTTGCGCGGCCGGATTATCGCTTGATCTCATCGGGGAGAAACAACTCGTTGACCTTGCTTGTCGCATCCGCAGGCGCTGCCTCCGCGCTCCATGACGGGATGGGCTTCTTGTCCGGCGGATACAGCGATTCCATCGGCTCCCAGACGGCGTCCACACGGTCGGTGAATAGATCGCCGATGAGCAAATCGGTGACCAATCCTTTCAGGTGCGGGAAGGTGCGGACGAACTTGCCGAAGCTGAAGCCGTCATAGTATTCGCAGACCAAGCGGCGCATGCGATCGATGCCGCGATTAAACGTCGGTCCCCATTTGCCCAGTTGGGCCGCCGACGTATCTCCCTTCGCCAATCCCTCGGCGATGGCATCGGCGGCCATCTCTCCCGATTTCAGGGCCAACAATACACCGGAGGAATACAGCGGGTCAAGGAAGCCGAAAGCGTCGCCAATCAGCACCCAACCGTCTCCCGCTACCTCCTTGGATCGATACGAGTAATCCTTGGTGGCGAAGTAGCCGGCCGCGCGCCGGCCCTTCGACACACGCTCCTTGACGGCGGAACAAATCTCCATTTCCTCGTTGTAGACTTGCTCGTGGCTGCCGCGCTCCTTGAACAGATAGTCGAAGGGTGCCACCACGCCGACGCTGATGGTGTTATCGTGCTGTGGAATGTACCACCACCATCCTTCCTTGTTCGGCGTCTGGATGACGAGCGTTGCTCCTTCATCGCGGCCTGTGTCGCGGTAAGCGTCCTCCCAATACGTCCAAATGGCTCCCTTGTTCAGCACCGGATCCCATAGGCGCAGCTTGAAGCGATTTTGCAGCATCGTGCTTTGACCGCTGGCATCCACGACGACCTTGGCGCGCACCTCTTTTTGCGATCCGTCCTCGTTTTGGATGCGCACGCCGGCGGCGCGTTCGCCCTCAAAGAGTACCTCCAGGACGCGCGCGGGTTGATGAACCTCCACGCCTTGTTCCCGGGCGTTTTGCAGCATGAGCATATCGAACTCGCTGCGGATGACCTGCCAGGTCTGCGAACATTCGTGCGGTTTGTTATCCCAGAAGTAGAACGGTGCCGACAGTTTGCCCGCCGCGTTGACGAATTGCACGCTGTGTTTCTTGACGAACGGGCTGGACTTCATCTTGTCGAGCATTTTCAAGCGCTGAAACACCCAGTACGTTTCGGGGATCAGCGACTCGCCGATGTGGAAACGCGGAAAGCGCTCGCGTTCATACAACTTGACACGACAGCCGTGCTGGGCGAGCAAGGTCGAGACGGTGCTACCCGCCGGGCCGCCGCCGATGACGACGACATCCGTGTTACTGTTCTCGTTGGTCGAAACCATGAAAAGTTCCTCGATTCCGTAGGTGTGACTTTCCTCACCGCCAGTTGCTGGAAGCGTCCTCGTGTGGCTGCCGGGCGGCGCGAAGCAGAGTAGTCAATTCGTTGAGTTCTTTCCGAGACAGATGGCCGAGTTGCTGAACATGGCACTGCCGAATAGGCTCGCGCAACTGGCACAAGAGAGCGAGGCCGGCCTCGGTGATGCCGATATGAACGACACGGCGATTGTCGGCGGGGCGATCGCGTTCGATGAACCCACGTTGCTCCAACTTGTCGAGCAAGCGGGTGATGTCCGGGGCGCGCGAGACGAGCCGACCGGCAAGATCCAGCGTGCGAAGTTTCTTGGGATGTTCGCCGCGCAGCAAGCGCAAGGCATTGTACTGTTGCGGTGTGAGATCGTACTGGCTGAAAAGTTCCTCCTCCAGAGCGCGAAGGCGGTCGTAACTGCGCCACAGGTTGAGGAAGACCTCTTGCTCCAGCGAGTCGAACGCGCGATCCGACGGAACTTGGCGGGGCTGTGTAGTCGTCATACTGTTATCAATACTTTGTTGGACAACAATTGTCCAGACAATTTTATTCCAAGAGATGATTCGAGGGGTGCATTTTAACGAGTAGTGTGTAGAGAGGGTGGAAGGGTTGGGATTTTTCGGCATCCTTGCCGTCTGTCCTAAGTCCTTATCCTGCATCAGCGAGGGCGACGGGACTCGAACCCTCAACCACCGGATCGACTGTCCATCACTTCAATGGACATCGCCAACATCAGCCAGGGGGCGGTGGACCTGCAAAAAGGCCGGCTTGTTCACAAGCGGATCAAGACGCACGAGCAGTCCAACGTGCCCACGATAGAGTACAAACTGTGGCTGGAGACGCTGGACCTGTTGCGGAAGTTCCGGTCCAGCCACCCCGACCTGGTCCTCGTGAGCATGAAGGCGATACACCGGGAGCCGTCGCCCAACCAAGCTGGTCTGGCACGAGGCCCAGCCAAGTCGTAGTTCGGCCTTGAAGCGTGAAGCAGCGATCAAGGCAATGACAAGGCGAGCAAAGTTGGCGATGATTCGCTTGAGGAGAAAGGCAGGATGATCCCGCTCCACGAAGACCCTTGCTTCACCTTCCGCTTCGCCGACGACCGGATCGTCTCCCGATTCCATCTGGAGGGCGTCGAGGCCGGGCGGCGGGTGGAAGTCTACAAGCTCGACCCCGGCAGCGGTGAATACCTGGGCCTGCTGGCGACGGCGAGAGTAGGCGAAGGCGGCTGGGTGGACCTCTCGGAGCCGATCATCGTGCGGGCCGGCGATGCGTTCATTGCGGTGCCGGAATCACCGCCCCGGTGAGCGGCACGCCTCTTGCGGCTCGATGTGATAAGAGGAGCAGTGCCATGACCCTGAAGATCAAGGTGTACTCGGATTACGTCTGACCGTTCTGCTACTTAGCGGAGTTACCGCTTCAAGAAGCCGTTCGGGGCAAGGGTGTCGAGGTCGAGTGGATGCCGTTCGAGTTGCGACCGTACCCCAACGAGACGCTGCGGCCCGAAGGTGACTACCTGCAACGGGCGTGGCAGCAGTCGGTCTATCCCATCGCCCGCAAGCTAGGCGTGCCCATCAAGCTGCCCACCGTGTCGCCGCAACCGCACACGCACCTTGCCTTCGAGGGATTCCAGTACGCCAAAGAACACGGCAGGGGCAACGACTACAACCACCGAGTCTTGGAGGCGTTCATTCGTCGAGGACCAGGACATCGGCAGCATCGATGTGCTGACCAAATTGGCCGGCGAGGTCGGGCTGGACGTGAAGCAGTTCGAGGAGGCGCTGCGGAGCCGCAAGTACCAAGAGGCCCACCAGCGGGCGTTGCGACATGCCTACCAGGAGGCCGGCGTCAGCGGCGTGCCGATGTTCGTGATCGGAGAGCAAGGGTTGACGGGTTTGCAGGACCGGGAGACGCTGGAGGGTGTGATCGAGGAGGAACGGAAGACGGAAAGGTGACGGTCGAATGCCGAACTACATCTGCACGACCTGTGGGACACAACACACCGAGGGTGAGCAGCCGCCCTCGGTCTGCGCCGTGTGCCAGGTCGTCGCCGACCGGAAGCATATCAGCTTCATGTATTCATATCCCAACTACGTTCCGCTATCGGCAGCAGCCGTCGAGCGGATCGTCAAGGCGGTCGAGCCGTTCGAGTACGAGCGGGTGTATGGGGCGTTTTGGGACACGGTGATCCACCAAGACGGCAAGGCGGCGGTCGGGCGGTCAGCGGAGCAATACCGGCAGCGATCAAGGGCCAAGCGAAATGAGCGAATGCGACCTCGATACGTCCGTCCCCGATTGGGTGATCGAGCATCCTGAAACTCTGACCGTGTTTCAGGAGTTGGGGATTGACTACTGCTGCGGCGGGAAGTCGCTGGCGTTTTCGTGTCGCCAACAAGGGCTTGATGCGGAAGCAGTCCTGGCGAAATTGGTTTGTCGCCTTGATGTGAGTCGGCAGGACGACTGCCGGAAATGACCGTCCTTCCACCCGATAGCAAAGGGGCAGCAGGTTCGGCAAGTATGCGTAACCTCACCGAAGACCTGTACGATCCCCGGAGCGGCGGTCAGGCGATCCGCATCGAAAGCCTGCGGTTCGAGGACCAGCCGTTCGAGCCAGCCCGCACCAACTACTTTGCCGTCTACCTGATCGAGTCCGGTTCCGGGACGTTTTGGGCCGACGCCGCGCACTTCGCCTTCGGCCCCGACGCCTTGCTGTTCTTCGTCCCCTACCAGCACATCCGGTTCGTCCCCGACTCTCCGGTTCACGGGGAAGTCATCCGGTTCCACGCCAACTTCCTGTGCGTCGAGACGTTCCATGCCGAGGTCGGTTGCAGCGGCGTCCTCTTCAACGACCCCTACGGCCTCCCGGTGGTCGTCATGGACGAGCAGGCGAAGTCGGACGTGAAGAACCTGATCGACCGCATGCGGAAGGAACACGACGAACGTGACCTTGCCTACAGCGAGGTCATGCTCGCCCACCTGAAGGTCTTGCTGATCCTCGCCACGAGGCTCAAGACATCCAGGGCCGGTGCGTGCGGGCCTGGAGCGATCGACCTACGGCACCCGGTCCTCGTCAAGCTGCGTGACCTGATCGAGCAGAACTACCACATGATGGACGACAACTGTATATCCCGCCCGACGACAACTGGATTTCCCGATCCGGTCTGACTCGTTCGCAGGTCAACGACAATTAGATTTCCCGATCCCACAACGGCCCTACGCTATCCAGA
>Ga0134126_10000733_pt1 | contig 41194 bp, 36 predicted proteins | sample KB31752_FD_96881 | JGI IMG/M metagenome (GOLD analysis project Ga0134126, IMG submission 96881) | Terrestrial soil microbial communities with excess Nitrogen fertilizer from Kellogg Biological Station, Michigan, USA - KB3-175-2 | ecosystem: Environmental > Terrestrial > Soil > Unclassified ...
AGTTCATATTATGGATTTAACGAAAGAGAGGCAAATATAAAGCTATGATTGGTACAATTCAATCCGCTGAATTTTTTTTACACAAAGGATTGTTAATTTGTTTTATTTGTAATTTAAAAAGGGTTTCAATTTTTTGGTAAAAGAATTTAAAATTTTAATTTCTGCCTGATTTTCTAAACTAATTTTGTTTCTAATTTTTTTAATATAAAAAATTTACGGCTTCCAATTATTTTGGAAAAATAACTAGGATTTTAATTAATCTTCATTGAAAAAAGCATTTATTCAACTTCACCTTGCGGTCCTTCTCGCAGGTTTTACAGCTATTTTGGGTAAACTTATTCAATTGAATGAAGGGCTTCTTACTTCTTACCGTATGTTGTTAAGCGCCGTTACCCTTGGTATTTTTCTATTTTTTAAAAAGGATCTTAAAAGGCTATCTTTTAAAAATATGCTCAAGTTATTTGGAGTTGGTGCTATAATTTCTTTGCATTGGGTTACCTTTTATGGAAGTATTAAATATTCTAATGTTTCGGTATCGGTCACATGCCTTTCGACCATTGGATTTTTTACTTCTTTTTTAGAACCTCTGATAATGAAAAGGAGAATAGATTTCATAGAAGTTCTATTAGGCATGTTTGCTATTGCAGGCATTTACCTCATATTTAATTTTTATCCTGAATATGAAAGGGGTATTATTTTTGGAATTATTTCAGCAATTTTTGCTTCTGTATTTCCTATAATCAATAAAAAATTATTGATTCATTTTTCTCCCAATACGGTTACTTTGTATGAAATGAGCGGAGGATTTTTAGCGCTTTGTTTTATCCTGCCTTTTTATTTTCATTTTTTCCCGGCTGCTTATTTTATTCCTACTATTTCAGATTGGGTGTGGTTAATAATCCTGGCAGCTATTTGTACGGTTTTTGCTTTTAACCTAAGTTTAAATGCATTGAAGCATATTTCTGCATTTACCACTAACCTTACTTATAATTTTGAACCCATCTATTCAATTATTTTAGCTTTTATTATTTTTAAAGAGAATAAGTTTTTAGGGCGTGGGTTTTACTTTGGGTTCGCTTTAATATTGTTAGCAATATCATTGCAAATGCTGAGGGTATACCAGGAGAAGAAGCCGAGGAAATTGTAATTACATGAGATTTACAAATAATTAATCTTGTAGGAAACTTTCGCAAACGCTTCAAACATTTTTGTAACGCCACAATATTTTTCCTGCGAAAGGCTTACCGCTTTTTTTACTTGTGGCTCACAAACTTTATCTACTTTAATTGTATGAATAACCGTTACTTCATCATAAATTGCCGCATCGCCCTCCGTAAGGTGCCCATCAACTTTGATAGAATAATCGGAAAAATTTACGCGCATTTTATTTAGGATCCCTACAATGTCCAAACCTGTACAACCAGCCAGGGATGCCAGCATCATTGCTTTTGGCCTTGTACCTAAATTTTTGCCACCGTGGGCTTCGTCAGTATCAATTTCTATTTTATGCCCATTTATATCTGCCGTAAAATTCATTCCGCCTTTAAAAACTGCGTTAATTGTAGAATTAGCCATTTAAGTTTTAATTGAAATATAATAAAGTTGCAAAATTAACCCTTTTAAAGATGAGGTTTTACCGCTTCAGAAATTTGTGAGGAACTCATCGCGCCGGATTGCCGCCATAAAATCTTCCCTTCTTTGAAAAGAATTAAAGTGGGTACGCCTTGTATATTATATTGTTGGGCAGTGGCCGGATTTTTATCAATGTCAATTTTTATTACTCTTAATTTACCGGTATTATTTTGGGCAAACCTTTGTAATTCAGGTGCCATCATTTTACAAGGGCCACACCAGGTAGCATGAAAATCAACCAAAACCGGTTGCTTGTTTTTTATTACTTCTCCAAATGTTTCCATGCCGATATTCCATCATAAATTGTGCCTGTTTAATAGGAATATGAGGTTGCCAGGAGTAAGGTATAAAGTGTCAATTCTTAGTTATTATCTAAAAATTAGAAAGTCATTAATTTCTCTGTAAAATTTGCCTATTTTGTCAAAATAAAAATATGCCGTAAAAACTTGTTTACTGTAACAAATGCCATGTTTTAGTGCTTGTTTCTGATAATTAGCCACAAAAAGCCTTATCATTTACAATTTAATTTTTTCCATAATTATAACTTCATTACCTTTGCCGTCCGAAAAAATAGTTCATTATGGCCAGAGTATGTCAGGTTACAGGAAAAAGACCAATATCAGGAAATAAAGTTTCCCATTCCAATATTAAAACCCGCAGAAGGTTTTTGCCAAATTTGCAGAAGAAAAGATATTTTCTGGCAGAAGAGGATAAATGGATAACATTGAAATTGTCTTCAGAAGCCATCCGCACTATTAATAAAAACGGCCTTTACTCCGTAGTTAAAGGTATGCGTGCAAACGGTGTAAAAATCTAATCAGGAAATTAGTAAGCGGCCTTAAGCAGGCATTAAAAAAATAAAAATGGCAAAGAAAGGAAACAGGGTTCAGGTAATTTTAGAATGTACAGAGCATAAGGCTTCGGGGCTTCCAGGCACCAGCCGCTACATTACCAAAAAAAATAAAAAAAATACCCCGGAACGTTTGGAATTGAAAAAATTCAATCCAATTTTGAAAAAAGTAACTGTTCACAAAGAAATTAAATAATCATGGCAAAAGCAGCAAAAACAGCGATAAAAACAAAAGACCAGAAAGCAATTGCAGACGCTAAAAACTGGACTAAGCTGGTACGCACAGTTCGCAGCCCAAAGACCGGTTCTTATACTTTTAAAGAAACTATTGTTCATAAAGATAAGATTAAAGAAATTTTAGGCAGTTAATTGCGGTTCTGAAAATTATTATCTAAAGCTATCCTGCATTATTGCGGATAGCTTTATTTGTTTTATGAAAAATAACTTTTTAAATTATTGTATTTAATTATTTTTTATGGGAATTTTCGATAAAATATTCGGAAAAAAGGAGCAAAAAGAAACACTTGACCAGGGGCTCCAAAAAACGAAAGAAGGTTTTTTTGATAAAATCACTAAAGCTGTTGCCGGAAAAAGTACGGTAGATGAAGAAGTTTTAGACGAGCTTGAAAATGCTTTGGTAGGTGCCGATGTTGGCGTAGACACCACGGTAAAAATTATTAGTGGAATTGAAAAAAGAGTAGCAAAGGACAAGTATATCAATACAAACGAACTAAATGGAATTTTAAAACAAGAGATACAGTCAATTCTGGTTGACTCGCCGCAGGACACGTCTTATATAAATTATGAGCTTCCTCCAGGCCACAAGCCTCACGTCATTTTGGTGGTTGGCGTAAATGGCGTCGGAAAAACAACCACCATCGGAAAGCTTGCTCATAATTTTTCATTGGCAGGCAAATCGGTTTTGCTTGGCGCTGCTGACACTTTCCGCGCAGCCGCAGTTGACCAGTTGAATATCTGGAGTGAGAGAACCAAAGTGCCGATTGTAAAACACGCAATGGGCTCAGACCCCAGTGCTGTTGCTTTTGATGCTGTTCAAAGTGCCATTGCCAGAAAAGTAGATGTAGTTATAATTGATACTGCCGGAAGGTTGCATAACAAAATTCATTTGATGGATGAGCTCAACAAAATAAAAAGGTCTATCAATAAAGTTTTGCCCAATGCACCACATGAAGTGATGCTGGTTTTAGATGGAAGTACAGGGCAAAATGCATTAGAACAAGCTCGCCATTTTACGGCGGCAACGGATGTTACCGCATTAACGATTACTAAATTGGACGGGACTGCAAAGGGCGGCGTAGTGCTGGCTATTGCTGATCAATTTAAAATTCCGGTGAAGTTTATTGGTGTCGGAGAAAAAGCGACGGACTTGCTCGTTTTTGATAAGAGGGAATTTGTAGAAAGTTTATTTGGTGGAATTAAAAATTAATTGAAATAGAAATCTATTTATAGTATCCTTCAACTTGTAAAAACAAGAATCCTGGGTATTTGTTGGTTTACTGGATTTCTTAAAAAGACGATTTGTGGCAAAAAAATTCCTTCCTGAAAAAGTTGCAACAAAATGAAAACGAAAATTAAAAAAGACAAGGTAAATATTATCACACTCGGTTGCAGCAAAAACCAGGTGGATAGTGAAGTACTAAGCGGGCAACTGGCTGCTGCAGATATTAATGTATTGCACGAAAGCAAAAAACTGGATCATAATATTGTAGTTGTAAATACTTGTGGATTCATTGACCTTGCCAAACAGGAAAGTATCAATACAATCCTGGAACAGGTAGAATTAAAAAAGCGCGGAAAGCTTGATAAAGTCTATGTTACTGGTTGTTTGAGCGAGCGTTATAAACAAAATCTCGAAGAAGAAATTCCTGAAGTTGATGCTTTTTTTGGAACGATGGAATTGCCCTTTTTATTGAGAAAGTTTGAAGTAGATTATAAGGCAGAATTAATTGGAGAAAGATTATTAAGCACGCCTAACCATTATGCTTACCTGAAAATAAGTGAAGGTTGTAACCGGACTTGCTCTTTCTGCGCCATCCCTTTAATGCGTGGAAAACATCAAAGCAGAACCATAGAATCGTTAGTGGAAGAAGCAAAATTACTAGTAACCCGTGGTGTAAAAGAAATCATGCTCATAGCGCAGGAACTTACTTATTATGGTTTGGATATCTATAAAAAAAGGGAATTGCCCAGGTTACTTCATGCGCTGGCTGATATTCCAGGCTTGGAATGGATAAGATTGCATTATGCATATCCCTCAAAATTTCCGATGGAAATTATTGAAGCGATGAAAGAGCATGAAAATATTTGCAATTATTTGGATATGCCTTTACAACATGCAAGCAACAGGATGTTGAAATCAATGAAACGGCAAATTACCAGGGAAGAAATGGAAGATATTATTGGCGAAATAAAATTTAAGATTCCGGAAATTTGCCTTAGAACTACGCTGATAGCGGGTTTTCCGGGAGAAACACAGGATGATGTAGAAGAACTAAAAACATTTTTGAAGAAAATGGAATTCGGCCGCGTAGGAATTTTTACTTATTCCCACGAAGAAAATACTTCTGCGCATGATTTAGTAAATGAAGTACCGGAAGAAGAAAAAGAAAGAAGAGCGCAGGAAATAATGGAAGTGCAACAGGAAATTTCATTCCAAAAAAATAAGGAAAAAATCGGTAAAACATTTAAAGTAATTATTGATAAGAAAGAAGCCGGCAAATATTTAGGCCGCACAGAATTCGACAGCGTGGAAGTGGATAACGAAGTGATTGTAAACTCCAATAAAAAATTATTTCCCGGAGAATTTGTAAATGTAAAAATTACTCATGCTTTTGATTACGACCTTGAAGGAGAAACCGTTTTTTCCGAGTGTTGAGGCCCATATTATCCCCTTTTTAACAGAGAAAATATTTGTGAAAAACCTTTGTGCAGTAAATTGCATGGGAAGATGAATGAGGAATGCAAAATGCAAAATGCAAAATGCGAAACGCAAAAGGCAAAAAGCAGTGAACGAACAAAAAGCCGCAATTTTTATTTTGTGTATTTATAAAAAAAGAATCAATTTTAAATAAATGCGATTAAATCATTTTTCAAAATTCGACCCTAATGAAAATAGCAAATCAACTTTCGAAAATTTGTTGAATATTTTCATGCAATTGCTTACTTATACGAGTGGCGAAGTGGGCGAGGCGCTTAGCTGGCTTACCGAGCTGGACAAAGAATATAATCTTACCAACGATGAATATGGAATGGGGGATTTTATTGAAGATTTAAAAGACAAAGGTTATATAGATGATAACAAACAAAATGGCGAAATAAAAATTACACCAAAAACTGAGCAGGGAATAAGGAAACGAAGCCTGGAAGAGATTTTTGGAAAATTGAAAAAAACAAAATCAGGTAATCACAATACTTTTAAGCCCGGCGGTGGCGATGAAATAAATCCTGAAACCAGGCCTTTTCAATTTGGCGATACATTAGAACAAATTGATTTTACAGAATCCATCCGCAACGCACAAATCAATCATGGCGTGGAAAGTTTTATGATGGGAGAAGATGATCTGGAAATACGCGAAACTGATTTTAAATCCCAAACCTCTACCGTTTTGATGATTGATATTTCTCACAGCATGATTTTATATGGCGAAGACAGGATTACGCCGGCAAAAAAAGTGGCGATGGCTTTGAGCGAATTGATTACTACTAAATATCCTAAAGACACTATTGATATTGTTGTTTTTGGTAATGATGCCTGGACCGTAGAAATCAAAGACCTTCCTTATTTACAGGTTGGCCCTTATCATACCAATACGGTTGCGGGGCTGGAACTGGCAATGGATATTTTGAGAAGAAGGAAAAATCCGAACAAACAAATTTTTATGATTACAGATGGAAAACCAACTTGCCTCAAAGTCGGTAAACGTTATTATAAAAATAGTTTTGGTGTTGACAGAAGAATTTTGAACCGTTGCCTGAACCTTGCTGCGCAATGCAAAAAATTAAAAATACCGATTACTACTTTTATGATCGCCAGCGATCCTTACCTGCAAAAATTTGTAACCGAATTTACAGAAACCAACAACGGTAAAGCTTTTTTTGCTTCGCTTGACAGGCTCGGAGCTTTTATCTTTAAAGATTTTGAAAGCGGAAAAAGAAAAACGGTTTACTGACACAATCTTGAATGAACTTTAAATACGGATAAATCGTAAATTCAAAAGAATGAATTAGTGAGAAAAATTTGAAAAATAAAAAATGAACATTGAAAATATAAAGACCCTCGGGCAACTAAAAGAAATTAATTATAAACCCAGACCTATTAAGGAAGAACTGCGCGAAAACCTTATAAAAAAAATCGGTAAAAAGGAAATCACTTTCCCGGGTATAATTGGCTATGAAGATTCTGTAATTCCTGATACAGAAAGAGCTTTATTGTCCCGCCATAATATTTTGTTTCTTGGATTACGCGGACAAGCCAAAACCAGGATGGCGCGGCAAATGATTGAATTGCTTGACGAATATATTCCGGTGATTGAAGGGAGCGAAGTAAATGATGATCCCTTTAAACCATTGAGCAAATACGCGCGTGATTTAGTTGAAGAAAAAGGAGATGCTACGCCAATCACATGGTTGCACCGAAGTATGCGCTATGGCGAAAAACTGGCAACACCTGATGTAAGTGTAGCAGATTTGATAGGCGATATTGATCCGATCAAAGCAGCCAATTTAAAATTGAGCTATGCTGATGAAAGAGTGATTCATTATGGAATTATTCCGCGGAGCAACCGTGGTATTTTTGTAATAAATGAATTGCCTGATTTACAGGCGCGCATCCAGGTTTCCCTTTTTAATATTTTGGAAGAAGGCGACTTACAGATACGAGGTTTTAAATTAAGATTGCCGTTGGATATCATGTTCGTGTTTACCGCAAACCCTGAAGATTATACCAATCGTGGCGCAATAGTTACGCCACTCAAAGACCGCATAGAAAGCCAGATATTAACTCATTATCCTACCAGCATCGAAAATTCTCTTTTCATTACTGAGCAGGAAGCTTCTATACATAGCGATCAAATGAAAAGAGTACAAGTGAGTGATTTAATAAAACGTTTGGTAGAGCAGGTTTCATTTGAAGCCCGTAACAGCGAATTTGTAGATAAAAAAAGCGGTGTTTCTGCAAGGCTTACGATTTCCGCTTACGAAAATGCAATAAGTGCAGCTGAAAGGCGCGCCATTATCAATAAAGAAAAAGAAACCCAGGTTTGGGTAAGCGACCTTACCGGAATTATTCCTTCTATTACCGGAAAAATCGAATTGGTTTATGAAGGCGAACAGGAAGGGCCTTACCAGGTTGCCTATAATTTAGTAGAAAAAGCGATTCGCACTCAATTTATAAAATATTTTCCTAATCCTGACTCGTTAAAAAAGAGGAAAAGCCGGGAAACGGTTGTCGAAGAAAATCCTTATAAAGCTATTACACGCTGGTTTGATTCGGGTAACCAGCTAAATGTTTTTTTCGACTTAAAGGATGAAGAAAAAATTCAACTGCTTTATAAAGTTGATGGGCTTTTTGGATTGGTAAAAAAATATTTTCCATCAGCAAATAACAAAGAAAATGCTCTATTGATGGAATTTGTGCTGCATGGCTTATCAGCTTTTTCGCTTATCAGTAAAAAAGTAGTGGAAGGGAAAATTGAATTCAAAGATTTAATGGGAAGCATGATTAACCTTAGTTCGCAATCTTTCAGCGATGAAGAATTAGAATAGATTTTTCTATTGCCCCAAAATACAAATTTCACTTTTTTGTTGGTTTACTGTAAAAATCTATTTTTTTAAAATCCTGGCAACTGCTTCGGATTTTGAATTTACATGCAGTTTTTCATAAATATGCCTGATGTGAGTTCTTACAGTGCTGATGCTAATAAAATATTTTTCTGCTAATTTTTTATAGCTCATTCCTTCAATGAGAGAATACAATATTTCGTTTTCCCGGGTAGTAAGCCGAAAATCATCTTTGATATGGGAATTGTGGCCCTGGAAAGATTCAATAACTTTTCTTGCGATATTAGCGCTCATTGGAGCTCCACCAAAATACAAAGACCTTATCGCGTCAATTATCTCCTGGGGCGAAGATTTTTTTAGAAGGTAACCTGATGCCCCGGCTTTTATTGCTTCAAATATTTTTTCATCATCTTCAAAAACAGTAAACATTAAAACCTGGATATTCTTCAGATTTTCTTTTACAGTTCTCACGCCTTCTATCCCCGAAATGTTTGGAAGGCCAATATCCATAAGCACAATGTCAGGCGAAACTTTTCTAAACTCGCTTACAACATTTAATAAATTCCCCAAGGCAGCAACACAATGCATTTCGTCGCTCTGGTTTACCAAATTGGTAAGCGATTTACGAAGTGTGTTATTATCTTCTACTATGGCAACTTTTATCATTAAGTACAAAATTGTGGAAAGCAAATGGATAATCGCATCATATATTCATTTGATTTTTACAGAAAGAAAAATATGAGTTCCTTCATCATTTTCTGAATTTATTTTTAAAACAGCACCCATTTCTTTTGCCCTTAATTCCATGTTCTGTAACCCATTTCCCAGCGTTACTTTTTGGGCATCAAATCCTTTTCCATTATCGTCTATTTTTATTTCTAAGTAATGGCCGGCATGCATTACACTGATTCGGGCATCTTTGCTTTCTGAATATTTTACGAGGTTATTGATGGCTTCTTTCATAATCAGGTAAATATGTTGCCGGTATTCCATTTGCAGTTGCAGGTTGCTTATTCCTTCGTCAACCTGGATGGTATAATTTATTTCCCTGGCTTCAAACAATTTTGATGCAAATTCTTTTATTCTTAAAAAAAGGCTTTCTAAAGAATCGTTTTTGGGATTAATACTCCAAACAATATCATCCATTCTTTCTAATAAGGAAAGAGAATTTTCTTTTATTTCATAAAGCATTTCTTCTGAAACTGATTCTTTTTTTCCCTGCAATGCCATTTCACTCAAGATAGAAATTGAACTTAAGGTTGAGCCTATATCATCATGAAGGTCGAGCGAAATTTTATTTCTTAATCTTTCTATGTTCAAAGCCTGGCGGAGCCTGTATCGATATAAGGAATAAAAAATAGCCGCTATTGCAAGAAACAATAGAATTAAAAACCACCACGTAAGCCAAAAAGGCTGAAGTATCTTAAAATCAAGTGAAATTATTTTATCAGCACTTACGCCATTAGAATTTTCCCCTTTTAAAAGTAAGGTATATTTTCCCGGAGATAAATTGGCGAATTCAACTTCGCCTCTTTTTCCCGAAGGGTGCCATTCCTCATCAATTCCTTTCAATTTATAATAATAATGATTGTTTACCGGATTGGTATAATCGGTAACTGTCCATTTAAAATTAAAATTATTAATCGTATGGTTAAAGCTCATTTCTTTCGACGGATCAAAAGCAATCAACTTGCCATTAGCCATCACTTCTGTCAATACAATATGTGGGGTATGATCGATAGAAGCAATCATTCGCGCAGGAGCAAATGAAGACAGGTAATCCGGGCTTCCTATTATCATAATGCCTTTTTTAGTACATAAAAGTGTTGCATCAATGTCATTGGTGATCAATCCATCGGCCGTCGTAAAATGATCAAATATTTTGTTTTTAAAATTATAAACCAGTAATCCCTTTTTTGTGGCAAGCCATAGATTTCCAGTGCTGTCTATGGCAATCGAAGTGATCGGTTTGTCGTATTGCGCTGGAAGCCTGGTTATTTGTAGAGGCTGCCCATCAGGGTTCCATTGATAAATTGAAGTTCCGTTAAAAGAATAACAGCGGTCGTGATAATAGAGAATTTGCGACATTGAATTTGTTTCACCCAAAACTTTTGTAAAAGGTTTTGAAAATGAATGATTGCTATTATTATAAAAAATAATTCCTTCGTCATAATCTACCATCCAAAGGTTTCCATTTTTATCTTTAACGGCATCACCGATTACCAATGGTTTCGGATGGTTATTCCTGGTTAAAAAATTATAGAAAACCTGATGAAAATCTTTATACGACGAATCGGTTTGCCAGATCCCGTTTCTCCATGGAAATACCCACCAAAGATTATCATTGCCTTTAAAAAGCGATGTAATAAAATTTCCTGAAGAATATTTTTTAGTTAATGAATCAAGGTAATGAAACCGGACTTTGTGTGTAAGAAGGTTGATATCTGCTATTCCTTTCGATGTCCCGGCTTTTAAAGTATTTTCTCCTGAAAACCGCAAAGCCAGGCAAGAAATGGAGTAGTTTTTTATATCCTTGCTGAAATCATCTGTTTCCGTAAAATCATTATTGTAGGCTTTTAAAAAATTCTTTCCACTTCCTGATACTAAAATTTTATTATTCCATTCTAGGAGCGAAACTTCCTGTGTTGTTATTGGTTTTGAAAAACGGCGGTGAAGAATTAATGATTTGGCTGGATTGTAAAAGTAAAGCCCTTGCAAAGTGCCCATCCAAAGCCAGTTATCCTGCGAAACATACAAATTCTGTATTGTGGGGATTTTTGGATAGGACAAGGTTTCCTGAAGAAAAATTTCCTTATTCTTATCAGGGTCAAATGCGCGCGAATTCCCATTTAACCATAGAATATAATTGCCACCAGGCTGTTTTATCTCAGCAATGCTATTAATTTCTTCATTTGATTTTAGAGAATATGAGGTGATCTTTTTGGTTTTAGGATCATATTTTTTTAATCCCTGGTCCCAAGTACCTATCCATATTTCACCGTTGTGGCCAACCATAGAATATAAAAATAACCCTTTGAAATCAGGCCCGTTTTCTTTATTTATTTCATGTATGAATTGATTTTTATTTTTATTATAACTCCATAAACCATTAAAAGTAGTGATCCAGATTTTGCCTGATGGATCTTTAGAAAGATGCGTGATTCTGTTGTCAGCCAGTGATTCATTGTTATCGCCGGGAATTTTAATTGTTTGTATTTTATTTGTTTTTCTATTAAGAAAAAATAATCCATCTAACGTTCCGATATAAACATTGAAAGTATCTGCCAACACACAACTTATCTCTTCATTGTTGTCGATTCCGGGATAATAATGAAACTTTTGCGACGAAAGCTCAAAAGAATTCAAGCCCTGGCTTGTTCCAATCCATATCAGCCCTGTGCTATCGCCTGTTAATGCAGTAATGTTATTATCCCTGAGTGAATTGTTGTTTCCGGGTTCATGTTTAAAAATGGTAATGCCGGAGCCGTTCATTAAATTTAACCCAGATGCAGTCCCTATCCATACAAAATCGTTTTTATCTTTGTAAACGCATTTAACATTATTATCGCTCAAGCCATTTTGCTCATCGATTTTGTGTATTACTAATTCTTCATTTTTTTGTGAAAAGCAATCGTGGCCTGCTAAGAGGCAAAAAATAAAGGCATACCAAAACGTTAATTTCAACCGGTTCATTACAGGTATTTTCAAGTATGAATTGCGATTATGAGATAATTTTCTGCCACTTGGGCAAATGCTTTATCATAACAAATGTAATCTGTGGCATCTTTGAATGCAAAATAATAAACATTGTTATTTGTGGGTTTACTGTAACGTATTAGAAATAATGTTTAAAATTAACGGCTTTTCATAAACCCGGCAGCCATGAAAAAAGAATTCTATAAAAAATATTTAGCTATTTTTAATTTTCATCTTACTTAATATTTTAATCATGTTCCGAAAAGCAATTGCGGAAAAATTTAAACCGGATAAAAATGAATTTCAGTTTCGTGGGCATGAAGTAAGGCGCATAGAAGCTTTTAGCGATGCAGTTTTTGCATTCGCCGTTACGCTACTAATTGTCAGCCTTGAAGTACCCAAAAGTTTCGAAGAATTAATGATTACTATACGTGGCTTTTTTGCCTTTGGAATCAGTTTCCTTTTATTAATGATGATTTGGTATGAACAAAATATTTTTTTTCGGCGTTATGGATTAGATGACCTTAAAACTATTGTTCTTAATTGCACACTAATTTTTCTGGTGCTCTTTTATGTGTACCCACTGAAGTTTCTGTTCACTCTTGTTTTTAGCAACCAGATTTATGGAGAAAACAAATCTCCTTTTTTGATGAAGGTTTCTGATTTACCTAAGCTAATGATGGTTTACGGTATTGGGTATATGATGATTTATATTATTTTTTACTTTTTGTATCGGCATGCTTTAAAAAAATCAAACGAGCTGCAACTAACTACTCTTGAAATTTTTGATACGAAAACTAAAATATACAAAAACATTATTTTTATAATAATTGGGATTATTTCTATAACCGTTGCGTTTTTAGTCCCTCCGGGCCAGGCTGGTATAGCTGGGATTGTCTATGGTTTAATTGGGCCAGCATTAACTATTTTCTATACCCGCCGAAAAAAAATAAAAAGAAATTTGACAATTTAATTTAGGCTATTTAATACAACAATAAATTCCCAACACTATTTTGGTTTTTAAATTTCCAAAAACTTTATGGTAATCTGTGATGGTGCGGAGTATTAAACCAAAATAAAAATCTGGTTTATTTGTGCCTTTACTATGACAGCCAATTTTAATAAAATTAATTTAAAAGAAATACCTATACACTTTAGCCGCATTTTAAAAGCAGCTAAAGTGTAAGTTTTTACCTATTCTGTTTTTATATTTACTTTATTCCGCTAAACCATTGTTGCGCTTTGGCCCCAATTACTGGCATTGGTTTTTCTTCACCATTAATGGCAGCGATAAGGCCGAGAATCCATAATACAAAAATGCCGATGTAAACAAATATTAGAAGTATACCGATAAGCCATCCAATAAAAGGAATGAAGAGGAGAAGGATTTGTAATATCCAGGTTGCAAAAGCAAGGATAAAAAGGGCGATTGTCTGCCTTAAATGATAAGCGCCTAATGAAGTTTTATTACTTCCAAACATTACATAAGCGATGATCCAACCTATGATTGAAAGATAGCTAACAATCGCGACTGTTTTGCCGTCATCAGCCGGGCTTGAAACATGGGTTGGGGGAACGATAGGAGGAGTAGTACTGTCCATAATATTAAATTTTGGTGAGGTGATAAATTAATTAATTTAAAAATACGATATTTTTAATAATTGAAATAATAATATATTTCATTTTTTATATTATCGGACAGCAGTAATACAATTGCAATTAATGGCTGTTGGAATGATTGCTCCGTCAAAAGTTTTCCCTTCTAAGGTTATTAAATTGATAATGAAATCGCCTTTTTTGCCTTAATGGGTAATTTACAGTAAACCCAATTAAGATTTATTATCAGTATTTTAATTATTTACAATTTCATTGTTCAATTTTTCAACATCGATCAATTTCGCCATCTTTTCAACATTTGTTTTATCACCAGAAATATTTATAGAAATATTTTGCACTTTGTCACTCTTTATTTTTTTTGGAGTGTGCTCATCGCCCTGTTTATTAAAATTAAAGCCAGCCTGGTAAATTCCATCTTGGCTTGGTTTTGTTTGAAAATTGCCAAGTAAAATCAGCAATACATTATTCCATTTTACGAGGTCTTTGTTTACCTGGTTCGAGGAAATTGAATACAGCCTTGAAACTTTAACGCCACTTTCCGGAAAGACTGACGATGTAGATTCTATTGGGCCTAAGGACTGGTTGATTGCCAGAGCACTATAATTATTTACACTAAACTTTACCTGCACTACGGCGTGATTTCTAAAGCGGAGTGTTTCGTTTTTCTCATTATCATCTGCTTCCTTTGTTCCTGTGTTACCTTGTGCCTGCTGCATCACAGCGGTCAATTTATTGATAAATTCATCCTCCTTCTGCTGATAATATTTTGGATGCTTGTCTTTGGTAAACAGGCTACTACCTTCATCCTTATGCGCAGTTATGTAAGTGGTGTAGAGTTTCAAATAATAATTTACAGAATCCTGGTATTGCTTGTATAAGGGGCTTTCTGTCACGGCCTGAGCATTATTATAACTTGCTTGCTGGCTTTTTATCCTGGTATTGGTATAATCAGTTTGATAATTTTTCCATGCTTCTAAAGAATCTTTATTTACGATAAACTGAAAAGTAATTTCAATGCCGCGAGGTGAGCGAAGTAAATAAGGAGTATCTGCGCCCTGTAAACCATTCTTGTTAGTATATTCCGATAATTCAACCATTGGCCACCCAAGTTTTTTGGAAGCATTTTCCATAATAACGGTTATCGTTGTACGCATTTTATCCTGCATCTCAATTTCCTGTGGCAAGATAGAATTTCGTAATCTTGTTTCACGGCTTTGTGATTCTTCAATAAATCCTGTTTCGGGTTTATCTGCTGGCCATTGCGGGTAATCCTGCGCGTAAAGCGAAAGGCATGCCATGATTGAAAAGAATAGTAAAATTATGTTTCTGGCCATTTATCATGTAGTGTTTAAAAGAGTTTTACGAATTAGGTAAATAAATAAAAATCTGCATAATAGATAATCGTACAAATGGTTGATTTTTGGCGTATATCCAGTTATTGATAAAACCTTTTTCTGGCCCGATCCTAAATCTTTACAAACTCCACTCTTCTGTTATTAGCTTTTCCTTCCGGTGTAGAATTGTCAGTAATAGGTTTAGTATCCCCAAACCCTTTGGTTGTAAGCCTTGAACCGTTTATTCCCATCTTTATCAATTGTGCTTTTACTGCGTCTGCACGTTGTTGAGAGAGTGTAAGATTATGAGCTGCTACTCCTGTATTATCCGTATGGCCATCTATTTCAAATTTTAAGGACGCATCTTTTTTAAGTAAATTATATATCTGGTTAATAGAGCCCATTGATTCAGGCTTTAATGTGGATTTATCCACATCAAACTGAATGCCGTGCATAATAATTTTTGCATCGGTAGTTACTTTCTTATAAATATCAATGCCACCTGCAGCGATGCGAATATTTTTGATGTATGAATTTTCGTATCCATTTACATCAATGGTTACATTATCCGGCTTGCCGGTGAGGCTATTGACATTCATCACACGGTATTGGTCTATATATACCTTGCCTGCGTTTTTGTTGATTGCAATAGCAATGTGATGCCATTGATTGGGGTATTTATAATTTATATTCAGGCCTTCAGGGGTCCCTGAATTGAAAGTTCCCCACGTAGTACCATCATAGCCAAAAGAAATCCCTGGTGTAATATCATTGCTACCCGCATAATAAACACGTTGGCCAAAATCTACATACAAATGCTCCACACCGGCTTTTTCATTTTTGAAATCAAACTCAACTGTAAATTGATCGGGCATGTAATTGTTGCGAGCCATACGTGGCGTCATAGTAGCGCCACTACCAGTCGGAACATGTATAACATTTTCTCCGTCCTCATTTTGAATATCCATTTGCCCGTTTACAAGAGTAAACTGGGATGGAATTTCACCAACCTGTTCATCGGCCAGGTTTGATTGAAAGATTACAGTATCTCCGGGAACGAAATCATAATTCTGATACGATTTAATTGTAGGTACTAACGAAGAATTATTTGAGGCCGTATTGTTGTTACTATTATCAGCAGAAGATTGATTACTGCTATGTTCATTATTATTTCCTTTTGCCGCATTCTCTGTTTTATCAATAGTTTTATCAGTCGCATTGCCTGCATCATTGGTTACATGGTCCGAAGCGGTTTGTGTTACTTTATCTTTTAATTTTTTAAAAAATTGGGCTTGGGAATATTGGCAAATAAAAATCAAAATAATGGCCATTAGCAGGCATCTAAAAAAACGAAATGAAGTTTTCATAACTAAATTTTATTAGTAAAAATAAATTGATCTGATTCTCAAAGAAATGCTTTTTGATTAATGAATCCTATCGTATAAAAGGATGATTTTTATAGCAATTATTCATTCACAGTGAACAAACAAATAAATAGAATAATCAATTTGCTGAAGCCAGGCGCCTTATTTTTTTACTAACTTTTTCTGATTTTATTTCATCATTTGTTAATCATGATATTCATTTATTATATCTTTATCACTTCATACCTCCTATATAAATTTTGAAAAATAATTAGAATGAAAAATAAAATTTTACTTGCTGCTTCCCTTTTCTTTTTTATTTGCGCCAAAGCCCAAAAGTTTGAAGGCCTTGCCCTTACTCCGCCCATGGGCTGGAATAGCTGGAATACTTTCGAGGTGAACATCAATGAAGATTTGGTAAAGCAAACTGCGGATGAAATGGTTTCTTCAGGCATGAAAGATGCCGGGTACGAATACCTGGTATTGGATGACGGCTGGATGGCGATGGAAAGGGATTCAGAAGGAAATTTGGTTCCCGACCCAAAAAAGTTCCCTCATGGAATGAAAGTTTTGGTTGACTATGTTCATTCGAAAGGATTAAAGTTTGGCTTGTACAATTGTGCGGGCACAAAAACCTGCGCGGGATATCCCGGTACGAGAGGTTATGAATACCAGGATGCCAGGTTTTATGCATCGCTTGGTATTGATTATTTAAAATTTGATTGGTGCTTTACAGATGGGATTAACGCAAAGGAAGCCTACACAACCATGAGCAAAGCATTGAAAAAAGCTGGAAGGCCAATCGTTTTTAGTTTATGCGAATGGGGTACTAATAAGCCATGGCTTTGGGCAGAAAATGTAGGCGAATTATGGCGCACGACCGGCGATATTTCTGCAAGGTTTGATGGTTATTTAGATCATGGTACATGGAAACAATCAGGAGTAATGCCTATTGTGGATTTGCAAAAAGGCTTAAGAAAATATGCCGGGCCGGGCCATTGGAACGATCCTGATATGTTAGAAGTAGGAAATGGAATGACTGAAAGTGAAGACAGGTCTCATTTTTCAATCTGGTGTATGCTCGCTGCCCCTTTAATTGCAGGAAACGATATACGGAAAATGCCTGCAGCCACAAAAGAAATCCTTACCAATAAAGAGGCGATTGCAGTAGATCAGGATAAGGATGGTATAGAAGGTTTTAAATATAAAGATGTTGATAGCCTTGAAGTTTGGGTAAAACCTTTGGAAAATAATGCCTGGGCTGTTTGTTTCTTAAATCGGTCGTACTCGCCAATGAATATAAATTTTAACTGGAAAGATGAAATCATAAACGATACGCTTTTTAATAAAACGCTGAACGCGAAAGAGCATAATTATTCTATTAGAAATTTATGGATGAAAAAAGACGATGGCAATACTCAAAAGCCATTGAAGGCAAAGCTTGCTTCTCATGATGTAATCATGCTAAAATTAACACCATAAGCATTTTTAATAGAATAAGAATCTGAGTTATTTGTTGGTTTACTGGCGCTTGATTGACAAATTCAGGGTTCAATTTATTTTCTGTAAATATTTTATCCAGTTTCCAAAATTGATTGTTCGTTTTATTTCGTTGCTAAAGAATGGTTCCAATTCTTTGGCTAACCAATTTTCAATTTCTTCATAGTTCGATACTTTATTTTCAACAGCCTCAGTTATATTGCTCTGTGTCGTAAAATATAAAATCAATTCCTCTTTGGAAAACTCAATCGGATTCTTAAATTTTTCTTCTTTGAGAAATATAAAACCTTTTCTTTCCAGGTTATCATTTTCCCATTGATAGTTGTTATTTCGTTTTGGGGAAGGAAATTTTTTCAAATAAATATCCGGAAACCAATTACCAAAAGATTCAACGCCTTGCATTTCAGAAATAAAATGATTTTCATAAAGCATCAGCCACGATTTACTTTTTAAGACGCGGTTGGCTTCCTGCAGAAATTGATCGATATCAAACCAATGAACTCCTGAAGAAACAGTTATAATGTCAAAATAATTATTCTCAAAAGGTAAGTTTTCGGCAGAAGCCTTTGAATATTTTATCTCTTGTGGATTTAAAGCGAGTTTTAGCATTTCATCAGAAGTATCTGTTCCAAAAACATTTTCAGCAATATCCAAGAGTGCAGTTGTTGACATTCCTGTTCCGCAGGCTACGTCCAAAGCATTCTCCAATTTGTTGTCAATCTTTATAAATTCGCTGATATGTTTTATGGTGTTCCTATGAAAAAAAGGCCTTCCTTTTGCATATCTTTCTGCTGTATTTTTCGGGCTGAAATAATTCATGAGATTATTAAAATAATTCTACGCTTTTTATAAAACCAACTGATTGAAAAGTTTATTTAAAGTTTCTTCTGCGTCTGTGCAAAAGCCAGGATGAACTTTTGATGTTTGTACAATTGTACTCCTCGTGGCTGTCAGCCAGCGAAACCTTTCCGCTATTGAAAGTTTTGCAATCGGCCCTGCATCTTTGCTGCCGCTGCTTATAAGTTCGAATGTTTTCAAATGTTCTTGCAATTCGTGTATATCAAGCTCGCTGCAAAAATGTTCAATTCTTTTTTTATCCAAATGATATTTCACTTTCAAAAACTTTTGTTTTGGGCAATACAGGATCACGCCAACATTCAGGAATTCCTCACGTTCTACACGAGGGACAATCCTGATAACTGCGTACTCAAATAATTGATTCTCTTGCATGCTTTGCTTCGTTTACAAAATTTTGGGAATGCGCAATCCTTGTCAGTAAAAAATCTACATAAGCCTGCCGGTGCTCTTCTATTGATTGAAATGCCGTCTCATCTTTTAGCCATTCTTCCGGAATGGCAGCGATTATATTTTCAATTAAATTTTTGGTAAGGATTTTTTTGAATTCGGTATTTACCAAATCCAATTCGGAAGCCTGCGGCAGTAATACATGGTCTTTTACGAGTAAAAAAGGTTTTTCCGCCTGCTCTTTCCAATTGTTCCACGAATGATGAAAATACAATGAAGCGCCAAAATCTATCAGCCATAATTCTTTATACCAGGTAAGCATATTCGTATTTCGCGGCGTGCGGTCTACGTTCGTAAGCAGGCAATCAAGCCATACAATTTGTGAAGCCAGCTTAGGATTAATTGTTGAAACTGCAGGATCGTAAGTAATAGAACCGGAAAGATAATGAAGCCCCAAATTTAGGCCTACACTTGCTTTCAGTAAATCCTGGATTTCTTCATCAGGTTCTGTGCGGCCAAAAGCTTCATCCAGGTTGGCAAACACAATTTCAGGAACCTTCAAACCAAGTGCACGTGAGATTTCTGCGCCGATCAATTCTGCCACCAAAGCTTTTTTGCCCTGGCCCGCGCCACAGAATTTAATGACATACAAGAAACCATCATCGGCCTCAGCAATAGCAGGCAGCGAGCCGCCTTCGCGCAGCGGCGTTATGTATCGAATTACATTTACGGTTCTGATTTCAGGAATATTTTGTTCCATAAATTATGGCACAATTTACATTAAGACAGTAAACAAACAAATAATGGGATTTTGTGTTTTGTAAGGAATACGGAAAATCTTTTCTCAAATCTTTACAAGTCTTTTCTATCAGCTTTATCTATATAAGTATCCTTTATTTCATTTGATTGGGAGATATGAATCTTCTCTACATTTTTCAAAATAAAAGAAGAAGTGCCTGAAGTTTTTTCAGCCTGGATATCATAAAGAATGGCACCTTTTATATCATCTAAAATAAAGGGCGGACGAAAATCATCTTTTAAATAACTCACTTCCACATCATGCATTTTCAAACCTTCCACATGCCTGAAATAAAATCCATAAGAAGGCATTGTTTTCCATCGGCCAGGTTCCGGATAATCTTTCTCATGCTCAGGAACAGTGACACTTACCGCATCTTTTGGCCCACCGCCTTTATAATAAATACGTATGTTGCTTAATTGCAAATCCTCGATATTATGTTCAGGAAGCCCGCTGATGATTGCGTCTTGTTTATCATCCACATTATAGGCAACGATATTGTTTATAATAATTCTTTTGCATTCACTAATTTTTATGGAATCAGGGCCCCGCATCCTCGCGCCAAGCCTGATAAAAATCGGCGCATTTCCAATATCGCGCATCGTAATGTTGGAAATGGTAATGTTTTCAAGTTGGCCACCATCAACAGTTTCAAGCGCCAGCCCGCGGCAATCATCAAATACACAATTGCTAATCGTAATATTTTTAAAACCTCCGTTCGATTCGGTACCGAATTTTATTCTGCCTGTTGGTGAAGGGTTTTTAGGATCATACCTTATAAAAGTACCGTCTAAAAGTGAACCTTCCACATAGCCGCTCACCTGGCAATTGGTAATGTTTACGTTTTCTGTTGATCGCGCGTATCCCAGCGCAAAAGAGCTTTTCAGGCAAATACCATCATCAAACGGAGAGTTAACAAAGCAGTTGGAAACCTTTACATTTTTGCAGCAATCAATATCAAAGCCATCGCGGTTGGTATCTACTTTTAAATTATCTATTGTAAGGTTATCAACCCCGGTCGCCAATATCGCGAACCATCCGCCGTGTAAAATAGAAATGTCCCTGATGATTACATTCCGGCACATTAAAAGACAGATAGATTTATTAGGATTTTCATCACCATTTTTTCCGTTTCTTACCAATCCTTTTCCCCAGATCCGCCCTGCGCCAATAATGGAAATATCGTGCAGGTTATCGCCCCAGATAAAACTATTGTGAAAGTGGCTGTGCCCATAATCCTGGTAAATATCGTTGATGCTTTTTTCAGGTTTATCAAATTGTGTAGAATCTGTTGACGCAATTAAAGTAGCTCCCGGGCTGATGTACAAACAAATATTATTTTTGAGGTGGATAGAGCCACTCAGGTAATTTCCGGCTGGAAAAAATACTGTGCCTCCGCCGGCTTTCGCAGCTTCATCAATCGCTTTATTGATGGCGTTTGCGTCCATATTTACTCCGTCACCTTTTGCGCCAAAAGTTTTTACATTATAAAAGTTATTTTGCGTTTGTGCATTTACGTTAGTTGATAAATAAAAGGAAATAAAAATTAAAAAAAATGCTTTGTAATGTAAACTCATCTTTATTTTTTGAGAATGAAAATACTCATTATTTGTTGGTTTACTATTGTATCAAAAGAAAGATCCGAAACAGAATAAAAATTTTAAATTAAATTCACTCTATAAATTCATTGATATGAGAAATAAGGCTACCGCATTTATTCTTGCTGCAATTTTAATTTCAATTGGTTGCTATGCCCAACATGAGCAATTCAATGGTGCTGAATCCAACCTGCAAAATATTTACCGTCTCTCGGATGCAAAATCCCGGTCAATAAGCCCGGAAAATTTTAACGGAGCTAAAGGCGCCGGAGGAATGGCTACAAAAGGTACGGGAGAAAATGCTTCAAGAGATTTAGGACAGGGCTGGAAAGTGAGCCCCAGCGTGGTTATTAAGGCGCACACTACTTTCACTGTTGCAGAAATTGATGGGCCGGGTTCTATTCAACATATCTGGATGACTCCGACCGGGGTTTGGCGTAATTCTATTCTTCGTTTTTATTGGGATGGCGAGATATCACCTTCCGTTGAAGTTCCTGTTGGAGATTTTTTTTGTATGGGATGGAATCAATATTCTCCATTACAATCATTGGCGGTTTGTGTAAATCCGGGAAGTGCATTTAATTGTTATTGGCCAATGCCTTTTCGTAAAAAATGCAAAATAACGATGGAAAATATTGATGATAAAGAAATGGTTCTTTATTATTCGGTTGATTATATTGAAACAAAAATTCCTGATGCCGCTGCTTATTTTCATGCTCAATTTCACCGTGTAAACACAGTTCCTTACAAAGGTGTTTACACTTTGGTGGATAATATAAAAGGCCGTGGGCAATACGTGGGCACTTATATGGCGATTGGCGTTCACAATAATGGTTGGTGGGGCGAGGGTGAAATTAAATTTTATATGGATGGCGACACGAAATTTCCTACCATCGACGGAACCGGGACTGAAGATTATTTTGGCGGTTCTTACGATTTTGATACCAATACAAAGAATGCTGCGGGAGTTTCGGAAAGCCATTATACTGAATTTACTTCCCCTTATTCCGGCCTTTGCCAGGTTATCAAAGGTGATGGCCATTATAATGTTTCGCAGCGCTTTGGTTTATACCGCTGGCACCTTACTGACCCTATCCGTTTTGATAAAAACCTAAAAGTTACCATACAAGACCTGGGCTGGCGAAGTGATGGCCGTTACCTTCCTTTGCAAGATGACATTGCTACTACTGTTTTTTGGTATCAAACTGAGCCTCATAACTCTTTTCCTCCTTTGGCAGATAAAGATGCTTTGGAGGTTAACTAAATAAAAATATTCGATTGACATTTATTTATTGCAGTAAAAAAAAATAAACAATTTTTTATTTTAGGCAAACCTGAAGGTGTTAGGATGAGGTAAAAAATGGAATGATAAAGATTTTATAAAATTACCCCTGATCCGATTTGTTTAAATATATTTGCTATTATTTAAACAAAATGAATTTATTTTCTATTTCACAATTATCGCGCTTGTCTGGTATAAAACCTCATACCATCCGGATATGGGAGCAACGCTATGACGCACTCACTCCAAACCGCTCAGAAGGAAATACACGTTATTATGATAATATACAGTTACGGCGGTTGTTAAATATTGTAAGCCTTATGAAGGCAGATTACAAAGTATCCGAATTAAGCGCGATGCCTGACAAAAAATTATTTAAATTGATAGAGGAAATATCAATTAAGGATTTTAAAAAAGACACATCAGAGTATTTTATTTTACAATTAATTTCTGCTGGAATGAATTATGACGAAGTAGATTTTGATAAAATATTTTCTCATTGTTTGCTTAAATACGGTATGAAAAAGGCTTACACTGATATTATTTATCCTATGCTAAACCGTATTGGAATCATGTGGACAACAGATCTTATACAACCAGCAGCAGAGCATTTTATCAGTAACATCATCCGTCAAAAACTATTTACAGTTATTGATTCACTGCCAGCGGCAAAAGAAAATTCTGATTCATGGTTGCTTTTTTTACCGGAGAACGAATTTCATGAAATCGGATTGCTATTTAGTCATTTTATAATCCGGCATTCCGGACGAAAATCTATTTACCTGGGATCCAACGTGCCGCTAGAAACTATTAAGGAAACGATAAAGGTTTGCGCTCCTGATAACCTCCTTTTATTTCTTACCCATAATGTGAATCTAGAAGAAACGCGGGAGTATGCCACCCAATTAAGTTCGCTTTTTAAAAATAATAAAATAAACATAGCCGGAGATTTAAAGTTTTTAACTGGGGCTATTATTAATAAAAATATTCGCTGGCTTTCTTCAGTTGAAAATTTGAAACAACTATTGGCTTCGTAAAATGTTTAAATATTTATTGTATAATATAAACAGAATAAATGCCTAAAATTGCCGTCATAGGTGCTGGGTTTTCCGGCTTAAGCGCCGCTGCATATTTGTCAGCTGAGGGCCATGATGTGCATGTCTTTGAGAAGAACGAAACAGCCGGTGGCCGCGCCAGGCAATTAATAACCAGTGAAGGATACGTTTTTGACATGGGGCCAAGCTGGTATTGGATGCCGGATGTTTTTGAACGTTTTTTTAAAGATTTCGGTTATGAAGTTTCAGATTTTTACGATTTAAAATTACTGGACCCTTCCTTTGATGTCGTTTTTGAAAAGAGTAAAAAAATCCACATCCCGGCAAATTACTTACAGCTTAAAGATTTATTTGAACAAATAGAAAGCGGGAGCGGAGAGAGGTTGGATAAATTTATGGCGGAAGCTCAACTTAAGTATCAAACCGCAATGGAAAAACTGGTGTATATGCCCGGCAATTCAATATTGGAATTTGCGGATGCTAAAATGATAAAAGAGGCTGCCCGCTTACAAATATTTTCTAATTTCAGTAAGCATGTCCGAAAATATTTTTCGAACCCTAAATTGATTGCGTTGATGGAATTTCCGGTCTTATTTCTTGGCGCAATGCCCCAGGAAACACCGGCTTTATATAGCCTTATGAATTATGCAGGTTTAAAATTGGGGACCTGGTACCCTATAAATGGAGGCTTTGGAAGAGTAATTGAATCCATAAAAAATATTTGTGAAATCCAAAGTGTGGAATTTCATTTTAATTCAGCAGTTGAAAAAATAATAGTTGAAGAAAACTGCATGAAAAGCTTATCCGTAAATGGAGTAAAAATGGATTTTGATGCGGTAATTGCTTCGGCCGATTATCATCATGTCGAAAAAGATTTGCTTCCGGAAGGATATAAGAATTATAATGAAAATTATTGGCAGAAGAAAACTTTTGCACCTTCATCCCTCATTTTTTATTTAGGCCTTTCCAAAAAAATAAAATCCATTGAGCATCATACTTTGTTTTTTGAAGAAGACTTGTATCAGCATTCTGTAGAAATTTATAAAGCACCTGAATGGCCATCCCGGCCTTTATTTTATGTTTGCTGCCCTTCTAAAACTGATACCACTGTTGCGCCCGAAGGGCACGAAAATTTATTTCTTCTGATGCCTGTGGCACCAGGGCTTGAGGACAGTGAAACCCTTCGTGAAAAGTATTTTAAAATTATTTTGAACCGCCTGGAAAATCATATCGGAGAAAAAATCGGAGAGTTTATTGATTATCGAAAAAGCTATTGTATTAATGATTTCATAGCGGATTACCACGCTTATAAAGGAAATGCATACGGCCTTGCCAATACGCTTGGGCAAACTGCTTTTTTAAAACCAAAAATCAGGAATAAAAAAATAAAAAACCTTTTTTATACCGGGCAACTTACTGTTCCCGGGCCGGGAGTGCCACCATCTTTGATTTCCGGTAAAATTGCGTCAGAAGAATTATTAAAATATTTTAAAAATAAAAAGTATGAAATCCACATTTGACCACTTGTCAGTAAAAATAAGCAAGCAGGCGACTAAAACTTATAGCACCAGCTTTTCACTGGGGATTTTATTTTTAAATAAAAAGCTGAGAAATGCTATTTATTCGATTTATGGTTTTGTTAGAGTGGCTGATGAGATAGTAGATAGTTTTGAAGGTTATAATCAAAAAAATCTTCTTGCGCAGTTTTCAAGGGATACTTTTGATTCTATTGAAAATAAAATTTCATGCAACCCTATTTTAAATTCTTTTCAGGAGGCTGTGCATCAATACAATATTGAGATTTCATTGATTGAAACATTTTTGAAAAGTATGGAAATGGATTTGCAAAAAGTAGATTATACAGAAGAAAAATACCAACAATATATCCTGGGTTCGGCAGAAGTAGTCGGTTTGATGTGCCTGAGGGTTTTTACCAATGAAAACCAGGAATTGTATGAAGGGCTAAAGCCCTATGCAATGAAGCTGGGTGCGGCTTTTCAGAAAGTTAATTTTTTACGCGATATGAAAGATGACTATTATCTTTTGGGGAGAGTTTATTTTCCAAATGTAAATATGGATGATTTTAGCAGCGATGTTAAAATGCAAATTGAACTGGAGATTGAAGAGGATTTTAAAACAGGGTTGGCGGGAATTAAAATGCTGCCGGCCTCTTCAAAAGGTGGGGTATACCTTGCCTATATTTATTATCAATCTTTATTTAAAAAAATAAGGAGATTACCCGCGCATCAGATTTTGCGCGAAAGGGTAAGGATAAATAATGGTCAAAAAATAGGGCTGATGATCAACAGCCTCGTTTTGAACAAAATGGGCATGTTATGAAAAAGCTATTATTTGTTGGTTTACTGTTTCCGGCATTTGCTTCTTTTGCCAGTAAGCCCACAATTACGGAGATAAGGTTGCTTTATGAAAAATCGGATAAAGACGAGTCTTCCTGTAATAAGCTCATTGAAATACTTTCGATTTATAATGAAAAGGATAATGCACTGTACGCAGGATATAAAGCGAGCGCTATTATGATGATGGCCAAGCACGTATTTAACCCATTTTCAAAAATGGCCTATTTCAAAAAAGGTAAGAAAATTCTTGAAAATGCTATTAAGATAGATGAAAAAAATGTTGAGTTAAGATTTTTGAGGTTTAATATCCAAACTCATATTCCCTCTTTTTTGGGGTATAATAATGATATTGACAGTGATAAATTTTTTTTAGAAACTTCTTTTCATAAAATTAGTGACGAAAACCTAAAAACATTTTTACTGCCCTATTTAAAAAAATCTGATTATATAAATGCTGATATAAAAAAGCATTTTTAATTTAAAACTTTTTGACAAATTATTAAAGAATGGATGGCTTGTTAATATTAGTGGATAACAATGATAATGAAATTGGCTTGATGGAAAAACTTTCTGTACATAAAGAAGGAAAGCTCCACCGGGCTTTTTCTGTTTTTATTTTTAATTCCAAAAAAGAATTATTGTTACAACAAAGAGCCGACAATAAATATCACTCTGCGGGCCTTTGGACAAATACTTGTTGCAGCCATCCTGTAAATAATGAGCCTATAAATGTAACCGTAAAGAAAAGGCTTAAGGAAGAAATGGGCATAAATTGTGATACCGAATTTCAATTTAGTTTTATTTATAAAACGAGGTTTGAAAATGGGTTAATTGAGCATGAGTTTGACCATGTATATTTTGGAAAAAGTAATGATTTGCCAATTTTAAATTTTCATGAGGCCAAAGGCTGGAAATATATGAGCCTGGAGAAATTGGAAAAATCAATTTATAGAAACCCGGAAAAGTATTCAGAATGGCTCAAAATTTGCCTGCCGGAAGTGATAAAAAGGATAGGAGAAAATAAAGAGCATGAGTTATGAAAACGTACTTTTATAAAGATGAACAATTTTTACCTGTTGATATAAATAAAGCATGGGATTTTTTTTCTTCAGCAGAAAACCTGGCGGTAATAACGCCGCCGGAATTAGGGTTTAAAGTTTTAACATCATTAGATAACCAGGAAATCTATGAAGGCATGTTAATTGAATATAAAGTTAGCCCGTTGTTTAAAATTCCTTTACACTGGAAAACAGAAATTTCTAAAGTGGATAAGCCGCATTCCTTTACAGACAAGCAATTAAAAGGGCCTTATAAATTGTGGGAACATACACACGAGTTTATTGTAAAGGGAAATGGCATTCTAATGAAAGATACTGTAAAATACCAATTACCTTTTGGTATAATCGGACAATTAGCCCATTCATTAATAGTGAGCAAAAAATTGAAACATATCTTTGCATACAGGAAACAAATTTTAAATCAAATATTTAAAAGCCATGGAAATACTGATTAATATCCTTTGTATTTTGGCGGCTTTCATCGCCATGGAAGCCGTAGCCTGGCTGGCGCACAAATATATTATGCATGGAATTTTATGGAAACTTCATAAAGACCATCATAAAAAGGAAAGCGAAGGGTTTATTGAGCATAACGATTTCTTTTTTCTCATTTTTGCATTGCCAGGCATAGCCTGTTTATTTTTCGGAATGAAAAATGATTATAATTTCCTTTTCTGGATTGGTGTTGGCATCACTATGTATGGTATGGCTTATTTTCTGATTCATGATATTTTTATTCACCAGCGTTTTAAAATTTTGAGAAACAGTGACAGCAATTATCTTAAAGCGATACGCCGTGCACACAAAATGCATCACAAACATCTCACAAAAGAAGATGGAGAATGTTTCGGAATGTTGTGGGTTCCATTTAAATATTTCCGCGAACTGAAATTAAAAAAAGCCAATGAAAAGCCTTTACCTTCTTGTTGATTTTTTCACAATTATCGTTCCTCTACTTTTTTCGTTTCATCCTAAAATAAAATTTTATAAAACCTGGAAGCAGTTCTTTATTGCTACGGTTATTGTGGCTATTATTTTTATTTTGTGGGATGCTATTTTTACTCACGCAGGGGTTTGGAAATTTAACCCGAAATATATTACCGGCATTTATTTTTTAAAGCTTCCTATTGAAGAAATACTTTTTTTTATATGCATTCCTTTTAGCTGTGTGTTTACTTATTTTTGCCTTGATAAATTTTACAAACTTGGTTGGAAAGATAAAACTGAAAGAGTTTTTGTTCTTATTCTATTTGTGATTTTGGTGGTAATGGGTATATACTTTGGAAACAGGCTTTATACCTCAATTACTTTTATTACTACAGCTTTTGTTTGCTTTTTTCTAAAATTTATTTTTCAGGTTAAGTGGTTTGGAAAAGCTCTAAGTGTTTATGCAATTTTATTAGTTCCATTTTTAATTGTAAACGGAATTCTTACCGGCAGTGGTTTACAGCAGCCTGTAGTTATTTATAACAAAACAGAAATCATGAATATTCGTTTGTTTACTATACCAATTGAAGATGTTTTTTATGGATTGGAACTTTTTCTCCTAAACCTTGCGTTGTATAAATTGCTTTTAAAAGAAAGGAAATAAAACGGTAAGATTTTAATCGGGCCTGGTTTAAAGAAGAAAGTAGTAATTTATAATAGACTAGAATAAAAATCATGAATATTTGTTGCTTTACTATCTTCTATTTAAAAATCCGGGTAGTGCGTAAATGTAACTAATTACGATTGCTATTTTATGATTTTGATCATTCCTAATAAATGTATTCGTATATCCATAGCTGTTATATATTTTACTATATTAATGAAAGATAGGTATGAATAAAAAAGGCTGAATTTTGTTCAGCCTTTTAATTTGGTTTTTCAATCAGGAAGTAACTATTTTTTGCTGGCATTTTTGTTAAATGACAGTAATTATTTTATAATAACAAAGGTTAGAGGAATTTTTAAGAAACTGTGGAAGGACAAAAGTATTACATAAATAATGATTAATATATGTGTTTATTTATCAAATACTGATTTTTTTTTAACAATAATTGACTCTAAAATGGATAATCAATTCCAATGGTTGCATTGAAATTTTGATAACGCCACAATCGGTTATCATATGAAGAACCAAATAGATTTTTAAAATTGATTGCCGGAAATTGCCAGCCATCATTTTCCAAAACATCCGGGCGTTTAAACCTGAATGCCACATCAAACCGGATTATAAAATAATTAAAATCAAATCTGAAACCTACGCCTGAAGAGACACCCAGTTGTTTGTACAAATTTTTAAATTTAAATTGTGTGGTATCCAGCTCACCATCCGGCCGGGTATTTTTAAAGTTCCAGATATTGCCAATGTCAGTAAAAACGGCCATTTTAAAGAGTACGGCATTAGAAAAAAGCGGCGCTACATTAAATCGGTATTCTGCATTTCCTTCTAATTGAATATCACCAGTCCTGTCATTAAAACTTATTCCATTTGATTGGTATGGTGCCAGGGGTTGGCCGCCAACTCCGATGCCTCGAACCGGCCAGCCACGCATACTGTTTGGCCCGCCGCCAAAATATTGTTTAAAAAATGGAAGTGTCGTGTCGTTTTTAGATAATGGAATTCCTACTCCGGCAAATGCACGAAAAGCAATGGCAGACTTTGGATGGTTGATCGTGTAAGTGTAATCAACATCTGTTTTGATAAATTCTTTTAAATACTGATTGAAAAAATTTCCTGTTTGTGAATTTTTATTTTTTTCTTTTAATAAATCCCATAACAATCCTGATTCTTCAAAATTAATTTTAAGGTTGGTAACTAATTTGGGCTTTCTCGGATTGGCTCTTGCAAGGTTGTAACTTATTCCTGAACCCATTACCAATGCGGTATTGAACGAGTATTTTAAAAATGGGTAATCTTTTAAAGTCTGGTCGAAACTTACTGAGCGGTTGTATAAACGATGATAATCAAAATTGAAAAGTTTCAGGCTCCATAAGTGGTTTTCATTGTTGGTCCAGTTATAGCCATAGCTCGTTGTAAAAACCTGCTGGTCAAAAAAATCAATTCGGTTAATTAGGGAAACGTTGGTATTAATAAATGATTGGGAAGTAATGAGATTTTTACTATTATAATATCCCAATGGAAAAATAAATTTTGGAAAAAGCAAACTATTTGAATAGCTCAATTCATTTGAATTTATAAAAGTTCCGTTGCTGTTTCTGTGTGATGTATTAAATTCTACTCCTGCTTTTACCGCGTTCGTCATACGGATTGCTGATTTGCCAAGGTTCCTGTCAGTTACTGATAAATTAAGCGATAACCCTAAAAGATTTCCTGTAGCAGAAGTAGTGAGCCCGCTTGACGCATTGTTTGCTGAATAGCTCATTTCAATATTTCCTTCAAAAGCGTATCTTTTTAAGGGAACTAATTTAACCACCATGTTGAGAAGGTTAGTATCCTTTTGTTCAATAATATCAATGGAAGGGTTTTCCCAAACTCCTAATTTATAGAGATCATTGATAGTTTTAAAATAATCATCCTGCCTGAAAAGGGCCCCTTTTTTTAATGAAAGGTTTTTGCGCAATAAAGAAAATTTAAAAAGCTTTCGGTGGTATTCCGCCGTGTAACTTTTAAATGTCCGTATGTGAAGCGTAGAATCAGTATAACTATCACCGGTAAGATAATCCGGCAAAACATAAATCTGGTTGATATAATATTTTTGAAGAAGCGTGGTATCGGGCAAATTATTTAATTGAAAACCTAAACGGATGGTTGGTTTATTTCTTTTTTCGTTTGCTTCAGCCAATAATCGTAGTTGTTCAAAAGGGTCTTCTGAAACACTTGTCAGCGCTGCGATAGTAGTGTCGCCTGTCGGCCTTATTTCATCAGCGGTAAACTTATAATAGCCGTTATTTTTAAAAAGGTTTACAAGCCGGTTTGTTTCTACAAGGATCCCCGATTTTGAAACCGGTGTATTGGGTTGTAACATAGATTGGCTCTTTGTAGAATCTGCCAGTTTCTGGAGCTGAGGTTTATTAAAAAGATAAGCAACTGTGTCAATCATAGTCCTGTTTCCACCATTCACTTTATAATATACAGTTACTCTTTTTTGATCCTTTTTCTTCAACGTAGTATCGTAAGAAAAACTGATTTCCGGATTATAAAAACCAGAATTTACCATCAATGCGTGCATATTTGAAGCAGATTGAATCAAAGCATTCGTGTCGAAAGCGGGTGGTTTTACATAATAATGAAAGATGAAAAATTTATCTTTCACAATTACTTTGGCGCTGTCGGTTAATTGGGTATTTAATTTCGATTTAAGAAGCACTGTTTCATCCTTGCTTATGTTATTGGCCTGCAGGCTGATATTATTTTTAAAAACAAAGGGAACATTTTTTTGATATTTTTGGACAATAATGCAACCAGGAAAAAGCATAGTGGCACAGAAAAAAATAGTGAAAAATAATATCGATGATTTGGCCGAGTTAATCCCTTTCATAATTTAGAACCATGTTGAGCAAAAAGATTGTCAAATATATCCAAAGTTTAAGCCACAAAAAATTCAGGGATGAAGATGAGGTATTTATTGCAGAAGGAGAGAAGGTGGTTGGCGAGTTTTTGAATGGCCCAAATATGAAATGTAAGTTGGTATGCGCCGATAAAAACTGGCTTTCAGAAAATGAATTTTTATTAAAAAATATTTCACCTGAAAAAGTTTTTGAAACAGATGAACATTGGCTTAAAAGTATTTCTCAGTTAAAAACGCCCAACAAAGTAGTAGCCGTTTTTGAAAAACGAAAGGTGCAAGAAATTATAAACCTTTCCGGTAAAATTTCCATAATGCTGGATGATCTGCAAGACCCCGGGAATTTAGGAACCATCATTCGGATTGCGGATTGGTTTGCCATAGAAAATATTATTTGTAGTAATAATAGCGTGGATTGTTACAATCCTAAAGTTGTGCAATCCACGATGGGAAGCCTTTCACGCGTAAATGTTTTTTATACAGATATCGAAAGTTTTATTCAAAAAAATAAAAAGATAAAAGTATTTGCTACTACTTTATCCGGAAATTCTATTTTTAAATTGCCTGAAATTAAAGAAGGAATTATTTTAATCGGAAATGAATCCAAAGGTATTCATGAAGATATTTTAAAATTATGCCACGCCCGGATTACTATTCCGAAATTAGGAAAAGCGGAATCTTTAAACGCGGCGGTTGCCTGCGGCATTATTTTATCGCAGGTAATGATAAAGCCTTAAATATTATAGAATAAGAATTCACTTTAAAAGTCCGTCCACTGGTAACAAGAATTAAAAGGTATTTTTAAAAATAGGAAGATCAAATTGTGCTCAGAAATTCCACCACTTTTATCGAAGGGAAGAAAAAATAAGCACCGCCTTTTACAGTTACAAAACTTTTTAGGCCATCCACATATTTATTATGGGTTAGCCGGGGAATGGTGAATTGTTGGATAACTCCCTCCTCAGGGATTTCTTTCACGCCAATAAAAGGGTCAGGATCGGCATATAGTTGTTTAAATTTTGGATAATTAGCCCATGAATATTGAATAAATTCAAACTGCCTGTTAATATCCGCATTAAAACATCCAAACAAAATTCCAACTTCGCCATTTGGTGAATGTTGTGTTGATGATCCAACATATTTTTCTCCGTACGACCGAACCCTTCTCATTATACGGTGTTTTCGCGTAAGCTTTAATGATTCGGCCGGCCCTGTTTCCTCAAAATTATCTCTTGGGTTGGTACGCCGTGAATGCGCACCAAAAGGGCACTGAAGGCCCAATTTATCTGTCTCTGTATAAACGAAATCATTATCATTACTCAAGCCGCCAGGGTCTTTATCCGGAAATTTTACAAGTGGAGCGCCGCTGGGCCACCTACCCATCATTTTTGCGGCCAGCTTTGTACTTTCATCATGGTTGAGGCTGCCATCTTCATTCTTACTTTTTTCATTTAGAAAATTCCAGAAGCCATCTACATCTTCTTTCAATTGGCGAAGAACAAAATAAGTACCGTTGCGGCCCAGGTCTTTTTGACCGCTTCCATCGGGGCCATATGGTAGTAACTCCATATTCCCCTGTGCGTCTTTTATCAAAGGCGTATCAGGGTGAACGTTATATTCATTTTTATATCCGAGTACAAATTCACCTGGTTTGATATTATCTCTTTCCAGGCCTTCAAATCCGCTTCCTGCGATTGAAGGTTGTGAAATACTGTCCCTAAATCCAAAATGTTCTTTGTCATCGGGAAAAGTATCTGCATTTAGAATATGTACTGCTTTTAAACCATTTTGATCAAATTTTGACAGAAGCTGTTGGGTGTGTTCATCAAGTTTTTCTTGACTTGTTTCAAAAATCATGAGCATCAAATGTATGGATGGGTTTTCGGGGCCGCCCCAATTCCAGTTTTCAGGGGCGCTGCTATTATAGTCGCCTAAAAGCCTTTGCCTGTGCGGCGTTACCATTCCTTCCCGAAATTCTCTGATAAAAGATTGAATATTATTTGCGTGTAATCCCAAAGATGCAAGGCCGGCACTTGTAAAGCCAATGTTCATATAAAAATTACCGGTAGTATGGCTGACTGAAGTAATTTCCTTGGATATTTCTTTTACGAAAACTTTTGCTTTTGTGGCATCAAGCACCTCTAAAAGAAAATATTTTGAAACCGGCATATTTTTATAATCCCTAACAAGAAAACCTTGTATGTCTGAAAGTTCCAGTTGTTCCATTGGTCATTTTTTTAAAATCTTTTTAAAAATAATTGTGCTTGTTCTTCAGACAGGTCTTTGCTTAATTCATTTCTTATTAAAGTATTATTGACAATATTTTTTATAGAAAGATCATGATAGGCGCTGTACCAAACTTGTGTTAGTATTTGTGTGCCCCGGCTCCATGCAAGGAAATGTTCTTCGTCATAAGCACCTCCTGTAAATAAGAAATTTGTTTTTGGAAAGTTTACCGTATTACTGAAAATACCGGTTAAGCCCCAGCCAGATTTATCAATAAAATCGCATAGGTACTGGTTCCAGCTTCCATCAAAATTGCTGAAGAACATCATATGTTTATTATTATCAAATAATACCCAGCGTGCAAAATGAATAGTTGGAATGCCCATTAGCTTTCCTTTTACAAATAAATTTTTTATAAGCGTCCTTGCAAATAACATCTGCCCTTGAATTGTGAGCAGCCTGACTTTTCCCCGCTTCACCACTAATACTTGTGTAAATTGATTTTGATTGATAAGGTCTTCATCCTCCTCAAGCCTTTTTACCAGGTTATCGTCTAACTGGCTGCGTTTATCATAACAATTTTTATCTTTTCGTTCATAAAAAAAATGAAGGGCTAAAAGCCATGGAATAATTATTGGTAATAGTAGGATGATAATACAAATCATTAATATCATTCCTCCCAGATTGGTAGACTTTACCGGCTCAGGTTTTTTCGCCCATTCAAATTCGGGATGTTTATAAACCTCCTCTTTAACCGCGTTTTTAATTTGCACAGCTGGTATGCCATGCCAGTTGTTGCTGTTCACAAAATTTCTGATAAATCTTTTTAGTTGGTCTTCCTGTTGTATTTGTTTCAAACTTCTTCCTGGTGCACCTACATAAAATGCCGCAGTTTTAACTTTCCATTTCAAAAGGTAATTCTTCCTGCTTTCTGTATTCCTGGAGGGTGCTTCCGGGTATCCTTCGCAACATTCATATAGTTCATCAAAATATTCAGGAAAGATAGAAACAAGCCCTTCGGCATGGGTAGTTTCATCCCCATCAAAATTAGAGGAAAAAACAAGCCTTACAGGAACGGGTAAAGTAGTTTTGTCCCGGAATGAATTTTCCTGCAAAATGAACCAGCGTGCATAATGCAGCGTTCCTAACTGGTTAAATTTTTCATTTAAATTCGAATGTAAGCCTACTTTAAATTTTTCAAGAATTTCGTTCAGTTTAAAAAAGCTGCCTTCCCTGACAGGGGTTAGTAATGTAAGTGGATTTTGGTTCGTCATTTAAATAAAATTAAGAGAATTTAAAGCAGTATTCCAGGATGAATCGGATCAATTGAAACTTAAAAGTAAATATTTTTGAAATATGAAAACAATTAAATTCGCATAGTTTTCAAAAGTTTATTTAATTTCATAGCAGTCAATTCCATTAGTAACCTACTTCTAACCTCTTGAAGAAAGCCCAACCATTAAAATTATAATCATTTTTATAACCCTAAAATGATAAAGAATATTGATCATGCAAATGTTATTCATTATGGTTTTGATTCACTAATCATTAAATCAGAAAAGGATGGTTTAAGTAAACCTACGTGCCAGAAAGTTTTAAAGGAAGAATTTCCTTCTAAAGAAATACTTGCACAACTGGATAATGAATATGATATATGTTCCAAATCTAAAAGCACTAATGTAAGAAAAGCGGTAAAACGGGATAAAATTGAAGGAAATGAATCGCTTGTACTGGAATACATTGAAGGAAAAGATTTACATAAACTTCTAAATACTGAAAAATTAGATCTTGTTCAGCAGCTCCACATCGCAACTGACATTGCAACGGCACTTTTAGGCCTTCACAAAGAAAATATATTCCATCGCCGTATTCACCCTTCCAATATTCTTATCGAGAAATCAACAAATAAAATTTATTTGATCGATTTTGGTTTGGCTACAGTCGGAAATTTATTTGAAGAAGGAATATCTACTTTTCGTGAAAAAGAAATTGAATCGCTAAAATACATTGCACCTGAACAAACGGGAAGAATTAATCATACCGTTGACCAGCGGTCCGACCTTTATTCACTCGGACTGATTTTTTACAGGCTTTTTACCGGGCAATTACCTTTTGATAGCGAAGCCCAACTGGAACTTATGTATGCTAACATTGCAAAAACACCGGTAAAACCAGAAATAATAAACCCTGAACTGCCGCATATTTTGTCGGATATAACAATGAAGTTATTGTCGAAAGATGCTGAAGGCCGCTATCAATCAGCATTTGGGGTAAAATTTGATTTGGAAAAATGTATAAAACAACTAAATGAAACCGGCAACATTGATGATTTAAGTACTAGCGATTTTAAAATTGCCTCGTCTGATTTTTCCGGGAAATTAAACTTTTCGAATAAATTATATGGAAGGGAAAAGGAAATAGAAAAACTAAATGGGTTTTATGATGAGTGTGCAAACGGCCAGAAGAAAATAATTCTTATCTCTGGTAATTCAGGAAGTGGAAAATCTTCATTGGTAGAAGAACTTAAAATTTCTATGGCTCAAAAAAAGGGTATTTTATTAAAAGGGAAATTTGACCAGATAAGTTCTGGAACTCCCTACACTACTATTGTTCAGACTTTTAATGAACTGGTTCAGTTGATTCTTGCAGGGGATAAAAATTTCCAGGTAAAATGGAAGAAAAAAATAAAGGACGCCATAGGAAATTCAGGAAATATTTTAACGCAGTTTATGCCGGGAATAGAAAACCTGATTGGCAAACAGCCGGATGCTCCGGAATTGAAAGGTATAGAAGCGCAGAATAGATTTAATTATGAATTTACCAGGTTCTTTAAAAGCCTTGCTGATAAAGATTCAACGCTGGTAATGTTTGTTGATGACCTTCAATGGGCAGATTCTTCCTCACTTAATTTATTTAAAACTATCAGTGAAAACCGCGACATTGACTATACAATGCTCATCGGTTCTTACCGCAGGAATGAAGTAGATAAAGAGCATGAGCTTTATAAAAAATTAAATGAATTAAAAGAAGATCATGTTTCCTTTGAAGAATTGGAATTACATGACCTTGATTATCAAAATATTTTTGAGCTTATAAGCGATACTTTGCTTACCAGGCAGGAAAATTTGGCTTTACTTTCTCAAATTGTTTTCACCAAAACAAAGGGAAACCCGTTTTATGTAAAGCAATTTTTGAAATCAATTTATGATGAAGGTTTTTTGCATTTTGATTTTGATTCTTTGAAATGGCAATTTAATTCTGACCTTATTTTGCAAATGAATGTGTCGGGAAACGTAGTAGAACTAATGACTTCCTTCGTTTTAAAACTTCCCGCAGAAACACTTGATTTATTAAAAACCGCTTCAACAATTGGAAATAGTTTTTCTAAAAGAAACCTTTCGCTTATAAAACAAATAAGCGAAAGGAACATTGAGGCTTTATTAAACCTTTCTGTTTCTGAAGGGTTAATTATAGTTTCTGAAAATGATTATAAGTTCGCCCATGACAGGATACAACAGGCAATTTATTCATTGATTCCTGATGATGAGAAAGCGAAAATGCACCTGATAAACGGGCAACGTTTAACATTAAGTTACAACGAAGCAGAACTGGAAGAAAAATTATTTGACCTTATAAAACAATGGAACCTGGGAGCTGAAAAAATTACAGATAAAAAAGAAAAGGACAACCTTGCCAGGCTTAATTTAAATGCCGGTAATAAAGCAATTGCTTCAACAGCATTTCCCCAGGCCTTATATTATTTTGAGAAGGGATTAAATGTTATGGACGAAAATGATTGGGGTGGCCAATACGATTTTATCCTGCAACTCACTGCTAAGGCAGCTGATGCAGCTTATCTTTCTGGAGATTATGAAAAAGTGGATTTCCATGTAAATCAAATTTTAAAAAACAGTAAATCATTAACTGATTCTGTAAAAGCCTATGAGATAGACATCAAAAAACTTATTGCTCAAAACAAACCTTTCGAAGCGGTAAAACTCGGATTAAATATCCTTAAAAAAATGGGTATTAACCTACCTCTAAATCCCGGCAAATTTGCAGTGTTGCAGGACCTGGTAAAAATAAAGTTTTTGCTCCGCAATAAGTCAATGGCATATTATAATAATCTGCCGGAAATGACAAGCCCGGAAAAAAACGCCGCCATGCGTATATTATCCGATATTTCTTCGGCTTCTTTTTTCGCAGTTCCTGACCTGGTCCCCTTGCTGGCATTCAAAATGATAAGGCTAACGGTTACTTATGGCTTATCGAGAAAATCGCCATTTAGTTTTGCAGTTTATGGTTATATTTTAAGTGGTTTTTTAAATGAAATTGACAAGGGGATTAGTTTTGGTGAAATTGCTTTGCACCTTGCAAAAAAAATTCATGCGGATGAGTTGATTGCTTCTATTATTGCAACCAATAATTTATTTTTAGTTCATCGCCGGGTACCGGTTACAGAAACCATTCCCGATCTTGAAAAGGCATTTACCACCGGGTTAGAATCTGGTGATAATGAATACGCATCTTATGCGGCTCATAATATGGTTTACCAGTTTTACATTATGGGCTATCCCTTACCCGAACTATCTAAAAAAGCGGAAATGCTGGAATTGAAAATCGAAAAATTTCAGCAAGACCTTACGCTAAGGAGGTTGAGATTATTTCATCAATCAATTTTAAATCTCTTGGTGGAGACAGAAAAACCTGATATTCTTTCAGGGGAAATATTTGATGAATCCGAGATGGATAGTGCAGAAGTAACTAAAAGCAATGAAATTTATTTTCAAAACCTATACCTGCAAAAACTGCACCTGGCCTTAATATTTAATTTGAACGATAATGCAGGAAAGTATGTAGCTCTCGCCGAAAAATACCAGGAAAGTGTTAAAGGAACTACATTGTACCCGCTATTGTATTTTTACAGGGCACTCCAAATAACTGATGTAGTTCCGGATTCAGCTTCAAAAAAATTAATATTAAAACAGGTTAGAAAAGAGATAAACGCCTTAAAAAAATACGAAAAATATTGCCCCGCAGATTACAGCCATAAAATATTTTTACTCGAAGCCGAATATCAATACCTGGGCGGAAACAATGAAGAAGCTAAAATTTTATATGATAAGGCGCTGAAAGCCGCGACACAGAGTAATATTACAAGCGACCTTGCTTATACATGGGAAAGGGCAGGGCGGTTTTTCTCAAATACCAAACAAGATTTACTTGCTAATTTTTATTTACAAAATTCATATAGGATTTATAAACGTTGGGGTGCGTTGGCAAAATTGAAACAGATGGAAAGCCATTATATTCAGTTAAGAGGCGGAGGCGGTGCAGAATGGCAAAGCCAATTGGAAGGTACTCAGCATGAAGCGTCAAACATTGACCTGGAAACAGTCGTAAAAGCTTCTGCTGCGATTTCCGGTGAAATTATATTGCCAAAGTTGCTGAGAAAAATGATGGAGATTATTTTGGAAAACGCCGGGGCACAAAATGGATTTTTAATTATGGAAAAAGATGGTGAAAAATATATTGAAGCAGAAATAAAAGCCGATAAAGAAGACCTCCAAATATTGAAATCGATTCCTGTTTCCGGAAGCCACCTGTTGGCCGAATCAGTTGTGAGTTATGTTTATCTCACACAGGAAACTGTTATCCTTGATGATGCCTGCAAAAGCGACCTTTTTGGCAACGATGATTTTATAAAAAATAATGAATGTAAATCTGTTCTTTGTATTCCATTAATGAATATGGGCAAAATACAGGCGGTCATTTACCTTGCAAATGATCTCACTTCCGGGGCTTTTACCACAAAAGGCGTGGCGGTTTTAAAATTATTGGCTGGCCAAATGGCTGTATCAATAGAAAATGCGCTATTCTACATCGAGCTTGAAAATAAAGTTAAGGAAAGAACAATAGAGCTTGAAATTGAAAAGAAAAAATCGGACGACCTCTTGTTGAATATTTTACCTGAAGATGTTGCGAATGAATTGAAAGAAACCGGGCGTACAAAACCCCGTAGTTATGAAATAGCGACCGTCATGTTTACCGACTTTGAAAACTTTACCAGCAAGAGTGAAAATCTTTCACCTGAAGAATTGGTAAACCTAATTGATACTTGTTTCACCAAATTTGATTCGATCATTTCCAAGTACAAAATGGAAAAAATTAAAACAATTGGTGACTCCTATCTGTGCGTTAGCGGTGTTCCGGACTCTAAAGCCCATAATGCAGTAAATGCTGTGTCAGCAGCTATAGAAATTATTGAAGCGATAAAGGAGTTGCGGTCAAACGGAAATGACGATGATTATTTTGATATCCGGATTGGGATTCATACAGGCCCACTGGTCGCCGGAGTGGTAGGCGATAAAAAGTTCGCGTTTGATATTTGGGGCGATACGGTAAACACGGCGTCCCGCATGGAACAAAATAGTGAAGCCAATAAAATAAATATTTCACGTACGACATATGACCTGGTAAAAGAGAAATACCAGTGCACGTACCGGGGGGAAAAAGCAGCTAAAAACAAAGGTAAGATTGAAATGTATTTTGTAGAAAATGAGAACTCGCTTTTTGAAGAAAAAGGTGTTCATTCAGATAAGATTTTGGAATAAAAAGGCTAAACGCATTTGGAGTTGGAACAAGAAATGATAAAAATAACAATTCCCGTTATTTGTTTGTTTACTATATTTAATTTTGCTTTTTCATTTATGCATAACCGTTATATACTCATTTTAAGATCACAGTAAAAGAAGAAATAATCGATATCTTTAATTTTATCCCCCAGTCTAATCAAAAACTTGTTACTACTTTTACAGGCATTTAATTTTCATTTTATTAAATTACTTTTCATGCGTAAAAGCGTTTTATTCGCGGCACTATTTTTTTTAATTCTATCAGCGGAATCTCAAAAAACAGAAAATTTAGTCCAATATGTAAATCCAATTATCGGCACAGAGCGTATGGGCCATGTATATCCCGGCGCAACGGTGCCTTTTGGAATGGTCCAATTAAGCCCTGATACTGATACCATTCCTTACGAAACAGATGGCCATTATAATCCGGATGTTTATAAATATTGTGCCGGTTACCAATACGATGATAAAACGATCGTTGGCTTTAGCCACACTCATTTCAGTGGTACAGGCCATTCTGATTTGGGTGATTTTTTAATCATGCCCACCGTTGGAAAATTGCAATTAAATCCCGGGACGGCGGATGATCCGGAAAGTGGTTTTCGTTCCAGGTATTCTCATAATACTGAAGTAACG
>Ga0134126_10000734_pt1 | contig 41181 bp, 35 predicted proteins | sample KB31752_FD_96881 | JGI IMG/M metagenome (GOLD analysis project Ga0134126, IMG submission 96881) | Terrestrial soil microbial communities with excess Nitrogen fertilizer from Kellogg Biological Station, Michigan, USA - KB3-175-2 | ecosystem: Environmental > Terrestrial > Soil > Unclassified ...
GACGTCCACGCGGGGGTTGCTGCGGTGAAAATCGGCATCGTCGCCGGGGAGGCCTCCGGCGACCTCCTCGGAGCCTCTCTCATCCGCGCCTTGAAGGCGCGCTGGCCGTCGCTCGAGTTCGAGGGCATCGCCGGGCCGAAGATGATCGCCGAGGGCGCTCGCTCGCTCTTCCCCATGGAGAAGCTCTCGGTGCGCGGCTACGTCGAGGTGCTGAGGAGCCTGCCGGAGATCCTCTCGATCCGCCGCGGCCTCGCGCGCCACCTGCTCGCGAGCCGCCCCGCGCTCTTCATCGGCGTCGACGCACCGGACTTCAACCTGGGGCTCGAGGCGAAGCTCAAGGCGGCCGGGATCGCGACGGTGCATTACGTGAGCCCGTCGCTCTGGGCCTGGCGTGCGGAGCGCATCCACACCATCGGCCGCTCCGTGGACCGCATGCTGGTGATGTTCCCGTTCGAGGAGGAGATCTATCGCAAGGCGGGGATCGCGGTGGACTACGTCGGGCACCCGCTCGCCGACGCCATGCCGCTCGACCCGGCGATCGACGACGCGCGGACGCAGCTGCGCCTGGCGGGCGGCGCGACGCCCGTGGCGCTGCTTCCCGGAAGCCGGGTGAGCGAGCTCGAGCTCCATGCGGACCTCGTGATCGAGACGGCGCGAGCGCTCCTCGCGAGGCGTCCGTCGCTGCGTTTCTTCGTGCCGCTCGCCACGCGCGAGACGCGCGAGTACTTCGAGCGGCGGCTCTACGAGCTCGAGGCGCGCGAGCTGCCCATCACCATCCTCTTCGGCCACGCGCGCCTCGCGCTGCAGGCGGCGGAGGTGGCGCTCGTCGCGAGCGGCACCGCGACGCTCGAGGCCGCGCTCGCGCGCTGCCCCATGGTGGTCACCTACCGGGTGAAGCCGCTCACCCATTGGCTGGTGAAGAGGAAGGCGCTGCTGCCCTACTTCAGCCTGCCGAACGTGCTCTCGGGCGAGTTCATCGTGCCCGAGCTGCTGCAGGACGACGCGACGCCCGAAAACCTCGCGCAGGCGCTGCTCAACTGGCTCGACAACCGCGTCGCCCGCGAACGCGTGAAGCGGCGCTTCGAGGCGCTGCACCGAAGCCTCGCCGCGGGCCACGAGGAGCGTGTGGTCCGGGCGCTGATGCCGTATCTTTCCGCGTGTGAAGCCTCCGATCCTTCCTCCGGCACCGGGCTCCGCGCGGCTGTGCGGGGTTGACGAGGCGGGCCGCGGCCCGCTCGCGGGGAGCGTCTTCGCCGCCGCCGTGGTGCTCGACCCGGCGCGGCCCATCGAAGGGCTCGCCGATTCCAAGCAGCTCACCGAGGCGGCGCGCGAGCGGCTCGCCCCGGCGATCCGCGCGCAGGCGGCGGCATGGGCGATCGCCTCGGCGAGCGTGGAGGAGATCGACCGCATCAACATCCTGCGCGCGACCCTGCTCGCCATGGCGCGCGCGGTGGAGTCCCTCGGCGTCCCGCCCGACGAGGTCTGGGTCGATGGCCTGCACGCGCCGCGCGTGGCGTTTCCGTGCCATACGATCGTGGACGGCGACCGGCTGGTGGCCGCGATCTCGGCCGCCTCGATCCTCGCCAAGACCGCGCGCGACGCGCAGATGCGCGCGCTCGACGCGCGCTATCCGGGCTACGGCTTCGCCGAGCACAAGGGCTACTCGACGCCCGAGCACCTCGCGGCGTTGAAGCGCCAGGGTCCCTGCGACATCCACCGGCGCAGCTTCGAGCCGGTGCGCGCGCTCCTGCAGGGCGACCTCCCGTTCTGATGAAGGCGATCGCCTCGCGCGAGAACGCGGCGTACAGGGCGATGGCGCGGCTTGCCGCGAGCGCCTCCGAGCGCAGGAAGCGCGGCGCCTCGGTGCTCGACGGCGCGCACCTCCTTGGCGCGTTCCTCGACTCGGGAAGGAAGCCCGAGGAAGTGATGGTGAGCCGGAGCGCGCTCGGGCAACCGGAGGTCGCGCGGCTCGTCGAGCGTTGTGCGCCCGCGCCGGTGATGCTCCTCACCGATGCGCTCTTCGGCGCGCTCTCGACGGTGGAGTCGCCCACCGGCATCCTCGCCGCGGTGCGCACGCCCGAGCGGCGCGACGTTCCCGCCGACGCCTCGTTCGTGCTGGTGCTCGAGGACATCCAGGACCCGGGCAACGTCGGCACGCTGCTCCGCAGCGCCGCCGCGGCCGGTGCCGGCCACGCGGTCCTCTCGCCGCGCTGCGCCTTCGCCTGGTCGCCCAAGGTACTTCGCGCGGGGATGGGCGCGCACTTCGCGCTCAATATCGTCGAGGGCGCCGACCTCGGCGAGTTCCTCGCGGCTTTCCGGGGCGTCTCCGTCGCGCTCGCCGGAAAGGCCGAATCCAGCCTCTACGAGCTCGACCTGCGCGGGCCGATCGCGCTGCTGGTCGGGAACGAGGGAGCGGGCCTGAGCGATCCAATCCTCGCCGCAGCGAGCGTGCGAGCCCGGATCCCGCTCGCCGCGCCGGTGGAGTCGCTCAATGCGGGAACCGCGGGATCGATCGCCCTCTTCGAGGCGGTGAGGCAGCGGAGAGGGAAAGGCTTTGGATCCGCCGATGAACGCCGATGAACGCAGCAAGGCAATCGCTTGCCCGCATACCGGTGGTGCCATGCGTACCGTACGCGTCATGACGTGGCGCGCTTCGGCCATGGATCGGCGTTCATCGGCGTTCATCGGCGGATCCAAACGATCCAAACCGGTTTGCCCGTTGCAACCACCGACATGACCACTCATCCGTCGCGCACCTACAAGTACTACGACTTCGTCATGGCGTCGTTCGTCGTGGTGCTCGTCTGCTCGAACCTCATCGGCCCGGCGAAGATCGCGCAGCTGCAGCTGCCCGGGGTGGGCGCCATCACGTTCGGCGCCGGCGTGCTGTTCTTCCCCATCTCGTACGTGTTCGGCGACGTGCTCACGGAGGTCTACGGATACGCGAGGAGCCGGCGCGTGATCTGGGCGGGATTCGGCGGCCTCATCTTCGCCGTCATCATGGCCTGGGTCGTGGTGCGGCTTCCGCCCGCGCCCTTCTGGCACAACCAGGACGCCTACCAGATCGCCTTCGGCTCGGCCTGGCGCGTGGCGCTCGCCTCGATGACCGCCTACTTCTGCGGCGAGTTCGTGAACTCCTTCGTGCTCGCGAAGATGAAGATCCTCACCTCCGGGCGCTGGCTCTGGACGCGGACCATCGGCTCGACCCTCTTCGGCGAGGGCGTCGACTCGCTCATCTTCTACCCGCTCGCCTTCTACGGCAGCGGCATCATTCCCGACGACAAGCTGCCGCTGGTGATGCTCGCGCAGTTCGTCGGCAAGGTGGGCGTGGAGGTGGTCTTCACTCCGGTGACCTACTGGATCGTGGGCACCCTCAAGCGCGCCGAGCACGAGGACTATTACGACCGCCACACCCGCTTCACGCCGTTCTCGTTGCGCGTATAGCGGGCGGCGCGAATCGGCGCTTTCAACGCCTTTTGCAGCAATCAGCCGGCACGCTCGAGCCCCGCGCCGCAAGCCCAGCAAAGGTCGAAGGAGGAGGGGTTCTCCTCGCCGCAGGCGGCGCATTTCCGCGGCGGGCCGCTCGGCGAGCAAAGGTACGCCTCGATGATCTCGCGCGCCCGCGGCGCGTCGCCGGGCTTCTCGACCCACACCTGCGGGAGCGTGGCGTCGATCGGCAGCTCCCCGGCGAGGCTCGAGGCGTTCGCGTTGAAGACGCGCGCGCGGATGCCCCGGTCGGCGAGCAGGTCGAGGAGCAGGTGCGCCTCGGGCAGGTTGGCGGCGCTGTGCACGCGCTTCATGGAAGCATTATCCGCGCGCGGCGACCGAGCGCGCCTCCCCGGCCGCGCCCCGAGGCTGCGCTAGAAGCGGTACGAGAGCACTCCGCTGAACCCGTCCTCCTTGAGCCCGGAGCGGTTCGAGACGTTGTAGTAGGCGAGGCTCAAGCCGACGTGGTCGCCGAAATGGCCGTTCACGCCGAGCGAGGCGGTGACGGAATCGCGGTCGGGCATGTAGGCCGGGATGTCGTAGCTGTTGCCGGTCGCCGTGAGCGAGATCGGCATCGCCGTCACGAAGCGCGCGTCGCCGCGGTTGTCGCGGTCGACGGTCACGCGCGCCCACGGCGTCCATTGCCCGAGCGCGTAGGAGGCGCGCACGCCGCCGCTCCACACTTGCGAGCTGCGCGATTGCTGCGCGATGTGCAGGTCCACGGCCCCCGCGCCGCTCTCGTCGAACGCGTTCACCGTCACGTCCTGGTGCGTGAACGAGACCAGCGGCCCGACGGAAAGGCGCCCCAGCTGCCAGTCGTAGCCCGCCGAGAGGTAGACCGAGCCGTTCGAGCCGTCCGTGCTGGCGCTCGCCTGCCGCACCACCGGCCCCAGCGCGACGTTGCGGTGGATGTCGTGGAAATCGATGTTCGAGATCGAGAGCACGCCGGTGCCGTAGAAGCCGCCCGAGCGCACCGAGCCGAAGAGCGAGAACGTGTTCTCGCGCGTGTTGTAGCCGCCCATGCCCTGGCCGAAGCTGCCGTCGGCGCGGTCGTTGGCGTAGGCGAGGCCGAGCACCATCGAATCGGAGGCGCGCACGGTGGCGCCCAGCCCGAAGGAGGAGAGGTCGTTGTTGGCGCCCGGGTTTCCGGTCGACGAGTCGATGTCGTAGCTGCCCCCGCTCCCGGTGACGAAGACGTTGAGCTTGCCGACCGGCGCGTCGCGTGCCGTGAGGATGCCGTCGTCGAGCGTGCGGATGTGCTGCTTGCGCGTCGCGAGCGGGGCCTCGGCGAGGAGCGAGTACTGCACCGGCCCCACGATCAGCGACTCGGCGAACTGCGCGAAGATCGCCTGCACGGCGGAGGTCGGGTGCACGCTGTCGGCGAAGAAGAACGTCTGCGCCGCGTCGGGCGCGACGTAGTTGGCGGGCAGGCAGAACTGCGAGCTCACCGTGGAGGCGGTCGTGATCGGCGGGAACGGGCCGCATGCGAACGACGTCGTGTTGCGGAAGCCGTAGGCCGAGGGGTTCGCCGCGATCTCGCCCGCGAGCGAGAACACGTCCACGGGGATCACGCGGATCCCGGCCGCGGCGAGGCCCGAGAAGAGCGTGGTGTTGTATCCGGCGGAGAGCTGCGTCACCGCCGTCGAGATCGAGCCGGTCCCGGCGAAGGCGGGCGTCGCGCCGATGTCGGGCAGCCCGAAGACCAGCACGTAGCGCGCACCGGCCGCTTCGAGCTTGCCGATCTGCTGGATCTCGGCCGTCGCCGCTCCGAGCACGTTGGTCTGCAGCGTCGCCTGGTTGATCGCGCCTGCCTGCAGCGCGGCGAGGTTCTGGAAGATGTCGTTCGCGCCGATCCACATTCCGTAGAGTGCGTTCGGGTCCGCATGACCGCCGTTCGTGGCGAGGTACTCGTCGATCTGCGTGCTGACCGGGCGTTGCGCCGAGTTGGGCGGCGTGGAGGCCGAGGGCTGCGCGACGCGCGCGCCGCCCTGCGCGAAGATGAACCCGCCGGCGTTGCTCGGAGCGGGCGTGATGCCGTAGTACTGCGAGACGAGCTCCGACCAGACGGGGCCCGGATTCGTGGTGAAGCGGCCGAGCGTCGCCACGACCTGCGGCGGCAGGCCCAGGCTCGCGAGGAAGGGACGGTAATAGCCGGCGTCGGAGAGGCTGTCGCCGAAGACCACGACGTTGTCGAACGGGCCGGCGTGGGAGGGTGGCGCCGCCGTGGTGGCGAAGAGCGAGAGCAGCAGGGCGGGCAGGATTCTCCTCGTCGTTCGCATCACGGCCTCCCAGGGGGCAAAGGGCCGCTATCTTCCCATAAACCCGGCGCGTGACAAACCGGCCGCGCGCGGCGGCCTCAGGACGAGAGCACGCGTTCGGCGAGTAGCGGCGTGCGGGCAGAGGAGAGCGGCGCGCGCGACGAGGCGCCCGGAGCTGGCACCGGTTCGACCGCCGCGCCGATACCCCAGCCGCCCGTGCGACCTTCGCCTCGCGGAAGGCGGAACTGCGCGACCGCATGCGCGAGCGCGGTCGCCTGCTGCTCGAGGCCGCTCGCGGCAGCCGAGAGCTGGCCCACCATGGAAGCGTTCTGCTGCGTCATCTGGTCCATCTGTGCGATGGCGCCGTTCACCTGGTCGATGCCGGCGCTCTGCTCGCGCGAGGCGCTGGAGATCTCGGCCATGGAAGCGGCCACGCGCGCGACGGTGGCGAGCATGTCGCTCATGGTGAGCCCCGCCGCGCCCGCGAGGCGCGAGCCCTCCTGCACCTTCCCGGTGGCATCGGCGATGAGCGACTTGATCTCGTGGGCGGCCGTGGCGCTGCGTTGGGCGAGGGCCCGCACCTCGGTTGCGACCACCGCGAAGCCGCGCCCCTGCTCGCCGGCGCGTGCGGCTTCCACCGCGGCGTTGAGGGCGAGGATGTTGGTCTGGAATGCGATGCTGTCGATGAGGCCGGTGATCTCGGCGATGCGGCGCGAGCCTTCCTCGATCGAGCCCATCGTGTGCACCACCTGCTCCACCACCGCGCCGCCCTTGCGCGCCACGTCCGAGGCGTCCGAGGCGTGCGAGGTCGCCTGCAGCGCGTTGTCCGCGTTCTGGCGCACGGTGCCGGCGAGCTCCTCGACCGAGGCCGCGGTCTCCTCGAGCGAGCTCGCGTGCGACTCGGTGCGGCGCGAGAGCTCGGCGTTGCCGTGGGAGATCTCCTGCGCCGCGGCGTTCACGGCGTCGGAGGCTTCCTTGATCTGGCGCACGATCGCCGCGAGGCGGTCGCGCATCGCGTTGAGCGAGCGGGCGAGCGCGGCCATCTCGTCGTTGCCGCGCGCCTCCACGTGCCCGGTGAGGTCGCCGGATGCGATCGCCTCGGCCATCGCGCCGGCGCGGCCGAGCGGGCCGGTCACGCTGCGCGTGAGGAAGTAGGCGAGCGCGAGGGTCGCGATGGTGGCGGCGGCGAGGATCGCGAGGATCGTGTCGCGCCCGCGCTCGTAGGTCGCGACCGCCTCGGCGCGCGCGGCGTCCATGCCGCGGGCTTCCAGGTCGGCGAGGGCGCGCAGCGACGCCACGTAGCTCGCGGTGCGCTCCTGCAGGCCGCGGTTCACCATGTCGCGCGCGAGCTCCTTGCGGCCGGCGGCGATCGCGCGGGCCACCTTCACCACTTCCACGGTGTAGCTCGCGTACTCCGACTGCAGCTTCTGCTGCACCGCGCGGCTCTCGGCGTCGTCCGCGAAGCCGTGGTCCAGCGCGTCGAGCAGATCGCCCAATGATTTGCGCCCCTCCTCCACGCGCGCGAGGCGCGCCTTGCTCTCCGCGTCCTTGTCGGCGAGGAGGGCGTCGCGCAGGTCGACCGCGATCGCGCCGGCCTGGTCGATGATGGCGTGCGCCTGCTCGATGCGCGGATGCTCGCCGGCGACGATGCGTTGCAGCGAGGCGTCGAGCGAGCGCACGCTGTGGATGCCGATGGCGGCGACCGAAGCGAGCATCGCGCCCATCAGGAGGAACGACGCGGTGAGGCGGTGGCCGACCTTGAGGCGCGCGATCAGCATTGGGCGTCGGGCTTCCGCTCGAGGGTGGAAAGGAACGCGACCAGGTCGGCGATCTCCTGCTCGTCGAGCTCGTCGCCCCACGCGGGCATCATGGGCGAGCGGCCCATCGCGAGGCCGCCGGTGCGGATGATGCGCACCTTGTACTCGGGCGTGCGGGTGCTCGCGGTGAGGTTCGCCGGCCGCGGCCTGTAGAGGCGCGCTGCGGGACCGCAACCGCGCGCTTCCTCCCCGTGGCACAGGACGCAGCGCGAGTGGAAGATCTCGGAGCCGTGGCGCGCGTCGCCCGGCAGCACGTCCTGCGCGCTCGCCGCCGCGAGCCAGCAGGCGGCGGCGATCCCCACCAGGACACGCGTCATTTCGCGACTACGATCGTCATCTTCATCGCGGGATGGATCGCGCATTCCACGTCGACCTCGCCTTCCTTGGTGAAGGTGACCTTGCGCGATTCGCCCTGCGGGTAGGAGCCGAGGTCGAAGGGCTGCGCCTCCGAGAGCGAGAAGATGTTGTGGAAGTGCGCGTCGTCGTTGTGGAAGGTGACGCTATCGCCCACGTGGATCGCGAGCTTCTTCACGTCGAACTGGTTGCCGCGCTGGTGCACGTCGTAGTCGGCCGCGACGGCAAACCCGGGCGCTGCCGCGAGCAGCACCGCGGCGGCGATGATGTGGCGCATGAGTCGGTCCTTTTATTGGGGGAGTTGCGGAACGGTCACCGTGGGCGACCCGGTCAAGGACTCGAGGAACGCCACCAGGTCGGCCTTCTGGCGCTCGCTCAGGTGGATCGGCTTCATGTCGGGCGAGAGGTTGTCCTTCACGTCCCCGCCGCGCGCATAGTGGTCGACCACTTCCTCGAGCGTCTTGTAGCAGCCGTTGTGCATGTAGGGCCCGGTGAGGGCGACGTTGCGCAACGTCGGCGTCTTGAACGCGCCCTTGAGCACCGCGAGCTTCACCTGCGCATAGCGCCCGAGGTCCTCGTGCCCGTCCGGGTCCTTCAGGCCGATGTTGTGGAAGCCGTTGTCGGTGAAGTTGAAGCCCGAGTGGCAGGTCTCGCAGTTGCCGGGACCGCGGAACACCTCGAAGCCGCGCTTCGCCGCTTCGCTCATGGCGTGCTGGTCGCCGCGCATCCAGCGGTCGAACGGCGAGTCGGTCGAGAGCACCGTGCGCTCGAAGCTCGCGATCGCCTTGGCGATCGTCTTGCCGTCGATGGGTTCGCCCGGATAGGCGGCCTCGAACATCTGCCGGTAGCCGGCGATCGCCTCGAGCTTGCGCTTCATGTCGGCGATCGAGCCGTGCATCTCGGCCGCGGCGGTGAGGGGCCCGAGCGCCTGCTCCTCGAGCGTCGGCTTGCGCCCGTCCCAGAACTGGACCGGATTGAAGGCGGCGTTGACGATGGTGGGCGTCGCGCGGCCGAGCGTCTTCATGCCGTCGCCCGTGGCCTTGGCGAGCCCGTCGGACCAGCCGAGCGCCGGATTGTGGCAGCTCGCGCAGCTGATCCAGTCCGAGCCCGAGAGGCGCGGGTCGAAGAAGAGCGCCTTGCCGAGCGTCACGCGGGCGGGCGTCACGGCGTTATCCGCCGGCGCGGGCGCCGTTTGCGGCCGCAGGTACCAGGAGTTGGGATGGGCGGCGAAGACGGGAGCGAGCGCGAGCCCCGCGATGGCGATTGCGACGCGCTGGACGATGCGACGGCGGTTCATGTTCCGGTCCTCGGAAGTCGATGCGATGCACGCATCTTCCCGGGACCGTTCAGGTTCACGAAATGCCTTTTGTCACAAATACCGCGACGCCGTTCGCTACAGTTGCAGTTGCCGCTTGTTAATAGACGCGGCGCACCAGGTGGGCTTCGTGCAGCATGTGCGTCGCGATCTCCTCGATCGACTTGGTGGTGGAATCGAGGTACGGGATCTGGGCCTGGCGCATCAGCCTTTCCGCCGCGGAGACCTCGAAGCGGCAGTTCTCGAGCGCGGCGTAGCGCGAGTCCGGTCGCCGCTCGCTGCGGATCTGGTGCAGGCGCTCCGCCGTGATCGACAATCCCCAGACCTTGCTCTTCAGCGGGAGCAGCGAGGGCGGCAGGCGGTTCGCCTCGAGGTCCTCCGGGATGAGCGGGTAGTTCGCGGCCTTGATGCCGAACTGCATCGCCATGTAGAGGCAGGTCGGCGTCTTGCCGCTCCTCGAGACGCCCACCAGCACGATGTCGGCCTGCTCGAGGCCGCGGTGCGTCACGCCGTCGTCGTGCGCGAGCGTGTAGTTGATCGCCTCGATGCGATGGTTGTAATCCTTGGCGTTGCCGACGCTGTGGGTGCGGCCCACGGCGTGCATCGACTTCACGCCGAGCTCCTGCTCGAGCGGCACGATGAAGCGCTCGAACACGTCGAGCACGAGGCCGTCGGCCTTGCTGATCTCGGCGCGCACCGCGTCGTCGACGATGGAGGAGAAGACGAGCGGGCGCTCGCCCGACTCGCGGTGCGCCTCGTTCACCTGCGCGATCGCCTCGCGCGCCTTGTCGATCGAGTCGATGAAGGGCATCGTCACGCGCACGAAGTCCACCTCGGCGAACTGCGAGAGGAGCGAGGAGCCGAGGCCCTCGACGGTGATGCCGGTGCGATCGGAAACGAAGAACACGCGCTTGCGCTGGGACATGATCTGGCCGGGGGGACGGGACGGGAATGTTGCGCTGCACGATTTTCATATCCCGTTGGCTATAATTGCAAGCTCCGACGGCCCGCTCCCCAAGAAAATTTCCGACCATGGCGAACCGCTACGTCCTTCCGCTGCAATCCGTCCGCATGGCCGACGTGGCGAGCGTCGGCGGCAAGAACGCCTCCCTCGGCGAGCTCATCAGCCAGCTCGCGGCGAGCGGCGTGCGGGTGCCCGGTGGCTTCGCCACGACCGCGCGGGCGTTCCAGGACTTCCTCGCCGAGAACCAGCTCGCCGAGCGCATCGAGAAGGCGCTCGCCGGGGTGAACGTGGAAGACGTGGGCGCGCTCGCCAGGGCGGGCGCGGCGATCCGCAAGCTCGTCGAGGAGGCGAAGCTCCATCCCGGGCTCGAGCGCGAGATCCGCGAAGAGTACGAGAAGGCGGCGAGCGGCGCGCCCCATGCGAGCTTCGCGGTGCGCTCCTCGGCCACCGCCGAGGACCTGCCGGACGCCTCCTTCGCCGGCCAGCAGGAGACCTACCTCAACATCCGCGGCATCGAGAACGTGCTCGACGCCGTGAAGCGCGTCTTCGCCTCGCTCTACAACGATCGCGCCATCGCCTACCGCGTGCACAAGGGGTTCAGGCACTCGGAAGTCTCGATCTCCGCCGGCGTGCAGCGCATGGTGAGGAGCGACCTGGGGGCCGCGGGCGTGATGTTCACCATGGACACCGAGTCGGGCTTCCGCGAGGTGGTCTTCATCACCTCGGGCTACGGGCTCGGCGAGACGGTGGTGCAGGGCTCGGTCAACCCCGACGAGTTCTACGTCTCGAAGCTCTGCCTCGCGAACGGCAAGCCCGCGATCCTGCGCCGCGCGCTGGGCGGCAAGGCGATCAAGCTCGTCTTCGACACCGAGGCGCGCGCGGGCCGTTCGGTGAAGGAGGTGGAGGTCGCGGCGGCCGAGCGCGACCGTTTCTCGCTCTCCGACGGCGAGGTCGAGGAGCTCGCGCGCTACGCGCTCGCGATCGAAAGGCACTATGGCCGCCCGATGGACATCGAGTGGGGCAAGGACGGCGAGGACGGCAAGCTCTACATCCTGCAGGCGCGCCCCGAGACGGTGAAAAGCCAGGAGAAGCGCAAGGACACGCTCACACGCTACCGCATCGGCAAGCGCGGCGAGGTGCTCGCCTCGGGCCGCGCCATCGGCTCGAAGATCGGCCAGGGACGCGTGCGCGTGATCATGAACGTCTCGGAGATCGCGCGCGTGCAGGAAGGCGACGTGCTGGTCACCGACATGACCGATCCCAACTGGGAGCCGGTGATGAAGAGGGCTTCGGCGATCGTCACCAACCGCGGCGGCCGCACCTGCCACGCGGCGATCATCGCGCGCGAGCTGGGCGTGCCGGCGGTGGTGGGCTGCGAGAACGCGACGCAGGCGCTCGCGGAGGGCACCGAGGTGACCGTCTCCTGCGCCGAGGGCGACACCGGCTACATCTACGCGGGCAAGATGGACTTCGAGGCGGTGGACCTCAAGCTCGACCGCATGCCCGAGATCCCGGTGAAGCTCGCCATGAACGTGGGCAACCCGCAGCTCGCGTTCGACTTCTGCCAGCTTCCCAACGACGGCGTGGGCCTCGCGCGGCTCGAATTCATCATCTCGAACACCATCGGCATCCACCCCAAGGCCTGCCTCGAGTTCGGCAAGCTTCCCGCCGACCTCAAGGCGCAGGTCGCACGCCAGTCGCGCGGCTACGAGAGCCCGGTGCGCTTCTACGTGGACAAGATCGCCGAGGGGGTCGCCACCATCGCCGCCGCGTTCTGGCCGAAGAAGGTGATCGTGCGGCTCTCCGACTTCAAGAGCAACGAGTACCGCAACCTCATCGGCGGCACGCGCTACGAGCCGCACGAGGAGAACCCGATGCTCGGCTTCCGCGGCGCCTCGCGCTACGTGGCCGAGTCGTTCCGCGATTGCTTCCAGCTCGAGTGCGAGGCGATGCGCAAGGTGCGCGACACGATGGGGCTCACCAACGTCGAGATCATGATCCCGTTCGTGCGCACCGTCGCCGAGGGCGAGAAGGTGCTCGCGCTGCTGCGCGAGAACGGGCTCGAGCGCGGCAGGAACGGCCTCAAGGTCGTCATGATGTGCGAGATTCCGTCCAACGCGATCCTCGCCGACGAGTTCCTGCGCCACTTCGACGGCTTCTCCATCGGCTCCAACGACATGACGCAGATGACCCTCGCGCTCGACCGCGACTCGGGCCTCGTCATGGAGGCCTTCGACGAGCGCGACGCGGCGGTGAAGCGCATGCTGCACCTCGCGATCCAGGCCTGCCGCAAGGCCGGCAAGTACGTCGGCATCTGCGGCCAGGGCCCGAGCGACTACCCGGATCTCGCCGAGTGGCTGATGGAGGAGGGCATCGAATCCATGTCGCTCAATCCGGACACCGTCGTGGAGACGTGGCTGCACCTGGCGAAGGCGGCGAGCGTCGCGGAGGCCGCGGGCCGATGAAGCGAGCCGTCCCCGAGGGCTCGGGGACCCATTCGTGATCGCCTGGCGCTTCGCCCGCTTCGAAGACCTCGCGCCGCGCGAGATCCACGACCTCTACCGGCTGCGCGCCGCGGTCTTCGTGGTCGAGCAGGAATGCGCCTTCCAGGACCTGGATGGCGCGGACCTGGAGAGCTGGCATTTGCTGGGCTACCAAAGCCCGCCCTCCCCCTTGGGAGAGGGCCGGGGAGAGGGTCCGCTCCTCGCCTACGCCCGCCTCGTCCCGCCCGGCGTGAAGTACGAGGAGCCCTCCATCGGCCGCATCATCACGTCGCTCCCGGTGCGCCGCACCGGACTCGGGCGGAAGCTCGTGCACGAAGCGATCGCGCGCGCGGCGGAGCTCTGGCCGGGACAGCCGGTGCGCATCGGCGCGCAGCAGCGGCTCGAGCGCTTCTACCAGGAATTCGGATTCGTCACCGCCTCCGCCCCGTACGACGAGGACGGCATCGCGCACGTCGAGATGCTGCGGCCCGCGGCGCACGCGAAGCGGCCGCGCGGCGAGACGGTCGGTCGATAGCGCTGCCCCGGCGGCGCCCCAGGAGAAAGGAACATCATGGCAGGCCAGCTCTCCGGCAAGTCGGCGCTCATCACCGGCTCCACCAGCGGCATCGGGCGCGGCATCGCGGAATGCTTCGCGCGCGAGGGCGCGAACGTGATGCTCAACGGGTTCGGCGATGCGGCCGAAATCGAGCGCCTTCGCGCGGCGCTCGCGAAGCAATCCCGCGCGAAGGCGCTCTACCACGGCGCGGACATGACGAAGCCGGCCGAGATCGCCGCGATGGTGAAGGAGGCCGAGAAGGCCTTCGGCCGCGTCGACATCCTCGTGAACAACGCGGGCATCCAGCACGTGGCGCCGGTGGACGAGTTCCCGGTCGAGAAGTGGGACGCGATCCTCGCGATCAACCTCTCCTCGGCCTTCCACGCCACGCGCGCGGCGCTCCCCGGCATGAAGCAGGCGAAGTGGGGGCGCGTGATCAACATCGCCTCGGCCCACGGCCTCGTCGCCTCGCCCTACAAGAGCGCCTACGTCGCCGCGAAGCACGGCGTGATCGGCTTCACCAAGACCGTGGCGCTCGAGGTGGCCGAGCTCGGCATCACGTCGAACGCGATCTGCCCCGGCTACGTGATGACGCCGATCGTCGAGAAGCAGATCGACGACCAGGCGCGCGTGCACGGCGTGCCGAAGGAGAACGTGATCCGCGACGTGATCCTCGCGCCGCAGCCGACCAAGCAGTTCGTGCGCATCGAGGACGTCGCCTCGCTCGCGCTGTACCTCGCCTCCGAGGCCGCGGCGCAGATCAACGGGACGTCGCTCTCCATCGACGGCGGCTGGACCGCCCGTTAGCGGTGACGATGCTGCGCCGGCGGCAGAAGACGCCCCGCGGGCGACCGCCGCGCGAGGCGCCTCATGGAGATCACGGCGCTCCGCGTTCCCATCGCCGGCCGCGATCCGGCGCCGAAGTGCCCGCCGAGTTGATGCTCACGCCCGAGGCGCTCGAGCGCGGAAAAAAGGGGTCGGATCCCTTTTCCGCGCGAAGAGGCAAGAAGAATCCGGATCCGGTTCCGGCGCGGAAAAGGGATCCGACCCCTTTTCCCGGGACGCGCGGGACGCGCGGTGCCGAGAACGTCGTGCTGGTCACGGGGTTCGAACCGTTCGGCGGCGACACCGTGAATCCCTCGTGGGAGGTCTGCGAGCGGTTGCCGGCCGCGATCGGCGGGATGCGCGTGGAGACGTGCCGCGTGCCCTGCGAGTTCCGCCGCGCGATCGAGGTGGTCGCCGACGCGATCGAGCGCCATCGGCCGTCGCTCATCGTGTCGCTCGGGCTTGCCGCGGGACGCACGCACATCGGTGTCGAGCGTGTCGCGATCAACGTGGACGACGCGCGCATCGCCGACAACGCCGGCGCGCAGCCCGTCGACGAGCCGGTCGCCGCTGGCGGCCCGCCCGCGTATTTTTCGACGCTGCCGGTGAAGGCGATGGTGGCCACGATGCGGCGCGCCGGCGTCCCCGCCGAGGTCTCGAATTCCGCCGGCACTTTCGTGTGCAACCACCTGATGTACGGCGTGCTGCATTTCCTCGCCGCCCGCGGCAAGAGCGCGCGGGCCGGGTTCGTGCACGTGCCCTCGAGCGAGGCGATGGTGCTCGAGAAACGCGGCGCGCCCTCGATGGCGGTCGCGACGATGGTGCGCGGCATCGAGGCCGGGATCGAGGCGGCGCTCGCGCACGCGCACGACGTCCGCATCGCCGAGGGGACGCTCGACTAGTAAAATAAGCCGCGTCCTTTTCGAACCGCGGGAACGGTGTTCGCGCGACCGCACCGGCCGCCAACCCCTTCGAGCATGGCAACGACCGACAAGCCCCTCTGGAGTCCTTCCCCCGAACGCATCGCCCAGGCCCGGATCACGGCGTTCATGAAGCTCGTGAACGAGCGCCACCGCCTGCGGATCGAGGACTACGCGTCGTTGCATGCCTGGTCGGTCGCGAACCTCGAGGACTTCTGGAGCGACCTGTGGGACTTCGGCGGCGTGATCGGCGAGCGCGGCACGCGCGTCCTGGCCGACGGCGACAAGATGCCGGGCGCGCGCTTCCTTCCCGACGCCACGCTCAACTTCGCCGAGAACCTGCTGCGCCATCGGCGCGAGGCCGATGCGCTGGTCTTCTGGGGCGAGGACAAGGTTCGCCGGCGCATGGCCTGGGGCGATTTGCACGGCGAGGTTTCCCGCATGCAGCAGGCGCTCGCGGCCGCGGGCGTCGAGGCGGGCGACCGCGTGGCGGCCTTCATGCCGAATATGGCCGAGACGCTCGTCGCGATGCTCGGCGCGGCAAGCCTGGGCGCGACGTTCACGTCGTGCTCGCCGGATTTCGGCGTGCAGGGCGTGCTCGACCGCTTCGGGCAGGTCGAGCCGAAGGTGCTCGTGTGCTGCGACGGCTACTACTACAACGGCAAGTCGATCGACACGCTGCCGCGCCTCGCGCAGATCGTGCGGGAGCTTCCGACCGTGAAGCGCGTGGTGGTCGTGCCGTACGTCTCGGAGAAGCCGCGCGCCGAGTCGGTGCCGCGCGCCGTCTCGCTCGAGGCGTTCCTCGCGCCGCACGCTCCCGCCCCGATCGCGTTCCGCCGCATGCCGTTCAACCATCCGCTCTACATCCTCTACTCGAGCGGGACCACAGGCGTGCCGAAGTGCATCGTGCACGGCGCGGGGGGCGTCCTGCTCATGCACCTCAAGGAACACCTGCTGCACGGCGATCTGAAGGAGGGCGATCGGCTGTTCTACTTCACCACCTGCGGCTGGATGATGTGGAACTGGCTGGTGTCCGGGCTCGCGGCGGGCGCGACGCTGCTCCTCTACGACGGGTCGCCTTTCGCCGCTCGCGGCAACATCCTGTTCGACTACGCGGCGGCCGAGGGCATGACGCACTTCGGCACCTCGGCGAAGTTCCTCGACTCGGCGGCGAAGGTCGGGCTCGATCCGATCCGCACGCACGAGCTGCCGGAGCTGCGCACGATGTTCTCCACCGGCTCGCCGCTCGCGCCGGAAGGCTTCGACTACGTCTACGGCCACGTGAAGAAGGACCTCTGCCTCTCGTCCATCAGCGGCGGCACGGACCTCGTCGCCTGCTTCGCCGGCGGCTGCCCGATCCTTCCCGTGTGGCGCGGCGAGCTGCAGTGCCGGATGCTCGCGATGGCGGTGGAGGTGTTCGACGACGCGGGACGCGCGCTGCCGCCCGGCGAGAAGGGCGAGCTCGTCTGCACGCGACCCTTCCCGACGATGCCGCTCGGGTTCTGGAACGATCCCGAGGGCGCGAAGTACCGCGCCGCGTACTACGAGAAGTATCCGGGCGTGTGGCGCCACGGCGACTGGTGCGAGCTCACGAAGCACGGCGGCATGGTCATCTACGGCCGCTCGGACGCGGTGCTCAATCCGGGCGGCGTGCGCATCGGCACGGCGGAGATCTACCGCCAGGTGGAGAAGCTCGACGAGGTGGTCGAGTCGATCGTGATCGGCCAGGACTGGCAGAAGGACGTGCGCGTGGTGCTCTTCGTGCGGCTGCGCGAGGGCGTCACGCTGGACGACGCGCTCGCGAAGAGGATCAGGGACACGATCCGCGAGAACACCACCCCGCGCCACGTGCCCGCCGTGATCCTCCAGGTGCCCGACATCCCGCGCACCAAGAGCAACAAGATCGTGGAGCTCGCCGTGCGCGCCATCGTGCACGGCCAGCCGGTGAAGAACCTCGAGGCGCTCGCCAACCCCGACGCCCTCGAGCACTTCAAGGGCCGCAAGGAACTGATTTAGGGGACGTACCCCGTTTTCTCTTAGGCGGAACGGCCGTTCCGCCTAAGAGAAAACGGGGTACGTCCCCGATTTTCAATCGTGGCCGTGGGCTTCCATGGCGAAGCGATGGACCGGCGTGGCGATGTGCTCCTCGACGAGGCGGCCGAGGAAGTCGACGTCGTAGACCTGCAGGAGGTGCGGCTGGTTGCGGGGCAGCCAGTATTCGAGCTGGGCACGCACGTCCGGCATCGCGCAGAGCACGGCCCAGTCGCGCTCGTCCCACTGGAAGCGCAGGCCCAGCTCGCGGAAGGCGCGGTTGATGGAGTGGCGGTCGGCGATCATGGATCCAGCCTATGCCCGCAACCGGTTAAAGAAAAGTAAAATGGAATTACCAATTTCTTAAGCGATCGTTTAATGAAGAACGCCACGCTCCGGCAGCTGCGCGTCTTCGAGAGCGCCGCCCGCCACCTCTCCCTCACCCGCGCCGCCGAGGAGCTGCACCTCACGCCGCCCGCGGTCTCGATCCAGATCCGCCAGCTCGAGGGCCATGCCAACGCGGCGCTCTTCGAGCGCGCCGGCCGGCGGCTCAAGCTCACGCAGGCGGGCGAGGAGGTCCTCGCGCACGTACGCGGCATCCTCGGCCACATCCGCGCCTCGGAGGAGGCGATCGCGGGCCTGGGCTCGCTCGAGCAGGGCCTCCTCGACGTCGCGGTGATCAACGCCGGCGACTATTTCCTGCCGTGGCTCATCGCCGCCTTCCGTGCGCGCCATCCGCGCATCCGTACGCGCATCACGGTGGGCAACCGCGACCTCCTGCTCGAGCGCCTCGCCGAGCACGAGATCGACCTCGCGGTGATGAGCCACGCGCCTACGCAGCCCGCCTTCGCCGCGCGCCCGTTCGCGCCGCACCCGCACGTCGTGATCGCCGCACCCGGCCACGCGCTCGCACGCCGCCGCAGCGTCATGCTCGAGACGGTGGCGCAGGAGCCGATCATCTCGCGCGAGCCCGGATCGGCCACGCGACTCGCGATGGACCAGGCGTTCTCGGAATCGGGCGTGGTGCCGCGCATCGAGATGGAGATCGCGAGCAACGAGACGATCAAGCAGGCGGTGGCGGCCGGCTTCGGGTTAGGATTCCTCTCCGGCCACGCGGTCCGGCAGGAGCTCGCCCTCGGGCGGCTCGCGATCGTCCCGGTGAAAGGGTTTCCCTTCATGCGCCAGTGGTACGTCGTGCACCGCCGCGAGCGCACGCTGCCGCGCATCGCCGAGGCGTTCGAGCGCTTCGTGGTGGAAGAGGGCGCGCGCCTCATCCGCGGGCTGAAGCCCTCGCCGGGAAAGCGGCGATGAGACTGCGCGCGCCCACTTTCTACGCGTGGGTCTCGCTCGGGACCTCGATCGTCACGATCGTCCTCAAGTTCCTCGCGTACTTCCTCACCGGCTCGGTGGGATTGCTCTCGGACGCGGTGGAGGCGGTGGTGAACATCGTCGCCGCGCTGGTCGCGCTCGGGGTGCTCACCTACTCCGCCGCCGGCCCCGACCGCGAGCACAACTTCGGCCACGAGAAGGCGCAATACTTCTCGAGCGGAATCGAGGGCGCGCTCATCTTCGTCGCCGCGGCCGGCATCATGTGGACGGCGATCCCGCGGCTGCTCCATCCGCAGCCGCTCGAGCAGGTGAGCGCGGGGCTCGCGCTCGCGGTGGTCGCCACGCTCGCCAACGTGTGGTGCGCGTGGGTGATGCTGCGTGCCGCGCGCGCGCACCGCTCCATCACGCTCGAGGCGGACGCGAGGCACCTCCTCACCGACGTGTGGACCACGAGCGGCGTCTTCGTCGGCGTGGTCCTCGTGCAATGGACCGGGTGGCTGCGGCTCGACCCGCTCATCGCCCTCGCGGTCGCGGTGCAGATCCTGTGGACCGGATGGCACCTCATGGCGCGCTCGTTCGAAGGACTGATGGATCGGGCGGTGCCGGAGGAGGATCGCGCGGTGATCGTGCAAGTGCTCGAGGAGCTGCGCCACCAGGGCGCGGACTACCATGCGCTGCGCACGCGCGTCGCCGGCGCGAAGAGCTTCGTCGACGTGCACGTGCTCCTCCCGGGCCGCATGACGATCCAGGAAGGGCACGACCTCGCCGAGCGCCTGGAGAACGACATCCGCGCGCGGCTCCCGCACGTCGAGGTGCTCACCCACCTCGAACCGCTCGAAGATCCGAAGAGCTGGGACGATCCGCACAATCCCCTCGCCGGCACTTGACCCTGCCCTGCGCTCCCATTCAACCGTGGCCTCCGTGTTTCCGTCTTGCATAAAGTGAATTCCGGATAGGCAGCTGCGTCCAAGGGAAAATGCGGCCTGGCCCCGGTTTGATCGAATCCACCGCGCGCGGGCTCTATTGCGCCGCGGGCGATTTCTACATCGATCCGTGGGAGCCGGTGGAGCGCGCGGTGATCACGCACGCGCACTCGGACCATGCGCGTCCCGGGAGCGGCGCGTATGTGGGCGCCGCGCCCGGGCTCGCGGTGCTGCGCGCGCGCCTCGGCGAGCAGGCGGTGATCGAGCCTCTCGCGTACGGCGAGGCCGTCGTAAGGAACGGCGTGAAGGTCTCGCTCCATCCCGCGGGCCACGTGCTGGGAAGCGCGCAGGTGCGCATCGAGTCGCGCGGCGAGGTGTGGGTCGTCTCCGGCGACTACAAGCTCGATCCGGATCCCACGTGCGCGCCGTTCGAGGCGCTGCGCTGCGCCACGTTCGTCACCGAGTCCACGTTCGGCCTGCCGATCTTCCGCTGGAGCGAGCCCGCGCGCGTCTTCGATGCGATGAACGCCTGGTGGCGCGCGAACGCGGAGGCCGGCCGGGCGAGCGTGCTCTTCGCGTATGCCTTCGGCAAGGCGCAGCGCATCCTCGCCTCGATCGACGCCTCGACCGGGCCGATCCTCGTGCACGGCGCCGTCGGGACGCTCGATCGTGCGTATGCCGAGGCGGGCGTCGCGTTGCCGGCGACCCAGGTGGCGATCGAGCTCGAGAAGGGATTCGACGTCTCGCGCGCGCTCGTGCTCGCGCCGCCCTCCGCGCAGGCGACGCCGTGGCTCAAGCGATTCGGCGACTATTCCGACGCGTACGCCTCGGGCTGGATGGCGATCCGCGGCCAGCGCCGGCGCCTCGCGATCGACCAGGGCTTCGTGCTCTCCGACCACGCCGACTGGAGCGCGCTCAACCGCGCGATCGAGTCGACCGGCGCGGCGCGCGTGTACGTGACGCACGGCTACACGCTGCCGCTCGTGCAGTGGCTGCGCGAGCGCGGGCTCGAGGCGGCGGTCCTCGAAACGCGCTACGAAGGCGAGCCGGCCGCCGAGGCATGAAGCGCTTCGCCACGCTCTTCGACGCCCTCGACGCGAGCACCAGCACGCGCGCGAAGACCGACGCGCTCGCCGCGTATTTCTCGACCGCCGACGCGCGCGATGCCGCGTGGGCGGCGTGGTTCCTCACCGGGCATCGGCCGCGCCAGGCGGTGCCCAGCCGGCGCCTGCACGCGTGGGCGGCGGAAGCCGCCGGCATTCCACCATGGCTTTTCGAGGAGTGCTTCGACAACGTGGGCGACCTCGCCGAGACGATCGCCCTCGTGCTGCCGCCGCCCGCGCGCGCGACCGACCTGCCGCTCCACGAGTGGATCGAGGATCGGCTGTTGCCGTTGCGCGATCTCGCGGAGGCCGGGCGGAAGGAGCGGCTCCTCGCCTGCTGGCAGGAGCTCGGCGGCACCGGGCGCTTCCTCTTCAACAAGCTCATCACCGGCAACTTCCGCGTCGGCGTCTCGGCGCTCCTCGTGATGCGTGCGATCGCGCAGGCGTTCGGCGTCGATGCGAAGGTGGTCGCGCACCGCCTCGCGGGCGAATGGTCGCCGAGCGCCGAGACCTGGCGCGCGATCGTGCACGAGGCGCACGTCGAGACCGATCGCTCGAGCCCGTATCCCTTCTTCCTCGCGCATCCGCTGGAAGGCGATCCGCAGGCGCTGGGGGAGCGCGGCGAATGGCTCGCCGAATGGAAATGGGACGGCATCCGCGCGCAGCTCATCCGCCGCGGCGAGGTGACGGCGCTCTGGTCGCGCGGCGACGAGCCCATCGCCGGACAGTTTCCCGAGCTCATGGCCGATGCGCCGCGCCTGCCGCGCTGCGTGATCGACGGCGAGGTCCTCGCGTGGAAGGATCGCCGCGTGATGCCGTTCGCGGCGCTGCAGAAGCGCCTCAACCGCAAGAACCCCGGGGCGAAGATCCTCGCGGAGTCGCCGGTGATCTTCCTCGCCTTCGATCTGCTGGAGTGGGAGGGCGAGGACTGGCGCGCGCGCCCGCTCGTCGAGCGCCGGCGACGACTGGAAGACGCGCTGCTCGCGATCCCGGGCGCTACCCGCTTCCACGTGTCCTCGCTGGTGCGTGCGCCGACGTGGGAAGCGCTCGCGGTCGCGCGCTCGAGGAGCCGCGAGCAGGGCACCGAAGGGCTCATGCTCAAGCGCGCCTCGTCCGCCTACGGGGTCGGCCGACCCCGCGGCGATTGGTGGAAGTGGAAGATCGAGCCCTACACGCTCGACGCGGTGCTCATGTACGCGCAGAAGGGCCACGGCAAGCGCGCGAGCCTCTACACCGACTACACGTTCGGGCTGTGGAAGGACGGCGAGCTGGTGCCCTTCGCGAAGGCGTATTCCGGCCTGGACGACGCCGAGATCCGCGAAGTCGACGCTTTCGTCCGCCGCAATACGGTCGAGCGCTTCGGCCCGGTGCGCGTGGTGAAGCCGGAGCTCGTGTTCGAGCTCGGTTTCGAGGCGATCCAGCAATCCCGGCGCCACAAATCGGGCATCGCCGTGCGCTTCCCCCGCATGCTGCGCATGCGCAAGGACAAGGCGCCCGCGCAGGCGAATACGGTCGACGATGCCCGTGAGCTGGCCGGGTGGGGTCAGACCCCGTTTCTCTTGGACGGAACGACTCTTAGGTAGGATGTGCGTTCCGCCTAAGAGAAAACGGGGTCTGACCCCTATAATTGCTCCATGGCCGCCGTCACCCCCAGCAGCACGCGCGTCGATCGCAAGCTGCAGCTCAAGGAAGTGCTCGACTGGATGGTCGAGGACGGGCTTGCGGCGCAGGAAGCCGCGGCGAAACTGCTGCAGGAATCACGCCTCAAGCGCGGGGGAAGCCGGCACCCGGTGATCGTGGTCTCGGAGGCGCGCTGGCGCTCGCTCCAGCCGCCGAACCCTCCGCTCACGGCCGACCTGCTCACCGAGTGGCTGGCGGGCAAGCTGAAGATCCCGTTCTATCACATCGATCCGCTCAAGATCGACCTCAAGGCCGTGACCGCGGTGATGTCCTCGGAGTATGCGCAGCGGCGCGGCATCCTGCCGGTCGAGGTCAACGGGCGCGAGGTGACGATCGCCACGAGCGAGCCGCTCATGGCGAGCTGGGAGCCGGAGCTCTCGGAGATGCTGCGGCTGAAGATCCACCGCGTGTTCGCGAACCCGATCGACATCGAGCGCTACCACGGCGAGTTCTTCAACCTCGCGAAGAGCATGAAGCGCGCCGAAGCCTCGGGTGTCGCGCCGGGCGCGAACCTCAGCAACTTCGAGCAGCTGGTGGAGCTCGGCAAGGCGGGGCGCCCGCTCGACGCGAACGACCACCACATCGTGCACCTGGTCGACTGGCTGTGGCAGTACGCGTTCGACCAGCGCGCGAGCGACATCCACCTCGAGCCGCGCCGCGACGTCGGCGTGCTGCGCTTCCGCATCGACGGCGTGCTGCACGAGATCTACCAGGTGCCGTACCCGGTGATGGTCGCGATGGTGGCGCGCATCAAGATCCTCGCGCGCATGGACGTGGTGGAGAAGCGCCGGCCGCAGGACGGGCGGATCAAGACGCGCATGCCGGACGGCGAGGAGATCGAGCTGCGCCTCTCCTCGCTTCCCACGGCGCACGGCGAGAAGCTCGTGATGCGCATCTTCGATCCCGACGTGCTGATGCGCGACTTCAAGGACCTCGGCTTCAGCCAGGAGGAGCACGAGATCTGGCAGAAGCTCATCCGCGAGCCGGGCGGGATCCTCCTCGTGACCGGCCCCACCGGCTCGGGCAAGACCACCACGCTCTACACCACGCTCAAGCAGCTCGCGACCTCGGAGGTGAACGTCTGCACCATCGAGGATCCGATCGAGATGATCGATCCGCGCCTGAACCAGATGCAGGTGCTGCCGGACCTCGACGTCACCTTCGCCGCCGGCGTGCGCGCGCTGATGCGCCAGGACCCGGACATCATCATGGTGGGCGAGATCCGCGACCACGAGACCGCCGACATGGCGGTGCAGGCGGCGTTGACCGGCCACCTCGTGCTCTCGACGCTGCACACCAACGACGCGCCGACCTCGATCACGCGGCTGCTCGACCTGGGCGTCCCGGGCTACCTGCTCAACTCGACGCTGCTCGGCGTGATGGCGCAGCGCCTGGTGCGCACGCTCTGCCCGCATTGCAAGGAGAAGGTGCCGTTCCATCGCGAGGAAGAGCACCGCGTGTGGAACGCGGTCTGCTCGCCGTTCAAGGCGAATCCGCCGGAGACGATCTACCGCCCGGTGGGATGCCTCGAGTGCCGCAATACCGGATACGTCGGCCGCGTCGGCCTCTACGAGATCATGCAGATCACCCGCGACATCCGGCAGCTCGTCACCGAGCGCACGGACATCATCGCGTTGACCCAAGCCGCGTACAAGGCGGGAATGCGCCCGCTGCGCGTCTCGGGCGCGGCGAAGATCGCGCAGGGCCTCACCACGATCGAGGAAGTGCTCAAGACCGCACCGCTTCCCTGAGTTGAAGCTCGCCCTGCGCATCCTCCTCGCGGTGGTTCTCCTCGTGCTGCTCGCCGGGGCGGGCGCATGGGCGTGGCTCGAGCGCTCGCTGCCGAAGCTCGACGGCACCGTCGCCGCGCACGGGCTCTCCGCGCCGGCGCGCATCGTACGCGACGACGAGGGCGTGCCGCACATCTTCGCGCGGAGCGAGCGCGACGGCTGGTTCGCGATGGGCTACGCGCACGCCCAGGACCGGCTCTGGCAGATGGAATTCCAGCGCCGCGTCGCCGAGGGCCGGCTCGCGGAATTCCTCGGCGAGCGCGCCTATCCGGTCGACCTCCTCATGCGCACGCTCGGCATCGAGCGCATGGCCGGGCAAATCGTCGAGCACCTCGACGTGGACACGCGCGCGAACCTGCAGGCGTACGCCGACGGAGTGAACGCATTCCTCGCGGCGAAGCCGGTGCTGCCGATCGGATTCCAGGTGTTCCGCATCACGCCCGAGCGCTGGAAGCCCGCCGACACCATGGGCTGGCTCCTCGTGATGGCGTGGGACCTCTCCGGCAACTGGCGCCTCGAGCTCGCGCGCCTGCGTTTCGCGGCGAAGCTCGGCCCCGAACGCGCCGCCGAGTTCCTGCCGCCCTATCCCGGCGACCATCCGCCGCCGCTGCCCGACCTGAAGAGCCTCTACGCCTCGATCGCGCCGCAGGCGAACGCGCTCCTCGCCCGCTGGCCGGAGCCGAGCCAATCGATCGGATCCAACAGCTGGGTCGTCTCCGGCGACCATTCGCAGACCGGGAAGCCGCTCCTCGCGAACGACCCGCATCTCGACCTGCAAGCGCCCTCGATCTGGTACCTCGCGCACATCTCGACGCCGGCGGGCAACGTCGTCGGCGGAACGCTTCCCGGCGTGCCGTTCGTCGTGCTCGGCCGCAACGACCACCTCGCGTGGACCATGACCACGACCAACAGCGACACGCAGGACCTTTTCGTCGAGCGCGTCGTGCCGGGCGATCCGTCGCGCTACGTGACGCCCGGCGGAACCGCGAAATTCCAGGTGCGCGACGAGGTGATCCGCGTCGGAAGCGAGGAGCGGCACGTGCGCATCCGCTCGACGCGCCACGGCCCGGTGATCTCGGATGCGGTCGCCGCCGCCGCGGACGCCGCGCCCGCCGGACACGTCATCGCGCTCTCGTGGGCCGCGCTCACCGAGGAGAACGCGGTGGCGCGCGCCGGCTTGCGGATGAACCGCGCGAGGAACGAGGCCGAGCTCGTCGATGCGCTGCGCGATTTCACCGCGCCGCACATGAACGTGGTGTTCGCCGACCGCGACGGGCACATCGGCTTCGTCGCCGCGGCGCGCGTGCCGGTGCGCCGCGCCGACAACGAGGCGATGGGCCGCGTGCCGGTGCCGGGCTGGGACGCGAAGTACGACTGGCAGGGATTCCTGCCGTTCGAGGAGATGCCGCGCGTGCTCGATCCGGCCTCGGGCGAGATCGTGACCGCGAACGACAAGATCACGCCGCCGGGCTACAAGCCGTTCCTCTCGTTCGACTGGTTTCCGCCCTACCGCTCGGATCGGATTCGCGAGCTGCTCGCGAGGAAGCCCAGGCATTCGATGGCCTCCTTCGAGGCGATCCAGGCCGACACCGTCTCGCGCCTCGCGCGCGACATGCTGCCGGTCGCGCTCGCGGCGAAGCCCGCGACCGACGAGGGCCGCGCGCTCCAGGCGCTGCTCGCGGGATGGAACGCCGACATGCGCGCCGACGAGAAGGCGCCGCTCGCCTTCGCGGCGTGGTACCGGGAGCTTACCCGGCTCGTCTACTCCGACGAGCTCGGCAGCCTGTTCGAGGAATCGTGGGATTTGCGCGCGACGTTCATGATCGCGGTGATGAAGGACGAGAACGGCGAGGGCCGCTGGTGCGACGACGTCGCGACGCCGCAGCACGAGACGTGCGGCGACATGGCGGCGCGCGCCTTCGACCGCGCGGCGCGGGAATTGCAGCGGCGCTTCGGCGGCGTCGAGCGCTGGGGCGAGGTGCACCGCGCGGCGGGCGACCAGCGGCCGTTCGGCTTCGTTCCGTACGTGAAGCGCCTCTTCAACATCACGCCCGAGACGCCCGGCGACACCTACTCGGTGGACGTCGGCCATTACGTGATCCGCAACGAGGCGCGGCCGTTCGCGAACGTCCACGCGCCGAGCCTGCGCGCGGTCTACGATCTCTCGGACCTCGACCGCTCGCTCTTCATCCAGTCGACGGGCGAGTCGGGGAATTTCCTCTCGCCGTGGTACGCGAACCTCGCCGAGCGCTGGGCGAAGGTGCGCTACATCACCATCCCGACGCAGCCCGCGGCGATCAAGGCCGTGCACACGCTCACGCTCGAGCCGTGAGCGCCTCGGGCGTCATTCCCGGGTCGCCCGGAATCCAGGCCTCAGGCGTCATTCCCGGGTCGCCACGGGCTCGCCGAGCAGCTCCCGCACCATCGCCGATTCGCGCGCGTAGAAGCCCTCGGTGTGGAAGGTCTCGGCGAGCCTGTAGTGCTCGTAGTCGAGGTGATGGCAGACCTCGTGCACGAGCGTGCGCAGGAACGTGCGGAACTTCACGACCTGCACGCGCTGCGCCGTGCGCATCCACAGCGTGATGCGTGCGACGCCGCCGGTCACCTCGTCGGGATCGTAGAGGCCGTGGAGCTCGCCGTACGAATTGGCCGGCCGGCGCTCGAGCACGCGCACCTGCACGGGCGGTGTGGCGAGCTGCGCGTTGATCGCGTCGACCAGCGCCTGGCACGAGCGCTCGACCGCGGCGCGCGACTCGGCGCCGAGCGCGGGCTCGATCGCGCGCGCGAGCGGCATGAGCGCGGCGGCGTCGGCAAGCTCGACGCGGCGGATCTCGTCGCTCCTGCGGTACGTGCGCTTGCTGGTCGCGGACAGCCGGTCGTAGTACGAGAACCGCATTCGGAAGCGCAGCGCGGGAGTCGGATGGCGAGCCGCTAGCATAGCGTCGTTTCGAGGCGCCGCCCGCGAGCCCCGGCTTCACGTAAGCTTGGCGATGTGCCCCTGTACCACGCCGCCCCCTTCCATCTCCCGCTCGCGCCGGGCCATCGGTTTCCCCACGGCAAGTCCGCGCGCCTGCGCGAGCGGCTGCTCGCGAGCGGCCAGTTCGAGGCGCACGAGCTCGCGGTCGCGCCGGCGGCGAGCGACGCGCAGCTCGCCCGAGCGCATGGCCCGGAGTATCTCTCACGTGTGCGCAGCGGCGCGCTGAGCGCGGCCGAGCAGCGGGCGATCGGCTTTCCCTGGTCGGAAGCGCTCGTCGAACGCTCGCGCCGCTCGGCGGGAGCGACGCTCGCGGCCGCGCGCCAGGCGCTCGCCTGCGGCTGGTCCGCCAACCTCGCGGGCGGCACGCATCACGCGTTCCGCGATCGCGGCGAGGGCTTCTGCGTCTACAACGACGCCGCGGTGGCGATCCGCGCGCTGCAGGCGGAGGCCGGCCTCGCGCGCCTTGCGATCGTCGACTGCGACGTGCACCAGGGCAACGGCACCGCGGCGATCTTCGCGGCCGACGACGCGGTGTTCACGTTCTCGATGCACGGCGCGCGCAATTTTCCGTTCGTGAAGGAGGCGAGCGACCTCGACATCGAGCTCGCCGACGGCACGGTCGACGACGAGTACCTCTGGCACCTCGAGCGCGGCCTCGACGAGACGCTCGAGCGGTCGCGCCCGCAGCTCGTGTTCTATCTCGCCGGCGCCGATCCCTACGAGGGCGACCGGCTCGGGCGATTGAAGCTCACGAAGCGCGGCCTGGCACGGCGCGACGAGCACGTGCTCGCGACGCTTCATGCGCGCGGCATCCCGGTGGTGCTCGCGATGGCCGGCGGCTACGCGCACGACATCGAGGAGAGCGTCGCGATCCACGCCAACACGCTCCGCACGGCGAGGCGCGTCTGGGAGAGCTGAGCCTCACGTCATCCCCGAGTCGCCGGGGATCCATGGATTCCCGCCCGCGCGGGAGCGACGGTTGCGCGCGCCTCGAGGCATGGTTCGGCGCGAACGGCTGGCGCGCGTTCGATTTCCAGCGCGAGGTCTGGAATGCGTACCTCGCGGGCGAATCGGGGCTCGTGCATTCGGCCACCGGGAGCGGCAAGACGCTCGCGGCGTTCCTCGGCCCGCTGGCGGAGTGGATGCAGGAAGGCGAGCGTGAGGGCGCGCCCGCGCTGCGTGTGCTCTGGATCACGCCGATGCGGGCGCTCGCCGCCGACACGGCGCACTCCCTCGAGCGCGCGGTGAAGGGGCTCGAGCTGCCATGGACGATCGGGCTGCGCACGGGCGACACCACGAGCGCGGAGCGCGCGAAGCAGGCGCGCCGCCTGCCGTCGGCGCTCGTCACCACGCCCGAGAGCCTCTCGCTGATACTCTCCCAGGCCGATGCGCGCGAGAAGCTCTCGGAGCTGCGCCTCGTGGTCGTGGACGAGTGGCACGAGCTGCTCGGCAGCAAGCGCGGCGTGCAGACGGAGCTCGCGCTCGCGCGGCTGCGCCGATGGAATCCGAAGCTGCGGACATGGGGACTTTCCGCGACGCTCGGCAACCTCGAAGAGGCGCTGCAGAGCCTCGTCGGAGCGACCCCCTCGCCGACCCTCCCCCAAGGGGGAGGGAGCGACGCCCTGCGAATCGTGAAAGGCGTCTCCGACAAGCAAGTCGCCATCGATACGCTGATCCCGGGCGACCTCGACCGGTTTCCCTGGGCGGGCCATCTCGGCCTCGCCATGCTCGATCCCGTCGTGCAGGCGATCGAGTCGTCGCGCTCGACGCTCGTCTTCACCAACGTGCGCTCCTCCGCCGAGATCTGGTACCAGGGCATCCTCGAGGCGCGGCCGGAGTGGGCGGGCCTCATCGGCCTGCACCACGGATCGCTCGATGGAGAGGCGCGCGCGTGGGTCGAGCAGGGGCTCAAGGAAGGCCGGCTGAAGGCGGTGGTCGCCACCTCGAGCCTCGACCTCGGCGTGGATTTCTCTCCGGTCGAGCGCGTGCTGCAGATCGGAAGCGCGAAGGGCGTCGCACGGCTGCTGCAGCGCGCCGGGCGCTCGGGCCATGCGCCGGGCGAGGTGAGCCGCGTGACGTGCGTGCCCTCGCATGCGCTCGAATTCGTCGAGGCCGCCGCGGCACGCCGGGCCGCCAATGCCGGACGCATCGAGGCGCGCGAGCCCGTGGAGCGCCCGTTGGACCTCCTCACGCAGCACCTCGTGACCATCGCCGCGGGCGAGGGCTTCGAGGAAGACGCGATGAAGGCGGAGGTCAGATCCGCGCGCGCATTCCGCGACCTGGCGGACGACGAATGGCGCTGGGCGCTCGATTTCGTCACGCGCGGCGGCGAGGCGCTCAAGGCCTACCCCGACTATCGCAAGGTCGTGCTGGACGAGGACGGCCGCCATCGCGTGAAGGACGCGGCCATCGCGAAGCGCCATCGCATGTCGATCGGCACCATCGTGTCGGATGCCGCCGTGAACGTGTGCTACCGGCGTGGCAAGCGCCTGGGCAACGTCGAGGAGTCGTTCATCGCGCGCCTTTCCCCCGGGGATGCATTCGTGTTCGGCGGCCAGCTCCTCGAATTCATCCGCGTCGAGAACATGACCGCGTACGTGAAGCCGGCACGTCCCGGCTCCGCGGTGATCCCGCGCTGGGACGGCGGCCGCTGCCCGCTCTCGAACGAGGTGTCGGGCGCGATGCGCGAGCTCCTCCAGCTGCACGTCGAAGGCCGCGAGGACGAGCCGGAGATGCGCGCGGTGCGAAGGCTCCTCAAGCTGCAGCATGCGTGGTCGCGCGTTCCGCGCGCGAACGAGCTGCTCGTGGAGCAGACGCAGACCCGCGAGGGACATCACGCGTTTTTCTATCCGTTCGAAGGGCGCCAGGTGCACATGGGCCTCTCGGCGCTCTTCGCGCACCGCATCGCGACGAGCCGTGCAGCGACGTTCAGCCTCTCTTTCACCGATTACGGCTTCGAGCTCCTGTCGCGCGAGCCCATCGAGCTGCTGCCGCTCCTCAAGGGCGGGCTCTTCTCGACGCACGACCTGCTCGCGGACATGCTCGCGAGCCTCAACGCGGCGGAGCTCTCGAAGCGCCAGTTCCGCGAGATCGCACGCGTCGCGGGGCTCGTGTTCCAGGGTTATCCCGGACAACCGAAGACGAATCGCCAGGTGCAGGCGACGAGCGGCCTCATCTACGAGGTGTTCGCGCGCTGGGACCCTTCGAACCCGCTGCTCGGGCAGGCCGAGCGCGAGGTGCTCGAGCGGCAGCTCGAGTTCTCGCGCCTCGCCGAGGCGCTGCGCCGCATGGCGGCCACACCCGTCGTGCTGCGCAGGACGCACAAGCCCACGCCGTTCGCGTTCCCGATCATGGTCGGTCGCTTCCGCGAGAAGCTCACGAGCGAGAAGCTCGCCGATCGCGTGAAGCGCATGCAGCTCGAGTTCGATCGCGCGGCGCCTCCGGAAGATCCCGTCGTCCCCGAGCCGGCTTGCGCCATTCCCGCTTCCGAGTCCGCCATTCGCGATTCCGAGTCCGCCATTCGCGATTCCGAGTGCGTCATTCCCGAGTCGTCGGGAACCCAAGGCTCGCTCTTCCCGTGATCGATTGCGGCATCGCCGGCGAGCGCCTCGTCCTGCTCCCCGAGCGGGCCGTGTTCTGGCCGGCGCGCGAGACGCTCTTCGTCGCCGATTTCCACCTCGGCAAGGCGGCGAGCTTCCGCGCGGCGGGCATCCCGATGCCGTCGGGAACGACGAGCGAGAACGTCGAGCGCCTCGGCGGCGCGATCGATCGCACGCGAGCGTCCCACGTGGTCTTCCTCGGAGACTTCCTGCACAGCGCCGAGGGACGCTCGCCGCGCACCTTCGAGCGCTTCTGCGCGTGGCGCGCCGCGCGCGCAGGCGTGAAGCTCACGCTGATCCGCGGCAACCACGATCGCAAGGCGGGCGATCCTCCGCCGGACTGGAAGATCGATTGCGTCGATGCGGGCGCGGCGCTGGGACCCTTCGTCCTCAATCACGAGCCGGGCCCGAGCCGCGCGGGCTATGCGCTCGCGGGACACATCCATCCCGCGGTTCGCCTTTCGGGCGGCGGCGGCGAGACGCTGCGCCTGCCGTGCTTCTGGTTCGCGAAGCGCCACGGCGTGCTGCCGGCGTTCGGCGCGTTCACCGGCAGCGCGGTGGTGCGCCCGCGGCCGGAAGACCGGGTGTTCGTGATCGCGGAGGAGGAAGTGGTGCGGGTGCGCTAGGCCCGCCGTGCATGCTAGATTGCCGCATCGTGTCGTCGGAGCTTCCATGACCCATCACGATCCATCGTCGCCGGCCCGCATCCCCGGCGATCGCTTCCTGCATTCGCCCGGACCGACCCACATCCCGGCGGAGGTGCTGAACGCGATGCATCGCCAGCCGATGGATCACGGCGATCCGCGGCTCGACGAGATCATCGCGAATTGCGAAGCGGGCCTGCGCCGGCTGCTGCGAACCGCCCAGGCCGAGATCTTCCTCTACATCGCGAACGGCCATGGCGTGTGGGAGGCGACCACCGAGAATCTGCTCGCGCCCGGTGCCGCGGCGCTGCTTCCCTCGACCGGCCACTTCTCCGAGCAATGGGGCCGGCAGCTCGAAGCCGCCGGCCGCCGCGCGATCCACACGACCTATCGCCACGGCTATCCGATCGACGCTTCCGAGGTCGAGGCGATCCTGCGCGCCGACACCCGCCGCGACATCGCCGCGGTCTTCGCCGTGCACACCGACACCGCGAGCGGCATCACGCACGACCTCGCCGCGATGCGCGCGGCGATCGACGCGGCGAAGCATCCCGCGCTGCTGGTCGCGGACGTCGTCGCTTCCCTCGGCGCGGCGCCGTTCGCGATGGACGAGCTGGGCGTGAACGTCGCCGTGGGCGCTTCGCAGAAGGGCCTCATGTCGCCGCCGGGACTCGGTTTCATCGCCGTGGATGCGCGCGCCGCCGAGCTCGCCGCGCGCAATCCGGCGCCGCGCCACTACTGGGACTGGAATCGCCGTCGCGGCACGCAGAGCTACCAGAAATTCTGCGGCACGCCGCCGCAGAACCTGCTGTTCGGCCTCGAGGCGGCGCTCGCGCTCATCGAGCGCGAAGGGCTCGAGGCGGTGTGGGCACGCCACGCATCGCTCGCGCGTGCGGTGCAGGCCGCGGTCGAGCGCTGGTCGAGCGAGGGCGCGCTGCAGCTGCATTGCCGCGTGCGCGAGGCGCGATCGGTGTCCGTCACCACGATCGAGGTGCGCGAGGGCATCGACGTGGAGGCGCTGCGTACCGTCGCGCGCGAGCGCTTCCAGGTCGCTTTCGCGGGCGGGCTCGGTCCGTTCCAGGGACGCGCGTTCCGCATCGGGCACCTGGGCGATCTCAACGTGCCCATGATCCTCGGCTGCCTCGGCGGCGTGGAAGCGGCGCTCGCCGCGCAGGGGATCGCCTTCGGGCGCGATGGCGTCGCTCGCGCGGTCGCGAGCCTCGCGGAAGGTTCCGGCATTCGCGCTCGCTCGAGCCGCGACGAGCGCGCTCCCGCCGCCGTCCGCTCCTAGCGAACCGGCGCGCGGATGTCGCCGAAGTGCGGCACGAATTGGCCGCGCGCGCGATCCTCGAGGAAGTGCTCGAGCGTGCGCCGCACCACCGTGAACGCGAGCTCCTGCCACGGAATCTCCTCCGCGGTCACGAGCTTCACCTCGAGGCTCTCGATTCCCGCGCGGAAGTCGTCGTTCACGAGCCGCGCGCGGAACATCATGTGCACCTGGCTGATGTGGGGCACGGAAAAGACCGTGTAGAGCTCGCCGATCTCCACCTGCGCGTGCGCTTCCTCCATCGCCTCGCGCATCGCGCCTTCCTCGAGCGTCTCGCCGTTCTCCATGAATCCCGCCGGTAACGTCCACAGTCCATAGCGCGGCTCGATCGCGCGCTTGCATAGCAGGATGCGATCGCCACGCACGGGCAGGCAGCCGACCACGACCTTCGGATTCTCGTACTGGATGGTCCCGCACGCGTCGCACACCGCACGGTGCAGGCTGTCGCCCTCGGGAATGCGGTGGGTGACGCTCGCGCCGCAGGAATTGCAGAACTTGATCAAGGACTTGCGGGGACGTTCGAGGGCCGGCGCCGGGCGCGCCGCGACGATTTCCCATGGTAACATAAGGCCCTGAAAATCAAGTAAAAACCCAGCCACTCGGCCGGTTCCGGACATACGCGCACGGCCCGGGACCCAGCTCCTGCCATGAACCTTCGCCTCTTCCTCGCCCTGATTGCCTGCGCCGGCGCCGCGCCGGCGGCCTTCGCCCTCGCACCCACGCCCTCGCGTCCCGCGCCGCACGTGGCCCCGCTCCTCGCGCCCGAGTTCCGTGCGCCGCAGCTCGCACCCATCGACGTCGTGTCGCTCGCGCCGCCGCTCGAAGCGAAGTCGGCGAGCACGCCGCAGCCCCACGGCCCGCGGCGCGTCGGGTCGGTGCGCGCGCTCTCGCAATCGATCGCGGTCGCGGCGTGGACGCCGATCGCCGGCGGCTACGTCGCGAAGCTGCGCGTGACCTCCGCGAGCGCGCTCGGCCTGCGCGTGCGAATCGACCTCGGCACGCTCGCGACTCCCGTGGAGTTGCGCGTGCAGGGCGACGACGGGCGAATCGAGACGCAGCTCCTCGGCGCCGCGAATGCGCCCGAGGCATGGGGGCCGTGGACGCCGGGCGAGAGCCAGGTGCTCGAGCTCTTCACGCGCGAGCGGCCGGCGGCGGACGCGGTTCGCATCGGCGCGCTGGTGCATTTCGACACCTCGATCGCCCTCGAATCCGCCGCGATCTGCACGATCGAGACGATGTGCGCGGCCGACGACCAGCTGCTCGCGCCGGGCCTCGCGAGCGCGATCGAGCAGCGCGAGAAGTCGGTGATCCGCCTCAACTTCGTCGACAAGGGACAGGCCTTCCTCTGCACGGGGACGCTGATCGATACCGAGAAATTCCCGGCACCCTATGTGCTCACGGCCAACCACTGCATCAACAACCAGGCCTCCGCGAACAGCATCGGCGCGCGCTGGTTCTACGAGTCGGACGCGCAATGTCCGGATCGCGGCTTCCCCGCGGGGTTCGCCACGACGAACGGCGGCATGCAGCTCGTCTTCACCAACTACAACGTGGATTCGACGCTGCTCCTGATGAACGTCGCGCCGCCCGACGGTGCGGTCTACGCGGGCATCGACCCCGCGCCGCTCGCGAGCGGCGACGCGATCGTGAGCGTGAGCCATCCGGAAGGCGACACCGCGCGCTACGCCGTGGGCAACATCGACCAGAACTTCCGGCTCGACGACTGGCCGCAGGAGTTCTACGGCGTGCGCTACACGCGCGGCATCATCCAGGGCGGCTCCAGCGGCTCCGGCCTCTTCACGACCGGCGCCGACGGAAGCCTGCAGCTGCGCGGCATCCTCACCGGAACGACGGTGCAGAACAGCGCCGAAGGGTTGAGCTGCACCGACCTCAACGAGGATGGCCTCTACAGCGAGCTGCCCATCTTCGCTCCGGAGATCGAGCCCTATATCACGAAGGCGGGCGTCGCAGCCGACGACGCGCCCAACCGCCCGCAGGATTTCGCCGGCACGCCCTTCGACGCGAGCGGCGCCGACATCCTCGACACGCGCGCGACTCCCTTCGAGCTCGACAATCGCCGCATCGACTACGCGGGCGACCTCGACGTGTTCCGCTTCCGGCTCTCGAAGGCCGCCTACCTGAGCGCCTGGAGCGACGGTCCCGGCGGCGCGAACCTCGACACCGTGGGCACGCTGCTCGATTCCAACGGCGTGGAGATCGCGTTCAACGACGACGCGCAGACCCGCAACAACCATTTCGGCTTCACGCACAAGCTCTCCGCCGGGACGTACTTCGTGCAGGTGGCCCACTGGGATGCCGGCGGCACGGGCACGTACAACCTGCACGCGCGTGCCGACACGCTCGACACGAACTACACCGACCTGTGGTGGAATCCGAACGAGTCCGGCTGGGGCATCAACCTCAACCACCAGGACAACATCCTCTTCGCGACGCTCTTCACCTACGACTTCGACGGCTCGCCGATGTGGCTGGTGATGCCGGGCGGCGCGCGGCAGGCGGACGGCACGTACTCGGGGCAATTGTTCCGCACGACGGGCCCCGCGTTCGACGCCCAGCCGTTCGGAGCGATCGCCTCCACCGTGGTCGGCACCATGAAGCTCGCGTTCACCGACGCGAACGACGCCACGCTCACCTACTCGTACAACGGCACGAACGTCACGAAGAGCATCACGCGCCAGCCCTTCGCCGCGACGCCGCCCAGCTGCCAGTGGTCCGCCTTCGACCGCAGCTTCTCCAACAACTTCCAGGACCTCTGGTTCAACCCGAACGAATCGGGCTGGGGCGTGAACGTCGCGCAGCACGGCAACACGATCTTCGCGACGCTGTTCACGTACGACAACAACGGCAAGGGCATGTGGCTGGTGCTTCCCGATGGGGAGGCGACCACCGACGGCAAGTTCAGCGGCGCCATCTATCGCACCACCGGGCCCGCCTTCAACGCTTCGCCCTGGCACGCGATCGCGAGCACCGCGGTGGGCACGATGACCTTCGACTTCAGCAACGGGAACGCCGGCACGCTCACCTACAGCGTCGACGGCGTGACCGTCACGAAGGCCATCCAGCGGCAGGTGTTCGGCAACGTTCGCACCGATTGCGGATCGTAGCGGCTTGAACGAAGCGCTCATCGAATCCCTGGACCACGAAGGGATCGGCGTCGCGCACGTCGACGGCAAGGTGGTCTTCATCGACGGCGGCGTCACCGGCGAGCGCGTGGAGTTCGTGCGCCGGCGAAGCCGCGGCAACTTCGACCTGGGCTCGGTCACCCGGGTGCTGCGCGCGAGCGCGCTGCGGGTCGAGCCGCGCTGCCGCTACTTCGGCACCTGCGGCGGGTGCGCGATGCAGCACGTGGAGCCGGCCGCGCAGGTGGCTGCGAAGCAGCGCGTGCTCGAGGACAACCTCGCGCGCATCGGCAAGGTGCGGCCCGAGGCGATCCTGCCGCCCGTGATCGGTCCGGCGTGGGGCTATCGCAACCGCGCGCGGCTTTCGGTGCACCACGTGGTGAAGAAGGGCGGCGTGCTGGTGGGCTTCCACGAACGGCGCTCGAGCTTCGTCGCCGACACGCTCTCCTGCGAGGTGCTGCCGCCCGCGATCTCGGCGCTGATCCCCGAGCTGCGCGAGATGTTCACCTCCATGCGGCTGCGAGAGCGAATCCCGCAGCTCGAGCTCGCGGTGGGCGAATCGGTGACCGTATTCGTGCTGCGGCACCTGGAGCCGATTCCGGAAGACGACCAGTCGAAGCTTCGCGCGTTCGCCGATCGCCACCGGATCCAATGGTGGCTGCAGCCGAAGGGTCCGGACACCGCGCATCCGTGGTATCCGCTCGAGGCGCCGGCGCTCGACTATCGGCTTCCCGAGTTCGGGCTCTCGCTCGCGTTCGGGCCGACCGAGTTCACCCAGGTGAACGCGGCCGTGAATCGGGTGCTGGTGAAGCGCGCTGTGGACTTGCTCGACCCGCGCCCCGGGGAACGAGTCGGCGATCTTTTCTGCGGGTTGGGCAATTTCTCGCTCGCGCTCGCGACGCGCGGTGCGGATGTGGTGGGCATCGAGGGATCCCCGGGGCTCGTCGCGCGCGCCGAAGCGAACGCGCGGGCGAACGGCCTCGAGGATCGCGCGACCTTTTTCGCGCACGACCTCTACACGGATGCGCCGGGCGCGCTCGCGCGCATGGGGCGCGTCGCGAAGCTCCTCATCGATCCGCCCCGCGACGGCGCGGTCGAGATCTGCAAGGAGCTCGCCGAGGATGGCCCCTCGCGCATCGCCTACGTTTCATGCAGCCCGTCGACCCTCGCGCGCGACGCCGGCGTGCTCGTGAACGTGAAGGGCTATTGCCTGCTCGCCGCGGGCGTCGTCAACATGTTCCCGCACACCGGGCACGTGGAATCGATCGCGCTCTTCGAGCGCTGACGAGAAAAGGGGTCGGATTCCTTTTTCCGCCATGCGGGAAAAGGAATCCGACCCCTTTTTTCCTTCCGCTACCGGTTGTTGCCGCCGAAGATGCCGAGGAGCGCGAGCAGGTTCACGAAGACGTTGTAGAGGTCGAGGTAGAGCATCAGCGTCGCGCTGATGTAGTTGGTCTCCCCGCCCGTCACGATGCGGTTCACGTCGACCACCATGAACGCCGAGAAGATGGCGATCGCGATCATGGACGTCGCGACCATCATCGCCGGGATCTGCAGGAAGATGTTCGCGAAGCCGGCGACGAGGAGCAGGATCACGCCGATGAAGAGAAACTTCGAGAGGCCGGAAAGATCGCGCTTGGTCACCGTGCCGATCGCCGCCATCGAGGCGAAGATCACGCCGGTGCCGCCGAAGGCGAGGCCGATGAGGCTCGCGCCGTTCGAGAGCCCCAGCACCATGCCCAGCATGCGCGAGAGCATGAGGCCCATGAAGAACGTGAAGCCGAGCAGCACGGCGACACCGACCGCCGAGTTCTTCGTCTTCTCGATGGCGAACATGAAGCCGAACGCGATCGCGAGAAACAGCATGAAGCCGATCGCCGGGTGCGCGGGCCCGATGAGGCTGAACTTGAGCTGCAGGCCGAGCCATGCGCCGAGCACCGTCGGCAGCATCGAGATGCCGAGCAGCAGGTACGTGTTGCGCAGGACGCGATTTCGCGCGAGCGCCGGCGTCGCGATCGTCCTGGACTGGATCAGCGGGTTTTCCGGTTGCATAGGGCTGGAATCTCCTGGTCAATAGGTCCGCAAGACGGACTTGGTTTCGACATCGGGGCTTTCCGGGCGTTTTCAAGGCTGGCCGGGTAAAATCCCTAGGGGAATCATACCCGTTCGGCAGTGAACGGGTTCATTGCGTTTCGATATGGAAGGCTTCGGCCGTCCGGGCAGCAAATCGCAGCTGGCTCCCCGGTACTCGTCGCTCGACGGAAGGTCGGCCCGCAGTGGCGTTTCGATACGGAAGGTTGGCCGAGCGGTCTAAGGCACCGGTCTTGAAAACCGGCAGGGGTTCGCGCCCCTCGTGAGTTCGAATCTCACACCTTCCGCCAATTGCCACTCTTCGCCCCTCTGAGATACCAAACGGTAACCGATTGAATAGCAAATGCTATCTACGCATTTGCTGTCTTGACACGTCCTCTCCAATCCGCCACTACCCAGCCCCCAAGTATGGGTTGGCGATGGGGTTTCGAGTCCGGCGGAGAACACAATGGCGCGGGCGCTGCATCAAGTTAAATCGAAGCAAATCGAGAGCGAAAAGCGGCCGGTCGCTATGCTGATGGCGGCGGCTTGTATCTCCAGGTGCAGCGTGCGGTCGGTGGGCGTCGCGTAACGAAGTCATGGCTCTTCCGATTCACGCTCAACGGTCGCTCACGCGAGATGGGACTCGGTCCAATCCACACGGTCCCGCTGGCGAGCTCGATCGTCTTGGTCAGCGGCAAGCGCATCGATATCCGCGGCATCCGCGGCGCGAGAGACCTTGCGGCAGATGCGAGGCGCCTGCTGCTTGCCGGCATCGACCCGATCGAGGCGCGCAAGAGCGAGCTGCTAACGGCCAAGTTGGCCAGCCGCAAGACCAAGACGCTGAAGGAATGCGCCGAGGCGTATATCGCGGCTCACCGTGCGGAATGGAAGAACAGAAAGCACGCCGCTCAATGGGAGAACATGCTTAAGCCGTACGTTTACAAGAAACTAGGCGACAAGCCCGCGGCGGCCATCGAAACCGGTCAGATCGTCGAAGTTCTTCAGCCTATTTGGAAGTCGAAGCACGAGACCGCGCTCCGACTTCGGGGTCGGCTCGAGTCGATCCTCGACTGGGCCGCCGTGATGAAGTACCGAGAAGGGCTGAATCCAGCTCGCTGGCGTGGTCACCTCGATCATCTGCTACCGAACGTGTCTCGCATCGCGCGAATCAAGCACCACGCGGCATTGCCGTTCGATGAAGCGCCTGCCCGGGCGCCACGCGGCGGCAGGTCGATCCGAGGCAGCTCCTAGCGGCCTACGATGGAATGCTCGAGGCCAGTTCCCCTCCAGCGGCCCCGAGCCTGCATTGTCGTATCTCACCATCCGGGCGCGGATCGCCGACATCGTAGGCCAGCGGGGCGGCTAACAGAGGCGGAACCTTCATCCGCCTTCGCCGAAACCATATCAACCAGTTACGCGCGGCAGCGCCGGTAACCCACAAGCGCGCCACCAACGACGCGCCCGCTCTTACCCCGATTCAGCAGGCCGCTTCCGTGGAGGAAAGGGGATCGGGAGGTGATGCTTTTCGGCGAAGGCGTTCATCTCGCGCTCGCGCTCGGTGAGCCCATCGGAGCCGATGGAGCGCGGGCTTTCGTTCACCTGGTTCTCGCCCGCCCAGATGTCGCGCACGGATGGCACGGGCTTGTTCAGCATGGCTGCCACCTTCCGCAATTGCTCCTCGGTCAGGTGCGGATATTTGTGCCGCAGATCGTCGGCGGTGTAAGCCATGCTTGTATGCGAGCTTCGGATGGGGCGATCGTGTCGGTGACGATCGCTGTCACCATCGCGTCCGCTAGTGCTTCACGGACTGCAACGCTCCCCACACTTGGCGCGCGATCGCGCCGAGCTCCGGGTTCTGCTGCGCGAGCGCGTCGAGGGAGATCGCCGCATGCTGCGTGCCCGCGCCCTTCGCCGCGAGGTCGAGCGCAACCGTCGACGACTCCGCACGCTTTGCGGTGCCCGCGGCGGTATACATCTTGTAGGCGCTCATCCCGTATTCGGTGAACGTCGTGGGCGATACCCAAAAGCCGCGTCCCTCCTCCATCTGCAATTGGTAGAGGTATTGGTCGATCACCCCGCCGCTCGAGTTGAAGTGGAACCCCACCACATCGCCCGCAAAGGAACCGCTCGCTTGATACTCGAAGCCGGCGTTGCGCACCGGGTCATCCACGACGCCCGTTCCCGTGGCCGTGGCAGAAAGAATCTGCGTGAACTTGTAGACATCCACGAACCACGTCGGCCCTATGAGCTCCACGTAGGCCCATTGCCCGAGCAGGGCTTGCGGCGGGTCGCCCACGCCGAAGTTCTGGCGCTCGATCGCGACCTGGCGCCCGCTTGGCAGGGTGAGAGTCCCGTTCACGCGCCCGTTAAAGTCAATGCAGATCGTGCCATCGCTGCCGGTGTTGGTGGGCGGGAGATAGCCGCCGTTGAGCGGCTGACCGCCATCGAACTTGAGCAGCGGCCCGCACCAGTGCGCGCCCCCATTCGTTAGATCGCCCGGCGAGAAATACCATTGCATGTTGCCGTTGTTGTCGTAGGCGAAGGTGGTCACGACCATCTTCTCGCCCTGAGGATCGAGCGCGTAGCCGCGGCCGCTCTCGCTCGGACTCCACCACATGCCTGGTTGCGGCTCGGCCGGCCCGGCGACCGCAACGAACGAGACGAGCAAGAGCGCCAGAACCATCAGTGCTTTATTCATTGTTCTCCTCCTTGTTCGTTGAATGCTCAAACCACTCGAACGACATAACTAGGGTTACTTCAAGGCTGCGAGTACTTTTTCATCATCGAAAAGCGTATCCAGCTTCCGGGCGCTCGCCCGGGAAATGCCCTCGTTCGGAGACAGGCCTAGGTTGCCGAGATTGTCCATCCCTTTGATGCTGGAAGTGGCGAGCTCGGCACCGGAGTCATCGAAGACGGTCAGTGTCACGTCGTAGTGCAGGTCCGTAGACATCATCGTGTCGCTTTTCCATTCGCGCAGCGTCACAAGCACTGCTCGATATGGCTTCGTTGCTTCCATATCGCGCTTCACGGCGATCATCGACTCACTGGGCTGCGCGCCAACAGCGTGCGCATCAATTCCGCGGGCTTTCATCGCCCGCACGATCGCATCGCAGATTTCCTTCGCAAGCGGGCCGCCGGATGAGGTATTCACATCGAAGGGGTTGCCAAAGCCGCCGCGCATCAGGCCGACGAACTGCTCGGACTTTGCGCCCGAAAGCACGTAGGACCGCTCGTCTTGTACCGCGACCGCCACCCGTCCCGCAGACGAGGCCCCCTGGAGTCCCATTGGCACGTCCGAGTAGCTGTATGTTCGGCCGAATGCGCATCCCCCGAGCACCGCCGCCGCTAGGAGAATCGCTGCCAGTTTCACGCCTTGTTGGAATCGCATTGCGCTGTCCTCCTTGTTAACGTTGGTTGCAGCGGGCCGATTGTGGACCGGACGGACGCCTGCGCCAAGTGGTGCGACCTAAGGCGGAGGCGCCGTGCGCAGCATCTCGCTCAGATACAGATACTTAGGTCTGTTTAGACCAATAACCCACAATCGCGCCCCTCGTGAAGAGCGCGCAATGCAACCGCGTTAACGACCC
>Ga0134126_10000735_pt1 | contig 41144 bp, 22 predicted proteins | sample KB31752_FD_96881 | JGI IMG/M metagenome (GOLD analysis project Ga0134126, IMG submission 96881) | Terrestrial soil microbial communities with excess Nitrogen fertilizer from Kellogg Biological Station, Michigan, USA - KB3-175-2 | ecosystem: Environmental > Terrestrial > Soil > Unclassified ...
CGGCGGTAGGTATCAGGTACATACCGTCTTTTTCCACGAAGTACATCTGACCTTCTTTATCAGGCAACTGCCCTGTTCCAAAACCACTTGCCTCGTTGATCAATATAGGCGGTTCAAACTCTGTATAACCCTGTTTTGCAGCTTCATCCAGGAAAAGATTGATAAGAGCGCGTTGCAGCTTAGCCCCTTTGCCCTTATAAACAGGAAATCCCGCCCCGGCTATTTTATTCCCAAGTTCAAAATCTATCAGGTCATATTTTTTTGCAAGATCCCAATGCGGCAGCGCATTTTCGCTCACTATATCCGTCTCCCCGGAAATATGTACTATCTCGTTGTCTTCAGATGTCTTTCCGGGCTTTACGGATGCATGTGGAAGATTTGGGAGCAGTACCAGAATCTCGTTTTGTTCCTTTTCTGCCAGTTCAAGTTTTTCCTGTATAAGCCTCACATTATCCTTGAGGATAAGGGTCTGTTCCTTAAGCCGGTCTGCGTCATCTTTTCGCCCTTCTTTAAACAAAAGGCCGATCTCTTTAGACAACCTGTTAGACTCTGCAAGATAATCGTCCATTTCTTTTTGCAGTTTCCGCCGTTCAGCATCAAGGGCAATAATATTGTCCACGAGCTCAACACCCTTAAAGTTTTTGACCTGGAGGCGTTTTACGACTTCATCTCTGTTTTCGCGTATATAGGGTAAGGACAGCATGGTAAATTGTTAATCAGCTACAAAAATATAGCAAAAGCATTTGCCAATTGCCACTTTTGTATAGAAATGTTTGTTAGTTTTGATAGTTTTGTCAAAATACTCAATGAATACCAGAAATTGGGCATTTAATGCTTTTATATGGCTATTTTTCCTGATATACTCCTTTTGTGTAAGAGGCCAGGGAAAATTTATCCAAAATGTGGGGCAATGGAATACAAATATTGCTTCACGTGCTGAAATCAGCGGCGGGGCAATTTATCTTTGCAAAAGCCGGGTCATATATAATTTCGTAGATACGAGAGACTTCAAACTGCTCCATGCAGACCCATACCATACAGATACATGCAGCGTTCACGGGCAGGCTTTTTTCCTCGATTGGGTGAACCCCAATAAAAGTGTTGATATCATTTCCCAGGATGAATATCCGGAATATTACAATTATTTCATTGGCAATGATTCGTCTAAATGGAAATCAGGCGTTCATGCTTATTCAAATGTTAGTTATCAAAACTTGTATGAAGGTATTAACCTTTCCCTCAACGCAGAAGGCGCCGATCTGGAGTACACCTATACCGTATCTCCGCGGGCGGATGTTTCATTGATAAAAATTAAAATCAGCGGCGCAGAAGGCGTTTATGTTCAGGGGGGCGACTTGCATATAAACAGCCATTTGGTTCAAATCATTGAAAAAAGTCCTTACGCTTATCAAATTATTAACGGCAAACAGGTAGCGGTAGCTTGTAATTTCAATGTATCAAATGGCAGCATCGAAAGTTTTGAGTTACCGGACGGATATGACAAAAGCCAGCCGCTTATTATCGACCCCGTCGTCATTTTTGCCTCGTACTCCGGCTCCAAGGCTGATAATTTCGGGTTTACAGGGACTTATGACGCTAAGGGCTACGCGTATTCTGGAGGGGATGTATATGGCGCCGGGTACCCTACAACCCCTGGCGCCTATCAAGACACCTTCCAGGGAGGGCAGGATTATTCCACATACCCCGGAGATCCCGGATACATAGAAATTCAGGTCCTGGGTTTTAGCCCGCGTGATGTTGCTATTTTAAAATATACCCCCGATGGCAAAAATTTAGTGTATGCCACCTATCTCGGGGGGAAAAAGGGCAATGAACAGCCGCATAGTATGGTGGTGGATAAAAGCGGGAATCTCGTAGTGTTTGGGACCACGGCTTCGTCTGATTTTCCCGTCACTTCTTCAGCTTATAAACCTCTTTTTGGAGGCAAAACCGATTTGTTTGTCAGCAAATTTTCTCCTGACGGTAAAAAATTGTTGGCCAGTACCTTTATGGGCGGCAGTGGTTTTGACGGATTGAATGGAATAAATACCTGGCATGATTCCAAAGGCTATGTCATATTGGATGCGGGCACTCCCCTTTGCTATAATTATGGGGACCAGTTTCGCGGAGAGGTTATTTCAGACGGTTCCAATAACGTGTATGTTTCTACTTCTACCATGTCAAAAGATTTCCCGGTTACTTCCGGCTGTTACCAGCCTAATTTTGGAGGCGGCACCCAGGATGGATGTGTTTTTAAACTTGACAGCAACCTTCACAGCCTTGTCTGGAGCACATTTCTCGGTGGGAGCAAAGACGATGGAGCTTATTCCATTGATCTTGGGGCAAATAACAGCGTTTTTATTTGCGGTGGTACTTTAAGCCCTTATTTTTTCAAACACGATAGCAGCGCATACCAGGATACACTCAAGGGTAATTCCGATGCGTTTATATGTCATTTGAAAAACGATGGAACAGGCGTGATAAAGGCTACCTACCTTGGCACTTCCGCTTATGACCAGGCATACTTTATAAGATTAGATATCAGCGGCAATGTGTACGTTTATGGGCAGACCGAGAGTACGGCTTTCCCGGTATTCAATGTTGCCTACTCCAACCCGCACAGCGGCAATTTCATAACCAAATTTGATGACAGCCTGCATACCATTATTTTTTCCAGTGTTTTTGGCTCCGGCAAAGGCAAACCTGATATATCGCCTACGGCATTCCTCATTGATAAATGCGAGCGGATCTATGTTTCAGGCTGGGGCGGTTTATTGGATATTTATCATCCTACATTCAACAAGCTTGGCCTTGTATATAACATGCCCATTTCCAATGATGCATTCCAGAAAGTAACTTTGGATTCGGCGGATTTTTGGGCCGCGGTTTTTGAAAAAGGCATGGATTCACTCCTGTACGGTTCTTATTTTGGCGGAGGTTTGTCAGGCGAGCATGTGGACGGCGGCACCAGCCGTTTTGACCAGAACGGAATTATGTACCAGTCTGTCTGTGGCGGGTGCGAAGGCAATTCTGATTTTCCTACAACCCCGGGCGCATGGAGCCAGACCAATAATAGCAAGGGCTGCAACAACCTGCTATTCAAGGTAGACCTTAAAATCTTACCTTTAAAGGCAGCGTTTATCACACCTGTGTACAATTGCCTGAGTGTTGCGCTTAAAATAACCGAATCAAGCGTAGGTGCGCAAACCTATTTATGGGATTTCGGGGACGGATCCCCGCAATCAACGGATTCGTTGCCCAACCATACCTATACTATTCCTGGAACCTATACCGTAAGATTGATCGTTACCAACCTGAACAGCTGCATGGTAAGGGATACTGTCATCAAACAAATAACGGTTTATAAAGTGGCCAAAGCTTCTTTTGCCATCCAGAACGATAGCTGCACCAGGACCCTGGCATTTTTGCAGACAGGCGAGAGCAGTACCACCAGCTGGGACTTTGGGGATGGAAGCCACAGCAACGCCTATAACGGCCTGCATACCTACGCAAAGCCGGGCCGCTATACCATAAAATTATTGGTCGATTCTGGTACCTCATGCGCAGATAGTTTTATGGAGAATATCCGCGTTACAGGGCTTTATGTTGGGTTTACAGATAGTTTTGCCGCCTGCCACCCGAATCTTATTTACTTTAAAGACAAGTCCATAGGCGCGGTTAAATCCTATAAATGGTACCTGCCTTTCGCATCTGTAGACACGGTGAAAAACCCTGTTTTTAATTTCAATGGGTCATCAGGCAGTTACGCGGTTTCCCTTATTGCCACTGATTCAACGGGCTGTAGCGATACCGTCATCCATTCAATAACTGTATATTCGGCGCCAAAAGCACTTTTCACCGACACGGTTTATCCATGTTCCTCGAAAGTTTTTTTGAAAAATGAGAGCGTAGGGATATATAATTTCAAGTGGATATTGGGCGATGGCAGCACATCAACCGCAGATACGCTCACGCATAATTTTTGGGGCGATTCCATCATAACCATAAGTCTCGTAACCGACACGGGATTACCATGCTCCGATACCCTGAAAAAGATCATTAAAATAAATTACCCGAAAGCAGGCTATAAGTACGGGATCGATACCTGCACCGGTGCAGCCATCTTTACAAACACATCTGCTAATGCCGCGTCAGCTTTATGGAAATTTGACGCAAGTGATTCGGCTGCTGGAACAAATGCCGCTTATCTTTTTGCCCAGAAGGGAAAATATCCTGTAAAACTGATTGTTACATCAGCGGCGGGATGCAAGGACAGTATCACCCAGGCAGTAGATATTAAGAACTCCAAACGTGTGTTAAATATTCCCAATGTTTTTACCCCAAACGGGGATGCGCTTAATAATATTTTTACCATTACAGGTCTTAATCCCTGCAAAGATTATGAGCTTTCCATTTATAACCGTTGGGGGCAGTTGTTTTACCATTCAATTGGGAATAGCTTTGTTTGGGATGGGGTTTTTCACGGCAACAAAGTACCGGAAGGTGTTTATTATTATGTTTTCGATGGTTCGGAAAAGGGCCAGTTGACGGGGACCATAACTGTGATTTATTGATCAGTCATCAGTCAACAATAACGAGAGTTAAATGGCGTATTTATTTATTGGATTTAATGACAACTGTTGAATTTTGAAACTCTCACTACCAGTAGCTGTTATCTGATTACATTAACCATAGAAACTATCGTTACTGCTGACTGTTGATTGCTGACTGTTGACTGGTATTAGTTGAATTTTGAAACTCTCACTGCCAGTAGCTGTTATCTGATTACATTAACCATAGAAACTATCGTTACTGCTGACTGTTGATTGCTGACTGTTGACTGATATTAGTTATCTTTGGTATTTTAATAGCGAATGCAAATGAGAAGCCTTTATCGGGCAATTTATATAGGGCCACTGGCCCTGGCTTATTGTTTGCTCATTATGGGCGGATTCAAGTGCATTGCCCAGGGAAAGTTCATACGAAACATAGGGCAGTGGAATGACACCGTTATTTCCAGGGCAGATATAACGGGCGGGGCTGTTTTTCTTTGCAAAAACCAGATCAGGTACAATTTTTTGAATTCAAAAGATATAGAGGTATTCCATTCTGATCCTTATAAAACAGATACCTGCAGCGTACATGGACAGGCCTTTTTTCTACAGTGGGTAAATGCCAGCCCCGGTGTTGCTATCAGCTCACAAAACCAATATCCTGAATATTATAATTATTTTATCGGTAGTAATCCGATGCATTGGAAATCAGGCGTTCATGCGTATTCAAATGTAAATTATACAGGTTTATATCCCGGTATCAATCTTGATTTAAGCGCTGATGGGCCTGATCTGGAATATACCTATACCGTGCTTCCGGGAGCTGACCCTGTCTCCATTCAAATTAAAATTGAAGGCGCTGAAGGCTTAAATATTCAAGACAGCAACCTGCATATATACAGTCCTTTGGTGCAGGTGATTGAAAAAAGCCCTTATGCCTGGCAGGAAATTGAAGGGGTAAAACAAACAGTGCCATGTTTTTTTAAAGTCGTCAACGGGACAGAAAGTTTTGTGTTTCCAAAAGGATATGATAAAAACCTGCCCCTGGTAATTGATCCCGTTGTCATTTTTGCTACCTATTCTGGTTCATCTACAAATAATTTTGGTTTTACTGGCACTTATGATTCTTTGGGAAATTCCTATGCCGGGGGAGATATTTTTGGCGCGGGTTTTCCTGTTACGCCTGGCGCATACCAGGAGACATTCCAGGGAGGGACTTCCAATTTTATTGATGTACAGGTTTTTGGGAATAATGAGAGAGATGTTGGGATATTAAAGTTCACCCCCGATGGTAAAAACCTTGTATATGCCACTTACCTCGGCGGCCAGAATGGCAATGAGCAGCCGAGCAGCATGGTAGTGGACCACAGCGGCAACCTGGTTGTTTTTGGCACAACTGCATCTTCTGATTTTCCGCTTACTTCTTCTGCTTTTCAATCTGTATTTGGAGGCGAAACGGATTTGTTTATTAGTAAATTTTCCCCGGATGGCAAATCGCTTCTTGCCAGCACATTTATAGGGGGCAGCAATTTTGACGGGCTAAATGGGATACACGCAATTGATTCTAATTCTACAATATATGCGCCATCGAGGCTTGATTATAATTATGGAGACCAGTTCCGGGGGGAAATAGTATGCGATAACCATAATAATTTTTATGTTGCTACTTCTACATTTTCATCCGATTTCCCTGTTACCACGGGCTGCTACCAGCCGTATCCCGGCGGAGGGCAGCAGGACGGGGCAGTTTTAAAAATTGACAGCAACCTTCACAAGCTAATCTGGAGCACCTACCTGGGTGGGATAAATGATGAAGGAGCGTATTCTCTTCAATTAGACCATAATAATGGCGTATATGTTTGCGGGGGAACGCTTAGCCCCTATTTTTTTCCTCCCGGCAAGGCTTACCAGAAATTCCTCGCCGGGGATGCGGATGGGTTTATATGCCACCTGGAAAATGATGGGTCAACTATTTTAGGCGCAACATATTATGGAACCCAAAATTATGACCAGGCCTATATTGTGAGGCTTGACAACAGCAATAATGTATATGTTTTTGGCCAGACTGAAAATAATAATTTCCCATCTTATAATGTCAAATATACAGTTCCTCACAGCGGCAATTTTATTACCAAATTCAATGACAGCCTTACAAGGATAATTTATTCGGCTGATATTGGTTCGGGGAAAAGGAGACCTGATTTATCACCTTCTGCATTCCTGGTAGATAAATGTGAAAGGGTTTATATATCCGGTTGGGGCGGTCAAATTTCCTATCCTAAACTGAGCAAGATTGGATATATTGATAAAATGCCTGTCACCCCCGACGCTTTCCAGCCAAAAACTGTCGACTCTTCTGATTTTTATCTCGCTGTTTTTGAGAGGAATATGGATAATTTGCTCTACGGTTCTTATTTCGGCGGGCCGCTGTCTCCCGAACATGTCCATGGCGGGTCTAATGACTTTGATAAAAATGGCATCGTTTACCAGTGTGTTTGCGGCGGCTGTGGGGGAAATTCCGATTTTCCGACAACGCCCGGCGCCTGGAGCCGTACCAATAATAGCGCCAACTGCAACAATGTTATGTTCAAGATTGACCTGAGTATTGTCCCACTAAAATCAGGTTTTATTTCAGTGAAGTATGCCTGTAATGGGCGGTCTGTTTCTTTCAAAAATTCCAGCTTTAATGCAAAGAGTTATTTATGGGATTTCGGGGATGGTTCCCCGCAATCAATTGATACATTGCCAACGCATGTATATGCACACCCAGGCACTTATACAATAACTTTGATCGCCACCAATCCAGGCAGTTGCCTGGTAACGGATACTCTTAAAAAGACAATAATAATATACGCCCTTGCCGACCCCGGGTTTAATTATCAGCATGACAGTTGCAGCCTTAGCGTTAATTTTTCACAGACCGGTGAAAACACCACTACCAGCTGGTATTTTGGCGATAGCTCCCATAGCGATTCCGCCAATGTGGTTCACAGTTATCCTGGCCCGGGAACTTACCTTGTGAGGTTGCTGGTAGATTCCGGTACCACTTGCTCGGATAGTTTTAGCCTTCCGATACACATCAGCGCTGTAAAAGCTGCATTTACAGACAGTTTTAAACCCTGTGCCCCAAATATTATCCAATTTATAAATCAATCAAAGGGAAACATCCAAACGCAGAAATGGTACTTTCCTTTCGCTTCAACTGATACTTCAAAAAACCCATCATACAGCTTTCCTTCCGGTGGAGTCTATGGTATTTCTCTTGCCATTACAGGTACAAACGGATGCCGGGATTCAACTTCAAAAACGATAACAGTGTATTCAAAACCCACAGCAGCTTTCACCGATTCAGTTTATGACTGTGCAAAAAAAGTATTTGTGCAGAGCTTGAGCACAGGGGTTAAAAGCCTGAAATGGTATTTCGGCGATGGTACAACCGCAACGGCAGACACCCTCACCCATATTTTCCCTTATGATTCACTGCTATCAATCATCCTCGTCACGGACCCTGGCTATGCCTGCGCTGACACCGTAACAAAAGTCATAAGGACAAATTTACCGAAAGCCGGGTTTAACTATGCGATTGACACCTGTACCGGAACTGTATTGTTCAAAAGCACCTCCCGGAGATCTGTTTCATATTTATGGAGATTTGATGCAAAGGACACTGGCACAGGTCAAAACGTGGGGTTTGTCTATACCAAAAAAGGACAATACCCCGTGAAACTCACGGCTGTTTCAGCATCTGGGTGCTCAGACACCCTATCGCAGGTTATCAATATAGAAAAATCACAGCGCGTGGTAAATATCCCCAACATATTTACGCCGAACGGGGACGCCTTTAACAATGATTTCGTGATCACGGGCCTGAACCCCTGTGATACTTATAACCTGTGGATATACAATAGGTGGGGGCAGTTGTTTTATCATGCAGTCTCAAACACTATTTTTTCATGGGACGGAATTTATCATGGCATAAAAGTACCGGAAGGCGTTTATTACTATGTCTTCCACGGCAAAAAGGAAGGGCAGTTGACAGGCACGATCACCGTGGTTTATTAGTCAGTTAACAGTTAGCAAGGAACAGTTAACAGGCAACAGTCAACGGTCATCAATAACGAGAGTTAAACTGCCATTCAGTAACGAGGGTTAAACACCCAATAGTTAATGGGTCCACAGTAGTCGAGGGTTTACGCGGGTATTCTTTGCGGTTTTGCGAGAAGTTTAAAAGTCAACAGTCGCGAGTAACTCGAGTTAAACAGTAAAAAGTCTCATTATCATCCAAAAACCTCAAAAAATATTTCACTAACCATCACTATCTTACAGACTTTTTTCGTTGGTTAGCCAGCCACGAGGGCATGTCGCTATATATGTATATAATCAGGCGTCAGGAATCAGGAGGCAGGAGTCAGGAGCCAGGCGTCAGTAAAAAATTATCAATTATCAATAACTATGGATGGTATTGTTTGGAAATGTGAGACAAACTGTCTTTGGTCCCCCTTTAGGGGTCAGGGGTTGGGCTGCGAAGAAAACGCCCTTTTTATGCATTCTGGATTGATAAATCATTGTTATCTATTGATACTTGTCAATGAGTTACGTTATAAGTAATTGAAAATTAAAATGTTAGAAAACCAAAAAAAATAAAAACATTGATTAACAATGAAAAAACCCTTCTGAAATGGCCAAAAACGAGGATTTTGATAAAAGAACAATAGGAAAGCAATGGTTTCGGGCTAATTTATAGCAGCGGTAGAAACTCGTTACTAATTCCTGGCTCCTAACTCCTGACTCCTGACTCCTCACCCCTGACCCCTGATGCCTGATAAACTGAATTGTTTTATATTTGCCATACCATGCCGGACCACGTAAACCTTTTCGACAAAACATTTGAAAAATATATTTCATCTGAAGCTATTGCTCTAAGAGTGAGGGATATTGCAGGTCAAATGAATAAAGACCTGGAAGGCACCTCCCCTGTTTTTCTTTCTATATTGAATGGTTCGTTTTTTTTTGCATCAGACCTTTTGCGCTTGATCGAATTCCCTTACGAGATATCGTTTATAAAAATTGCTTCTTATGTCGGTCTCAATTCGGCTGCCACCATCACCACGCTGATAGGCCCGGATGAAAGCCTGGTGAACAGGAATATAGTTATACTTGAAGATATTATTGATACAGGCAGGACCGTTTCTGAATTATACAACCAACTAAAAGAAATTCCTGTTTCCGATATAAAAATTGCATCTTTGATTTTTAAACCTGCATCTTTGAAGTACGATGTAAGCCCTGATTATTTCGGTTTTGTGTCCGGCAATGATTTTTTGATAGGGTACGGGCTTGATTTTGATAAAAAGGGAAGACACTATAAAGACATTTATAAACTTAAAGAAGATTAATACTATGCTGAATATCATATTATTCGGCCCGCCAGGTGCGGGAAAAGGCACCCAAAGCGAGAAACTTATTCAGAAATATAAGCTCATCCATATTTCAACCGGTGACCTTCTGCGTACTGAAAAGGCAAATAAGACCGATCTCGGCCTGCTCGCGATAAAATATATAGACCAGGGACATCTTGTACCCGATGAGGTTGTTATCGGGATGATCCGCAACAAACTCGCGGGAAACCTTTCGGCTTCAGGGTATATTTTTGATGGTTTCCCAAGAACTGCGGTACAGGCCTGCGAGCTTGATGCGCTTATGATTGAGCTGGGGACAAGCATTACTATCATGGTATCGCTTGAAGTAGATGAAGATGAATTGATAAAACGCCTGGTAAAAAGAGGTGAAACCAGTGGCCGCAGCGATGATAATGAAGAAACGGTACGTAAAAGGCTCGAGGTTTATAACCGGGAAACAAGTCCCGTAGCAAAACATTACAAGCAACAGGGAAAACTTTCTGTTGTGAACGGCATCGGAACCATTGATGAGATTTTTGAAAGGATATGCCATGTGATTTCAGAAAAGGTAAAGTTCGAAGTGAGTTAACAGGATTTATAACCCAAACAATTAATGTCAAGCCCATCCGCTTTATTTAAACAACAATCTGAAAAGAAGGCGTTCGACCTGGAACACCGCAAACGCATTAATTTTAATATTGGCAAATATGTTGCTGCTGTAAAACACGGCAAAGAGCAATTTGAAAACCTGCCGCTCGCGCGCGAAAGGGCTGCACAGGTGAAGCGAAAAGTGGTAGAAAACCTTGACAGGTACCTGATAGAGTGGGAAACGAATTTCAAAAAAAAAGGCGGTAAAATAATATGGGCGCAGGATGCAAAGGAGGCGCAGGAGGAGATACATGCCATATTGAAAAAACATGGCGTAAAGAGCATAGTCAAGTCAAAATCAATGGTCACTGAAGAAGTTAAACTCAATGAGTTCCTTACCCGTAACGGAATTGAAAGTGTAGAAACAGACCTCGGCGAGTATATCCAGCAGCTTGATGGCGAGCCTCCATACCATATTGTAACCCCGGCCATGCACAAATCCAAAGAGGATATTGCAAAACTGTTTCATGAAAAATTAGGGACTCCCATTGATTTTACGCCTGAACAGCTCACGGGAAAAGCGCGGGAAATACTCAGGCAGAAGTATGTACAGGCCGGGGCAGGAATTACAGGGGCTAATTTTTTGCTGGCGGATATCGGGGGCGTACATGTACTTGAAAACGAAGGCAATGCAAGGCTTTGCACCGCCTTTCCTAAAGTACATATTGTTATTACCGGGATTGAAAAAATCCTGCCTTCTGTAAATGATTTAAGCCTTTTTCTACCATTGCTTTCCACGTTTGGAACGGGTCAAAAAATATGCAATTACAATTCTGTTTATACCGGTCCGCGCAAACGCGCCGAACAGGACGGACCGGACGAGATGTATGTGGTTTTATTAGACAACGGCCGCAGTACTCTTTTAGGCCAGGTACCTCAACGGGAGGCTTTGGCTTGTATTCGTTGTGGCGCATGCCTGAATGCCTGCCCGGTGTATAAAAACATAGGTGGCCATACCTATGCCAAGCCCTACAGCGGCCCTATTGGCTCAGTTATTACGCCTTATTATAACGGGTTTAAGGAATATGGCCACTTGAGCTATGCATCATCTTTATGCGGCAACTGTACAGAGGTTTGCCCGGTGAACATAGACCTGCACAAATACCTCTTATACAACCGGCAAAAATATGTTTCGGATGGGCTTGTGAGCAAAATAGAGCGAACAGTCTGGTATTTCTGGGAACGTGCCATGCTCAACCGCAAAACGATGAACCGCGGTAACGCTAACTTAAAAAATATCGCTTTTTCAACTATCTTTAAGAACAGCTGGGACAAAAGAAGGGCAGCCTTGAAATTCTCTCCTAAGACATTTAACCAGGAATGGGGGGAGAAGAAAATTAAGAATTAAGAATTAGGAATTAAGAATTTTCCATCACCCTTATTTTAACAACCCATCAATCGTACTCGTAGCAACGGCATGGTAATTTGGCCTTGCTTTTTTATAAATATCCTGCGCCATTTTTTTGCCTTCTGGAGTGAGGATCATGAGTTTGTATAAGGGCACAATAAATTTCCGGCGCCCTACAGTTACCATGAATTTTTCAAGGCTTGTATAACCCTTTGTATATTGATGTTTTATGACATGCTCAAACCATGCAGCCAGTATTTCGCAGTTGCCGCTGTTGGTAAATGCAAAAGCCTCATCGAGTTCCGTCATTTGGGCAATGGTCATATTCCCAGGCAGGTGGCGGATGAAATGAAGCCACTCGTGCGAGCTCCATTTTTTGGTATCAAGGTCTTTGGCAAGCGTTCCTTTTTCCCATGCTGTAAGGGTTGCATCTACTTTTTCAAATCTTGTGGATACAATAACCGGACAGTTGGCAGGTATGCCGGGCTCATATACCCAGGTATGTATGTTCAGGGCCTTTTCAAGTTTTTCGTCATGATGAATAAGCTCAGCTTCAAAATAATGCAAAAATTTCTCCGTGGTCATGCCCTGGAAAGCAAATGTGTTGAAATATTGTTTAACAAAAGCATCGAACCTGGCTCGGCCCACATTATTCTCAACAAGTCTCAGGAATGAATAACCTTTTTCATAAGCAATCTTGGTCATGCCATCGTCAGGGTCGCGGCCTTCCAGGTCCAGTTTCAGGCAGGTATCTTTATTTGTTTCACCGAGTTCTTTTACAGTATCCTGCAAATCCTGGTAACCTAATACCTCTAACATATCTGCATATTCTTTGCCTTCAAGAGCTTCCATAATGCGCCTTTCAAAATATACCGTAAACCCCTCATTCAGCCAGAAATCATTCCAGGTTGAATTGGTAACTAAATTACCGCTCCATGAATGTGCCAGTTCGTGTGCAACAAGGCTCACGAGGGAACGGTCGCCTGCCAATATTGTTGGCGTCGCAAAGGTCAGTCTGGGGTTTTCCATGCCGCCAAAAGGAAAACTTGGTGGCAGAACAATAACATCGTATCGTTCCCAACGATATGGACCATAAAGCGCTTCTGCCGCATGCAGCATTTTTTCCATGTCGGCAAATTCATAAGCGGCTTTGTCAATAGTAACTGGTTCGGCATATACACCGGTCCTTTCACCCAGGGATTTGAACACAATATCTCCTACAGCGAGCGCGAGCAAATAAGAGGGGATAGGTTGATCCATGTGGAAATGATAGACGCCGTCCGGAGATTTTTTTTCAGGGTTGGAGGCGCTCATCACCGCCATCAGTTCTTTGGGTACTGTCACCGTAGCGGTATAAGTCATCCTCACCCCAGGTCCATCCTGGCAGGGTACCCAGGTACGCGCCAATATGGCCTCGCTTTGGGTGAAAAGAAATGGATATTTTCCGCCTGCCGTTTGCGTTGGTTCCAGCCATTGCAGGGCAGCCGCGTCCGGATTGGTTTTGTAGTAGATATGAATGTATTTGGTATCAGGTTTTATTTTGATTCTCAGTGCCTTGCCGAGAAATTTTGTTTCCTGGCCCATTTCAAAAAAACAAGTGGTTTCTTTGGCGCCTTCAGTCACCTTTTCAATATCCATGCCATGGGTATCAAGAATGATCGCATCTGTCCCGGTTTTGTTTTCAATTTTATAGCTGGCTTTGCCACTAATGGTTTTGGTTTTGAAATCAACATGGATGCTGAGGTCTAAATCTTTAACCACCGCTTCATCGGGCAGAGCAAAGGAGTGAGGGTCAGTTGTATTATATGTCATAATTTTATTTATATTGTTATATTCTTTGCGGGAAAAGCATTAGAGCAGAAAAGCTGCGAAAATGTTATCAGATAAGGATTTTCTTTAAGCAGCTTCCAAGTACAAAATCGGCGAAAGTTAGGAAGAAAATAAACAATTTCGCCCTTGTCAGTATTGTTACCGGCAAGGGCGAAAAAGATAAATGATAACGATTAACTGCGTCTTATTCTATAATTATCTGCTGGTGGCCAATGGCATTTTCGGTAGTAATTTCTATTGTATAAAAACCTTTACCATAATTGCTTAAAGATAAAGCCTGGTAAGAATCTCCTTCAACATTTTCTTTAAATACCACCTTCCCGGTACTGTTAAATACCGATAATACACCGGCGCCTTTCAACCCATTTGTACGGATATTGATGAGGCCTGTTGAAGGATTGGGATATATATCCAGGTTGACCGTGTTTTCACTCACTTTATGGATGCCAGAGCTTAGATGGGTATTATACAAAAGTTCATTAAAAAACAGGCTGGAGTACATTGCTGCGCCATTATCTTTATCGAAAAAATAGGCGTTTTGCAGGTCGTAAAGAAAAAAGCCATTTGGATCGGGTTCATAATGATGTTTCCAGGTTGTACCTCCGTCTGTTGATGAAAAGGTAATATCTGCAGCTGCGGATATGATTGCATCATTTGCATCCAGGAACTGGATATCGAACAAATTTACTGCTGTATCCAGGGTTGGTTGGTTCCATGTAGCGCCTCCGTCTGTAGTATGAAAAAGGTTACCGAAATCCCCGGTTATATAACCGTTGTTCGAGCTCAGAAATAATACATTGTTAAGTGTTCTATTGCCAAAGGATGTTGAAGGAGTTTTTTTCCAAGTTGATTCCCCATCATTGGAATAAATAATTCCGCCATTAGATAAGGCATAAATATTGTTTGCATCCAGTGCATATAGTCTGGTAGTATATGCCGAAGTATCTATTCCGGTCCATGTTTTGCCACCATCAGTGGTCTTGAAAATAACGTTGTTGTTATCGAGCAAGGCAAAGCCAACCGTTTCATTTACGAAGGTCATTGTGTAAAAATACACTTGTGAGCGGCTAACCCCTGAAAATGAAATATTGGAAACACTGTCCCATGTAGCTCCTGCATCTGTCGTTTTGATAAGCTGATTGCCACCTGCAAATCCTATAGTTGTGTTTACCGTGCTTATGGTATTGAATAGATCGTTCTTGAAATTACTCATATTTACAGCAGTCCAGCTTTGGCCGCCATTTATAGTGCGTCTCACATCAACCTTGTGAGAGGTGTCCTCACTTAGAACAATACCGGTTTTCGATTTAAAAAATCCCATATCCTTAATATTGTAGATATTAGATTGAAGAGAAGCATTAATCCACTGTGCGTCAAGGTTGGTAATGGTGAATAGGCTGACAATGATTGGAATAAGAAGTAAAATTTTTCTTTTCATAAGTAAAGGTTTTAATTTGATTTGCAGCAAATGTAGCGGGTTTTTTTATCTTTGTGCAAAAACTGTTTCATGAAATTACGATCGTTGCCAATTATTGGCGGGCTTTTCTCCAGCGCACCGCAGAACTACCTGGATAATATTCTGCAAAATAAACTTGGCCACCAGTTTGTAAGATATTTTTTTTATAATATTATTTATGCTGCCAGGCCCAAACCCAAAGCATCAAGCCGCCTTGAAAATCTTGAAGCGCTTAAAAATGACGGAATTGTTGTGTGGGAGGACTTTTTTACCCCTGAAGAATGGAGTATCATAAAATCTGAATTTGAGGTTGCTAAACCCGGCATCGAATTGAAACCTTATTATTCCAAGAAAAACCCCGGGATAAAAATGGCAAACATAGAAGTTTCAGAAAAATCTGAAACTTTTAAATTAATTTCATCAAACATCACCCTGAATGATTGCGCGGGTTACATTGTGCATAGGGAAATTAAAAAATATTTACCCGCAATAAGTTATATGGTCGTAGAGCGTGATGCAAATATGGAATTTGATGATGATATTGAAAATATTTTGCATTCCGATACCTTTTATCCCACCGCCAAAGCATTTGTATATCTATCTGAGGTAAACAATGAGAATGCACCTTATGTGTATGCTATTGGCAGCCATAAATTTAGTTTTCGGCGGGCGTTGCATGAATACAATATGAGCGTACGCGTTGCAAAACTTGCAAAGGGTAAAATTGGTTCTATCCCACCGGAAGCCCTAACCAATAGGGCTGATCGCCTGAGAAATGTCGTTACCGATAGCCAAAAGAGAGCTTTGGGAATTGTAGAAACCTATTTTCCTGGGAAAGAGAATACCATGATCATGTCTAATAACCGCGGTTTTCACAGGCGCGGTGAATTTACAAAAGGCGCCCGGCGAGAGATCATTCTTATAAGCTACCGCTATGCCTCAACATCATTGCTGAGGAGGGTGGTGAACAGGTTGTTCCCGACAAAACCCTGATTTGTTTCTCTTCTTTTACCTGTTTCCGGGGATTACCTGTATTTTCATAAAATTTCTAATTTAATTTCAGGATTAAATATATAATCTTTGGCAGTATTTTGCTTGTGAGCAGGCAACCACCGCCACCCGCTTTACGTCAAGTCTTTTAAATAATAGTAAAATCATATGAAAGAATCTTTCCAAACAGGTTCTGTATACTGAAGAAATGATAAAAAAATGTGAATATTAGGATATAATCAAAATTTTAGTTAGATTTACATTTCCAAAATATTAAAATTGGCCCGTGATATCTCATTTCAGGCTTATAATCCTTTTTAGCTTTCTGCAATTTGCAGCTTTAAGGATTGTGGCTCAGCCAAAAGCCAATTTCAGTGTTCCATCACCATCCGGGTGCAGTCCCCTGAGCGAAGCTTTTACCAATGCAACTACCGGCGGTACGCCGCCCTATACATATTTGTGGAAACTGGGCAATACCAATACATCTTTCCTGAAAGATGCCAGCGCCATATATATTTCCCCGGGCACATACAATATTATCCTTATTGTTACGGATTCAAAAGGCAAAACAGATTCCGTTACCAAATCCATAACTATTTTTAAAAAGCCTACGGCGTTATTTTCCGCTACAACAAAAGAAGGATGTGCGCCGTTGAGTGTCAGCTTTTCGGATTTGAGCACAGGAGGCTCCGGCGCCATTACCAAATGGTTGTGGGATTTTGGCGACGGTTCTACCTCTCCGAGCCAAAGCCCCGGCGGCCATGTTTACGCTTTATCCGGCACTTACACGGTTTCACTTGGAGTGACCGATGCAAACGGCTGTACCAGTCATATTTCCATTCCTGCATATATTTATGTGGATAAGCCGCCTGCTATTAATTTCACTGCATCTGCCCTGTTTGGATGCGCCCCTCCCTTTAAGGTAACTTTTTCATCTTCGGTTTCGCCTGCATCAAGTTATGATACGTATTCCTGGGAATTCGGGGATGGCACTACAGGCACAGGCGCCAACCCAACCAAAACATATACGTCAACCGGAAGTTTTCCTGTAACGTTGACAGTAACCGATTCCATGGGTTGCACAACCACCAAAACCCTGCCTCAAAATATTTATGTTGGTAAACCTGCTGCATCGTTTACTATGTCTTCATCAGGTGGATGCAGCCCGTTAACGGTTACATTTAAAAATACAACCATTGGCGCCCCTCCGGGATCCAAATATAGCTGGGACTTTGGCGATGGGGGTTCTTCAACAAGTCAGGATCCGTCCCATACCTATCTGTCGGGAAGTTATACTGTAAAGCTGGTTATCACTTCGCCAGGGGGATGTTCGGATACGATTATAATGCAAAACATTATTAAAGTAAGCTCAACTTATTTGCCTACATTTTCTGCAACCAGTGTATTATGCCAATCACCTTTTATTGGCTCTTTTACCAATGAAACCCCTAATACACACGTCTTGTCCTGGGATTTTGGCGATGGAACTTTGGTTTCAGGCGGTGAGAGTGTTAACCATACATTTCCAGTTGCCGGCGGCTACTTTACAATCATCATGCAGGTTATGGATGCCAATGGATGCGTTGAAAAAATAACTGAGCCGGACTTTATTCACGCGGCCGCCAGCAGCGCATTATTCTCACCTGCCGATACGACAGGATGCGTACCCAAAACCATCAATTTCAAAAATCTTTCCAGCAGTGTTGACCCGATAATTTCCACGTCCTGGGATTTTGGAGATGGGACAACTTCAAGTGATTTTAACCCTCAGGCGCATACATATTCCAACCCGGGAATCTATAAAGTAACTTTGACCATTGTTACAAAAAATGGATGTAAAAGCAGTTTTAAAGGGAAGATTAAATTAGGGCAAAGACCTAAAGCCAACTTCATTGCCTACCCTGACTCGGGATGCCTTAATATGCTCAGGCATATTCATTTTATTAACCTGACAAATGTGGGCTCTGGCGCAGTACAGGCCGATTCATTCTGGTGGGACTTCGGTACGGGAACTACAAGCGATGCGGAACTTACAGTTTCGTGGAATGATACTCCCGGAGTGTATGAGGTTACTCTTATTGCTTATAATAATGAAACCTGTCCTGATACATTAAAAAAGCCACATCTCATTATTGTTAAACCGCCATGGGCTTACTACAGTGTCATCCGCGATACATGTGCGCTGCAAAACCGGCTTACTTTTATAGATAAATCAATTGGGGCAACCCATGTGGAATACTATTTTGGCGACGGAGATTCTTCAGACGAGCGGAGCCCTACGCATATATATACCAAGCCAGGACGTTATTATCCCATCCAGATAGCTTATGACAGTTCAAACCGTTGCAGCGATACATTTTCATTCTATGCACCGACTCCGATAATAAATGGCCTTTATATAAAACCAACCTGGAAAGATTCTATCTGGCCTATATCTGGTACCATAGGGTGCGCCCCTTTCAGGGTGACCTTAAATGTTTATGATAACGATACAGCTTCAAATTATGTGGCTTTTGGCGATGGCGATACGACTATTGTCCAGACTCCCCTGGAAGTATCTTTGCATAAGTACACAGACACGGTATCTGTAATACATACCTATTCCAGTCCCGGTGTTTATAAAGTCTATATGCCTGCCATCAATGATCAGGGTTGCCGTAAACCCGACAGCATGATATCCAAAATATTTGTATTGGGGATGAAAACCAAATTTTCCGTAAGCCCGGTAAAAGGGTGTGTGCCACTCACAGTAACCCTCACCGACCTTTTTCCAAATGATTCCGGTCTCACATCAAATTATTATGATATGGGCAACGGGGATATTGTAAAAAATACTTCGCGCACTGTTACATATACTTACACCCAATCACCGCCTGATCAGAGCAAAGGTTTTAAGATTACTATGCTGAAAGGAAACGTTTCCTGTACAGATACTGCATCCAGCTTTGTCTTTCCTTTGCAGCCAGTTGCCAGAATATATCAATTCAATCTTTCCAGTTGCGATTCCGTTATTTATGAATTCGTACCAGTGGTCAAGGGAGGCTTTAAGCCTTTTAAATATTTTTGGGATTTTGGTAATGGCAATACATCCGTAAATTCCCAGCCTACCTTTATCTTTAAAACGGGTTCATACGATGTAAGCCTGAAGGTAACAGATTCAACAGGCTGCGCAGATACCGTATCAGTGCCTATAGTGGTGCCGAGTACCTCTGACACAGCTGATTTTATGGTACATCTTTCCAATGGAGATTGTCCTCCTGTTACTGCCGATTTTATAGACGAGTCAAAATTTTCCACACCAGGGGCGCACCAGTGGTACTGGGATTTTGGTGACGGCTCTTTTTCAACGCTGGAAAACCCTAAAAAGGTTTATTATGTACCCGGCACCTTTACAGTTACACTGAAAATAACTGATAATCTTGGTTGCACTTCAATGATTTCCATGCCCGACATAGTAAAGATAAAAGGGCCTATTGGGAAATATTCTTTTGATCCTAATAGCGGATGTAGGCCCGTTACCGTCCATTTCGAGGCTAATTCAAATACGGCCACCAAATTCGAGTGGGACTTTGGGGACGGTTCGCCTTTTAACCATAACGATACGGTGACCCATGTTTACAACAATCCGGGCACTTATGCACCTTCCATTATAATAGGGGATAACTCATGTTCTTACGGTCTTCCACCCATTGGTGACATTATCGTTTTACCCGTACCAACGGCGAATTTTGGTTATGATTCCACATGCTCAGGCCAGCCTATCACTTTAAGCGATATGTCAACACCAAAATCGCAGATCGTGCACTGGCAGTGGGACCTTGGCGATGGCACCTTTGATAACCGGCCGAGCCCCACGCACATCTATAAAAAGAATGGATTTTACCAGGTAAAGCTAATAGTAACCAATAAAGCAGGCTGTAACAACTCGATCGTAAAATCAGTAAAGTACGGGGATATAATAGCACAGCTTAAGGCGCCAAAATCCAGGTGTATTGGATCCCAGGTTCAGTTTAAAGATGAGACGCTTAGCGATTCGGCCATTAAATCATGGCTATGGCTTTTCGGGGACGGGACCAGTTCTACCCTGCAAAACCCCGTGCATACCTATACAAAGAAAGGAATATACGCCGTATCGTTATATGTACAAAACTATAAAGGATGCTACGATTCCCTGAAGAACGGCGCCTATATCATCATCGGCGATACGGTAGCGCCCAAACCTCCCGTAATGTACAGGGTGACTGTTGCAGATGATCATACTGTTGAAATTGATTTCAGTAAAAATACAGATTATGATTTTGAAAAATATCTTATCTATGTACGTGATGAAAATGGAAACGTGACACTGCTTGATTCTGTATTATTTGTGGATGATACGATATATATGGAACGGGGCCTGAACAACCTTCATCATTCTTATTGTTTCCTGGTGCGGGCGGTGAATGTTTGCGAGTATAAGTCTGACACTTCTTCTTCGATGTACCACTGCACGATAAACCTGGATGCCAGGCCGGGCGTAAACGAGGCGCTGCTGGACTGGACATCATACGTAGGCTGGCCGGTGAAGCAGTACAAAATATACAGACAGGATGAGGAAACCCCGCCCGAGTTTAAAATACTTGACTCAATAGTTCCGGGGGATAAGAACCCTTATGCACAGTTGAAATACATTGATACCGGCGTGGTTTGCTACCGGAAAATGGTTTATCTTGTAGAAGGGATACAGGAGAAAGGAAACCTGCAGGTATCATGGAGCGATACGGCGGCCACGATACCGATACATGTTGCAAACGTGCCCCCTGCAAACATATTGAGGGCAACTGTTGAGAACAATAAAACTACCCTTGTGGAGTGGCAGACTGTGCCGAATGTGCGTGTAAAGAACTGGTTGCTTGAAAAATCGGCTGACGGTATCAATTTCCAGTCCATTGACAGGCCTGTTGAAAGTAGCGTTTTGTCTGAGGCTGACCAGAAAGTTGATGTGCAAAATAATTCTTATACATACAGGCTGCGGATATTAGACAGTTGCGGCGACGTAGGCCCATACAGCAAAATTGGCAAAACCATTTTGTTGCATATTGATACCAGCGCGGATGTAAAACCTGAACTGGCATGGTCGGCATACAGAGACTGGCCCGAAGGTGTGCAGTATTATGACATTGACATAGAAGACCCCGGCAAAAATTTTGGCTGGCTTGCAAGGACTGGTTCAGGAACGGATACCATGTTTATTGACAATATTACGGACCTGAACAGCCTGCCATTCTATACCTATCATGTAGTGGCGCACCGCAACGGAACACTCACAAACCCTGACAAGAACCTCAGCATCACCAGTATGTCTAATGACGCAACTTTAAGGCCACGGTCCAGGCTATACATTCCCAATGTTTTCACGCCGAACGGGGATGGGATAAACGATTCATTTTTTGTGCAGGGAATGTATATCAGGGATTTCCATATTAAAATATTTGACCGGTGGGGTACCAAAGTATTTGAATCTGGTTCTATGAAGGAAAAATGGGATGGAAAATATAAAAACAGTGCACCGCTTATGGACGCCTACAAATACCTGATCTATTACCGTGGCGTTGAAAATATAGACCGCTATGCGGTAGGATGGGTAACGATACTGCTGTAAACCGTTAGTTTCATTTATTAATTTATAAATTTTAAGTAATTTGCACCCATATTATTTAGTATTGACAATTTCCAGCACTGGAAAGATATTAAATCCTGTTAAAATCTAACGTCAGGGACTATGAAAAAATTAATATTATGTTCATTTTTATTGGCCCTAAGTTATTCAGCCATCGGGCAAAGTTCTTCCGGCTGGTATGACGCGTATCAGGAAAATAATATTTATACCAATTATTATTACCTCCAGCAAGGAGTCACTGATTTATTCCCGGATTCAACCGTAAAAACGGGGGGATATGACCAATACGGCAATACTGTTCCAATTTCTGTATATGTCCATGGAATAGGTGAAATTTTTGATCCTAAATCGAAGATGTATCTATCTCCTTGTGGCATGCTCAATCCTTATACTGTTGATACCGTATCACTAATTTATGGATATCATTATGTGAGTGAACAAGGCGCCGCTCCGGATACTCTTATATTTCAATTTTATACCGGAACCGGCATTGATACCGGGTTTATCTCCGCGAATCCATCCACCGGGTTTCCGTATGAAATGCTCGCCTACACCAAATATGATTATCATCAGAATCTAGGCGCCGGCGCTATTAATGAAGTAAAAGTGCTTCTCGGGTCAGGTTATGGAACCAGTGGCAGTCCAATGGCCATACATGTTGCTACAAATGGCGCCGCCGGTATCAGTGTAAAGCCTGGGGGACTGTTTGCGTATACAGTAAGCTATCGCCCCGGCTTTAAATATAAAACCGGAGATACCATTGACGAAGCATTTTATCCAAAGAATGCCCATAGCCGTTTTTATGTTTACAGTGCGTTTACAGATCAAAAGCTTGGGGTTACGGATTATGAAGAAGCATTAACCGTTGTTACACCAACAAGGTACAATCAATTGCCAAGCTGGGATGGCAGATATATACCCGGTACGGCCTGGAACAGTGACAATATCTATACCTGGTCAGAATTTTATACCGTTATCAGAACTATTACAAATGACGCCGGTATCCGTAAATTTGATTCTCCTGACAATTTCAATTCCTATTGTGCGAACACAAGCACTCCCGTTAATATAACTTTGGCCAATGATCAGGGATCCGCAAACCTGAACTCGGCAACTATTTCATGGGCATTAAATGGCAAAGCCCAGAGCAACTATAACTGGACGGGTTACCTGTCAACTGGCAATTCAGAGACAGTAACAATTGCATCAATGCAATTTCCACAAGGATATAATACAATCAAGGCATGGGTAAGCAAGCCAAATGGGGTACAGGACTCTATACCTGGTAATGACACGGTGAGTTTAACATTTTATGTGCTGTCTTCCCCAAATTTACATTTTAAAGAGTCGCCTATTATTCCTGAATTGATAGCTTTTACACCATCTGATCTGACCCTTTCTTCCTATAGCTGGGATTTTGGAGACGGGCAGGTTTCTACTGCGAAAAGCCCTTCGCATCAATATTCAAATGACGGAAACTACAAAGTAGGCTTGACCGGTACCAATTACCAGGGATGTTCCACAACAGTTGACAGCTCTATTGACGTATCTAAATCAGGGATTTCAAATTCTTTCAATAGCGGTTTTGGCCTGAAAATATTTCCAAACCCCTTTAGCAGCAATATTTCCATTAATTTTAATATTGGAACCAATGTACACGTTTATGCTGAATTGTACGATGCTTTAGGAAGAAAAGTTTGTACCCTTATAGATGAAAATTATATTGCAGGAGATTACCAGAAAAATATAAACACCGAAAACTATCATCTCAATTCAGGAGTATATTTATTAAAGGTGACCATAGGCAATAACTGCAACTCCAAACAAATTGTAAAATTTATAAATAACCGGCCCAAACCAGGGCCATTTTAAAAGATGAAAAAAATATCTGTATTACTGGTATCCTCTTTGTTGATTTTTTCATGTAAAAAAAATAACACCCCGAAACCGGCTCCGCCAGATTGCCTGTTGCAGTATGTTGTGGGAACAGGCTTGGCTTATTCTGAAAAGGTTAATTATGGCACTGGCAATATAGTCCTGGGTGTAGAAGAAACCGGAGGTTCGTATACAAGCCTGGTCCCTTATGCGGATTCGATGAAACGCGTTTCAAGGATTGATTATTTTTATAATACAAATATTATCAGCGAGAAGTTTTTCAACTTCGATGCAAATAACAGGACTATTTTAATTACTACATACCAGAATGGCGGCGTGTCGCAATACCAGGGCTGGGCCTATACCAATAACACCAGCACAAGACCGTCAGAAGAAAAAGTTTATACTATAAACAACGGTAACCAGGCTCTTTCTGCTACCAATGATTATACTTATGATTCGCATGGTAATGTATTAACAATGGTAAGTAAGACTTTTGATACCCAGGGCAACGTGTTGACAACAGATAATACAAGTTTTACATATGACAGCAAACCTGATGCAGAGGCCATCTTGAGTTTTATGCCTGACGTCCTCGCCGGGAATACGAACAATATAACCAGCCAGGTCACAAAAGATTCGGGAGGAAATATAACCGCGAGCATCAACAGCACATATACCTATGATAGTAATGGGAATGTATCACAGAGGCAGGATGTAAATAATTTTGGCGTCTCATCGACCTACATTTATACTTTCCTTTGTCATTGATTGGATGAAGCAGCGCTTGAGGAAATGCCTCATTTCAGGCTTGTTCCATTCATGCCACCGTTTATTACCAGTATCCGTTTCAGGTCACCATTAAATGGTGAAACGAGATCCAAAGGGGTTTTCCCATTTATGTCGCGGGCATTGATGTTCGCTTTATTATCAATGAGCAACTGAGCTACATCTGTATGGTTCATTACAACGGCAACATGCAACGGCGTGGCCCCGAATTTATCCGCTATGTTTACATTCGCCCCGTATTCTATGAGCAGGAGGGCAAGTTCCGCGTGTCCTGAAAATGCAACGGTATGAAGGGCGGTACCTTTTTTCTTATCTAATTGGTTTGGGTCGGCCCCGTTTTTAAGCATGAATTTCAGCATTTCAAATCTTTTTATTGAATCCAGGGGGCCCGGGTCCAAAACCATTTCGAGCGGCGTAATGCTGTCTTTTGTATAAAGGTTGATGCTCACTCCTGCTTTTACCAGGGTGTCAATTGATCCTGTCTGGCCATATTCTGCTGCAAAGTGCATGGCGGTGAGCCCTGAAGAAGTTGTGGCATAGAGGTTAGCGCCCTTATCAATTAAAAATTTCAGGATGTCCAGCCTGCCATTTCCAGCTGCATATATAATGGGGGACCATTGGTATTTGTCTTTAGCATTTATATCGGCGCCGTGCGCTATAAGCATTTTCACTATTTCAAGGTTATCGTTAAAAGTGGCCCTGTCCAGCAGGCTCAACCCTATGGTATCAACCGCATCAACACTCGCGCCTTTATCAAGCAGCAAATCGCACATTTTGGTAAGGTTGCGGTAAACAGCAATGGCTAATGCAGAAACATCGCTTTTGTTTTTCAGGTTTATGTTCGCGCCATGGTTCAGCAGATAAGAAACGGTTTCAAGCTGGTTTCCTTCCGCGGCGGCTGAGAGAGGGGCGTAGCCAAGGATATCAATTCCGTTTATGTCATCCCCTTTTTTAAGACTTTTTTTTATTGAAGCCATTTCTCCACGCCTACAGGCATTTTGCAAAGCCCCGCCTTTTGAGGCTGATGTTGCGTTTGTAAAGTGGAATGATCCGGGATTGGAATTGGTTTGCCCAAGGCTGATATCGACATGGCACAAAAGCAAACTGATGGATATAAAAAAGAGAAAAAGAAGTTTCATTGGAGTGTATCTATTGGTAATAAGCCTTTAACCTGTTTGCAAATTAAGGGCTTCTTGATGAAAAAAGCAGCTTTCTAAAAATATTTTCAAAAATATAGTACCATGTATTGCATAGTACTATAAAAGTATTTATCTTTGTCGCATGAATGCTGAAAACACCAAAGCCCAGATGCGCAAAGGCGTATTGGAATATTGTATTCTGGCAATTATTGCAGGAAATGAGATTTATGCGTCTGACATTATAAGTAAAATGAAAGATGCGAAACTCCTGGTAGTAGAGGGAACCCTTTACCCGTTACTCACCCGGCTCAAAAATTCAGGGCTGCTCGGCTACCGCTGGGTCGAATCCGCATCGGGGCCTCCGCGAAAGTATTACATCCTTACTGATGAGGGCAAAGCCTTCCTGAACGAGCTCCACATGACATGGGAAGAGCTGGTACAGTCAGTTAACATCACCACCGGAAAAAATTCAAATTAATAAATTATGAACAAGGTAATTAACATTAACGTCAACGGTATGATTTTTCATATTGATGAAGAAGCATACGTTGTATTGGACCGGTACCTGGCATCGCTGAAACAGCGTTTCAGGAACAACGAGGGCGGTGAGGAAATCCTTGCCGATATCGAGTCGCGGATAGCAGAAATGCTTACCGAAATGCTGAAGGACCGTGGCGAAGTAGTTTCCATGGATAATGTACAGCGGGTAATAGCCACTATGGGCAAGCCCGAAGATATGGATGATGCCGATGAAAGCGCCTCTGCATCAGGCTCTTCATGGAGTAAAAGCTGGAGCAGGGACTGGAAGGATTGGGGCCGTGACTGGAATTTTAACCCAGGCAAGCGCATGTACCGCGATATTGATAATAAAATAATAGGCGGGGTATGCAGCGGTTTGAGCGAGTACCTTGGCATTGACCCGGTTTGGATCAGGCTGCTTTTTGTTGCCGTTTTCTTCGGTTTTGGCACAGGACTGCTAATTTATCTTATATTATGGGTTATTATCCCGGCCGCTAAAACACCATCAGAAAAATTAGAAATGCGCGGCGAAAGGGTGAATATTTCCAACATTGAAAAAACCGTAACTGAAAACCTTGGTTACATTAAACAGCGCATTGATAAAGAATTCAGCCGGTTTGAAAGCAAAGATTTTGGGGATAGGGTCAACCACTTTTTCCATGGGCTTTTTGATGGGGCAGAGGGCGCTTTGCGTGGTGTGCTTCATGTTTTTGCGTGGCTTTTCAGTATTATTTTCATCCTTGTAAGCGCGTGTGTTCTCATCGTTTTATTTTCTGTAATATTTGGTGTTACAGGTCTTGCAGGATTTACGGTCCCGGTTATTTTCTTTGATTTTTTTCAAAATTCACAACAGGCTTCATGGGTGTTTATTTTATTATTAATTGTTATTGGCCTGCCCTTTTTGGGATTGATGTTCCGCAGCCTTCGCTATATAAGCGGGTACCGGAGCAGGAGCAGGTTTATGAATGCATTTTTCAGCATAATATGGGTTTTCGCTTTCATTGCGCTTTTGGCATTAGGCTTCGGCAGCGCTTCAGGGTTCAGGTCTTCTTATTCTTTCAGTACACCCGATATTTTAAAACGGCCTGTGCACGACACATTATATCTAAGCGCCAATGAATATGACTCCGAAACAAAAGATTTTCATGGGGAAGGCTGGATGGATATGGACCGGTTGTGGGACAAGATACACAAATCAGATGATACCAGCCGCATCGGTCTGGTTTCCTTAAACATTACCAGGTCTGAGGACCATACTATCAGGCTTGAAAGAAATTATAAATCCAGGGGCCGTTCCATTAAAAACGCTATTGAACTTGCTCAGGGTATCAGGTACAATTACTCACAAGGCGATTCTCTTCTTCTTTTTGATGAAACATTCAGGATACCAAAAGATGAAAAATGGCATGGCCAGAATGTAAAGCTCGATTTGCAGGTACCTGACGGCACCGTCATTAAAATGAAGAAGAACATGAATGACATATTGTTTGATATTGACAATGTACAGGACATGGACGATGATGAAATGCCATCACATGTATGGATCATGAAACCCGATGGACTTACCTGCCTGGATTGCGGCAGCGACCAGCATGACTGGAACAAAAATAATGCCCGGCGGCATGAACGCCACGGTAAATGGGAATGGACCTGGAACGATTAATGGTTTTCAATTAAACAAAATTGAAAAACGGTTGTCTAACTTGAAATTAAATTCAACCGGACATGAAAAAAAACCTTTTTAAGTTGATGTTAATCACCGGTGTTGGCCTTATGTGCCAATTCAGCGCAAAAGCCCAGTTTGTCAGGGAGCGACCCCACCATCATGCCAGGGAAGTGAGGCCCCTCCGTCCCAGCCCAAGACATTATTGGCGCGAAGGCGAATGGGAATGGCGGGGAGGCGCTTATGTATGGGCGCCCGGTCTTTGGATCGAGTCACCAGGCGGTACAGTTTGGGTTGGAGGCCGTTGGAGAAGGCACCATGAAGGATGGCGCTGGGAGCCAGGCCACTGGAGATAAAAAGAAGTGCGAAGAGCGTAGTGCGAAGCCGCTCTACGCCCTTCGCTCTCCGCTCTCTTTTACGTATTTCATGGCTTCCTTGGCCAGCTCCGGCCAGTGACTGGCATGTTCTGCCGAAAGCTGCAACCATTCTTTCATAGGGCGGCTACCCATGGGGTCAAACAGTTTGGCGCCTTTGTTTCCAAGCCATTGCTGAATAATGTTTTGCGGAAGCTTAAAAGTTGCATCGCCATTGTAATACCCTGCAAAGGCTTTTCCTTTATTGTTTTTGATACACGGCATTCCAAACATTTTTGATGCCTTTGCTTCGCCAGTGTCTTCCATTATTTCCACAAGTGTATCGTATTCTTTCTGAGCGTCTTTCATATAATTAATAATTAAGAATTAAGAATTAAAGTTTCAAGTGCCATGCCGCGGGAGCCTTTCAGGTAGATAACGGCATCGTGAAATTCCTGTTGAGAAAACCATTCTTTTAAAGAGGTTGTATCAGGAAAAAAATGTGCGTCAAACCGGTCTTTAAAAGCATAAAAGTGGCTGCCTGCCAGTGCCACTGTTTTTATTTTTTTATAATCAATTAATTCTAAAATGCTTTTGTGCTCTTTTTCAGCATCTTCCCCAAGCTCAAACATATCGCCGAGGATCAGTACTTTATTTTGTGCAGGATAACTCCCGAAATCCTTTATCGCGGGCGCCATGCTGCTGGGATTGGCATTATAAGCATCAAGGATATAGGTATTCCCATCTTTTTTTATGAACTGGGAGCGGTTATTTTCCGGGATATAGCTTTCGATGGCGTTTTTCACTTGCCAGGGGTCAACTTCAAACAGGCTCCCTGCTGCTGCTGCGGCAAGGATATTGTACAGGTTTACACTGCCAAAAAGTTGTGAGTTTACCTGGTACTGTGTTTCCTGGACGCGGTCATTGATTTGTACCGATAGGGTAGGGAAGGTTGAAACGATATTACCGGATATCTCTGTATCAGCCCCGGTTCCATAACGAATGGCTGTCATTCCCTTTGCATTTCTGGCAACCCGGGTATCATCAGCATTAACCAACGCTGTTCCGCCATGCTTGTTTAAATAGTCAAACAGTTCCATATTGGCTTTTTCAACCCCATCAAGCCCCCCAAAGCCTTCCAGGTGGTCTTTGCCAATATTGGTAACAATACCAAAGTCCGGTTCTGCAATATTGCAGAGAAAAGCATTTTCCCCGGTATGGTTGGCCCCCAGTTCCAGGATGGCGGCTTTATGTTCTTTTGTGAGCTGTAATATGCTCAAGGGCAATCCAATATGGTTATTATAATTGCCAGGCGTAGCGAAAGTATTCATTTTTTCATTAAGTACTCTTTTCATAAGTTCCTTGGTAGTGGTTTTTCCATTGGATCCCGCTATGGCTATTACCTTGAGGCCCAACGCTCGGCGATGAAAGCGGGCAAGTTCCTGGAGTGCAAGAAGGCTGTCTTCTACGAGGATGCACCTGTCGTCAAAAAAAAACTGTGGATCATCTATCACAGCCAGTGCGGCGCCGCTATCAAAAGCATGTTTTGTAAAACTATTGCCATCAAGCCTTTGCCCCTTTATGGCCCAATAGATGCAACCCGGTTTTATCTTCCTTGAATCGTGGCAAATCAATGGGTTGTGGATAAATATATCATATAATTTGGTTATGTCCATAGGATGCCGTAAATTGTATGGCAAATTCTGCCAAAAATATTGAAATATGAAAAAATTTCTACTATTCTTATTGCCCCTGCTTCCTTTTCTGGGTAACGCGCAAGGCTCCAGGGTTTATTATCCATCGAACTATATCCGTGTGGTGCAGCCGGATGTGGATGACAGCAGCGACCTGCTTGGAGGCGCCAAAGACCTGGTGAGCTACAGCAGCCCTGCATTGAAAGCTGACACCCTTTTAAATCCTTTTACAGGGGGTTTTAACAATGCCTCTTTCTTCAATGTAGATTTTAATGGGGATGGCATCCAGGACTTGTATGTCTTTGACCGTGAGTTGGGAGAAAACCAATTCTTTCTGTTCCAGGGCCTCTCCAATAATTCAATTTCTTACAGGTATGCGCCACAGTACCATCATTCGTTTCCACGTGATGTATCAAGATGGGTGGAAATAGCAGATTATAACCAGGACGGTTTGCCAGACCTGTTCACAGCTTCCCCAACCACCAATACCCGTATCAAGGCATATAGAAATACCAGCTTCCTGGACAAGTCTTCAGGAAAGTATATACCACAGTTTACAGCAGCAGCAGATCCACTGACTTATATTTGCGATACAGGAGGGAGGCAGGGAATAGATGTAGCCACCGCCTCTAACCCTCAATTTATTGATATTGATGGCGATGGCCATCTTGATATGTTAGCATTCGATATTAATCTTACTGCTCCCAGGTTTTTTCGAAACGCAGGCAAAGGAACTGACAGCCTCACTTTTTATTATACCAAAGAATGTTTCGGCTATTTTAATGAAGTGGTACAGCATATCTATCAGCCCTGGGACTGCGAAAAGGATTCTCATGGAAACCCGGTAAATACATTAACTTGTGACCCGGACTCTGTTTACAAGGGGATTCACAGCTCCATGCATGTTTTCAATTCCATGAGCGCCTTTGATGTGGATTGTGACGGTGATATTGACCTGCTCATGGGAGACGGGTATTATGGGACGCTTTCTTTTTTGGAAAACGGAAATATCTGGCCGGGGCATAAGCATAACGGTTATGGTTTTGATACGATGATTAATTTAAAGCCGAATAACACTTCCTTCCCGGTGCTATACCCGGCAAATATTCCAACCATGCCCATCCCATCTAATGTTGATATAGACCATGACGGTTTAAATGACCTGGTTGTAGCTGCCGGGGAGCCAACTTACATTGACACGCTTGAAGCGAATAGAAATCACAATATATGGTATTATAACAATGAAGGCAGCAAAGATGCTGTAACAGGGAAGCCAACAGCAAATGTTTACAACATTACTTCAAAAGATTTTTTGCTGAACACGATGGTAGATTGGGGCATTAATTCCGCGCCCTGTTTTATAGATGTTGACAATGATGGCCGGAAAGACCTTATTGTTGCCGTAAAAGATGGGGGCGGCTCTACCGGTTTCAGCCACCTGGTGCTCTATCTTAACAAGGCAGGAAAAACATCCGGATCAAAACCTTATTTGCAGTTCCAGGACGCTGATTACCTGGGTTTTTCAAAATTGACTGAAAATATACGGTGGCCTGTACCGGCTGCCTATTTCAATGCAAAAGACAGCACAACAGATCTATTGATCGGCAATGGCACCGGGAGGGTTATGTACTTTAAGAATGGCGGCAGTACCAATGGCAAACCAGCTAATTTTACCCGCGCTACAAGCGCATTGCTTTACAAGGCAGGCAATGGGCAAATGTTACCGATAGATGTGGGCAGCGCAAACAGTGCGCCTACAGCGGCCGATATAAACGGCGACGGAATGATGGACCTTCTCATCGGAAGCAACTATGGCACCATCAGTTATTACCGTTGCCTGGGATTTGGTCCCAGTCCGAATTATGTGCCTTATTTTGCATTGGTAACCGATTCATTTGGAAGACTTAATACAAAAGCAGGTACAGATATCCAGACGGCTCCATGTGTGGCGGACCTTGACAAAGACGGAAAGCCTGACTTATTGATTGGGGATGAATATGGCGGCCTTTGGTATTATCATGATTTTGATACCATAAACCAACTGGTTTCACCAAAACGTATTCTTGTTTATGATTACGGGACCAACAAGGTGGACAGCAATAGGGTCCTGAGTGGATATATTATCCCGGCGGTTGCTTACATTGATTCGGATACCTTTCCTGATATCATGCTGGGTTGCGTAAGGGGCGGGCTTATTTTCCTGGGCAGTGAAAACAATGGCTTTGAACAACTGCGCAACCACTCGGCAATTGACGAAACTGTACCCTATAAACCTGCCCAGATGGGCCTATACCCGAACCCGGCAAAAGACATGGTTACATTGCAATACAACAACCCGAATATGTCACAAAATGCAAAGTTTATTGTTTCAGATATGCTGGGCAGGCAATTGATAAAACAGCAGTTCCTTATGCAAAGTGGTAAGGGTGAGGAGCCTTTATCAACTACAGGATTAGCAAACGGAATTTATATTGTTAATATAGAAGCATCAGGACAAATGTTGTTTAGCAATAAACTGATTATTTATAAATAGATTAGATGCGTAAAGCCTCTTTCATTCGTGTCACCGCTTCGCGGTTTTATATGAATTTCTTTTCTTATTCTATAATCATAACACCCCGCTGGGGTTATAAAACAATGATATATATAAATTTATAATCCCGAAGGGATGGCATGATTATAGTAAATAAGATAATGTTTTTTTGAGAACCCCGAAGGGGTGACATGATTATAGTAAATAAGATAATGTTTTAAAACCCCGAAGGGGTGACAATGGCTGTGATATTTATGGACAGACACTAAATAATTTGCTAAACCGATGAAACAACTTAAAGCCCTTCTGTTTGTCACCGTTTGTTTATATGCCACCCGGGCATATCCGCAGAACATAAAACTCTATGCCAGCCCCAGGGGAAACGCCGAGGTACTGGATGTGAACAATGATACCATGCTCAACGCCTGGTGCGGTGGATGGGTAAACCCTGAATTTTCAAGCATCGACCTCAACGGCGATGGCAGGATGGACTTATTCGTTTTTTTGCCGGGATGGGGGGACAACAGGGTGCTTACGTTTCTGAGCCTGGGCGACGGGACATACCAGTATTCCCCTGACTACGAATCATACTTTCCCCAAATGACCTATTGGGCTATATTGGCAGACTATAACAAAGACGGAAAACCAGACATTTTTACTTATTCGCAGGCAGGGGTAGGGATAGATGTTTATAAAAATATTTCTGACTCCTCCGGCCTTAAGTTTAAGAAGGTAACACCTGATGGAGGACAACTGGATTACACAGACCCCGGCATCGGCAAGACAAATTTATTTAGCTCTCCCATAACCATACCGGCCATTGCGGATATGGACGGCGATGGCGATCTGGATATTGTTTCTTTTGACGTGACTTTCCGGGGCGCGCATTACTATCAAAACCAGGCAGTTGAAAAAAAAGAAAGCCTGGATAGCCTGGATTTTATAAACCCGATCTGTGCCTGGGGCGGCTTTTTAACTTCTTTTTCATCCTATCCTGCCGTTGACAGTACCCTTGTACTTCATCCCCCAAAACTTACATGGGGACCATTCGGTTGTGGGGCATCTATGAACCACAATAAACACGGCGCTTCTACCATGCTCGCCGTGGATATGGATAATGATGGGGATTTGGACATGCTTTATGGGAATTATATTAATGATTTTATTGTGCAGATGACCAACGGGCGCATTGAATCCGGGGTCGTAAAAAACAAATACGACACCATTGTGAAAGTTGATTCATCCATTATTGGTGCCAGCCGCAAAGTAAATGTCCCCATTTTCCCCGCAGCATACATGGCAGACGGCACGGGCGATAACATTCCGGATATCATAACCGCTCCTTTTTATGATACCGGCCTGGTGATGAACAATAAAACGTACCTCTACCGGAATACAGGTTCCGCGCCCGGGAGTCATTTCGAGTTTGTGACAGATAATTTTATGCAAAACACAATGCTGGATATGGGCGAACATGCAGAACCTGCTTTTTTGGACTATAACAACGACAGCCTCATGGACCTGGTGATAGCTACCCGCGCCAACCCGACAGGAGGATATCTTACATATGGCATTAATCGTTTGGCGTATGATCACCTGGAACTGTATGAAAATATTGGGACCAAAGAAAAAGCAGTGTATAAAAAAGTGGACGATGACTTTGCTTCCATGAAAAAATATAAACTCACCTTCCTCGCCCCGGCTTTTGCTGACCTGGATGGCGACGGCAGGCCTGATATGCTGATCGGCAGCAAAAGTGGAAAGGTCATGTATTTCAAAAACATGGGAGATTCTGAAAATACAATTCAGTGGAAACTAATCAGTGATTCGCTTCCAAATGTTCAGGCATCTGGCCATAGTACACCCTGCCTGGCGCATATCGGCAACGATTCGTTATTTGACCTGGTAATGGGGTGCGATACGGGCAAGTACAGCTATTTCAAAAATGCCGGGACTAAAACATCCCCGCAATTTAAATTGGTTACCCGTGAGTTTGGAAAAATTAACCTTGACAGTTATTGGTGGGAGGCCACAAACTGGGATTCAAATGGCAACCCGATAGATTCTACCATTGAAGAGACTTTTGTATGGACCAACCCGGCAGTAGCAGATATGGACCATAATGGTAAACCGGACCTTATTTCAGGTTCCACCAATGAAGACCTGCATTTTTATTTTAACATTACCGATAACCTGTCCGGCGCTTTTATAAGGACCGATACCGTGATATACAATACCTTAAAACATGCCAAAGAATACAAAAACGTAGGCTACCTCCCCATGCCGGCCGCCGCAGACCTGGATAATGACGGATACCCGGAACTACTGGTGGGAAACTATTGCGGGGGCATCCAGTATTTCGGTTCTAAGCAGGTAAAATTGACAAAACTTAAAAACGAATCCGTGCAGACGCCTCCTTCGTTCAATTCCATCTTCGCGGTGTACCCAAACCCTGCAAAAGATAAAGTAACGCTCCAATATTTTAATGCACTGCAAAGCCAAAATGCAGAAATGAATATCATAGACCTGTTGGGCAAAACTGATATGAGCAGTTCATTTTTGATGGCGCCGGGTACGGGAAAAGAGCTGGTCTCCACCTCTGGCCTTGCCCCCGGGGTATATATATTGAACATTACTACGCAAGGACATTATTATGCGGGGGGCAAATTGATCATAACCAGGTAAATTTTAAAATGAAGGTCGTTTTCTATTGTTTTTCGGTTCTTTATTTAACGGTTTTCTTTCATGTTAATGCCCAGGGCATCAGATTATATGCCAGTTCGCAAGGTGCGGTTGCCTTAGACTCAAATAAGGATACACTTCTCAATCCCTGGTGCGGCGGATGGGTGAACCCACAGTTTTCCAATATAGACCTCAATGGCGATGGACTTCAGGACATTTTCGTGTTTGAGCCGGGAATTGGCGATAACAGGGTATTGACTTTTCTGAATGTTGGGGGAGGCCAGTATATTTATGCACCTGACTATGAAACCCTTTTCCCGCCATTGCAGTACTGGGCCTTGCTGGTGGACTATAACCACGATGGGAAACCAGATATTTTTACGTTTTCAAGTTCCCCCTCTACTTTCCAGGAGGGCATGGACGTGTATGAAAATATTTCAGATCAGAACGGGCTGAAGTTCAAAAAGGTTACCCAAAACCTCCTCCGGTTTACTGACAATTCAAACAATCATTATCCCATTTTTGCTTCCACAAGCGACATACCCATTATTACCGATATTGATGGAGACGGCGATATAGATATTATAGCATTTGACCAGGCGCAGTTGGGCGCATTCTGGTATAAAAATAATGCGGCTGAATTAGGGTACAACCCTGACAGCCTCATATTTACAAATCCTACAATGTGCTGGGGAAAGTTTTCCCAGACAACAGCCCTTCCTCCTATCCGCCTGCAATATGGCTGTGGAAAAATGGTTGAGGCGCATGGCAGTTCTTCCCTGCTTGCCATAGACCTTGATAATGATGGCGACAAAGACTTACTCTACGGCAATATATATGTGAACGGCCTGGAACAGTTGACTAACGGACGCATCAGGAACGGGTTGGCCCAGCTAAAAAATGATACCATGACCAGTTTTAGTCCTGCCATTATTGGTTCAGGAAATATTATTTCATTGGGATCATATCCATGCCCGTTTTCCATTGAAGCCACCGGGGACAGTCTTGATGATGTCGTCGTAGCCCCGGGAGATTATACCAATGACCCACAGGAACATAAAACCTGGCTTTATAAAAATACAGGGACGGCACAGGGCAACCATTTTCAATTTGTTACAGATAATTTTCTGCAAGGTTCTATGGTAGATGAGGGTGAACATTCAGCCCCGGCTTTTTTCGATTATAATCATGACGGCCTCATGGACCTTATAATCGCGGGTAGGGCAAACCCTTCTAATGGGTATGAATACGATCACCTCTCGCTTTACAAAAATATAGGCACGCCCAATGAAGCAGTTTTTGAAAAAGTTGACAATGATTTTGTTTCTGTTGAAAAATACAGGTTGGCTTATACCGCCCCGGCTTTTGGTGATATTGACGGAGACGGCAGGCCGGATATGCTCCTGGGAAGGCAGGATGGCAAGGTCATGTTCTTCAAAAACATATCAGATTCAGGCGGAACCTTGCAAATGAAACTGGTAAGCTCAGATTTGCAGGGCATCACAACCGGAAGTTATAGCGCCCCTTGCCTCGCTCACATTAGTAGCGATACTTTGTTTGACCTTGTGTTAGGGTGCGATTCGGGAAATTTTATCTATTATAAAAATACAGGGACAAAAACCTCGCCGGTTTTTACAAAAATCACAAATAACTTCGGCAATGTCAGGACAAACGTGTTTTACTGGGGCAATTATAAATATGATGTCAACGGGAACATCATAGATTCTTCCCTGGTAATGGAACCTGATGGCAGGTCTGCCCCGGTGATCACTGATATAGATCATGATGGCAAGCTGGATATGGTTTCCGGCTCTAAGTTTGGGGAAATGTTTTTCTGGTTCGATATTACGGATAGCCTCAAAACAAGAGGAACCTTTGCGAGGACGGACACGGTATTCTATAATGCGGTAAAGCATGCCAAAGAAGATAAATATCTTGGGTATTATACCATGCCCGCCACCGCAGATTTAAACAATGATCAGTTTCCTGAATTGCTTGTCGGCAACTACATGGGTGGTACCATGTTCTACGGTTCAAAACAAGTGTTGCCCGTGATCTATAAAAATATAATAAAATCACCTGCCGGCCACGCATTGGTTTTTGATGTTTATCCAAATCCAGCCCATCAATCCATTAACCTTGTTTTCGCAGATAAAGGAGAAAAATCCTTCAGGCTGGGCATTGTTAACCTGCTCGGCAAGAAAATTTATGCAGCCGATCTCAGCGCTGGTAAACCTGCCATAACCCTCGATATATCCCACTTAGCATCAGGGGTTTATTTTATACAAGTACAAGATGGCAAAGGGTTTATGGGCGTGAAGAAAATCGTGGTTGAGTAATTTTTTTTTAGGTAAATCAAAGATATATACCTAATTTAGCTCCTTCAAACGGGGAAGGGAGAGGGGTTTATCTATGAAAAAAATTCTGCTTACGGCAGTAATTTGGGTATCATTGGTTACGGCCATGTATTCTCAAACTGCCGCCAATTATTACAACAGGGGGAAAGCTTTGTCTGACAAAGCCGCAGAGATGCTTGCAAAAATGAGCTCTTATGATAAGGCAACCAATGACAAAATAATTGACCTGTATAAACAGTCTGCCGTCTGTTATCAAAATGCTCAAAAATGTATGGGCGGCCTTAAATATCATTCCTGCTATCGAGCCTCTGTATGTCTGTACAAGGCGGCATCGCAGTATCATGCTGCGGCTGAAGACACGAAAGCGTATGCACAGATGCAGGAGGCATTGGAGCTGCGGCCAGAGCTGAACAGCTTGCCTGCATCAAAAGTCAGTGCAGAAAAATCAATATCAAAAGGGGAATACACATACATATTTCCCGCGGCAGACTCCGTGGCAGGATGGTCAAATAATTACTATATGTCAGCATGGCTTTTAAGCGTGTTGTCAGCTAAACAAAATTTGCCGGATGATGCCCTGAAATACGCGGAAGATGTTGCAGATCATTTCAGGAATGATCCTACCATTACAGAACAAATGGCCTACTGCGCCGCCACGACATTACAAAAACAGGGGGACGCTTGTGGCTCAGGCAAATATGCTGTTATTGATATTGAAAATGTTTCCCATATTCCTGTAAAAGAGGATGGATCCGGGATGAGCCTAAAAAACAAACACATTGCAGAAATGGAGAATGATTTGATTGGCGCAGACAACCAGAACTGCCTCCGAAAAAAGGAGGTTCAGGAATGTGTGTCGGTTCTTGCCTCTTTACAGTCGCCCTGGAAAATAAACCCTCATCCTGTTTACGACCTGGGGGAGAACCTGTTTGCCAATGGAAATCATTCATTCAAATTGATTTTTAGCGAGTATAAGCTGGCCATGGGCCAAGGCGATTCGACCGTTGCGCATTTATGGGATGCCCGCCTCGATGAATATAAAAGGCATTTTAGTTCTGATGACTGGCGCACCCTGGCAGCGTTTTATGATAATTACCTTACCAAGGTCAATTTGCGCGATGATGCCATAAAAATGGCACAAAGAAAAGAAAAGCAGGAAGCTATGCATGTTCTTATAGGTATTGAGCCCACTGTTATTCCGCTTGGGCAGTATGTAGCCGGTATACAGGTCATGGGGAAACATGTAAGCCATGAATTAAGGGTTGGATATATTGCCAACGGTATAAAACCCTTTCTCAAAGATGGTTCTGATACCGAAAAAGTACCGTTTTATATGCTTACTCATTATAACGGGTACCAGTTATCTTACAGCTTTAAGGTCCTTACAAAAGGGCAGTTTAACCCGAATGCCTCGTCATATATCGGCGCAGAGTTCAGATACACCGTACGGAATTATACGGACCCGCTTACATATTATACCAATGGCGATACTACCGGGGAGAGCGCGAAGCACAATGTGAACTTGAAACCACAGGCCACAGTTTACGATGCAACCATTTTATTTGGGGAGATCATAAAAAGCAAAACATTGTTTTTTGAAATGTTTGGGGGGCTGGGCATTGGGTACAAAACATTGAAATATGAAAACCCTGATTTTGACCCTGGAATTGAGGCTGTGGCAAATGCGCCATTTAAAGCTGCTGTCTGGAACAAAATTTATTTGCCGGTGAGGATCGGGGTAAAAATAGGGTTTGTGCTGTAAAAGAAGTTATTGAGTTAGAGAGTTGTTGAGTTAGTGAGTGAGCGGAATCTGAAAATAACGGTATATTTGAATAGCATTTAAAATAATGACATTCAAATACTATCATATTGCAGCAATCATTTTAGCCCAGTACCCGCTAAGTTCGCATGGCCAGGAGGTAAATGAATACCGTCTGCAATATGGTTTGTCATTCGGGTACAGATCGTTTAATCTGGATGAAGTGGACCAAAGGCTGAACTACTTTTTTGATGGGTACGTAAAACCCGATAATGGCTCCACGGTTTTATCAGCTGATATTAAAGGAAGGCCGTTTAAAAAAAATCCCTTCTTTTTAAATTTCCGGTTTGATTTTATGCCTGTTTATACAAGGAGTTATTCTGAACGCATACCTGATGACCCGCGGATTTTTCCGCCATCAAAGTCGGGTCAAGTAGATACCATATACAGTTATGATGGTATCTATAATTCAACCCAAACCAAGATGTATTTTGCTTCATTGCAGGTGGGAACAGATATTAATTTAGGCAAACTACAGGGAAGCATTGGCTGCGGCGCTATACTAGGGTATTTATCAATGAACCAGTTACAAAGTCAGATAAATTATTATAAAGATAATCAAGGTCCATATTATCCTTCCCCGCCCCAGATGATGGGATATTATTATCAAACACAAAAGAATATTGGGTTTATAGCATCAGGTAGTCTTTTATACCCATTGCGTTCCCGCCTCAACGCCAATATTTCATTCTCGTTTATCATCCTCGATCCGGAAGTGACTTATGAGCATTATACGATTCCTGTAACAGAAGGCTATTTCGGCGTAAAAGATTATGGCTTTTATTATCCACGGGTATTGACCGCACAATTATCAGGGATACAGGTTACTGCAGGGTTATCATATGTTCTGTTTTAAAGCATTTGCCTTTTTCGGTAAAAAATTCTATTTTTGGTGGCTTTATGATAGACGAGGGGGGATTGACAGATGAAGTGCGCCTTAAAAAGCTCATAAGGAACTGCATTATTTTCAGTTTCGTTTCGCATTTTCTCTGCGCCTGGATTGTGAATTGGATATACCATCCTGACGAACTTTTTCAAATACTGGAATTTGGGGGATATAAACTGGGGATCATAAGCCCCGAACATCTTGCATGGGAATTTCCTGCAAGAATCAGGCCTGCTATACAGCCTGCAATGGTTTATTTTATTGGGAAATTATGCGGCACACCATTTAATCCAATTCTTACTGATCTTATTCTCCGCCTTATTGCATCGTTCATAGGTTGGGCAAGCCTTACTTTTATTACTTTAATAAGTCTTAACTGGCTGCAGGACTTCGGCGCCAAACGCGTATTATTATACCTCTATGCCTGCTTATGGTTTTTACCGGTATTGCATGCCCATTTTTCATCTGAAAACCTTTCCGGTTCTTTATTTTTTGCGGCACTGGGTTGCGTTTGGATGGCGAATAATTTCTCCCTAAGAACATTAAAGAGAAAAGATGAAATATTCTGGCTTTTGGGAGCAGGGTTTTTACTTGGCCTGGCATTCGTTACCCGGTTTCAAACGGGGCTGCTTATTGCAGGGCTCATGGCATGGTGCATCTTTATCCAACGGTTTTCATTCAAAAAAATAATGTTCATGGCTGTTCCGGCCATACTGGCATTGGCTATTGGCGTTCTCCTGGATAGATGGTTCTATGGGGCATGGGTAAATACGGCCTGGAACTATCTCAAAGTAAATATTATCGAAGGCAAAGCCAGCAGTTTTGGGGTATCTCCCTGGTGGTCCTATTTTATATGGTCGGCGAATGAGATGTTTTTACCGCTTGGCATTCTCATTATGGCAGGCTTTTTTTATGCTATTTACAGGTTCCCTAAAAATATCCTGGTCATTTC